>Ga0335081_10007425_pt1 | contig 17518 bp, 15 predicted proteins | sample Lox_Sample_35_FD_206713 | JGI IMG/M metagenome (GOLD analysis project Ga0335081, IMG submission 206713) | Soil microbial communities from Loxahatchee National Wildlife Refuge, Florida, United States - Lox_Sample_3.5 | ecosystem: Environmental > Terrestrial > Soil > Wetlands | place: USA... | reverse complement strand
TGAATGCCGTTCCTCAGCATGACATACGGAAGATACTCAGTTCCATCATATACGGCGTTACACTGGTGATGCTCTATTTATTTTCCGCGCTTTACCATAGTGCTCGCGGAAAAGCAAAAGCTGTTTTCCAGGCATTTGATCATGCCTCGATATATCTTCTCATAGCAGGGACCTATACGCCCTTTACCGTCGTGACTTTACGCGGTCTATGGGGATGGTGGCTTTTCGGCATCGTCTGGGGCCTTGCCTGTATCGGAATACTACAGGATTTTCTGTTCAAGAAACGCCGAGATGTTCTCTCCGTTTCAATTTATTTGATCATGGGCTGGCTTGTGGTTGCCGCTCTTCGCCCGCTTGCGCGCGTCATCCCGTCCATCGGAATGCTCTTACTAGTTTGTGGTGGGTTATCCTATACCGTCGGTGTTGTCTTCTATGCCTTGGACAAAAAACTTTCCTGGGGCCATGAAATATTTCATTTCTTTGTTCTGGCCGGTAGCGTTTGTCACTACTTCACCATTTTTCTCTTCGTCATATAAGCCTAGACTTTAGAGCGGACTTAATTCTTTCAAGGTTATAACAACGGTACTTAATTAACCATTGTCACCAGGACAATATGCAGCCTAAACAAATAAGCAGATTGTGATGTTGATTCGTTGGGTTGGCTTATCATGTTGCCTAATATAGAATAGAGACCATGGCGTTGTCAAGCGGGAACAGATTCAGGTGCTACCCGACGGAAGAACAGAAGCTCGTTCTCGCAGTGGATGGGCTGCAGCGAGGTCATTTACAACGCAAAGGTGGCGGAAGACCGCTATTTCCGCACCTTGAGCAGGAAATCGCTTGCTCTTACCGGTACTCTCTCTCCCGTGGACCAGAAATATCATCATTTTAAAAACGGGGAATTCACTCCGTATCTCTATGAGGTCCATTCTCAAATACTTCGCAATGGCGCGACGCGGTTCAAAAGCGCCTACAGCAGGTTCTTTACAGGACTCGCGAACCGGCCTGTTTTCCAGAAGAAATACGCTAAGCAAAGCGTATGGATCTCTTTGAGTTCAAGGCCACCGGGAAATCAAAGAAGAAGCAGGGCAGGACCATATATGACCACAAACTCATCATAGGGGCAGGGAAATATTCCCTGGGAGAGTTGGAATTTACGGCATCGGACGAGTATGATCTGCCTTCCACCATCACCATCTCTAAAAGTGGCGTAACGTGGTTCGTGTCGTTCTCCTACGAAAAAAAAAGAATGTCCCGGTAACTTCCGAACAGGACCTTCTTGGCCATTACCAGTTCATGAGCGAGAATGACCTTGCTGGAATCACCGGCGGATATGACCTCGAATCGTCAATCCAGTGACCGATGAGTAGCCATGTCAACTGATTTTTACATTTTTATCAACTTTTTTTAGTAAATTTTCTCCTTATGAGGACCATGAAACTCGAAACTCAAGTTAAAATTACTTTAATTTTACTTATAGGGTTTGAGGCTTATTCTAATCTCAGAGCACCACAAAGATTCATTCTGAATTCGTTGAAACCGCAAAAGTTAATATTAAAGGAATTGATGAATGTGCCGATAAAATAAGTAGTGAAGTGGTTTGAAATCTCGGCCGTCTGAGTTTGGTCGCTATGTCAACTGATTTTTATATTTTTGTCAAATCTTTTTGAATAAATTTCCCCCTTGTGAAGGCCATGAGGCTCTGAACTCAAGGTCATATAAAGGAGACCCCCATATTTGGTATATTAGCTCATTTACGAATACTATATATCGCATGAGTCTAATAATTACTAAAAAAAATTCAAAAAAACTTGACAATAGTGGTTTTTTGAGTATCATCATAACTATACTTACTATATATAATATGAGTAAGCTAACCGGCGAGGGCATCATGGCTATACGCAAAACCTCTAAAAAATACAAAACGAATGAAATCTGTTCTCGTTTCGATATCTCACGGGCAACGCTTTTTCGCTGGGAGAGCGAAGGTTTGCTGAGTGGAGTTGAGCGTGACTGGCGTGGTTGGAGAGTCTATAGCCAGGGGAATCTGCGGGAAATTGAGAGAATCATGAAAAACAAAAATACCAATTGACGCAGCGTCCCAACTTCTTAGGGAGCAATAATGCTTTTTTCAAAAAAAATTGAACCAATTGCGCTGGACATAGGATCCACTTTTATAAAACTCGTCCAGTTGAAGGGGACAAACAAAAACTATCAGCTGGCCAAGTTCGGCATGGTCCCACTGCCGCCTGAAGTCATTGTTGAAGGTGCCGTCATGGACGCTGGGCGAGTTGTGGAGTCCATCAAAGAGCTTTTGTCAGCGCAGAAGGTATCAACGAAGGATGTCGTTATCTCGGTCTCCGGCAGCTCGGTCATTATCAAACGTGTTGCCGTCGCGGATATGACTGATGAGGAGCTTGCCGAATCTATTAAGTGGGAAGCGGAGCAATATATTCCTTTTTCCATTGATGATGTGAACGTGGATTTCCAAAAACTCGGTCCCGGGGCCACTGAAGGGCAAGCCGATGTCCTCCTCGTGGCGGTAAAAAAGGACAAGATTAATGATTACCTGAATCTGGTAAAAGAGGCCGGATTGGAGCCGGTCGTCATGGATGTAGACGCCTTTGCTCTGGCGAACATGTATGAACTCAACTATGATGTGGAGGCAGGGACGACTGCTCTCCTTAATATCGGCGCATCTGTGATGAATATAAATATTCTGAAAGACGGCATGTCTATCTTTACCCGCGACATAACGGTTGGCGGTAATCGATACACCGAAGCTCTCCAGAGGGATTTTGGTTTAACCTATGAGGATGCGGAAAAGGTGAAGCGCGGCGAGGAGATAGAGGGTGCAGACAAGGAGCAGATTGCAGGCGTCATGCTGACGGTCACGGATGACATCGTGTCCGAAACACAGCGGTCTTTCGAATTCTTCAAGTCCACAACGGGAAGCGAGAAGGTTTCCCGTGTTCTGGTATCCGGAGGTTGCGCAAGGATCGGAAATTTTATAACGACTCTTTCCGAACGACTTGAAATTCCCGTTGAGGTGAGCAACCCATTCAAAAATATTAAAATTGACTCCAAACGGTTTGATGCCGCACTTATTGAAGAATCTGCCCCCCTCTGTGCAGTCGCCGTGGGGCTTGCGATCAGGAGGCCAGGGGATCGATGATTAAGATAAATCTTCTGCCTACCAAGAAAAAACCTCCGAAGAAAGTCATCGATCTTCAGCAGCAGTTGCTCCTTGGGTTCCTGATTATTGTGCTCGTGCTGATGGCTATGGCATTTTTCTGGAATCGTCAAAAGGACCAGATAGCTGCCCTTCAGAAGGAAAAGATTTCCGTTGAAGCACGTATTCGATCCCAGGATAATATCCTCAATGAAGTAAAGGATGTCGAGAATGAACGAAAAAAAGTAGCTGAAAAAATCGACGTGATCGAAAAACTTAAGAAAAATCAGGCAGGACCTGTCAGGCTTCTTGACGAAATAAGTAAAGCGCTGCCGATGAGCGTAAATTTGACATCACTGATCGAAAGCGACAATAACATTAATCTCGAGGGTGAAGCTTTTACGAATGATGATGTCGTGCGATTTGTCGATAATCTAAAAGCTTCACCTTACCTGTCCGGTGTGATGCTGCTCGAAACCAGTCAGGTCAAACGTGAAGCTCTTGACTTATACAAATATAAACTTCAATTTGTATATAAGGGGTTGTGATGGCCTCCTTTCCTCTAGTAGAAAAAATCCAAAAGATCCCTACCAAGACGCGGCTGTTCGTCTTCAGCGGCATTGTTGTTTTGCTTCTTATCGCCTATATTATTCAGTTTCAGATTCCTATGAATACGGAAATAAAGAAACTGGATCAATCGTTATCCGATCTGAGCAATACAATGCAGACAAATGACGCCAAGATTAAAAAACTTGACGACCTAAAGACGGAAGTCAGTACATTGCAAGAACGACTGGTGGTTCTTACTGAGCAGTTACCCCCTGGTTCAGAGGTCTCCGGTCTCTTATTGCAGATTCAGAAACTGGTGAACGAATCGGGCCTTGTTCTCAGACTCTGGAAACCGGACAAGCAGCGGCCTCATCCGAGCGGCCTCTATGAGGAAATCCCCATATCGCTCGTTTTGACGGGCGGATACGACAATACAGCTTCGTTATTTGACCACATAAGCAAACTCACCCGCATAGTGAATATTCTTAACATTAAAATGGGCAATGCAAGAGTGGGTAAAAATGGAAATATTGAAGAGGATATTAATTGCACGGCAATGACGTTCGCTGCAGCGGAGAAGAAAGTTGAATCGACACCGAAAACAGGGAAAAAAGTACAATAGCGTTTTACGCATCGTTGTGCTGGTCTTCTTGATGGGATTGTGGATAGCAGGTTGTTCCAAATCCGGTCAAGGCCCAAGTACAACAACGCCCATTGAGGCGAAAGCGGTACAAAAAACCGTTAGCCAGGGGACTACGACTACAGCAGTAGAAAAACCGGGAACTGCCTACTCTTATAGTTCATTGGGAAGGCGGGACCCCTTTTCTCCGCTTGTGACTAAGGAAGAAAAGCGGGTCAAAGCCGGAGAGCGTTCGCCGTTGGAACGCTACAATTTGGATGATTTCAAGTTGACGGCGGTCCTGAGGGGCGGTTTCGGTGATACTGCCATGGTTGAAGCCCCCGATGGCAAAGGGTATATCATTCATGTTGGAACAATTATAGGGCAGAATAAAGGTGTTGTGAAAAAAATAACAGATAATAAACTTATTGTAGAAGAAAAATTTAAAAACTTTTCGGGGGGTTCGGAACGCAAAGAAATTGTGATAGATCTCCGGAAAAAACAGGAGGAGACGCAATGAAAAATACCCAACCGCTAAAAGCCTGCTGGTTGATAATCGTTATCTCATTCGTCACGGCATTCCATGGGTGTGCGGCGAAGGGACCTGCGACTGTGACACAGCAGGGGGCGCAGGTTGTCCTCACGAAAATTGAATCCAGTGAAATGGATGGGAAAACACAAATCACAATTGAAGCAACCGAACCAATACTGCAGTACACTTCTTTTCAATTGGCTGATCCTTTACGACTGGTCGTTGACATTGCAGACTCGAGCATCGGGAAATTACCTGATCGGATAGCTGTGAATAGCGGTGGAGTAACCGATATAACCCCTGTTCAGAAGGATAATGTATCAAGGCTTGAATTCAATCTCTCGCAGGCTATAGAAACGAAAGTATATCAGTCTGAAGGAAAACTCTTCATAGAACTGAGCAAACCCGCTGAAGAAGCGCAGCCTGCTTCTGAATCAGTTGCTCCTGCCCCGCAAGCGGAGGTGGCAACTTCGGGGGCCGTGACTGCCTCGCAGGCGGAGGTGGCAACTTCGGGGGCTGCTCCTGCCCCGCAAGCGGAGGTGGCAACTTCGGGGGTCGTGACTGCCCCGCAGGCAGAGATGGCAACATCGGAAGCCGTGACTGCACCAACATCTACGCCGGAAATGGCGCCTGTACTTGAAAAGACGGAAACAGTGCAACCGGAACAGGAAGCGGCCAAAGTCGTGACTGCAGTTAGTGCCATCGCCGGGGAAAATGGCGTCCAAGTAATCATTACCGGTGACGGGGCTATGAAGCCTAATGCTTTTTTGGTGGGGAAAAAGAAAATTGTTGTAGACATTCCTGGTGTCCAAAGCAGAGTCAGACCGCGTGTCATCCCGGTTCGCAAAGGTGGACTTGACAAGGTCCGGGTCGGCCAACATCCTGCACCAGATCAAAAGGTTCGTGTTGTGCTGGACCTCACGAAAACGATGGGTTATACCGTTACTTCTCGAGGGAATACTGTGCTGATTGCCATGAGTGAAGCTCCCGCTATACAAGCGGAGCAGGCACAACCTCAAGAGAAAGCAGTTGTCCAGGAACAGGAAAAGCCGGGAATTGCTGAGAAGGAAATTTCCGCGCAGGCCTCCAACCCCGGTCAGCAACCGGCTCTGCCGACTCCAGCCGCACCTTCGGCCACCGAGGAACACAATGAAATGGCAAAGCATGTCACCGCAGCAGCGGAGACGTCGCTGTTAACCAGCGGCAACAAATTCACCGGGAGAAAAATATCGCTTGATCTCCAAGATGCGGATATAGTCAATGTCATGAGGCTATTTGCGGAAGTTGCAAATTTGAATGTCATTCTTGCCCCCGATGTGAAGGGCAAGGTAACAGTCCGTATGGTGAACGTTCCTTGGGATCAGGCCATGTCTATTATTCTAAAGATGAACGGATTGGGGTATGCATTGGAGGACCATATCCTTCGCATCGCCTCAGTCGGTGTATTGGCAAAGGAAGATGAAGATGAGTTGAGGGCCAAGGAAACCAAGAAAAAGGCGGAAGACCTTGTCACCCGTATAGTTCCTATTAACTATTCGACAGCCGCGACCATAGAGGGTACTATTAAAAAGTCACTTTCTCCGCGGGGAGAAACCGTCACGGATGCCCGAACTAATACACTCATAGTCAAGGATATCGAACGCAATGTAGATGAAGTGGTATCGCTCATCAAACTCCTTGACAAGCCTATTCCCCAGATCATGATTGAAGCCAGAATTGTCGAGGCTACAGTAACCTTCAGCAGTCAGATCGGCGTTCAATGGGGCGGGAATTTCCAAGCCAGTGCCTCGACTGGCAATCCAACCGGACTTGTATTTCCAAACACGATTGGGGTAACCGGCGGTCCCACCATGGGTACAGTGCCATCTGGAAACGGCAATTTCATCGTTAATATGCCTGCTGCTGCGGGTGCAACAACGGGCGGTGGAGCAATCGGCTTTACATTCGGGTCCATCAGCAAAGCGTTGAATCTTGACCTCGTACTCTCTGCCCTGGAGTCTACCGGTGAAGGTAAGGTAATATCTTCACCGAAAGTCAGCGCGCTTGATAACAAAGAAGCCAAGATCGAGCAGGGTCTCTCGATCCCCTTCTCAACAACATCTGCTTCAGGTACGCAGATACAGTTTATCGATGCAAAACTATCGCTCATCGTTACTCCCCATGCGACGCCGGATGGTAAAATCTTTATGAAGATATCGGCTACCAAGAACGCTCCCAATACGTCAGTTACGGGGGCCTCGGGAGAGCCTTCCATCCAAAAAAATGAAGCGACGACTGAAGTTCTTGTTGCTGATGGAGAGACTTCGGTGATCGGTGGTATTCTGACAACTGACAATACGGTAAGCTATACGAAAGTCCCATTCTTCGGAGATCTCCCGTTCATTGGCTTTCTTTTCAAAACCAAGACAACGAGCCAGAATAAGGATGAATTGCTGATTTTCATCACACCACGAATTGTAAGGCAAGAGGCCATATAAAATTTCAACGATGCTAACTTAACGCGCGAAAGCTAGATACAGTAGTCTATAAACAGATTCATTGTGAGTGAATTCCAAGGTTCAGCTTTTCATATAATCGGAGCAGTGGGAGGTGTTGGAAATGAATATAAACCGTAGAACTTATGCCATTATTTTTCTGGCTACATTAGCAGCAGTTTTATTATTGATCGATGGCTGCGGTAGCAAGAACTCAGCTGCTCCCAATGGAGCAACAATAACGATTAACCCTTCCACACTTAGTTTAACTAATCCTTATGAGTATGGCGACGTTACCGAGTTTTATAGTGCTGTAGTTAAATATAGTGATGGAACGCCTATCCCTTATACCGGCGTTATAGTTACGGGGTCTTTTGCTGTCCCTGTTGTAAGCACCGAGCTTTTTACTTCACCTCGCTACCAATTTTATAACTCGGCAAATATGCCTGTAAACAATGGGTTTGAGGGGGAAACTGATAAGAATGGAGTTTTTCAGTTTTCGATTTTAATTTATTCGGAAGTTACGCTCACGGCTGGAGGACCTCTGTTTCCAAATATTTTTACAGACAATATACTAGTCACCTCCGGGACTGCTCAAGCTGGTACCACAATAAATGTAACGACGCAATAAATATTACTTCAAAAATCACTGCTTTTACGACGATAATTTAAAATAGGAACAGCACATCTTTTGCTAGCAGGGCTGACAATGAGCCCTGCTTTTTAATCCCTAATGGAAATTTAGCCTTCTAAAAATGCGGAGTTCTGTCCAGAGCGGAGAAAATCTACTGACCTATTTTAACACTGTCTCCAAGTCTAAATCCCTGCAAGTATTTGACACTGCTCTGTTCATCTGTTATCTTAATATCAATCAGGAAACCTTAATACGCGGGAAGCAACTGATACGAGAATTTATTTGTTCATTGTCTCGGTAGCGGCTCCTACCAAACTTATTCCATTGTTATCTTGCCTAGAAAATGTCGAGACATTTTGATGGATAATCGTTGGAAAACTCAGGCGGGACAACATCGGATGGCTAACCGATTTTCAATGATGGTAATCCTTTAACGCAGGTCTTAATAGTAGCGGCAAAGACAGAGTTTTTTTGCGTTGAGCGATCAGTTTTCTACCCGAGCGGACCTATGAAGTGAATCCTCAGTAGTTGAATGATAAGGCAATCGACGACCATGATGTTTTACTTACCTCAGAAGGTATTGGAATTCTTGACGCCTCACCGAATTTTTTCGAAACTGGCCATTGCAAGAAAAATGCTTATAGGATATATATTAATTGCTGCTTTGTCGATTGGAGTCGTTGCTTTTTCTCTCCTGAGCCTTCAGCGTATCAATTCCCTCAATAGCGAAATTGTAATGGTTGCTGTACCGATACAGGAAGCAGGAGACAAGATGCGTGAAGCTCTGCTTGAGCAGGATAAGTATGAAAACCAGTATCTTATTCTTCAAAGTGAAGATATGCAAAGTCTTTTCCTGAAGGGTGGAACAGATTTTCAAAACGCACTTTCAACATTGCAGAAATATCCAGGCGACATGGAGCCTAAGATCGATGCAATTAAAAAAATGCATGAGTCATACAACGTGCTATTTCTCCACGAAGTCAATTTAATGAAGACGGGAAACACGTCAGGCGCAGCTTCTCTTTCAAATGGCGAGCTCAAAAAAAAATTTGAGGAGATACTACTTTTAATCCGAGACTTATCTGCAGGAGCCAGGCAATCCCAGGATAGAGGGATGAAACGAATCAGCAAGATCGGATCTTTCGCCTTTTTTGCCACAGCAGTTCTTTGCGTGCTAGCCATAGTCCTGGGGGCGGTTTCAAGCATGGTCGTAACGCATCACATTTTTTCCTCCATTAACAAATTGACCGTTGCTACAAAATACATCGCAGAAGGGGACTTTCATTACGATCCGCACATTCAGACAGAGGACGAAATCGGAACTCTCGCACAGGCATTTCTTGCCATGGGAAAGCGGCTTGGCAAATTGGAAGAGATGTATCTCGACGCAAGCCCGCTTACACGCCTCCCTGGAGGGATTGCGATTGAAAAAGCGCTAAAGCACCGTATTGACTCTGATGATGCATTTGCCTTTTGCGTGATCGATCTGGATAATTTCAAAGCCTTTAATGATCGCTACGGATATGCCCATGGGAATAAAGTCATCAAGGAGACAGCTAAAATCATCGAGATGGCAACGAAGGAAAAGGGGGCTGCAGATGATTTTGTAGGGCATATAGGCGGTGACGATTTTGTGGTGATAACGACGCCAAAGGATATGAGGGAAATAAGCAATGAGATCATAGCCCATTTCGATGCCCGAATTCCTACGTTTTACACTCAGGAAGACAGGGCAAAAGGATATATATTCGGGAAGAGCCGTCAAGGCAAGGATATGCGGTTTCCCTTGATCACGATTTCCATTGCCATCGTCACCAATGCGCAACGACGTTTTACAAATCCCCTCGAAGCATCAGAGATTGCAGCGGAGCTGAAGGATTATGCAAAAACAATCCCATCTAGCATGTATGTTGTGGACAAGAGGCGGTCTACCTAAACAAGTGGGGAAAAAATATCCCTCCATTCTGAGAATGCCCTTACTTTTGAGACGCTGTGCAGCGCTGTGCGTCATGTCTATTGCCGTTGCTTGTGCGCCCCTTTATTCAACACCCCTCCGTTACAGGCGATCTGCAGAAATATCGGGATGCGAAAGCTTTTTTCGAATAAGGGAAGTACAGGGAGTCGCGGGATACTTATCGTTCCCTCTTTGAGGCTTATCCGTAATCTCAGCAGGCGGAAGAGGCGCAATTTAATGCCGCATATATCCTTGTTTACTACAAAAATCCGGACCGTGATTATTCCAGCGCGCAGCATGAATTGGAAAAATTCTTAGAGTGCTATCCTCTGAGTAACTTTGCAGGAGAAGCCCATTCATGGATCAGCCTTATTAAGGCATTCGACCAATCGCGGGTCAAAGAACTGCTGTCTGAAGTCGAATTGCTGACCCGGAAGATTGACGATACGTCAAAAGCACTGCTGACAACGCAGCAAGCGGAATCAATGATCCTAAAGGAGCGGGACGGACTCCTAATAGTGAAAACAATCTAACCGATAAAATCGATGAATTGCTGAACGAAAAGACCATGCTACTTGATGAAAAGGCATCGCTACTGGCGGACCGTGAAAGGTTGATGACAAGCCAGGACAATCTTGAGCAGAAGAACCAGGAATTGGTGGCTGAAAAGGAGGAGCTTATTAAAGCAAAGGCAAAGCTGGGAAAAAGTATTCGTGATATGACGATGGTTGATGTGAAGATGGAAAAACAAAGAAAAAAGATGAAAAAGGCAGAAGCCGAGAAGATCGGGAATGTAGGGACACTTCAAATCCCCGGGGCAAGCGGCAAATAAAGATGTCGGGAAGGCTTTTCGTCTCGGGGGGTGGCTGACAAGCAGGACAGCAGCAGGATCCAATGCTGGAGACCCATGCTGTAATTATGAACTACTCTGCCTGCTCATACGGAGGTTTTTCTGTCGTCTTTTTTGCGCTTCCCTCCGCTTTCGTTTCTTTTTTAACGAAGGTTTTTCGTAAAAACGTCTGTTTTTCAACTCCCGAAACAGTCCATCATGCTGCATCTTTCGCTTAAGCAAACGGAGGGCTTTTTCGATGTTGCGATCATCAACTCTTATCTCCAATTATTCTGTTTCCTTCCTCTGTTCCGGTCGAATCCGCTCCGCGGCCCGCCTCCGCCTCTATTGCCACCTGAAAAACCACGATCTTTTTGAGGTCTAGCCTCACTGACATTGATTTGCCGATCCGATACATTCGTCCCATTCAGCGTGGAGATTGCCTTGTCCGCATCGTCGTCATTAGCCATTTCGACGAAGCCGAAACCTCTGGATCGTCCTGTTGCCGCATCAGTCACGATTTTTGCAGAAAGGACTTCCCCGATCACCGCAAAGACGTCTCTCAGGCTGTCTTCCGTCATCTGGTACGATAAATTACCCACATAGAGCTTCTTGGCCATGTTCTCCTCCGTACTTATAAAATAAACGCCGCTGTATTATCAGGTAACCACCAAAACCGGTCTTGCTAGCCGCACGGCTATTCTTTCCCGTTTTTAAAACGCCCGTATGCCCTATTTTCCCGGCACAAAACAAAAAAAGACTGCAACCCTTATCCCTAAGTTTTTGCAGTCTAGCAATTAACAAAAACTCGCTATTTTATACAAATATAATAATACTCCTTATTCTTCAGGGAAGTCAATCTATTTTTTCCGTCCCATGCTTTTCCCCTCAACCCGCTTTTCTCTTCTTCTTTTTGCGTAGATATTCACTGGTGTGCCCGCAAACCCGAAGGCTTCACGAAGATTGTTTTCAATATATCTGAGATACGAAAAGTGCACTCCATCAGGATAATTGACGAAGACGATGAACGTAGGCGGCTTGATTCCTACCTGGGTGGTATAGTAATACTTGACCCTTTTGCCGTGGAACAGGGGGGGGTCATGATGCCTTACGAGCTGCTCAAAGACCCTATTAAGTTCGGCAGTCGGAACGCGCTTTTCGCTCTCTGCAATCACCCGATCAATTTCATCAAAGACTTTGGTGATGCGCTGTCGGGTCTGGGCTGATATAGTCAAAATTGGGGCATAGGCTGCAAACTTGAGCCGTTGCTGGATGCTGTTCATAAAGCGTTTGTAAGCCTCTTCTTTGTCCGAAACAAGATCCCATTTGTTGAGAATGATGATAAGCCCCTTCCCTTCCTCGTGCACGAGTCCGGCGATACGCTCATCCTGCTCGGTTATCCCCTCGGACGCATCTATCAACACCAGAGCAACATCAGCGCGGGCCAAACCTTTCATGGCCCGCATGACACTGTACTTTTCCACTCCTTGGCTGATTTTACCGCGGCTTCTGATGCCCGCGGTGTCCACGAGGATGTACTTTCTGCCGTAGTATTGATACATGCTGTCAACGGCATCCCTGGTCGTGCCGGCGACAGGGCTCACTATCATTCGGTCTTCGCCGATCAGCGAATTAACAAATGATGATTTGCCTACATTCGGCCGTCCGAGGATGGCAATGCGCGGGACGCTTACTTGTTCTTCATCTTCGGGCCCCTTATCCATGTCTGGCAGGATGCGCCGGAGTTCATCCATAAGATCGGAAAATCCAGCGCCGTGCTGGGCCGAGAGAGGAAAAAAAGTGTCAGTGCCGAGACGATAAAAGTCTGGGAGAAGTCCTTCGTGGCGAACCCCGTCCACCTTGTTGATGGCATAGATCACAGGTTTGCCCGAGGCCCTGAGCCGGTGAGAAACTTCGATATCGGACGGGACGAGACCCTGCTTGCCGTCCATGAGGAAGATGATGATGTCAGCCTCCTCCATAGCGAGGGTGGTCTGCTCCCGCATCTTGGAATACATGGCGTCCGCGGTTTCCGGCTCGAAGCCGCCTGTGTCGACAAGCAGAAAACGCTTCCCATCCCACTCGGCTTCGGCGTAATTCCGATCCCTGGTTACGCCGGGCACGTCTTCGACGATGGCGAAGTTCCTTCCGATGATCCGGTTAAAAAGCGTTGATTTGCCAACATTCGGTCTGCCTATTATGGCTACTACTGGTTTCGGCGTCATAAATAATTGATTACCCTTGATTGCTGATGCGACTAACCTTAATAAGTGAAAGACGCGATCAGTTACACATTGAATTTCTGCTTGAGTTACCTTGCAATAATTGAGATGTACTATATCATCTTTCGAATGGCACTCCAAGAAAAATCCTTGCGAATGCCCGCTGTTTATGTTATTTTTCACGTTGTTACTTCCAGGACATTTTTGTTCGCAAGGTATGTCGCCTTTGCAGTGTGTCTATTTTTCATAGAAGCAACGCCCATTTTTGTAGAGTTTTAGCGGTGGGTGTGTAGAGACTGAAATTTTTTCTTCACTTTCGGAGGGCGACCTCCTGTGACCGTCTGGACAAGTACGGAAGGAGAGTATTTTCGCAAGAAGTCGATGAGGATGCGCTTAAAACTTCGCGATCAGCAGGATGATTACAACATGGTTCTGGGGCAACTGGAAGACGTGGACCATGCGCAAAAGATGTTGAACAACAGGGAAAAATCCCGTTTCTAGTTTAAAAAAAAGATACAAATCGAAAAGAGTGTTGCGAAATCAAAGCGCAGGCTTGAGGCTAATCTGCTGGAAGAATCGCACAAAGCAGATACCGATTCCGGATGGGTTCGGGAATAATCCAGAATTATTGTTGCAGCGCCCTTAAAGGCTTGGACAGCGCCTTGTCGTCAGGTCCGGCAGTCCGCAGCAATGAGTGTGTCAGCAGCCCATCCGATCGGCGGGAACACGGAATGAAACAGGTTATCATCGCAGAAAATGTTTTACAAAACGTTGAAAACAGCGACACGTTGTTCAAGAGAGGCGGCTTAACCGTTTATCCGGCACGTTTTTCCGAGGAAATTCTCGTCCTTCACCGTACACATAATGTGGATCTCATCATAAGCGATTTTGCTTTGCCACAGATGGGCGGAGAAAAGTTGTGTTCCCTCATTCGTGGCGACTCGCGTCTAAAGGATGTATCCCTGCTCATGGTTTGTAATGTCGCAGCCGTTACGGAATGCCGCAGCGCGGGTGCCAATGCCGTTCTCACAACGCCCATCGACGCCACGGAATTATTTTCCCGCGTATCGGAATTGCTGCTGATTTCTCAACGGCAGGATATACGCTCATTCCTTCACGTTTCCGTAACAGAAGGGAAGGGGAGGATTTCCTTTCTCGGTGTTTCCCATAATATCAGCATATCAGGAATGCTTCTGGAAACTGAAAAGAAACTTAAAATCGGAGAACGCTTGGTCTGCACTTTCTCCATCAGCGCTAGGGAAATCGTCGCCGATGTCATTGTGGCAAGAGAGGTAAAGGTTGCACCGGAAAAATACCGGTATGGAGTCAAATTTCTAAACCTAGATACGAAGTCACTCGTTATCATCGATCAATTTGTAATGGGCCGTATAAAACATTGAAATGACGGACTTCGGACCCGCGTGGTGCTACTGGACCTTGCAAAGATCGGTTGGCAAATTATCGTGTTTTGGAGGGCGTGTTTTGGACGAACGGTATGATTTCAAAAAAGTCGAAGAGCGCTGGCAGCGCTTCTGGGCTGACAATAGAACATTCAAGGTTGCGGAGGATGTATCAAAACCGAAATACTACTGCCTCGAAATGTTTCCTTATCCATCCGGCAGGATACACATGGGACATGTGAGGAATTACGCCATTGGCGATGTGATTTCCAGATACAAGCGCATGCGCGGATTCAATGTGATCCACCCCATGGGGTGGGACTCTTTCGGGTTGCCTGCCGAGAACGCAGCCATAAAGCACGGGATCCATCCCTCAACGTGGACCTTGGAAAACATAGCTTTTATGCGCGAAAAACAACTCAAAAAGCTCGGACTTTCCTACGACTGGGACCGGGAAATAGCGACCTGCTTAGAGGAATATTACCGCTGGAACCAGTGGTTTTTCATAAAAATGTACGAACGGGGTCTGGCATACAAAAAGCTCGCCTATGTGAACTGGTGCCCTTCCTGTAATACGGTGCTGGCGAATGAACAGGTGGTAGACGCACTCTGCTGGCGCTGCAGCTCCGTAGTGACGCATAAGGAGCTTGAGCAATGGTTCTTCAAAATCACTGACTATGCCGAAGAGCTTCTAGCTTACACCGACAGACTAACGGGCTGGCCTGAACGGGTGCTTACGATGCAGCGAAACTGGCTCGGTAAGTCGGTTGGCATCGAGGTGGATTTTACCATAGAAGGCACGGGGGAAAAGCTTGCGATCTTCACTACCCGGCAGGATACGCTATTCGGCGTGACGTTCATGAGCATAGCTCCCGAGCACCCAATGCTCGAGTCGCTTATCGAAGGCAGGAAAGAAAGCGGGACAGTTCGTTCTTTTGTCCAGCGTGTGATGCGGGAAGACAAAGCGGCTCGCACCGATGAAACGAAGGAGAAGGCCGGTGTCTTCACCGGAGCTTATGCTGTGAACCCTTTGAACAATGAAAAAGTGCCGGTCTGGGTGGGGAATTTTGTTCTCATGGAATACGGTACCGGTGCGATCATGTCCGTGCCGGCCCATGATCAGCGAGATTTTGAGTTTGCAAAAAAGTATTCTCTGCCGATCCGCGTCGTGATCCAGAACCCTGAAAAGAGTCTGGCAGCCGAGAAGATGACGCAGGCTTACACTGAAAACGGAATGATAGTGAACTCGGGAAAATTCGACGGAATGACCAATATAGAGGCAAAAGAGAAGATTGCCGAACATGTTGAACAAAACAGACTCGGGAAAAGGACCGTGAACTGGCGACTCCGCGACTGGGGCATTTCGCGCCAGCGTTACTGGGGTACACCGATTCCGATAATCTATTGTGATGCATGCGGAACTGTGCCCGTGGCGGAGAAAGAACTTCCGGTAAAACTGCCGGTAGATGTTGCCTTCACGGGAAAGGGCCGTTCTCCCCTGGCGGAGTCTATAGCGTTCCGCGAAACAACCTGCCCGAAATGCGGTGGTAAAGCGCGTCGCGAGACTGACACCATGGATACGTTTGTCGATTCATCATGGTATTTCCTACGATACTGTTCACCAAAAGAGAACAGCGCGCCTTTTGACAAGAAGGCGGCATCGTATTGGATGAGTGTGGACCAATACATCGGCGGCATCGAACACGCCGTTTTGCATTTATTGTATGCGCGCTTTTTTACAAAAGTGATCCGGGACCTCGGCCTTTTTGACGGAGATGAACCGTTTCTGAACCTGCTTACGCAGGGGATGGTGATCAAAGACGGCGCGAAGATGAGCAAATCTAAAGGTAATGTCGTCGACCCGGACTTCATACTTTACAAATACGGCGCCGATACGGCACGGCTGTTCTCCCTTTTTGCCGCGCCGCCGGAGCGCGATCTTGAGTGGAGCGATCAGGGCGTGGACGGCGCATACCGGTTCCTGCACCGTGTCTGGACGATCGTGTTCAGACACAGCGATCTGATCAAGAAGGTTAAATCCGCCGGAACTGAAACCAAGGTCGATAAGCTATACCGCAGAACGCATCTCACGATAAAAAAAGTAACTGAAGACATTGAGCGAGAGTTTCATTTTAACACTGCAATCGCCGCGCTGATGGAGATGGTAAACGAAATGTACGACTATGTATCGGGGGGCGTGACGGAAAAACAACTGCCTGTGCTCCGTTCAGCTATTGACGCACTCACCCTGCTCATTTCCCCCTTTGCGCCTCATTTTGCCGAAGAGCTTTGGGAATGTATCGGCAATGAAACGAGCATCGCGAACGCTCGCTGGCCGCAGCATGACCCCGATGCGATTATCGCGGCGGAGGTAAGCATCGTGGTGCAAGTGAACGGCAAGGTAAGAAGCAAACTCACGCTTCCCGCCGGAACAAACGACAGGGAAATGGAGGCCGCGGCGCTTGCGGATGCTAAAGTTAAAGAGTTTATACAGGGCAAAGCGCCTCGGAAAGTGATCGTTGTACAGGGAAAACTCGTAAATGTGGTGGTGTAGAGGGCCGCTCCGCAAGGCGAGTGGATTTTGTAATTGACACGAGGAGTCATGAATCACGTAAAAATATATATGTTAATGGTTGCCGTATTCTGGCTGCTGGTTGGACTTGCCTCCTGCGGTTATAATTTTACACCCGTGGGCGGTATAGTCCCTCAGGGAGCAAAAACCATCGCGATTCCCGTATTTGTCAACAACACTGTTGAACCCTATGTCGATGTCGAGGTCACGAAGGCCGTGGTTGACGAATTTCTTACTGACGGCAGACTCAAAGTCGTCAGCACTGATGCTGCGGATCTTGTGATACTGGGGAAAGTAACCAAGTTCGTTCTTATTCCGCAGACGTATTCGATTGATCCCTATGTCCTGTCGTATAATGTCTCAATCAACGTGACTATCACCATAGTCGATGGGAAAACACAAAAGGTGATCTTGCAGGACTCAGGTGTTGGAACGATCTTTAACTCCAGCTATGGGGTAACCTTGGGGGAGATCTCCCAGACCAAGATAGCGAAATCGGCCGCTATCACGAATGCCTGCAAGGACCTCGCTTCGACGATCAGGAGCAGAGTCCTCGAAGGT
>Ga0335081_10007424_pt1 | contig 17519 bp, 22 predicted proteins | sample Lox_Sample_35_FD_206713 | JGI IMG/M metagenome (GOLD analysis project Ga0335081, IMG submission 206713) | Soil microbial communities from Loxahatchee National Wildlife Refuge, Florida, United States - Lox_Sample_3.5 | ecosystem: Environmental > Terrestrial > Soil > Wetlands | place: USA... | reverse complement strand
ACCGTGCTGCTCAAGTCCCCAGCTTGACAACAATCCGCATCTCTGAACTTTTCCCAAACTTTACGACTCGTCCAGCAGTAACTTTCGCTCTTCTGCCGAAAAAATGTTCATTCCTTGTTCCAATCCTCGTATCAAAATAGGCAATGATCCGGTCGCATCAAGCTTTTTGTCCTGCTCAGTCAGACACCCAGTCAAATGAAGTTCACATTACCTTCCTCAGCGCATCTAAATCATCTCCAAACTCCTCCGTCAGCATTCTCATATAGTAATCTCGAAACCGATCTCGACGGGAATCGTTTTCCGGTTTCTGGGCTCATGAGTTCACGGAAACAGAGAACTGGACGGACTTTTTCTGGTTGAGTGGCCTCCGACTCATCTTCACTGTCGCTTGAAATATTTTCCAAGTCTCCTCGTTCGTCTACTGACTCTGTTGATTCGGGTTCAGTCGGATTCGGCTCTGCGACCTCTTCAACCTCCTCAACCTTTCGTTTCTTGCCTTTCTTTTGTTCCTGCTTCTGCTTCGTTTCCGGAGGCATGCCGATCAAATTTTCTGGGTTGGCTTCGGCACGGAGGGGAATAAGCGCGGAGAAATTTCCACCCTTTGACGCACGAGGATGTCACATCTCGTCCGTCGAGCACTCCTGCGCGCCCCGCATCCGTCCGCCTTTGTCAACAGGCCCCTCGTCATCACCCGACGCCGCTTTATTTGCACGACACTTCCTCGTCGTCAAGCGGTCGACGAGGCTGTTACAGACGCCCCTGTGGCGTCTCTCAATGATGCCCCTGTTTTCCTCGAGGATGACATGCAGGTCGACTGGTCTCGCAGTTTCCACGGCCTCAGTGCTCAACCGTTCGGTGAAGAAGTCTCCAAGATCCTCACATCTCCCTTGGACCCCGAAGACGTCGAAATCAAGCCTGGTACTCTTGCGTGGTTGCCCAAAGCTGACGTGTCGATGGAATAATATATCTTCCTGAAATAAAGTATCGTAGGATTTTGAATCGAGCGTTTGGACCTGGGGGCTGGGGTCTCGCTCCACGAAGTGAAACGCTGGTGACGCCAAAGAGTGTCTCTCGGGAATATGCGTTGGTATGTCATGGTCGACTTGTGAGTGTTGCTCGGGGAGAACAGGACTATTTTGATCCCGGTGGAGTGGCTACAGCTACGGAGGGTTGCAAGAGTAATGCTCTCATGCGGTGTTGCAAGGATCTTGGGATCGCCAGTGAACTTTGGTAATCCCTCTGTAGTCGTTCACTCTTGACGATTCAGGGACCCTCGATTTATTCGAAAGTTTAAGAAGGAGAAGTGTGATGAGGTCTTTGCGGAACATGTTCTTACTAAGAAGACAAAAAAGTTATGGAGACGGAAGGGCGATCAGTTTGAGTATCCGTTTAAAGAGAAGAAGACTTTCAGTTAGATTGAATTTTGGATCCTTGAATAGAGAGGGAACCCATATCTTCAAAGGATATCCAGAGTGTAATGCTACGTCAATCCTATCTATGCTTCCTCTCCACAGCCATTGCTATATTCAAATTAATTTTCGATCGGCGGCCGTCACGGATGCAAAAATTTGCAGATCCTTCTTCCGCTGCCAAAAACTGTGGACGATGAAGCGTAAAAGAGGACCAGCACCTCGCGGAAACAAAGGCAAGCATAAGCAAGAGGTCGTCGAAGAACAGAGCAAGCCGAAAATGGACTCAGAAGCCGACTCCGACATCGACGGCGACGAGGAAAGTTTCCCGGGTTTCTCGAGCGATGAAAATGAAGACATCGAGCAAGAAGAGATCCAAAAGGACAAGCCAATGGCCACGAATGGTGGCATTGGTCGTGCCACAAAGAAGGAGAAGAAGACTCGGCCGACAAATGACGAGCTGATGGACGTGTTCCTTCGGTCAAGCTCATTCCAGTCGAATTTGTTTAAACTTCAAACTGAGGAATTGCTCTCCGAGGTCAGACTGAAATACCACAAGATGACCAAGGTTGAAACGGTTCTTCATCAGTTGAAGGAAGTCATCATGGCGATTCCCGCGTCGCATGAGCAACTGGTGGATGAAACTCAAGATCAGCCGCTGACCTGCAGTTGCATGACTTTGAAGCAGACATGAAATCTCGTCATAAGATTGTCGTCCCGTTTCCTAGGCCTGCTCCCCCAAAAGATGCGTTGTACAAGTTCAGATTCCAGCCTCCGACTTCAGTTAAACTTGTTGGTTCATATGCACTCAAAGCAACTTTAAAAACATCTAGTGGCTTTGTCATTGACGTCTCAGTCACGATGCCGGACGTACATCTCTCGAAACTTGCAAGACTCACATTTTAGGATACGTTTCAAGACAAGGACTATCTCGACCACCGTTATTTCTATAAACGAGCCTGTTATGTTGCATCTCTGGCCGCCGGAATTCGATCATCAACTCTTCCGGTGTCACTCAACTTTGAGCCTGGTGATGATGATGAACGAAAGCCATGTCTCGTCCTGTCCCCTGTCGAGGGTACCTCTCCCTGAAATGCCAATTTAACCCTCGAGATGGAAGCGATTACGATTTCAGCAAGTCCCGAGCCCGAATCCGAATCCTCCCAGCCATTTCCCACAATCTCTTTCCACCCCGGAAACTACTCTATACACAAAGCCAAAACCCGGATGGAAAATTGGTCAAAAATACCCGATGTAACATCCGCACTGCCCCAAATACCCCAACGCCTCTATATAACAACGCCATCCTAGCGGACTCAACACAAGTTCATTTTCTCACAGAAATATATAATGCGTCGCAGGCTTGCTCAGCCCTCGTTGACGCTGTACTCCTCGGAAAACAATGGCTTCGTTTGCGAGGGTTTTCCGGGTCATTTGGTCGTGGCGGCTTTGGCTCCTTTGAATGGGCTTGGTTTGTATCGTATCTGTTACGGAACGGCGGACCTAATGGACGGAATGTCCTTGAACCTGCGTTCAGCAGTTTTCAACTGTTTCGCGGGGCATTGAATTCCCTTGCTATCAAAGATCGCATCAATGATGGAGTGGTTGAGGTCCTTGATGAAAGCGGGGTCAATGTATTTTATAAGATGACTCCGACGTCTTATAAATTGGTATGCCCGCTTGATATATCAGACTGATCATAGTTACAACATGAAGCTAGAAGAACCTTGAGTGTACTGAACGAAGTGAGGGATGATGCCTTCAACATGACGTTCACGGCTAAAGTTAATACCCCAGCCCTTAGATTTGATCTGGCGGCGGCGTATCGGCCCCCTCCGACTCGTCTAATGTCTTCAGAATTACAATCCCTCTCGATGAAGTAAACCCCAACGTCGATGACTGTTCGCCGGCTTTCGCGTCCATCCAACGAATAACATCTCTCCTCCACCGAGCATTGACAGATCGGGTAAGCCTCATGTCAGTCATGTCCGGTGACGCCGCCTCTTATCCAATCTCATCACCACACCCAACCGAATCACCTCTCCTGACCATCGGTCTCCTCCTTCATCCCGAGGCAAGTCGACGAACTACCGACTATGGTCCGCCTCAGCACGAAGGACGCGCCTTCCGCGAACTTTGGGGCAGCAAAGCTGAACTACGACGCGTAAAAGATGGCAGAATCCTTGAAACCGTTGTATGGGAATGCAAATCGGCAGAAGAACAGTATGGGATCGTAAAACGAATCATCCGAAATATCCTTGCGCTCCATATTTCCACTGGGGTAGCACGAGACCTTCACTTCCTAACCCCGACGTTATTCCCTCTGCTCAGTCCTCCAGCCGACATTGCATCAACCTTTTCCAAAACGGAGGGTGATGCATTTCTGCTACTAAACCAAGCCTATGAATCACTCGTCCGGCAAATTCGCGATCTGAAAGATATGCCCCTGAACATTTCCTCCGTTGTCCCAATCAGCCCCGCATTAATACACACATCTGTCTATCCTCCTTACCCGCAAAACCTTGCCAAAATAGTCGGTCAAGCGCCTGAGTCGTACTACATCCCATCCTATGAAGTCATAGCCAAACTCGAAGGCTCCGCGAAATGGCCCGACGCTCTCCGTGCCATTCAAAAAGTCAAAATCGGATTTCTCCTTCAGATGGCGCACGAATTGGACAAACACGCTGGCGTGACAACACACGTCGGACTCGAGAACCCCGATGCCGATATCTCAAATACGGGATTTTTGGACGTGGTGTATGAAAACGGGTATGCGTTTCGAGTACGGCTGCAACATGATCCAAATCACCGGGAGGCGACAAAAATCGAGCGTTTGTTGAAGAACAAGTCGCTTGCGCCGAACGATCGAACCAGGTTGGAAATTGCTCTTAAACGGTATCGAGAGTACTTTTTCTTCGGCGTTGCACATGCCCAAGCCCTCCATGCTCTCCGAGGGAAATTTTATTTCCTTCCTCATACGATTCGGTTGGTCAAACGTTGGTTTGCGGCGCATTTACTTTCGCCACATATATCTGATCGAGTTATTGAGCTGATTGTCTGCCACATATTTCTGAACCCGCAGCCTTTTGTCAGTCCTGCATCACCAGAAGTCGGATTTCTAAGGACGTTGCAGTTCTTGGCGACGTGGGATTGGAAAAGGGAACCGTTGGTGGTCACCCTGGATGAATCGATGATATGCACGCGTTACGAGGAGGTTAGCAAGGGGTTCGAGCTATTGCGGAAACAGGATCCCGGAATCGCGCATTCTGCATGGGCTATTTATCCATCGTATGAGACAAATGGAGCACTTTGGACGAAAGATAGGCCTGCGAAGGTGGTTGCTGCTAGGGTTACTTCGCTTGCCAAGCTTTCGCTGGAGGTCATACTGAAGGATAGCGGTCGTGTCAACGTGCGTTGCATCCCGTCACTTACGCTCATCGTAGCAAATATTCACGACGCCGTACGCGGATTATGATTTTATCATTCATTTCAAAAGAGAGGTCGAGATGAAAGGATTCAAGAATCTGCATGGACAAAATTGGAAAGACGTATTCATTGACTTTGATCCGTTCCGAGCGTATCTCAAGGATCTGGAGGTATGTCAGCCATGTTATATAATTCTCACGGCAGACTTGCTTCGGGGATGCTATTCTTTGGTTTTACGATAACGTCGCCGGATCCGTAATTGCCGGTCTATGGAATCCATATGTCGCAGTGTCCAGACCGTGGAAAGTTGCTCTGGGCTATTCTTCAAAGCCAGCTGGAGAATCGCACAAAGACAACGTAAAATCTTGACCAGATCTCCAGCTAAGTTTTAGAAATCTCCAGTTGTTCTGAATAAAGAGGCTGTCCTCACAGAGATTGCAAGGCTGGGAACAGGGCTGATATCCTCGATAGATACCAAGGATTAGAGCTAGTGTCAGGAATCTGAATTATTGAATGTTATTCTATGCTACATGGCTCAGCAAACTCCATATCTTTCAAAAGCGAATATGCCATGCAAAAATCCTATCCCGCAAGCCATACAAACCGAAGAAATCCCCTGAATCTTCCTCGCTAGTATTCAATTGCCCTGCCAGCAGATCCTCCATCATCACGAGGATACCGACAGTACCGATCCTGCAGCGAAACAACTTCATAATCACCATCTTGTGAAGTAAAGAAACTATGTGAGTGATCCTGGATATTATTGATAGTATGCATTTGCACCGACTTTTGCTTTTTGTGCTTTTTGTCGGAGATCGGGAGAACGCGGATGGTCAAACTGAACGGTGGAACGCCAAAAAGTTCAAACTTGATCTCAGCTTGCTCGCCTGCCACAATGGTTAGCATCTACACCATCTGCACATAGGGGAACAAAGGAGATCCCCTGGGTTGACACACGAACGGGGAGGAGGTTCTATACCCTCACGAATATTCTCGACTTTATTGCTTCCGACGATAATCACGCTCGGCACATCATGAATAAACTTCTCCATCTTTCCCGGCGGAATCAGAGTTTTACACGTGCTCGCCCGATCCGCAACACTAACAATCGACAAATTCCCCATCTTCCCCGCGATCCGCGAAAACATCGGATTCGCCGTCTCGGTCAAGTTTCTCTGCCCATTGAATTCGTATTCAATTTTCCACGGCGAAGTCCCTTGTAAGGAATAGGTGATGCGATCTCCAACGCAGTGATGCTGCTGTGGTTCAAGAGGGATGATAGACGCTTCGTCGGCGACGGCATAGGTTACGCGATTGCTTTGGGTGGGATGGGTGCTGCACCCGTTTGCGTCGCGGACGGAGAGGATAGTTAGGACGTGGAGGCCGTGAGTGAGGGATTCCTTGGTGGGGATAAAGTAGTATACGTTATCGGTGATATCGGTTAATTCAACAAATTCGATATCTCGTTGCGATTCGTGACGGAGCTGGAGGTTTATAGTGACTGGAGACGAAGAAGTAATGGAAATGGGGATGCCATTCAATTTGGGGTTGTCGAAGGAGGTATCTGCGCAGTAGACATGTGGTTCTTGAGTGTCGACGAATTTGGCGGTGGGCAGAGGGAGGACTTGATGCTCGACGCGAATTGGATTTCCAAGATTTTTCGGGTCATCGTACACTGCGTCGGATAAATGCGTGAATTCGTATTGGTATCGCCCTGGATGTTCGGTGTGTAGATGGATTTGGGCATTTGTCATGGCGGCACTGAGTTCCTCCTTATTTCGACTGATGATACGGTCCTTCTCATCGAGTTTCAGGACGTAATAATCAACCATAAAAGGTTTCACGCCTGCAATCAGAGCCGACTTTCGAGAGGGGAGTACCATGCAATGTAAGATCTAAAAGGACGTCTTCGCCGGCGCAAACGTCGTCAAGTCTAAGGGTCTCGTGAAGCGGAACTCCTTCAAAGCCGACGATGTCGAGTTTAGGTCGAGCGATCCAGGTCACTTCAAATCTTTCGTATCCAGACTTGATGGCTCCGGGACATGTCGCGTCGGCAACAGCAACGAGTTCGTAGACACCTTCCGATCGAGTCTCAATGAACCCATTGGGATCATTGACCATGACTTCATGCTCCGATCGCTGACCTCCCATGTTGACAAGCGTATATCGCACGGACCAGGGTGCTTCTCCAGTCAACCGCAACGGCAACTTGACTATGTCTCCGTCTCGCCCGGTGACACTGTTCGTATAAAACCTTGCTGACGGTTTCTCCCGCCGAACATCCACCATCAAATCATCCTCACTAAGTTGTACCGTACATCCACTCGAATCCCGGACGCTCCTTAAACTCACTGTGGCTTTGCCCCCCATCGTAAACCCCGGCAGTTCAAGCCATGTGTCGGGAACTTCTATCGTCGTCCACATGGATTTACGCTTCGCTCCACTCTGACTGACATCATACGTCAAATTCCAGGGCCCAGAACCAATCAATCTGATAGGCACGCTCAAACTCGATCCAATACAAGTTTTCCTGATATTCAAATCTGTAAATCTGGCACCTGGGAGAGGATGAATCGTGGCTTCATGCGCGTACATCTTACCTTCCAACTCGACATATCGATAATTCGCGTCGTCAATCGTAAGGAAGTCATAAACGTACGTGCCCGCCACATCAGGTCGAAAGTCGATTTGATGACGTGTCCTATCGACTTTGAAGCGTTTGACTTCATGGGTGTTCACTGCGCGGGAGAGGACGCGGTAAGAGAGATGGAAAGGGGGTTCACCGGTGAAGGTGAGATCGGCTGTGACGCCGACGGTTCCGGAGCACTGATCTTTCAGGGTTGACCATTCGATTTGGAGGGTTGGTGCGGCGGGGGTGATGACGAGACATGATTGGGGGGTTAGAACGTGACCGGGGCAATAGCGACTCGTGACATTAACGATGTAGTACATGCCGGGTGTTCTGATGGATAGACTGTCTCGTTTGTGTTGGAGTTCGTAGGTATTCAAGGTTTGGGTATCGGAGGATTTGGCTGTGTAGCCGAGTGTAACGTTGAAAGGACCCTGCTCTGTGGTATGCACGTTGAAATAGAGATTCGAATCTCTTCCTTTAAGTAGCTTTGTCGGATTGTCCTCCGAACACCCTCGAAATTGGATCTTCGGTACTTCATGAACAGCAACTGTGTAGCTCCGAGGAGTCCCCTTATAATCGACTAGGTTTCCAAGAGCATCCTTGACCTCCAGAAGCGTGTACTCCCAATGTCCAACAACATCCAACGCAAGCGGATATGTCAACGTAATCGGATGTGACTGTGCAAAAGAATAATCAAAACGCTCGTACGGATGTTGCACAATCTCCAACCCGCCGTGTACGAATGGAGAAGTAAAGGATTCTGGTTTAATACCGTCAATCGGGATGGTAACTGGATGTCCATTCACATCCTGCGAGTACGTCAAATGCAATGGCGGCACGCCACGGACGTGAATCTTCAACGCATCCACCTCGCCCTGACAAAAATGCGGTTGAAGTTCGCTGAAGGATGAGATTTCGGCGGATGGACATTCAACGACGATGGCTTCGGAGCGCAATATACGGACCTCATTTTGGGTTTTTTTGTCAACCACGCTTTCGAGTTTGTACGTTCCTTGTTCAGCAACGTGGAAAGGAAGGATTTGAAGGCCATCTTCGTCTGGTTCTTCGGAGAGCTCTGCGTGATCAAGCATGGATGTGAGGCGTTTGGCGAGAATGTCGTGGTGGTTGACGACCGGAGGGTCAGAGAAGGAAGTGTGGGAGTATCGAATACGAATTGGGATTGTGCCGTTTAAGCGGATAGGGATGGTCAATGGCTCGGATTGTTTTGGATGCAGACAGAAAGGTTTCCCTGCCGGGTTGATTTTAGCAGTGCTATTTGGTCAGGTTATACTGTTACAGAGAGCAGACCTTTCAGGAATGATACGGACCCTCTTTGAGCCTTGAATATGGGACTGGTTATGCAAGAGCTTCCCAACATTAACATACTCTTCCGTAATCCCCAACTCTTTATGATAAAACACTAAAATGAGCCATGAAATATACCGGAGGACAACCTCTGACGAGAGCACTCCAAACCACACCAAGCGTCAACCCACTATCCAACACAATATCCCATCCATAACTCATTCCCCAGTTCAACACCAACACCATTGCGAATTGCAATATCTGCACCGACCTGCGAAATCGAAGCCAGGGAATATTAAGGTAAGGAAGGACATAGAAAAAGACCGAGTCGACGCACACCCACCTGACACAGAACAAGAACAGTGAGGGGTTGGAGGAGGCGCGGAGGGCGAGAATGTCGTAGAGCTTGAGGCTTTGAAGAACGGTAAAGAGCGAGATGACGTACAAACGTCGCGCGGGGCCATCTGAAGGGAGGGCGAACGTCTTCATCGCTGCGCCGCGGTGAGGAGGAGGAGAAGAAAGGGGGGGGGTTGTAGATCGTATGGGGGAATGGCGCGCCTGAGGAGATGCTGCGGAGCGGCGGACGGAAGCGAATATCTGAGAAAGAGGGGTATCAAGAAGCAGACATTTGTGTGCTGACAAGAAAACAAGTCGACAAGGCGGAACCGGTGATGATAGACAAAACAATCGAATTCAAGTTATAATGCTCACACGGCGCGAATTGCCACCATATTTGTCAATGTCGTCAGTTTGATGTCGATCACAATTTCACCAACGGCCGCGTTGCTTCTGATTTGCGGCAAGGTACATTACACATTTGAAGCATAGCGGCCATGGCGCTGGATCCATCGCCGTCGTCGTCTGTGTCAACAAGCGCATCAGCAGAGCGGGAGAGTCTCCTCCTTGCACACAGTCAGGCAACAGATGAGTGGACCGGATGGTGTACCGTCGAATCCGAACCCGTACGTCGCCACTGCTGCTTAACTTAACATCTTTCACTAATTGCTATCCCAGGCCATCTTCAACCAATTGCTCTGGGACATTGGCGTTGAAGACGCCCAAGTCCATGAAATTTATTCCCTCGACATGGAATCATTCCAAGCAATCGAGTAAGTCACATCTGCGAGAGAGACATGCCTGATACAGTCGCTAGGCCTGTTCATGGTCTCATCTTTCTTTTCCAATGGAAAAAGGAGCCGAATGAAGAAGAAGTAGAAATGACCTGTCCAGAAAACCTGTGGTTTGCAAACCAAGTTATTGATAATTCCTGTGCTTCTCTCGCCCTCCTCAACATCGTCCTCAACGTCGCGAAACTCGAAATAGGACAACACCTAACCGAATTCAAAAATTTTACGATGGACTTTTCGCCGCCTGTATGTTTATGTCCCAAGGACATCGCTGACGTGGAGTTACGGGGACTAGCCTTGACGAATTTCTCATTTTTACGGAATTTACATAATTCGCTGTCCCGGTCGTCGGAGCGAGCGGATCTGGATATCGACTTGATGGAGGCAGCTGAGAAAAGGGGACGGGGAAGTGGGAAAAAGAAGAAAGACGATGATGACGAAGAGCAGTTCCATTTTATTGCTTATGTGCCTGTCAATGGGGTATTATGGGAGTTGGACGGATTACGGAGACAGCCGGTGAAATTAGGTCATTTCCACCTCTGTCAAATTCTAAATGACAGGAGCGTGTAAGGATGGAAAATGGTTCGAATTGGCTGCCCCTCGAATACAAGAACGAATAGAACGGTATGCCTTGAAGGGTGTCGTGTTGAGATAGATATTCTGCGGAGGAGATTCGATTCGGTTTGCTCGCAATCGCCCAACGAACCCTTCGAGTTCTCACCAATCATCTTGTCAATCTCAGCACCCTCGAAAAATCTCTGATCCCACATCTCGACACCCTAATCCCCGATTGGAAAGCCCTCATTGACTTTGTCCCTGCGACAGAAACGCGGATAGATGCGGAATTAATCGAGGATATCCTCAAGCAATCAGATACCAATAAGCTACTCACCATTGAACGCGGATTACAACGGGAGATTGCACTTGTCAAACATAAGATTCACGACGAGGAGGAAAGGTTGTCGGGATATGCGGTACGCACCTCTTTCTGTGCACAGGGCTGATGGAGTAGGATTACGTTACTAGACGAAGGAATGATTATTCGGGCTTTATAAGGTGTATGTTGCAGAAGCTGGCTGAACGGGATTTAATTCAACCCCTCATCTCATAGTGTCTGGGAGTGAATACCCAAGATGGCATTGTTAGCGTTCTATTCTGTTTATCTTGTCTTACACCTTCACCCGAAGTTGAACCTTTTACTTGACTTTCGGATGTCGTGCTGCCACTCCCAATGTTCCGTCTCCTTCCATTTGGAATGATCTGCGCTAATTGCTTTGCCTCGCAACAATCACCATCAATGTGTCATAAATGACGCTGTGCAAGTTCTTCCTCCAAGGTATGCCGTCCCTTACACATTTCCTTGTCCATATACTGACGTATCCAGGCAACTGTCGCTTCGGAGACGCCTGTAAATTTGAGCACCGAGCTCCCGGACCCGAAAGCAACGAATGGCGTACCTCCATCCATAGCCGTTCATTGCCCCTCTGACCTCAAAGGACAGGCCGCAATAACCCGTCCTTCTTCGGCGGACAGGCAAATGCCGCTGGCAGCACAACGAATCCAGACGATAACCACGCCACGCGGAAAGGCTGGTCGTATAGCTCCCATCGACAGAGTCCGACTAACGCCCCAGACAACAGATTATTTTCGATAGTCTAAAATCTCGTCCTTCCTGGCCGTTTACGAGCTTTGGGGCGCCATATTTTAATTCATTAACTCATGCCGATTTATCCCCTGAGGAGTATCATCTAACAGCTGTGGAAACTACCAAAAACGGGAGCCTTGCGGCGTGGGTATGTCCCTTGCATGAATGACCCTAATTGGGAGCAACAAGAATGTGATTCACGGGCACAGCAGATTAAGGCCGAGGAGGAGAATATATTACAAAATCTACAGCAAGCGTGGCAGTATAACGTGAATGATCCGTATTATCCCACTGGGAAAGTGGAGTCCGGGAGTACGTTTGGCTCGGCGGCGAGTACGTTTGGAGGGGGGACGAGTGCTTTTGGAGGGGGCACAACTAGAGGGACATTTGGACAGACTACGCAAAGTGCGTTTGGGACGACGGGTGGAGCGTCATCGCTCACTAAACCTTCATCATTTGGGGCATCGCCATTTGGTTCGATGCCTGCGTCTGCGTTTAGTCTTGGTTCCCGAGATCAAGTGTCTACAAATGCTTCCACACCCCCGCCTCCAGCATTTGGGACTTCAGCACCCTCAGCATTTGGGAATACAACAACACCATCATCGTTCGGCCAGCCGTCGTCAACCTCTGCGTTCGGGCAACCAACATCTGCCTTCGGAGCAGCTGCCACCACCTCTGCCTTCGGAACAACAACCACACCTCCTTCAACCTTCGGAACGAGTAATACACCATCAGCATTCGGAGCAAAATCCTCCGGCTTTGGAGGCGGAACAAATCTTCCCGCCGCCCCCCTCTCGTCAAGCACAACCGCAACCTTCGGTCAACCCTCCGTCCTTGGCGCAAGCGGTCTCCCTCCCGCGCCAACAATGGGAATGTCTTCCCGCCCGACATTTGGTCAAACAAGTGGTCTCGGCGTGCTAGCCGCCGGGGGGTCCGCAACTCCTGCCTTTGGCCAAACCAGTTCTTTCTCCTCTCCCTTTGCAGGAGGCCTTGGCAAGTCCCTTGGGGGAGGAAGCCCAGGAGCAACATTCGGTTCTAAGTCTTCGTTTGGCGCGTTTGCACAGGGCCATCCAACTAATGCGTTTGCCGCGGCTGGGACGGGTGGCCAATCTAACGCGTTCGGTACTGTTGCCACCGGCAGCCAACCGAATGCGTTTCTGAAGTCATCTACTTCAGCACAATCCAATGCATTTCAAGCACCGGGTGATAGGGGATTTGGGAGTACCAACAGATTTGCTGAACTGGGGGAGATTCGGGATAATGTTGATAAAGATTATGATATGGCGGATGATGATGTTGCGACTGTTGTAATGGAACCATCTGCCCCGCCTACAGCGATATCGAGCCCTGTCATATCGACGGCTAACCCGTTTATGTCCGCACAAGCACCTCCTAAGGTTCCCGAGACGACGAGTCCACACTCTCTTTCCAACGCATTTGGAGGATTGTCGACGACTGGTGCTGAAAGGATTGAATCAGGTCCCACATCATCTGCGCCGCAACCGGCGACTATGCCAACCGTCACAGATGTGAACCCACCCGGTCTGCCGCCCGCTGCAACTCAACCGAAGGCCACCCCTGTGACTAGCCTGGCTCTTCCCCTACAACGGTCAACGGCAAGTGCAGGGAAGAAGCCTGCGTTCGATGAGATGGCCGCATGGAGAGCAGATAAATTTGAGATTGGGATGATTCCAGAGACAGAGCCTCCATTGCAAGTACGTTAGGACATACCGTCGCTGTCATGGATGGAAAGGAAGCATATGTTTTACGGAATCCACAGAGGTGGAGCATATATATTAATGTTAACAGTGGAGAGCATCAGTATAAATAATAGCTCAGAACGCATTTCATGCTATATGTTTCATCCCCGAACTTACATTGGTATAAATCTGAATTGATCTAAGGATGTCCTGGGTCGCTTCGGAGGGGACCCTTCAATCTGATCCACACCCGCCAATTTTAAATGTTTCCATTCCACACCATGACTCGCAGGCCTCCTCGCCATCCCGGGCATCACAGGCTTCACTCTACCCTTCGGTGTCTCAATTCTACTCTTCGGTGATTCCACCGGCGTCATTAGTCCTGAGGTCGAAATGGCAAACGAGCTCGAGAACCTTTCCTTCCAAGATTTAATAAGGGACGCTTGCTGCGGCGAGGGCGTATCTGGCGTGTCAGGGAAGATATCCCTTTTCATGGAAGATGGACGCGGGGTGTATGGTTTTTTGGCCATTCCTGGACGGAGAATCGGTCGGGTTGAGGAGGGACTTGGGATTGTGAGGCGGGATGATGGGGGAGATGGGGGCAGGGTTGGTGGGCGTTCAACATCGACGGCTCTGTCCATGAAGGATTGGATTTCAGTAAGAGCGCGTATGCGGATCGCGTCGGACGGCGAGTCTGGGATGACTTCGTCGTCTGTTACAGTTGGTCGTTTTATTGGCGGTGGTGATTCTTGAACTTGTGGTGGTTCGTCTTCTGCACTGGATGCCGCGTCAACCGGCACGATATCGTCTTCCTTTTCCTCCGCTGAATCATCGATGACTATGGTTTCATCGACGGGAAGAATATTGTCGTCATTCTCGTCTGCTGAATCGTGGACAGTCGGCATCATCTCCCAACATTCCTCCAGTACTATTGCAACTCCCTCCACAGCGTTGCTTGTTCTTTTGCCCAGCTGAGTCTCAACGACCCCGGCAAAGAAGGGAGATTGTACAACCGAGGTAACTTCATCGGGGCCGCCAAGATACTTTCGAGCTCGTTTTACGGCCAGACGCTCCTCGCTTTCTACGACAGTAAAGGGACGTTTCGTCAGTGACTGAGAGTTCAAAGGCTTTTCGGGGGTTATCGGGGTATTTCCTCTCTCGGCGTCTCGTTTGATGGTCTTTTCGGTGATGTCTTGTAATGATTGAGATCGTGCCTTGGATCGCGGAGAAAAGAAGGATCTAATAGATTTTGATTTCACAGGTGTGGGAGGCTTCGGTTTGTACGACGAGCCAAGGACTTGTTTGTTCAACGGCTGAAGCTAAGATCAGCGAGATAAAGAAACGGTGGGGGGATGGGGCCCCAATACAATGGAATTCTCCCAGTCTTCCGCCGGCAAGCCAAGGGTTTTCTTGGTCATGGGATGTAATTGCCCTGTTGCCACACCGCGGGCAATTTCGACATCAATGTCGCTATACGTGAGATCCTCCATGTTACGGGGAACTACGCTCCAATATAAATCAATAGTTCATCAGTCAATGTCTCTGTGGGTTCATTCCACATTACCAAACACTCTTTTTCAGGACAGAAGACACGCTGGTGCTTGAATGTGAGATTGGCCCTTTCGAAAGATTCTAAATAATCTGGAGGAACACGCGTCCCTACTTGCAATCGTAGCGACTGGACGACCTATAAAAATCAGCGGATATATAGCCTCAAGTTGATACTCGCTTAACATTCTTGTTGAATCGTCTCAGCAGTCGATGAGCAGTGATTAATCCAACCCTATTGATACTAGGAAGATAATCACAACCCGAGAGTATAGCCATGTGCCGAAAATCGTCATCCGTAAAGCCATGCAGCGTGATCTGCCCCGTAACATTCGCAAACCTTTCCCTCTTAATCTCCACACAATCCCCAAACTGGCTCATTTTAACCAGGAGTGTCTTGCATCCAAACACCAGCAAATCTGAGTCCTCCGTGACAATAGCCTGAATGATCCCGCGTTTCTCGAGGTAGGCTAGCTGGGCGTCTGCCTCGTAGGGGGCAACGACATAGGCTATCCCCTCGCGTCGTAGGGCGAGGATAAGACGATATGCCATTTCGGGAGTGATATCAATGCATTTTTGGAATTGCTCTGTGGCTTGGGAGAATTGTCCTTGGGCGTGGTAGCGCATGCCTGCGGAGAGGCATTCTGCGCGTTTTGATGCGCGCGAGTCTTCGGTCCAGAGCTTTGAGGGGAGATAATCGCCGTCGAATACGACGTATGGTTCCACGCTGTAATGTCGAAACATTTTGATTCGCTGCATGGCATAGTCCACATACCTGCCATAAACGTGAGGATCACGAAGAAGAAGCGACTTTGAGGCGGGCACGGTACTTTGTGGTGGGATTGCCAAGAGCGAGATCCCAGGCGCAGGCAAATGCTCCGCGATGGAGCCAGACGTAGCCGTCGATCCCAACGACCTTGCCTGCGTACTGTTTGATGTGCGTATTTGTCTGGATCGACTTGAGCAGCGGCAGCAATCCGCTTATCCCCATCCTCACCGTATATATGCACAGAACTAGTCAGTCTGTGATATGAGCATAGTGGAGGCCCGTTCGCAGCACTGCATATCAATGACTCCAACTGCCCCTGAGCGAGATGCATTTCAATTATGGCCGGGGTAAACACAACCACGTGATTTTACAAAACCAGGTATTGGATGCAATTTCACGGCTCTGAAATAAATCCGGAACTGTTTTGCGGATAGCCGTGAGGCGCCAAAGATTTTCTCCCCTCCCTGGAAAAAAAAAAATTGTGCAGCCCCAGTTCTGTCGACGGCTCGCTTACTCCACAACCATGAGTCTTCGAGCAATCCTTAGCTCGAGATCTCTGTCGGCCCTGTCCCGCTCAAGCCGTCTTGTTCGCTCCTTCGCCGCGGCTCCCCGTTTCACTCCTTCTTCCACTGCTCTCCGAATTGGATTCCGACCTGCTGTGCAAGTCAAGACATTCCAATCCTCTGCCATCCGTGCATTCCCTGCCCCAGAGGATGGTAACCACTAAAAAAAATGGACGTAACAAGAGCTGATTTCTGCTACAGAACCCGTTGACGCTGAATTGAGTAAAAAACTTGGTGAGGAATTGAAGCTTGAGGGCAACATGGGCGAAGGATTGGAAATCCCCACCTCTGTTTCGGATTACCTCGAGAACGGCCCTTTTAAGGTAATCCCCGTCCAACGTGACAAGGAGTTGACATTGGTAGGTCATTGACAACCCTGGAGAACGTGAAGTCACATTAACTCGTCAATATGGCAATGAAACGTGCGCACTTCCAAAGCCCCTTCCTGCAGTCCATTGGTATTGACCCGTGCCTCTAGAATCACTGTCAAATTCGACATCAGCTTCCCATCTTTTGACGAAGACACAGAACAAGGCTATCCATGGGGCAACGAAGACGAAGGCGAAGGCGAAGAAGGTGGCATGGCCCAAGAAGAAGAGGAACTCCCCACCATCGACCACAAATCCGGGCGAGTCATGCAGAAACCCCGCCAAGCTGGAAACCCCTTCTTGTGGCTCCTGGGTGTCAAGCAAGCGGGGTTCTCCCCCTCTGGAGGAGCACAACAAGTCACAGCCAAGAAGAAGAAGGAGCCCAAGTACAAGGAGCCGGAACCCGAGGAGGATGAGTTCCCCGAGCAGGAGGAGTATGATCCCGAGTTGACCGGTGAGGAAGATTGGGATGATGAGGAAGCTGGGTCTAATTATGCTCCAATCAATGCTCGAATTACCATCAACAAGGTACGAAACCCTGACAAACCTCTCTTTTTACGATTGCGGAATGTATTCTGACATTCACTTTGATTCAGGGCGACGCAGGTACTTTGACCGTCAACGCTACTTGCACCGACGCGATCTTCGTCATCGACCAGGTCACATTCTCAAAGAACCCGCCCGTCACCCCCGAAACAGCCCAAACAACCTTTGAAGAAGCACGGGTCTACGGTGGCCCGCCCTGGAATCAACTTGATGAAGAATTGCAGCTCCTCATGGAACGGTATCTCGAAGAAAGGGGAATTAATACGGCACTCTCTCTTTTCATCCCCGACTACGCAGAGTTGAAGGAACAAAAGGAATATGTCAATTGGTTGAAGAATTTGAAAGCATTTGTCGACAAATGATCACATTTGGAGAGAGCGGGGGGGATGGGTTCGGAGGAAAATCTTTCGTTTTCGTGAGTTTGTGTGTTTGAGTTGGTTGCTGCCCCTTCCAGTTTTCTCATTTCGTATTTCGTCGATAT
>Ga0335081_10007423_pt1 | contig 17520 bp, 13 predicted proteins | sample Lox_Sample_35_FD_206713 | JGI IMG/M metagenome (GOLD analysis project Ga0335081, IMG submission 206713) | Soil microbial communities from Loxahatchee National Wildlife Refuge, Florida, United States - Lox_Sample_3.5 | ecosystem: Environmental > Terrestrial > Soil > Wetlands | place: USA... | reverse complement strand
ACACCGCGGCGGCGTGCCTCGCGCACGATCGCCTCGCCGGCCCGGCGGGCGCGCACGATCGCCGTCGCGACCTCAACGCCCTCGTACTCCTCCCCTACGAGCTTGGCTCTCCCGAGTGCCTCGCGCGCGCGCTTGACCTGGGCGTCGGGCAATGGGGCGTCCATCGGCAGCGCCAGCGGGATCTCGAACACCCAGATGGCCTCGATCACCGCTCCCTCGGACTCGATGTCGTCCCGCGTCTCGCCCGCTAGTCGGCCGGCGGTCTGGATGATGTCGTCGTCGAGTGGGGTCCCGAGGATCGGGACGAGGATCGAGCCGAACTCGGGCTCGAGCGCCTCGTACCGGAGCGCCCGCTCGGGGATCGTCACTCGCTTGAGCAGCGGCTTCTGCTGCGACTTCCGGTACCCGACGTACAGCGCCACTCCCGAGAGCAGCCAGGCCAGCCCGACGTAGCGGGCGCCGGTGTGGAACACGAGCAACGCGATCCAGCCGAGCCCGGACGCGATCGCGCCGATGACCGCGGGTACCGGAATGCTCCCGCCGGAGACGGCGATCGACCAGGGCACGCTGTACGGGCGTTCGCGGTCGGGCTCACGGAACCGCAGCGCGATGATCGAGACGTGCGCGATCGTGAACGCCAGCAGCGCTCCGAACGCGTAGATGCCGACAAGGAACTCGAGGTTCGTCGGCAGCACGAGCCCGGCGGCAGCGGCCGCGGCCGCGGCGATGATCACGTACGGCGTCCCCCACCGCTCGTGGAGCCGCCCGATCGCGCTCGGTATCTGGCGGTTGGTCGCGAGCGAGTAGCCCACGCGAGAGACTCCGAGCATCGCCGCGCCCGCGGCGGCGAACAGCCCCAGCGCGCCTCCGATCGCGACCATGTACTTGAGCACGTCCGCGAGCCACTTGGGATGGAACGCCTCGGCCACGCCGAGCAGGGGCGCCTTGATGTGCGTCGTGCCGAGCGCCGTCACGCCGTCGTGAACAGGGAGGGCTCCGACGCCCACGAGTGAGATCCCGACGTAGATCAGCACGATCAACGCGGACCCCGGGCCGACCAGCAGCTTGATCTGCGCGCGCGTTGCGCTCACCTCACCGGCGATGCTCGCCGCGGCCTCGACCCCGGTGAACGCGATCACCGCGATCGGCAGAGCGAACGCGAGATCCGACCAGCTGGGCGCTGTTCCGAGGTGGATGCTCGCGGTGAGGTTGTGCGCATCGAACACGAGCGCGAATCCGAGCACGATGATCAGCGCCTGCACGATCAGGTCTCCGATCGTGATCACCAGGCGTGTACGGATGCGGCCGGCGCTGACGCCAGTCAGGTTGTCGACGGCGACGAGCGCGATCACCGCGAGCGCGACCGCAACCTCGAGCGTTCCGCGTCCGATCGGCGCCCAGAACGCGGCGAGATAGGCCGGGACGGTCAACGCGGTGACCGCGATCAGGATCGTGTAGTCGAGGAAGATCGCCCAGCCGGCGACGAAGCTCACGAGCTCGTTGAAGGCGTAGCGGGCGAACACGGCCGAGCCGCCACGCTCCGGATGCATCGAGGCTCCCTCGGCGTAGGTCATCATCGCCAGCCCGAAGAACAGCCCGGCGATCAGGAACACGACCGGCGTCAGGCCGTTCGCGTGGCGCGCGACGACGCCGAGCGCGAAATACACCGAGCTGACCGAGGTCGTGTAAATGACCGCGAACAGCGCGCGGTAGCTGAAGGGCCGGTCTCTCACGTGCGGTTCAGCGGGGCCAGAAGACTCCCTTACCCCCGCAGCTGCAGGTACAAGCGGCCCAGGCCGGCGAGCACGAACAGGACGCCGAGGACGATTCCCGTGGCGATCGCCCCGCCACCGGCGACAAGCGTGCGGACGATCAGGGCGATTCCGATCACGATCATCGCGATCGAGAAGACTCGAGTCGAGGAGTTGTGCAGCTGGCGCCCGCGGGCCATCAGTGGAAGCTTATCGGCGGCACCTTTACGGAATCTTGATGTCTTCGGGGCGGATCTGTACGTCCCGTTGATGGGTCGCGGGGTAGCGTGGCCGAGAACAGCCTGCCCCGTCGCTGTCCCCTCCGTGAAGCATCCAAGCCTCGAGAACGGAGGGCCGTCTGGAGTTGCAGCCGGCCCGTCCGCGTCGCCGACCCTAAAGCGCCGACTCCGCGTACAGCTGCACAAGGGCCGCCTCGATCAGCAGCTTGCCGATGGCTTCGGCGTCGATTCGATCGAGGACCGCGCACTGCGAGCCAAGCAGCTGACCGGGACGCGAGCCCGTCGCCGGCTCGCCCGTTCGCTTCGCGCACGGGTGAAGGACGCAGAGCGACCTCCAGCTCCTCGGCTGAGCGCTGCGGTGCCGGTGTCGCGCCGGGCGGTCGTGTCCTGGCGGGAGAGCCTGCTCGGCCTGGCCGAGCGGCTCGAACGGCCCGAAGCGGTCAATGCCTGCGGCGTCGCCCGAGTTCTCATGCTGCTGACGGACGGAACCGGCCCGCTCTACAACCCCGGGGCCGCCGACCGGATGAGCGAGGTCGTGTGGTGGATCGCCGACGGCCTCGCGCTCGCCGCGGACGAGGCACCCGGCTTCTAACCGCCACCCTCTTCACAACATCTGTATGTCGGGGGCGGTTTTCTGTATGGGCTCTTGACCCGAGCGCGGCCAGGATAGGCCGCATGGATGTTCTATCGATAGTGCTAGCCGTGGCGATGTTCGCCGTGCTGTTCGCGCTGGTCTATGGGATCGACGCGATATGAGCCTTCCGCTCGCGGCCTTCATCGGTCACCTGAGCGGCGCCGACTTCTTCGGCCTGGTTGTGTCCGTGCTGGTCTGCATCTACCTGCTGTACGCGCTGTTACGCGGAGAGAAGTTCTAGTGAGGCCGCCGCGATGACCTTCGCCGGCTGGCTCACGATCTTCCTGTTCGTCACGGTCCTGACCGTGCTGGCGATGCCGCTCGGCCGCTACATGGCGGCCGTCTACAGCGGCGAGCGCACGTTCCTCGATCCGCTGTTCAACACGCCGGAGCGCCTGTTCTACAAGGTCATGCGGGTCGACCCGACCAAGGGCCAGGACTGGAAGGCGTATGCGAAGAGCCTGATCATCTTCTCGCTCGCCGGTTGGCTGCTTCTCTATTTCATCCTGCGCACGCAGACGCTGTGGAACTGGACCGGACTGAACCCGCAGGGCTTCCACTCCGCGCCCTGGAACGTGACGTTCAACACGACGTCGTCGTTCGTGACCAACACCAACTGGCAGTACTACGGCGGCGAGACCACGATGAGCTACTTCAGCCAGATGGCGGGGCTCACCGTGCAGAATTTCCTTTCGGCCGGCGTCGGCATCGCGGTCGCGGTGGCGCTGATCCGCGGGATCATCGGGCGGAGCGGCAAGAACATCGGCAACTTCTGGCAGGACCTGATCCGGACCGTGCTGTGGGTCCTGACCCCGATCGCGTTCGCCGTTGCGCTGGTCCTGGTGTTTCAGGGATCGATCCAGAACTTCTCGCACTACCTGAATTTCAACGGACCCACGGGCCTCGCCAACTCGATCGCGATGGGGCCGGTCGCCTCGCAGGAGGCGATCAAGGAGCTCGGGACCAACGGCGGTGGGTTCTTCAATACGAACTCGTCACATCCGTTCGAGAACCCGACGGGTTTCACCAACCTCGTCGAGATGATGACCGTGCTGATCATCCCCGCGGCGCTCGTCTTCATGTACGGACGGATGGCCGGCAACCGCCGCCAGGGCTATGCGATCTACGCGACGATGATGGTGATGTTCGTGGGCGCGGTGTGCGTCGCTTACATCGCCGAGGCCCACGGTTCACCCGCGCAGCACGCCGCCGGACTCCATACCCAGGTGGTCGCCGGATCAGGCGGCGGCAACATGGAGGGCAAGGAGCAGCGGTTCGGGATCGCCGGCTCCGCACTGTTCGACGTGGTGACGACTGTGACATCGTGCGGTGCCGTCAACAGCGCGATCGAGTCGTTCACGGGCATAGGCGGCGCGGTGCCGATGGCGAACCTGTCGGCCAGCGAGGTGATCTTCGGCGGCGTCGGCACGGGCCTGTACTCGATCCTCCTGTACGTACTCCTGGCGGTGTTCATCGGGGGGCTGATGGTTGGGCGCACCCCGGAGTACCTCGGCAAGAAGATCGAATCCAGGGAGATAAAGCTCGTTGCGGTCGGGCTGCTGATCACGCCGCTGGCCGCGCTGTTCTCGACCTCGCTCGCGACCGCGAGCGCCGCTGGTCGAGCGTCGATCTCGACCGCGGCCGCCGGTTCCCCGCAGGGTTTCTCCGAAACGTTCTACGCGTATTTGAGCCAGGCCAACAACAACGGATCCGCTTTCGCGGGCTATGGCGGCTTCGTCCAGCCCAACGCCGGCAGCCTCGGCTCCCACGGCATCACGTTCGCTGACCTGCTGGGTGGTTTCACGATGCTGTTCGCCCGCTATGCGCCGATCTTGTTCGCGCTCGCCGTCGCCGGCGCGCTTGCCGGCAAGCGCGTCAGCCCGGCGGGTCTCGGGACGATGCGCACGGACAACCCCACCTTTGTGGTGCTCCTGATCGGCGTGATCGTGCTCGTAGGCGCACTCACCTTCTTCCCCGCCCTGCTGCTCGGTCCGATCGTGCAGGGGCTAACCAATCATCTCTACTGACATGAAACGTGACGTCATAACCGCCGCAATCGGAATCGTCGTGTTGACACTGTTCTGCGGCATCCTGTATCCGCTCGTCATCACCGGCATCAGCCAGGTCGCCTTCCCCGGCAACGCCAACGGCCAGCAGGTCAAGGTCGACGGCAAGCTCGTCGGCTCGCAGGAGATCGGCCAGAACTTCTCCACGCAGGTCTTCAAGAACGGGAAGCCTGTGATGAAGGACGGTGTGCCGGTCACCAATCCCGACCCGCGGTACTTCCAGACCCGGCCGTCGGCGACGGTCCCGCCGAACAACGCGGCCGCCACGACGTTCTCGAATCTCGGGCCGAACAACACCGCGACCGAGCAGGAGATCTCTTCCAACGTCCAGTCCTACATCGCGCTGAACGGCCGGTACTACCCCGGCAAGTTGACTGCGGCCAATGTCCCGGTCGATGCCGCCAACAGCTCGGCATCGGGCATCGACCCCGACATCTCGGTGCGGAACGCCGACATCCAGGCACATCGAGTGGCGGCCGTCCGTCACGTGTCGCTGGCCGCCGTGATGAATCTCGTCTCGAAGTACACCGGCGGACGCGGACTCGGCTTCTCCGGCGAGCCCGGAGTCGACGTGCTCGACCTGAACCTCGCCCTCGACCGGATGGGAGGAGTGCACGCGTGAGCGTCACGGCCCCGCCCGAAGAGCGCCCGCAGCCGGAGCCGCAGTCTCAGCAGCCGCACGAGCGGCGCGCGATCTCGCTGTTCCGTGGCGACATTCTCAAGCGCGCGCTGATTGACAGCTTCCTGAAGCTCGACCCGCGGGTCCAGATCCGCAACCCGGTGATGTTCGTCGTCGAGATCGGCGCCGTGATCACCACCGTCACCTGGTTGATCCAGGTGTTCGGCGGCAAGGCGCTCGGCGGCAACGACCCGGCCTGGTACACGTTCGTGATCTCGTTCTGGCTGTGGCTGACGGTCGTGTTCGCCAACAGCGCCGAGGCGTTTGCCGAGGGGCGCGGGCGCGCCCAGGCGGACACGCTTCGCTCGATGCGGAAGGAGACTGTGGCCAAGCTCCAGGACGGGACGATCAAGCAGGCATCCGAGCTGAGCAAGGGCGACGTGGTGGTCGTCGAGGCCGGCGAGCTGATCCCGGGCGATGGCACCGTGATCGAGGGCATCGCCTCGGTCGACGAATCCGCGATCACGGGTGAGTCAGCGCCGGTCATCCGCGAATCCGGCGGTGACCGCAGCGCGGTCACCGGGGGCACGCGCGTGCTTTCGGACAAGATCGTGGTTGAGATAACCCAGGAGGCCGGGCAGTCGTTCCTCGACCGGATGATCAACCTGGTCGAAGGCGCCGAGCGACGCAAGACGCCGAACGAGATCGCGCTAAACATCCTGCTCGCCGGCTTGACGCTGATCTTCATGATCGTGGTTGCGACGCTCCGCCCGTTCGGTCTGTTTGCCCACACGCCGATCTCGGAGACCACGCTGATCTCGCTGCTGGTGGCGCTGATCCCGACCACGATCGGCGCGCTGCTGTCGGCGATCGGCATCGCCGGCATCGACCGGCTCGTGCGCCGCAACGTACTCGCGTTGTCCGGCCGGGCCGTCGAGGCATCCGGAGACGTCGACGTGCTGCTGCTCGACAAGACCGGCACGATCACGATCGGCAACCGGCTCGCGAGCGAGTTCATCCCGATGCCGGGCGTCTCTGAGAAGGAGCTCGCGGAGGTCGCGCAGCTGTCCTCGCTGGCGGACGAAACGCCCGAAGGCCGGTCGATCGTGGTGCTCGCCAAGCAGTACGGGATTCGCGGGCACAACATGGCCGACCTGCATGCCGAGTTCGTACCGTTCACCGCGCAGACCCGGATGAGCGGCGTCAACCTGAACGGCCAGCACCTGCGCAAGGGCGCCGGCGACGCCGTGGTCAAGTTCGTCACCGATGAGGGCGGGCGGCCGCCGGCAGAGCTCCAGCCGGTCCTCGACCGCATCGGCCGTGAGGGCGGCACGCCGCTCGCGGTAGCGCGCGACTCCCAGGTCATGGGCGTCATCTACCTCAAAGACACGATCAAAGAGGGCATGCGCGAGCGGTTCGACCACCTTCGCGCGATGGGCATCCGCACGATCATGATCACCGGGGACAACCGGCTCACGGCCGCCAAGATCGCCGAGGAATCGGGCGTCGACGACTTTCTCGCCGAAGCCACTCCCGAGGCCAAGCTCGAGCTGATCAAGGAGCAGCAGGCCACCGGGCGCATGGTCGCGATGACCGGCGACGGCACCAACGACGCGCCGGCGCTCGCCCAGGCCGACGTCGGCGTCGCGATGAACACCGGCACGCAGGCCGCGCGCGAGGCGGGCAACATGGTCGACCTCGACTCCAACCCGACGAAGCTCATCGAGATCGTCGAGGTGGGCAAGCAGCTGCTGATCACCCGCGGCTCGCTCACCACGTTCTCGATCGCCAACGACGTCGCCAAGTACTTCGCGATCCTTCCGGCGATCTTCGCCACGACATGGGCGACGAGGCCGGGCGGCCAGAGCCCGCTGCACGTCCTCAACATCATGAACCTCGGCACCCCCCAGTCCGCGGTGATCTCCGCGATCATCTTCAACGCGATCGTGATCCCCTTGCTGGTCCCGATCGCGCTCAGGGGCGTCCGCTACCGGCCGATCGGCGCGAGTGCGCTGCTCAGGAGGAACCTGTGGATCTACGGCCTCGGCGGACTGATCGCCCCGTTCATCGGGATCAAGCTGATCGACCTGATCATCCACAATCTCCTAGGGGCGTGACCAATCACGGGCACCACAAGATCTTCCTGGGGATGGCTGCCGGCGTCGGCAAGACATACCAGATGTTGCGCGAAGGTCAGGCTGAGGCCGAGAACGGGCGTGACGTCGTGATCGGCTACCTGGAACCGCACGGACGCTTGGAGACCCTTGCCCAGGCCGAAGGACTTGAGACGGTCCCGCGGCGGCGCGTCACCTACCGGGACTCCGTGCTCGAGGAAATGGACCTCCCGGCGATCATCCGGCGCCAACCCGAGCTCGCGCTGATCGACGAGCTCGCGCACACAAACGCTCCCGGGCTCGAGCACCCCAAGCGCTACGAGGACGTCGACGACGTGCTCGCCGCGGGGATCGACGTGTTCTCGACGGTCAACGTCCAGCACCTCGAGACCCTCAACGACCAGGTCGCGGAGCTGACCGGGATCCGGGTCCGCGAGACCGTGCCCGATGCCGTCATCGGGGCGGCCGACGAGGTCGTCCTAATCGACATCACCCCCCAGTCGCTGATCGAACGGCTCGTCGCCGGCAAGGTCTATGCAGCCGAGCGCGTGCCCGCCGCCCTCAACAACTTCTTCAAGGTCGAGAACCTCGCCGCGCTGCGCGAGGTCGCGCTTCGGCAGGTCGCCGAGGAGGTCGAGTCCAAGCGGATCCCGGCAAACGTCGACGGCGGGCGCCCGGGCGACGAACGCCTGATCGACACCGCCGCTCCCGCTGCCGTCGGCGAGCGGCTGCTCGCGCTCGTCGAGCCCAATCCCAGGTCCCAGCGCGTCGTCCGCCGCGCGTGGCGCTCGGCTCAGCGCCTCGGCGCCGAGCTCGATGTGCTGTGGGTCGCCGACCACGACCCCAACGCTGAGGAGCAGGAACAGCTTGGCGCGCTCCGGCAACTCGCGAGCGTGCTCGGCGCGCACCTGCTGATCGAGCACGGCGACGATGTGGCGCACGTCGCCCAACGCGTCGCCCAGGACCGCGGCACCACTTACGTATTGATCGGAACGCCCGAGCCTCGCGGAGCGCTACGTCGCCTCACGAAGCCCGCGCTTCCGGACCGCCTGCTGGCGATGCTGCCCGGCGTCGACCTGCGGATCGTGGCGGACCGGACCAAGCGAGTGAAAGGAGACTCGACATGAACGTCGTGCTGATAGCGGTGATCGTGATTCTGGCCGTTGCTGTGGTCGGGCTCGTATGGGCGGGCGCACATGATCGGGGCAAACGCCCAGCCCCGCAGGCGACGAGCAGCCGCCGCATCCTGTTCCCGTTCGTCGCCGGCGCCCTGTCGCAGCGCGCGCTTGACGCGGCGCTTCGGCTGGCCCGCGTCGAGGGCGCGACGCTCGTACCTGTGTTCCTCGCGCGGGTGTCGCTCGACCTCCCGCTCGATAGCGCGCTCCCGCGTCAGTGCTCCATGGCGATGCCGCTGCTGGAGGCCGTGGAACAGCGCGCCACCGAGGCGGGAATTCCCGTCGACTCGCGGATCGTGCGCGGACGTAACCGCCGTCACGCGCTCCGTCAGGCGATTGCCGAGGAGAACTTCGACCGGATCGTGATCGCGGCGTCGGCTCAGGGAAGCCCAGGGTTCGATCCCGATGACGTTGCATGGCTGCTCGAGAACGCCCCGGGCGAGATCGTGGTCCTCCGGCCGAGCGCCAAGGACCAGCCCGCAGATTCGGCCGGAGCAGTCCTGGGCCGGAAGGAGAGCCCCTTTCGACCCAGACGGGCCCGTCGCGGCGCCCACCCGGTCAGTCGTGCAGGTGAAACGGCAGCGTCGCGATGACGACCTTGGTGCGGGCCTTGAGCACAGCCGACAGTAGGCGGGCGCGCTGATTGTGGAGGATCTCGTGCCGGCGCTTGCGAGGCAGGACCTCAGGGATCAGGACGACGATCGTGGCGTCCTCATCCTCGACTGACTTGACGTACTTGAGGACGCTCCGCACGAGCGAGCGCTGCGGGTCCATGATCACCTCGATCGGTATGCCGCACGCCCAATCGTCCCACTCGCGCCTGATCTGATCGCACTCGTCCTCGTTGCCCGCGACCGCGACCGCGACCACGGTGTCCCCGAGCGACAGCGCTGCGCTGACCGCCTTCTGGGTCAGCAGGTTCACGGTCGAGGTAGGGACGATCACGATGCTCTCGCGCTTGCGCGGACGCGGGGGCGTCTTGCCGAGCTTCAACTCCTTCGCGACGGCGGCGTAGTAGTGCTCGGTGACGTTGAACAGCATCATCAGCGCCGGGATCGCGATCACCACCACCCAAGCGCCGGCGAGGAACTTCGTGCCCAGGAACACGACGACCGCGACCGCGGTCATCACCGCACCGGTCCCGTTGAGCGCGATCCGAAGCCGCCAGTGGGCCGAGCGCGCCTTCCACCAGTGCCGCACGAGGCCGATCTGGCTGATCGTGAAGCCGATGAACACGCCGATCGCGTACAGCGGAATCAGATCGTTCGTCTTGGCGTCGACCCCAATCAGGAGCAGCGCCGCCGCGACTGCCAGGGCGACGATCCCGATCCGGTACACCGGCTTCTCCGCGCGCAGATAGAAGGCGTGCGGCATCCGGTGGTCCTTCGCCAGCAGGCTCAGCAGCACCGGCAGTCCGCCGAACGAAGTGTTCGCCGCGAACGCGAGCACCGCGGTCACCGCCAGGTTCGAGACGTAGAACGGCCAACCGGTTCCGAACGCGCCGGCGGTCAACTGGGCCAGGATCGTCACGCCGCCGCGCGGGAGCACGTCGTGGGCCCGGATCAGCGTTGACAGGCCCAGCAACATCAGCGCGAGCAGGATCCCGAGCGTGACCTCGGTCCGTTGCGCGGTCCGAATGGACGGTTTCTTGAAGGCGGGCACGCCGTTGGAGATCGCCTCGACCCCCGTCACGGCCGAGCAGCCGGCGGCGAACGCTTTGAGCAGCAGGAGGATGCTCAGCGCCTCGGTCGCCGGGAAGGTCTCCTTCGTGCCGATCGTCGCAACCGGCGTCGAATGGAACGCGCCGACGATGATCGTCGCGAAGATGCTCAGCAGGAACAGGCCGGTCGGGAGCACGAGCAGCTTGGCCGACTCGGTGATCCCGAACATGTTGACGACGGTGAGGATCAACAGCCCGATCAGGGTGACCGGCAGCAGATGATTCGCGAGGCCCGGGAACACGCTGCCGAGGCTGGCCGCCCCCGCGGCGAGGCTGACCGCCACCGTGAGCACGTAGTCGACCACCACTGACGCCGCCGCGAGCAGGCTCGGCCAGCGCCCCAGATTGGCCTTCGCGACCGCGTACGCGCCGCCGCCCTCGGGGTGCGCGGCGATCACCTGCGTGTAGGAGATGACCAGCAGCACGAGCATCGCCGTGATCACCACGGTCAGCGGCACGACGTCGTGGACCGCGCCTGTTCCGGCCGCGACCAACACCAGGATCATCGCCTCGGGGCCGTACGCCACGCTCGAGAGCGCGTCGAGGCTGAGCGCGGCGAGCCCCTTGATTACGCCGAGGTCGTGGCCCTGCTCGGAGTGCTTGCCCGATGCCGGCGGTCTGCCCCGGTAGAGCCGGCGGTATTGCCGCCGCGCGCTGGGCCGGCCGTTGACGAACAGAGCAGACCGGTCGCGGTTCTCCCCGGACGAGACCTCGGGGGTGGCAAGTACTGGATCCTGGTCGTTCAAGGCCCCTCCGGCGGGCGAGAGTCTCGGTAACTGTGACATCCCGGAGGCCGTGGGTACGATCGAATCGGATGGATGAACACGAGCATGCGCCTTCGGAGGAGGGCCCCACCCGCCGCCAGCGGCTCTTGATCCTCGGAATCTGCTGCATGAGCCTGTTGATCGTCGGCCTCGATTCGACGATCGTTAACGTCGCGCTGCCCGCGATCCGCGAGGACCTGCACGCGTCGGTGTCGGGCCTGCAGTGGGTGATCGACGCCTACACCTTGGTGCTGGCCAGCCTGCTGATGCTGTCGGGATCGACCGCCGACCGGATCGGACGCAAGCGCGTGTTCCAGACGGGTCTCGTGGTGTTCTCGCTCGGCTCGTTGCTGTGCGGCATCGCGCCCACCCTCGAGCTGCTGATCGCGTTCCGTGTGCTCCAGGCTGTCGGTGGATCGATGCTCAACCCTGTCGCGATGTCGATCATCCGCAATGTGTTCGAGGACCCGCGCGAGCGCGCGATGGCGATCGGGATTTGGGGCGCGGTGTTCGGACTTAGCATCGCGCTGGGGCCGGTGTTGGGCGGAGCGCTGGTCGACTCGGTGTCCTGGCGCGCGGTGTTCTTCGTCAACGTGCCGATCGGAGCGGTGGCGCTGGTCCTGACCGCCGCGCTCGTGCCCGAGTCGCGCGCTCCCCACCCTCGGAGGCTCGATCCGGTCGGCCAGCTGCTCGTGATCGCCGCGCTGTCCTCGCTGACCTACGCGATCATCGAGGCTCCCCGGGCCGGGTGGACCTCGCCCGGGATCCTGGTGTTGTTCGCGTTCTCGCTCGCGAGCTTTGTGGCGCTCGTGATGTACGAGCTCCGCCGCCGGGAGCCGCTGGTCGAGATGCGCTTCTTCCGCAGCGCGCCGTTCTCGGGGGCGAGCACGATCGCGATCTGCGCCTTCGCTTCGCTCGGCGGGTTCCTGTTCCTGAACACGCTGTACCTCCAGGGCGTCCGCCACCTCTCCCCCTTCCACGCCGGGCTTTACCTGCTGCCGATGGCCGGGATGGTGCTCGTATGCGCGCCGATATCGGGCCGGATCGTTGGCCGCCGGGGCGCGCGCATCCCGCTGCTGATCGCCTCGTGCGCGCTGATCGTCTCCTCACTGATGCTGACCCAGTTGACGCCGAACACCGCTCCCGCCTACCTGCTCGTCGCCTATTTCGTGTTCGGGATCGGCTCCGGGATGGTCAATCCGCCAATCACCAACACAGCTGTATCCGGCATGCCGGGGTCGCAGGCGGGAGTCGCCGCCGCGATCGCTTCGACCAGCCGATCGGTCGGCCTGACCCTGGGGGTCGCGGTAATCGGCGCGATCGCCGGAGGGACGCTGTCGGGAGCGATCGAGCCGAGCTTCGCGGCTGCGACCCACGCCGGCTGGTGGGTGATCGTCGGACTCGGTGTGATCAGCCTGGCGCTGGGCGTGCTGACCACGACCGACTGGGCGCGCGGCACAGCCCGCCGGACCGCCGAGCGGTTCCGCGAGGACACGGGGCGGCGGCCATCCGCCGAACGGGAGCTCGCCGCGGCCTGACCAAAATTCGCAGTTGATCGCAGGACCTCCTCGCGCGATGATGCGCGTACCACTCGGGGGGCCGAGTTCGAGGTTCAATGACGAGGAGGTCGAAGATGCCGCCGGTGAGCCACCAGACGATCAAGCTCAGCCGTGGGAGACATTCGTCACCCGAGCACGGCGCCTGCGTGATGGAGCTGGCCTCGATGCTGGCCGGTGAGGGCTTCAGCGACCATCCAAGATCTGTGTCGCGTCCGATCGCGTCGTTCCTGCGCGGCTACAACGATTTGCTCGACGACCGGCGTCGAGAGGACCTGTACTGTTACGCCGCCCAGGCCGTGGGGACCGCGGACACGGGAGCAGTCGAGGACGCCCGTGCGGATCGGCTGCTCGAGTGGGCCGACCAGCAATGGGAGCGCCGGGCATCGCGCTCGGTGCTCGATCGCATCCGCCTGCGCCGGGTGCTCAAGGAGCGATCGGCCGATCCCGAGCCGGCGGGAACCTATGCCGTCCATGCCATCGGAAGGGTCAACTCCGAGACACATGCCGCGGCGCTGGCCCTCGTCGACGAATTGATCGCGATGGGCGGCGCGTCAAGCGGCGGGTCTGAGCGCATCGAGCTCGCGGCTGGCGGCCAGCTCGGCGAGAGCCTTGCGTTCTAGCCTCCGCACCGTGTCCTGAGATATCCCGAGACGGCGGCCGGTCTCGACGAGCGCCGTCGGCTCGTCCCCGCCGACGCCGTAGCGCAGCTTGACCACCTCGCGCTCGGGTTCGGGAAGCTGCTCGAGCGCGCGCCGGAGCGCATCCTCCCGCAGCACGATGTCGACCTCCTCCTCGGGCCCGCGCTCGTCGCTCGCCAGCAGCGCGCCGAACGCGGTGTCCCCGCCCTCCCCCACGGGTCGGTCGAGGCTCGTCACGACCCTGGTGGCCTCGCGCGCCTCGCGTAGCTCGTCGAGGCTGAGCTCCGCCGCCGCCGCGACCTCCTCGTCGGTCGGCTCGCGCCCGAGCTTGGCGGCTAGCTCGTTCGTCGCGCGTGCCACCCGACGCTCGCGCTGGCCGAGGTGAACCGGGATACGGATCGTCCGGGCGCGGTTGTCGAGCGCTCGCTGAATCGCCTGCCGGATCCAGAACGTCGCGTACGTGGAGAACTTGTAGCCCTTGCGCCAGTCGAACTTCTCCGAGGCGCGGATCAGCCCGAGGATGCCCTCCTGGATCAGGTCGAGCAGCGGCATGTCTTGGCCCTGGTACTTGCGAGCGTTCGAGATCACCAGGCGGAGGTTCGAGTTGATCAGGCGGCTCTTGGCCTCGAGGTCGCCGCGCTCGATGCGCTTGGCCAGCTCCACCTCCTCGGCGCGGGTCAGAAGCGGGTACCGGCGCACCTCCTGGAGGAACAGCGACATCGCGTCGGTCGTGCGCTGGGCCAGATCGCCGTTCTGATAGGCGGTCTGCTCGACGCCGTGTCGGCCGCAGTCGTCCTGGAGGTCGAGGCCGCGCTCCTGCAGCATGTCGTGCAGCATCTGGGCGTCGTCGTCGCCAAGATCTGACTCCTGGATAAGCTCGCTCAGCTCCGAGAGTTCAACGCAGGAGTCGCCGCGCACCTCGCTCCGTGCCACCAGCTGGTCGACCAGTTGCTGGACGGCGTCGGGAACTGCTGAAGTCTCACCTTCGCTAGCCATGGTTTGCTGCTACCCAGCCCGGACACTATCGCCACACCAATGAGCTTTGCCTCCCTCTACAGCCACGGGTTCGTCCGGGTGGCAGCGGCCGTCCCGCACATGCGGATCGGCGAGCCCGAATTCAACGCCGAGCGCACGGTCGCGCTCGCTGAGCACGCTTCTGGCGAGCATGCGGCGGTCGTGATCTTCCCGGAACTCGGGATTTCGGGGTACTCGATCGATGATCTTTTGCATCAGGAAGCGTTGTTGGATTCGGTCGTCGGCGCGATCGGCCGGATTGCTGGTGCGAGCGCTTCGCTGTCGCCGGTTGTCGTCGTGGGCGCGCCGCTGCGGTTCGAGCACGGCGTATTCAACAGCGCGGTGGTGATCCATCGGGGCCGGGTGCTGGGAGTCGTGCCCAAGAGCTTCCTACCCGAGTATCGGGAGTTCTACGAGAAGCGCCAGTTCCGAGCCGCTCGTGACGCGGTCGGTGACTCTGTGCGGTTGTTGGGGACGTCCGTCCCGTTCGGGGCTGACCTGGTGTTCCCCGCCGGCGATCTGCCGGCGTTCGTGTTGCATGTCGAGATCTGCGAGGACCTGTGGGTACCGATCCCGCCGAGCACGTACGCCGCGCTCGCGGGGGCGACCGTGCTCGCAAACCTCTCGGCGAGCAACATCACGATCGGCAAGGCCGACTTCCGGCGCGAGCTCTGCGCTTCCCAGTCCGCGCGGACAATCGCCGGCTATCTGTACACCGCCGCCGGCATGGGCGAGTCGACCACCGACCTGGCCTGGGACGGCCAGGCGTTGATCTATGAAAACGGCGACCTGCTCGCGGAGTCGGAGCGATTCGCGACCGGAGAGCAACTGATCTTCGCCGACATCGACCTGGACCGGCTCGTCTCGGACCGCGCCAGCACCTCGAGCTACGGCGACTCGATGCATGACCACCGCCGGCGGTTGTCGCGGGTGCGCCGGGTTCCGTTCGATCTCGGGTTCTCTGGCGAGGTCGTGCCGCTTCGCCGGCGCGTCGAGCGGTTTCCGTACGTCCCGGCCAATCCGGCCAGCCGCAACGCCCGGTGCGAGGAGGTCTACCGCATCCAGGTACGCGGACTCGAGAGCCGCCTCGAGGCGACCGGCATTCGCAAGATTGTGATCGGCGTGTCGGGCGGCCTTGACTCGACTCACGCGCTGATCGTTGCCGCCCGCGCGGTCGACCGGCTCGGGCTGCCCCGCGAGAACGTGCTTGCTTACACGATGCCGGGCTTCGCCACCAGCGAGCACACGCTACGCAATGCACACCGGCTGATGGCCGCGCTCGGCGTGAGCGGGTTTGAGATCGATATTCGCCCTGCGGCTAAGCAGATGCTCCGCGATCTCGGCCACCCAGCCGCCGACGGCGAGCCGGTTTACGACATCACGTTCGAGAACGTGCAGGCGGGCGAGCGCACCTCGCACCTGTTCCGCCTCGCCAACCAACAGGGCGGACTCGTACTCGGGACCGGCGACCTGTCAGAGCTCGCGCTCGGATGGGCGACGTACGGGGTCGGCGATCAGATGTCGCACTACCACGTGAACGCCTCGGTGCCGAAGACCCTGATCCAGTTCCTGCTGCGCTGGGCGATCGATACCGATCAATTCGGCCCCGAAGTCGACGAGGTACTCGCCTCGGTGCTTGAAACAGAGATATCTCCCGAGTTGGTGCCACGTCACGATCCTGATTCGGACCGGCCCGGCGCGGACAGCGAGAGCGTCGTCGGGCCGTACGAAATCCAGGATTTCTTCCTGTATTACGTCGTGCGCTTCGGCTACTCCCCGAGCAAGGTGGCGTACCTCGCTCGTCACGCCTGGGGCGATCGTTCGGAGGGTTCGTGGCCCGACCTGATTCCGCTGGAGCGTCGCCACCAGTACACCCTCGCCGAGCTCAAGCACTGGCTTGGCGTGTTCCTCGAGCGGTTCTTCCACACCAGTCAGTTCAAGCGCTCGGCGATGCCGAACGCGCCGAAGGTCGGTTCGGGCGGGTCGCTGTCACCCCGTGGTGACTGGCGCGCCCCCAGTGACGGGTCTGCCGCGACTTGGCTTGCGGAGCTTCGCGAGCGCGTGCCCGACGAGCTCTGAGTCCAGGGCTGGTCGCGTCATCCGGCGGCTGCGAGCTTCAGGCGGAACCCGGGTCGTCGCCGATCGACCCCAACAACTGCTCATTCGCCGCGCCGCCGGGGCCGAATGCATATTCACTCATCCCTGGCACCCATTTCGCCACACTCGAGCCCAGCAGCCAGCCGAGTGAGCCGTTTCCGGGGTTACCGCCTGAAGATCAGCTCGCCGGCCCCACCCACAAGCGTGTCGTACAGCGCCTGCCGGGCGACGATCATCCACCGCAGCTGGTGCGCGTCGCTTGACCGCGCCCACGTTTCCTCCACGATCGCCTGCATCGTCTCCTCGGTGGTGGCCTGGTCGATGCCGCGAGTGAGCTGGACGCCGACCATCAGCCGCGGCGGCCCGGCTCCCTGCACGCTTGCGAACAACCATCCGGCGACCACGTGCGGCTGCGCCTCGAGCGCTCGGCGCGTCGCCTCGATCAGAGCATCGGGCGGCCTCACGCCCGGTCGCGCAACCAGCATCTCGCCCGCCGGCGCGAGCTCGTCCTTCGGTCCGAGCGGCAGGCGCCCTTGCGCGAGCGCCTCGATCTCCGTGCGCGAGATCCACCCGCGCGGAACGGAGCCAGGGTTGACCTCGATCCTCGCGGTCTCATATCGCGCGGCCATCTCGAACAGCGCCCGGCCGGTCACAGCCATGGGCGCGTAACCGGTCGGCCGCCAGGCCAGCAGTGCGTCGGTGCGCGTGAACGCCGGGAGCACCGGACCGTTCTCGCCGGCAAGCATTGCTGCACGCTGCTGCCCCCCGGCCGAGGACGGGTCGGCCGTGGCGGCGAACAACGTTGCCCCCAGGAGCGACTCGAACAGGGCTCTGCGGTGATCCGGGGTGTCGTGTCCGGCGACCCGCCGCATCGCCTCTTCGACCTCGAGCGACTCCGGCGGTCCCGGTGGCTGGCGATCCCGCTCCAGTGGCGGCTCGCGGTCCGGCCCGGGCTCGCGGTCGGGCCCGGGCTCGCGGTCGGGCCCGGGCTCGCGGTCGGGCCCGGGCTCGCGGTCGGGCCTGGGCTCGCGGTCGGGCCTGGGCTCGCGGTCCGGCCCCGGCGCGCGGTCCGGCCCGGGCTCGCGATCCGGCCCCGGCGCGCGGACATGCCGGCCTGGGCCGCCGGTGTC
>Ga0335081_10007422_pt1 | contig 17521 bp, 12 predicted proteins | sample Lox_Sample_35_FD_206713 | JGI IMG/M metagenome (GOLD analysis project Ga0335081, IMG submission 206713) | Soil microbial communities from Loxahatchee National Wildlife Refuge, Florida, United States - Lox_Sample_3.5 | ecosystem: Environmental > Terrestrial > Soil > Wetlands | place: USA... | reverse complement strand
TCAAGTTGGGGGTTGGGCAGCTCGCCGGGCACGTACACGCCCACCGCGCGCGTCTTAACGATATGTTCCCAGCAAGGTCCGCTCCGGCTCACGCCGAAATACTGGCTTTCCACGCGGGGAGCGATGGCCGAGGGCGGCGTGGGAAGGTGCGTGAGCCCGAGGCCCGGCAGGGCCCTTTTGACCAACTCCCCCACAAACTCGGCCGAGCACACCTTCACGAGCTGCGGAGTCTTCGAGATCAAGTCCGCTTCGCCAACCTTGGAATGGATGCCCAGGATCCAGCGCGCGCGATCCAGGCAACGCTGGTCCGTGACGTTCCCCGCGTACAGGTACTGTCCGGCCGGACGCAGCGTAATCGGGATGGCCTGGGTGGGAATCACCGTTTCGAGATGGGTGCGGATATGAGCGTCCAGCGCGTGGAAGCACTCTTCCGGATGAGCGTGGGCGTAGCTGGGAAGGCTGCGAGGATGCGACTCGATTCGAAACGTGCAGAGCGCCCCGGCCAGTTGCGCCAGCTCCAGGTAAAGCCGCTCGGGATGCGCCGACTTCGAATCGAGCAGGTGGCGCAGCCCCGCCAGGCCGGAGTTGATCGCGTGGCGAAACCAGAAGCCGGTGATCTCCCGGGAGGAAAACGTCCGCCCGAACCAGCCGCCCCCGGGACGGTCCTGAGCCAGCGCCCGGCCTTTCTCATCGAGCATTTCCGCCAGCCGGTGCGCCATGGCGGTCAAGGTTGCGCTGGCGGCAATCTGGAGGCAGGGCGGGATGAACGTCTCGTCGTAGACGAAGCGGCCGGTGGCGTCGCGCGTCACGCGTGCCGCCGGCAGCGTGGCGAACCCATCCGCGGGTTCGGTCTCCAGCAGGAAGAGGACGTTCTTGCGCCCCACCTGCACCGCGCGCTCATCCATTCCCGTCACTTCGTCAGCCAGGGGGCGGGGCTCCGCCACGTATCGCACTCCGTCGGCCGCGCTGTCCGGCGCGCAGTTGCGGCCCGACACCCGGTGCGCAGGCACCGCCAGATTGACGGTGAGCCGCTCCAGGCTGGGCGGGAAATTCTCGACAATGCTTCGCGCGGCCGGCAGAGGGTCGCTTTCCGGCATCTGAAACGGCAGACCGTCGGGGAAAATTCCGCGTCCGTGAACCAGGGCCACGGTGCCGTTGCGGATGGCCTCGCGGTCCATTTCGTAGCCCACCCAGCCGAAGGGCTCGAACCAGAGTGCGGAGGTCGTAAAGTGAACCAGATCCTCAAAGTAACGGCTCTGCGCCTGGAAATGGTGCGGCGCGAGGTGCATGCCCTCCGACCACACGAGTTTCGAGAGCTGGCTCATGCCTGCGGCTGACTCCTGAGAACCTGCGGCGCCGCGTCGGGTCCGCGAGCGGCGTGGCTGCTCGAATCCCGCCCAGGGAGCTGGCCGAGGCTTGGAGAAGTAGCAGTCACGCTCTCACGGGAGATGGCTCACCTGAAATCTCCACGCCCGATTCGGACGGTCCGGCCACCTTGAAGGCCGGTGGGTATTATACCTCAGCAGAACTCCGCCGCTTCGCGAGTTTGAACCCGCCGAACCCGCCCAGCGTACTTGCGCGCCAGGATTTCGTCTGCCATCATAAGCGACGGAAGAGGCCGGGCGCGAGGCGACGCGGTGGGTTTGTTGGACAAATACGAGCTGGGCGAAGTGCTCGCCGAAGGCGAGGCTAGGACTCGCAAGGCACGCGAGGTCGCTTCCGGCCGCGAGGTGCTGGTGCACCAGCTCTCCACCAGCCCCGATCGAGGCCGCAGCATGGACCTGCTGCGGATGATTCACCGCTTCCTCCGAGGCCGCACGCCCGGCACCCACAACCCGATTCTGGATCTCGGCGAGCACGACGGCGCGATGTGCCTGGTGACGGAGAGGATTCCGGGCTTCGTGTCAGTGAGGAGCTGGCTTGAGCGGCAGGTCGAGCCCGGCCAGCCGAATCCTGACGACCGCCCGCCACCGCGTGACCCGCCCCCTCCGGCCCCACCCTCGCTTGCGGCCACCCTGTGGGCGGCCGCCAACGCTGAAACGGCCGTAGTTCCGCAGGCCACTCCGGCCGGTCAAGACGAACCCCTCCCGATGAACCGTAAGGCGCTCCTGCCCGAGATGCCGCCTCACGCCGATCCCACGGAGGCCACGATGGTGGCGGTGACGCCACCCGTCCCTTCCACGGCAACCACCCTCGGCGCGAGCCTGGCTGGCGCCCCGGCATCGTTCGACGCCACCCGCATCGGGGTGCCGGCCGAGCCCTCCGGTTTGGGCCGGCAGACAGTACTCGGAGCGCCCCCGCCTGCGCCGGGCGCCGGTGAGGGCAGCGTTCCATTCGCCGAAACGCCACGGCCTTCTGCGGTCGAGCCTCCGGAAGCTCCCGAGGCGATGAAAACGACGATCCTGCCTGCGGCGCCGCGTTCGATGCGCCCCGGGGAGGACGAGGTTAAGACCTCGTACGTTCCGGCCGATCGCACCGTGGCCTCGATCGAGAGACGCCGGCCGGATCCCGGGAGCCTGGAGCCTCCGAGGCCTGAGCCCGCGCCGGGGAGCGTACCCCTATCGCCGCCTTCCCCTGGCGAATTCACGCGGGTGTTCCAGGGCCTGGCCGTTCCCAGGACCTTCCAAAGACCCAGCAGCGGCTCAGGCGTGTCAAAAGCCTGGAAGCCCGCCACCGCGCCGGGCGAGTTTACCCAGGCGCTTCAACCGCCTTCGCCCGCCGCTCCGGCTGCGCCATCGCGTGACCTGCCAGGAGATGCGGCGCAACGGGAGACCGCCGGCGAATTCTCCAAGATCTTCGGCAGCCCGCTCGATGGCATCGGCTCCTCGGCCGGCCTGGGCCTCGGTCCGGACGATGCCGCGCCGCCGTTCCGCGAGCGCCCACCGGCCGGCGAGTTCACCAGCATTTTCGGGGCTGCCACGCCCGCGGGTGTGCCGGTATCAGGCCCGGAGAGCCGGCCCGTTCCCGACGCCGTCGAATCGTCACCAGGGCAAGGCGCGGCACCGCTCTCTCGGCCACCGGCCAGCGCGCCGGCGCCGCCGGGCGCGGCGGAGAAGGTTGTCAAGGCTGCCCTTCCAACAGTAGCCCCTCCCTCTTTTTCGCTGCCGGCAAAGCCTGCCGTTCCGGCGGCACCGCAGATGCCGCCCGCACCCACGCCGCCCGCGTTCACTCCGCCGGCCCGGCCCGCGGCGCCGCCGGTGCCGGCCTTCACACCTCCTCCCGCGCCCCAGGTTGCCCCGCCTGCACTCAAGCTACCGGCGCCAGCCGCGCCTGGAAAACTGCCCGCCAAGCGGCCCTCCTATCTGCCCTTGATCATCATCTTCGGGTTTGTTGTGGCGGCTGCCGCCGGCCTCATTCTTTACTTCGCATTCCACCATTAATACTGGATGGCGGAACTCAGCGCCAAACGGGTTCTGACCGGCGGAACGGCGGGCGAAAGGGCGGGCTTCAGCCCCGCCGCAACCGCGCCCGCACGAGCCGGGCTTTGGCCCCTGAATTGGGCCAGCTTCAGGGCCTGAAGGCCCGTCGAACCCGCTCGAGCGAGCGGCGGGGTTAAAACCCCGCCCTTCCGCCGCCGGGGCCTATGACGCGAATTCGCGCCCCCAAAGTACTAACACGGCATGGATTCCAACCGACGCGGGCTGACCAGTTTCAAATCTCCGATTCAAAATTTCAAATTTCAACCTTGAAGTTCCAGATGCCAGATTCCAAAGGGCTTGTGATCGTGACTTACTGCCCGGAAAGCGGTTTCGGGGCGGTTGCGGACGCTCGACGGCGCCTCCCGCGCCAAAATCGCTCCCATTCGTCATGTCTGGCCCCCCTGAAGTGCCCCGTACACGCGTGTCACCGGGCCTCCAAGGCGTGTAACACGGTTGGTTGGTATGGGGGTAGCGCTCTGGCCGCGCGCGGCGCTCCTGAGGGCGCCTGGCGCGAATTTCCGTTTGCCGCCCCGCCGGAGCATCTCGTCTGCCGGGCTCTCCGTGTCGATAATTTCGGGCGGCGAGGCGGCAAGGCGCCCGGAGCGGAGGGTTACTCCTATAATTATAGTAATTTCCTCCGCACGACTCAGAACCGTGTTGCCGCGAGTGATCTGCGGCCGCTAAGGGTTGGTGAGCGGCTCGGGGAGGAGGATGAGCAATTCCATCTGGGGGTTGGGCAGGTCCGCGGGAACGTACGCCGCCAGATTCCGCGCCCGGCAGACCGCTTCCCAGGACGGGCCCGACTGGCTGAGGCTGAAGTATTGGTAGCTCAGCTTGATAGGCAGCGAGGTGGGCGGCGAAGGGGTGTGCGTGAGCGGGACGCCTCCGAGCGCCTGGCGGATCAGGGTGTCAATGTGCGTTTCGGAGCACACCTTGACGAGCTGCGGCACGCGCTTGATGAGTTCCTCTTCCGGAGCCTCGGACGAGACGGCCAGGTACATCTTGGTGTTCTTGAGGTAGCGGTCGTCAGCCAGGGCGGTGGAGTAAATGGAGGGCCGCGTCAGTTTCAAGGGCAACGAAACAAAGTTGGCGGGCACCACGGTTTCGAGCAGCTCCCGCAACTTTTCGTCGAGAGCCTTGAAACAGGCGCCCAGCTCGTCGTGATTGTAGGTGGGCAAGTCGCGGGGCTGTATCTTGAACGAGAAGGCGGTGAGCGCGCCGGCCAGCGAATTCAGCTCCGCAAAGAGCGCTTCGGGATGGCCGCGCCGAACCTGAAGAACGTGCCGCAGCACCGGAAAGTAGGTGTTGACGGTATACAGCAGCCAGAAGTTCGCCACGTCGGCGGCGCTGAACTCCGCCAGGTTCTGGTTGCGTTGCCGCCGCATCCCGCCCAGGATGCTGCTCTTGGCCGCCAGGATCTCCACCAGGCCGCGCAGCACCCCCAGGATGTAGCCGCTGGCGGCTACGTCGAGCAGCGGCGGCACGAATCCGGGATCGAGCTGCAGGGCGTTGTCGGCGCTTCGCCTGACCCGCGCCACGTGCAAGCTCGCCATGCCCTGCAGAGGCTCGCCCTCAACCAGGAGCCGGAAGTTCTTGCGCGCAAGCTGCACGGGCTTCTCCGCGGCGCCGGAGTTTTCGTCCTTCAGCATGACGACCTCGGCCAGGTAGCGCGCGTCGCGCTGCAACCCTCCCGTGGAAATATTCACGCCGTGATCGCGGTAGGCGGGCACGGCCAGGAACACGTCCAGCTCGTCGCTATCCGCCTCGAACGACTGGGCCAGCGGCCGCGCCGGCGGGGCCGGGTCGGAGTTCGGAATATCGAAGGCCAGACCGTCCGGCAGGATTCCGCTGGCCTGGGAAAGCGCCAGGCTTCCGCCGGCCAAGGCTTCCTGGTCGATCTGCAGGGTCTCCAGCCCCCACGGCCGGAAAGAGAGGGCGTTGAGCCGGAAATCCAGGGTGTTTTCAATGAAGCGGTCCTGGCTTTGAAGGTGTTGGGGCGTGAGAAACGTACCCTTCGACCAGATCACCGGCTGAAGTTGCCTCATGATGGGTCACGCTAACAGGGCGAGGCTTGCGAAGTCAAAGAAGAAATGCGCGCTGGACTCACGCCACACAGGATGACCGGAGAAGCGGGCCGCCCCCCCGGCGCTCAGGGTGGGCTTGGGCCGAAGCGTATTCCGGCCAGGACGCACTCGAGGGCCGGCAAGAGCAGAGGAAGTTCGTCGAGCGGGCCCGTCAGGGTGAGCACGCCCACGCCGCGCCCCACTCTGGCGTAGAACTGGCGCTGGGCGAAGGCGCGGCCGTCGTCCATTTTGTACTTGACGGCAACCGCCAGCGCTTCTTCCGCGCCCGGAATCGCCACCGGGCCCGTGATTCGAGCCTGGGCGTCGAGGACGAGGAGCGGCAACATCTCCAGTTGCGCATTGACGTACTCGGTGAGCGAGGTGCCGAGCGGTTGTTGCTCGGCCGCCACGATCTCCGCGGGAGGGGTGGCGGACCCGCTGCGGCGAAGGCCGTAGCCTTCCACCGGAATCCAGCCCTGCGGGATGGCGGTAAAGTGCCAGCTTCCTACGGAAAACGCCGGGCGCTCCGCCGCAGGCGGCGGCGAGGGGGCGGGCGCCGCCGCGGGGGGGCGGAGGTCGGGTGCCGGCGCGGGCTCCTCGGCGGCCTGATGGATGTGCACCAGGAAAGGGGTGCGGCCGGCGGCAATCTCGTCACCGTCGCGAACCACCGCGTCGGTGACCCGGACTCGATTGAGCAAAGTGCCGTTGGCGCTCTTGCGGTCTACCACCCGGCACACGGCGCCGTTGCACTCCAGGGAAAAGTGAATGCTGGAGAGGAAGGTGTCCTTCGCGATGACGATGTCGGAGCGCGCGGTGCGGCCCACCGTCAGGCTTTGGCCGCTGCGCAACTTGAACGTCTGGCCGGCCAAGGGGCCGCTGCGAATTTCCAGGGTGACTTCCACCGGTTCCGCGCCTCGCCTGGGGGCTGCGAACGCCCCGCCTCCCCTCTCGAAGTGCTGAATTCCGGCCCATCGCCGGAGGCCCGGGGGAGTTTTTCTCCGTTCAGTTCTTATAGCACACGGAGATGGTTTGGTATACTGCCTGCGTACTTCAGCGCCGGGCGCGGCGGACGGCGGGGTGCGCGGATCGGGCTCCGCGGCCGCCGGCCCGTAACCCCGGTACAAGGAGCATCAACGATGGCCGAGACTTATACAACCGAGCGGCTCCTCGCGCTCCGCAAGCTCACGCGATCGATCGCCGACCTTCTGCGCGGCCAGATGCAAAACTATCTCTCCGCGCTGGCGCCGCTGATGCGGCCGGCGGCGCTGCTGGGGCATTACGTCCAGGGCGGCGCCAAGGAAGTGTCGAAGGACGCCATCAAGACGTTTCAGGATCTCGAGAGCATCTACGGAGCGGCGGCCGCCTCCAAGCCCTTCGGTTTGCTGAAGGAATTGCGCACGCCGTTCGAGGTGGCGGGCTCGGCGCTCGAGCTCTCGCCCGTGGAGTACAGCCACACCGCCAGAACGGACGGCCAGGCCAAGACGGTGACCATCACCTCGCCCTTCAAGTGGGTGCTCAGCTACGCGGACTTTGCCCCGGGAAAGCTGCGCCAACTGCTGGCGGACAAGAACCGCACCGACGCGGAGGCGGGCCGTTTCGTTCTGCACTACTGCCTGCTGCAGGTGATTCTGGCCAAGCAAACCGCCGCCAGCCAGATGCTCGACGCGCTTCACTTCGACCTCACCGCCGGCCGCCTGGCGGAGTTCGGCGAGCTGCCCATTATCACCGTGGCCTCCACCGTGCCCACCCTGCGCCCGCCCGACAGCGTCATTATGCAGAGCACCGAGATTTCGGGCCGCGACGCGTTCGAGGAGATCGTGGACGTGGAAGGCCTCCTCGCCATGCGCGACCCCTTCAAGGAAAAACTGCTCGAATTCGTCAAGTCGCAGGGGCTCGGCTAGCTCGACGGGCGCCGCAGGGCAGGAATTGCAGGCCCGCCACGCAGCTCACCCAGTCGATCGTTGAGCGAATCTAAACGACTTACGGACCGCCACTCTGTAGAACCGCTCACCAATCTAAAGGGCTTAAGACGAAAATCGGTTTCTCGTGCCGCGCGTACTTTCGATGACTTGCTGCGGGCGCCGCAAAAAGCAAAAGTGTACAAAATCTGGACGATTTAGGCCAAAAAGGGCCCTTTTTCGGGGGGCATACGAGCAAGTTCTGCAGGAAGTGCTATGGTTGAGCGCCACCCCGGACGTGCGGCGCGGATCGCGCGAGTTCCTTGGCACGCCTCGCGAAATGGGGTGCGCGGCGGCCCGCCCCACGCCTTGACCTGTACATACGCTTCAGTTAGCCTATATATACGACCATCGAGGTGAGACGCATGGCGGTGACCCTGACATCGATAAGGCTGGATACCGATCTGGCGGACGAAGCTGCGAAGGTCCTCGAAGTGAGATCCCGCACCGAGGCGATTCATGCGGCGCTCCGGGAAATTGTGGCGCTCAAGCGATTCAAGAGCCTGATGAAAAAGCACGCGGGAAAGCTGCCGTTCTCAGGTTACGGTGAGTAACCTCGTCCTCTTCGACACTTCGGTGTTCGTCGATCATCTGCGCACCGGATGTCACGAGCGGCGAATAGCATCGCTCACCGGTCTCCTCCGGACATCTTCGGTGGTTTTGGCGGAATTGTGGCGGGGCGCTACGAAGCCGGCCGAGCGCGAATTCCTGCGGGCGCTCGAGAAGAACCATCGCCTGCTGACGCCCACCGAAGCGAATTGGCTGGAGTCCGGCAGGATCCTGGGGAAAATCTGCGTGGATAAAGGCTTTTCGGCGGACAAGCTGCGCGAGTTGCACTTCGACGTCCTCATCGCGCTCACCGCACGTTCACATGGCGCCCGGCTGATCACCTCCGATCGCGCCGATTTTGAGCTGATCCGGGGCTACCGGAAGTTCGATGTGGAGATCTGGTAGCCCCACCGCCGCCGGGCCGAGCCCTGCGTTACCGCGACTCCGAGTTAGGCTTGCTGGCCGGCGCCAAGCCGCTGCCGCCCGCGATGAGCGCCATCCCCAATCGTGTCAGGGCTGGAGCACCTTGTTCTTCACGTTCCAGCCTTCCACGGCCACAACCGGTACGGAGCCGCGAAGATCCCTGGCGTTGTACGTCGCGCTGACCTCGCGGGTTTCGCCGGGCAGCAGGGAGAAGTAGTTGTCCCGCCACAACACCGGCAGCACCTCGTTGTCGCGCGCGCCCTCCCAGCGGCTCACGCGCCGGCTCGCGCCACGCTGCACCTTCAGCCGGATGGCAAATGCAAGCGACGGGCTGGGGTTGTGAAGGGTAACCGTGGTGGTGCCCTCGGAACCGCCGGCACGCGACTGGGCCGTGACGTCGAGATCGACTTGCGGCAGCGTGTTCAGGGCGGTGTAGTCTGCGAACGTCTCGGTGGGCGCCCAGGTGGAGATTTGATACTCTCCGGTGGGATCACGGTCCGCTCGTCCCCAATCGATCGTTTCCGGCTTGGTCGAAAGCCAGTAGAAGTTGCGGCTGGCGAGCCTGCCTGACGATTCGAGCGTCAAGTTCACAAAGTAGGTGGAGCTCAGCCCGGGGATTTCCGGCAGGGTAAACACTCGCGTGCTGCTGTCCGCCGCGATATCCACGGTGGCCTGCTTCGAGAACTTTTCGGACATGTCGAGGTTGTAGATCTTCGCTGTCACCGTTGCGCCCGGAAAGGATTGGTAGTAGGAATTCACCACCACAATCGAGCGGTCATCGTAGGAGTACTGCACGTGCAGGGGCTCGCAGGCCTTCTTGACGCCGAAATACGACCCGCCGGGCCGCAGGTACCAGTCGTACAGGTGCCAGATCATGCTGGGCCAGGCGTTGTTCAGCATCCACTGGATGATGCCGGTGGAGGTGTACTTGTTGCGGCCATAGGCCTCCATCATGGCGCGGTGCGCCTCGTACGCCTGCACCTGCGCTTTGCGCGTGTATTCCTCCAGCGAGCCGGCGGCGCCGTAGCGCCGGTTGAGGGCCTCGGTGAACACGTTGAGCGTGCGCGACATGCCGCCCGCGTGGTACTCCCACCAGGAATCGATCGGCCAGAGATGATCTTCCGGCAACATGCGGCGGACGCTCTCGATGGGCGGGATGGCGGGGCCGGGGCTGGTCTCGGTGTTGAAGCCGTAGGCCCCGCCGTATTTCGTATCGAGATACCAGAACGATGGGGCCACGTATTCGTACGGGCCCGTCATTTTCACCCCGCTCGGGCCAACCGTGGTGGCCTTGCCGGAGGCCGAAGACACGGAGGGATTGGGCCAGTCGCACTCGGCGAGGATTCCGAGATACATTTTTTCAATTTTGGGCGGCGGCGGGAAATCGCTGCCGTAGAGCCAGGCGAAAACCGCAGGGTGGCGCTCGATGCGGCGAATCTGGTCGCGCAGCGAGGCGGCGGCGACGGCTTCGTTTTCCGCGCTCCAGTCGCTCCACTTCTCCCACTGGTCGCAGCAGCACCAGCCCGGCAGCACCAGGATTCCGAGCTGGTCGCAGAGTTCCAGAAAGTGATCGTCCTCCAGCTTGCCCTCCATCCGCACCGCGTTGAGGTTCAGGTCCCGCACGTACTTCAGCTCCGCCTCCTGCCGCTCCGGCGAGGAGCGCAGCAGCAGGTCGAAGCTGTAGCCGGCGCCGCGGATGAGGATGTTCTTCCCATTGATGTGGAACAGCCGGTGCCCATGGGCGTCGATTTCGGAAGTCACCTGCCGCACGCCGAACTGGATGTGGGTGGCGTCCGAAACGTGCCCGCCGGCCTCGAACTGCAGATCGAGAGGATAAAGGTTTTGCGGACCCACCTGAGCCGGCCACCACAGGCGGGGATTCGCCAGTTTTAATTGCGGGACGGTGCTCGGTGTAAGTCGAACCACCTTTGTTTCAAGAGCGCCAAGCTGCACGGGCTGCGAGAACTCGATGTTTTCGATTTTTCCCTTCAGCGTCCCTTCGACCGCGTAACGGGCGGCATTCTGCAGTTCGACCCTCACCGTCAGCTCGGCCTGATCGGTGGAAGGCAGGTTGAGCTTGGTGAATACCGCCGGATATCGCAGGGCAACCGGACCCGTGGCGGTGAGGTGGACGTCGCGCCAGATGCCCATCTCTTTGTCGGGCGGCATCGGGGCCCAGTCCACCAGCGTGATCGCCAGGTCGTTCGGCTGCGGCGGAAAAACTTCCACCGCCAGCGCATTGGCCGCGCCCGGCCGCGCGGCGGTGGTGACGTCAAACCGGAACAGCCGCCACGTGCCGGCCAGCTTCTCTGACGACGCGACCTCGACGCCGTTCATCCAGACGTTCGCCCGGTAGTTGATGCCGTCGAAACCCAGCCACAGCGTTTTGCCGCGGTAGTCGGCCGGAAGCTGGAAGTCTGTGCGATACCACCAGGCGTGCCGGAACGGGCTGCCGGGAGGCATCAACGTTTCCGTGAAGTCGCTGAAGATGGGATAGGTGGTTCCCGGGATGGATCTCAGGTTCATGCCGGTGTAGGGATCCGGATAAACCCGATCCTTCACGAGCGCGCTCAGAACGGTGGAGGGAAGCGTTGCCGGGTACCAATCCCGCGCTTCGAAGCCGGGGGTGGAAATCGCGGCGCCCGTTTCATGCACGTCGGAAGAGGCTTGAATGGCCCATCCCTGGCGCAGCAGCATCCCAGGAGAACCCGCGCCTTCAGGCGGCGTGGCCCGGGCGACCGCAGAGGCCGTCAGGCAGGCGATGAGGAAGAAGATCGATGAGTTCTGAATGCGATTCATTGGCCCGTCCTCCTGGCGTGGCGCAGTCCGGCGCACGTTCTGCTTGCGCCCACAGAGCCGTCTCGCCCTCCAGCTCACCGCCCAGGCTAAGTGTGCACGAACTCCTGAACGTTCACCGGCAATTGCGACAGCCGCTCCACCCGCGTCCCAAACTTGCCCAGGGTGTTTTCCACCACGCAATAGTCGAAGCCGGGAATCACCACCTCGTTCCAGTGATTACCGATGCCGCGCAGCGCCACGTCGAGCATGGTCACAATGCGCGAGCCCAGCGGCTCGTGGCTCTCGAGCGTGATGGCGCCGAAGAACTCCTGGCATTCGGTGTAGCCGGAGTTGTGGGTTCCGGTGTAGGGCTTGAGCGCGGCCAGATCGATCTGCCGCCCGATGCGCTTCGAAACTTCGTCGGAGTGGGCGCGGAAGTAGTCCACCAGGGCCTGCTCCTGAAGACGCGCGGGCAGATTCTCCGCGGCCACTTTGCGGTACCACTGCTCCCCGACTTCGTAGCCGCCCTCCACGAGATTGAACCAGTAGCGCTGGTCCTCCGTCACCTTCGAGGGGCGATCGACCGCAATCACCGAGCGGCGCACGCACGCCGTCAGTCCGTCGCGCTTCGGGGCGACGCCGAGATGCACCCATTCGCCCTCGCCGATGGGGCGGTTGAGCGCCGGGCCGATCAGCGTGCGGTTGGCTTCGTTCGCACCCACCATGATTTTGAAGCCGTCGTCTTCCGAGCCCAACATGCGGCCCGTCCAGGCGCCCCACGCCGCCACTTCGCTTTCCAGGCGGCCGGGGCGCAACACGGCGAGCATGGCGTGCAGCATAGCGTCGCCCACGCGGGCGGCGTCGGCGATAAGGCGCATTTCCAGCTCGCTCTTCTCGTACTTCACCCGGAAGTAGAGCTCCTGCGCATCCACCACGCCCTCGCGGCCGAACAGGCCCTCGAGATAACTCACCAGGCCGGCGGGGATAACCTGGCGCGGTGTCAGCAGCGCCACATGATCGACGGGGCCGCCCGCCGCGGCGGCGATCACATCTTCCAGGCGCTCCGCCGCGATGGGATACTTCTCGTCGGCCAATTGCAGCAGCTCCACTTTGTGCACGGTGGCGCCCGCACGCCCGGCGAGTTGTTCGGCCACGTAGCCGCCTTCGAGGCCGGCCACAATATGAAACCCCACCGGTCCCACGACGCCGGCCACCTGCTCGATGGAGACGTTGATGTTGCCGCCCAGGTAGGGCACGTCGCCGCAGTAGTGTTCGTCGGAGAACGCGATCCCCACTTTGTGCCCATGCCGCTCAAGCGCCGCGTTGACGTTTTTCACCCGGGCCTGGAATTCCTGCTTGGGCACCGACAGGGTGCGGTCAATGGGCGGAGTGTCCTCGAGGATGCGCAGGACGCGTTCCATGTCCTGGCGATGCTCAGCGCTGGTGGGGTTGATGGGTTCCATGCGGGTCCCTCGTTCCTGCGGATCGGCGGCTCTTCCGGAAGCTCAACACAACGATAAAGACTCGACCCGCAGCCGGCCGTTCGTCACCGGTGCACCTTCGCCGCCGGGGGCGGGCTCCGTAACTTGCTGAGAAGTTTGGCGTCCCCGGCGGGATTCGAACCCGCGTTACCGCCGTGAAAGGGCGATGTCCTAGGCCGGGCTAGACGACGGGGACGCTATCGGCATCAGGCGGGCTGGCCCGCGCTGGATCCAGGCTTCCAGGCTGGCGGAAGCGGGCGACGACCGGCGAACTTTCGCATTGTAACCTGCCTGCGCCGCCCGACGCCAGCAAAGGCGCACCTGACGTCGGCGGGTACGCTGGGGATGGGGTAAACGGCGCGGCTCAGGAGCCGGAGGCGCGCGGGACGGGCGTTTCAAAGCTGAAATCACCCTGCTCCGCCGGCGACGATCCCGGCTCCCGGGCGCGGCCGCGGGCGGCAGCACTCTCTGGCAGGGCAATCCCGGTCAGCTCCGGGTAATGCGCCTGGAGGGTGTCCGGGGCGGCGACGAGTTCGCCGGTGAGCAGATGCTCAAGCTCGAGCGCGTTGGCCACACCCTTGCCCTCGAAATGATTATTGGTGATGACGAAGGTGGTCTGGGCATGCTCGGCTACGCGCCGGACGCTCTCGGCCCAGGGCTCGAGCTCGTCCATCCGGTAGAGGTAGTTGTAGCGTTCCTGGGGCTCGGAGTGCGCGAACCACTGGTCGTAGTTGCGGCCGTGCAGGCGAATGTAGCCCACCGGGCCTGTGGCTGCGGCGGTAGGCCCAAGCGAGCGGCCGATGAGCGGCTGGTCGATGTTGCAGAAGCCCACGCCAAGATCGCCGAGCAGGTCGAACACCTCGGGGCGATTCCACGAGCTGTGCCGCACCTCGAGCACCAGAGGGTATTCCAGGAATTGCATGACGAGGCTGCCGATGTATTCGCGATTTTCCTTCGACCACTTGAACGACCAGGGGAACTGCATCAGCAGCGCGCCCAGGCGCTGGGCCTCGGCCAGAGGCTCGAGGCCGCGCTTGACGGCCTTTTCGTCTTCGTGGCCGGCATCGCGCTCGTGAGTGAAGCGCTTGAAGAGTTTGGCCGTAAACCTGAAGCGAGGGTTGTGGCCGACGCGGCCCACCCAGGAGCGCGCCAGCTCCGCCCGCACCGGCTGGTAGAAGGAGGTGTTGATTTCGATGGTGTCGAAGAAGCGCGCCAGGTATTCGGCCTCGTGGAACCCCCGCGGCCGAGAGCGCGGGTAAACGATGCCGGCCCAGTCCTGATAGGACCAGCCCGCCGGCCCCACTCGAATTGAACCGAGAGTGCGGGGCGTGGACACCGGCCGCAAGGGCGCCTCAGCGCGGCGATCGTCGGGCGTCAGGGCGAGGGCGCTCATATTCGCCTTTTCTTCGCTTTATTATCCCTCCGCGCTTGGCGATTGTCAACCGGCCTGGGTGGGTGCGGGCACCGATTCGGCTCGCGGCGCCCGCCGCTCTGCTAGAATTCTGCCGTGACCCGGCCGCTCCTCGCCGCACTCTGTCTGAGCCTGACGCTGGCGGCGGCCTTGAAGCTGGGAGCCGCGCGAACCACCCGGCAGAGCCCGGCCGGACCTGCGGCGGCGCAGGCGCCCGGCGCGCCGGCCACTCCCGCAACCTACACCCTGCTCTTCGTCGGCGACCTGATGCTGTCGCGCACCGTCGGCAAGAAAATGGAAGCCGAAAGCGACTGGGAGTGGCCTTTCCGGTTGATCGATTCCCGCCTGCAGGCCGCGGACTTTGTTTTCGGAAACCTCGAGTGCCCCGTTTCGGACGTGGGGCGAAACCTGCACCACCTCTATTCGTTTCGCGCCGACCCGCGCGCCCTCGACGGGCTCAAGGAGGCGGGGTTCAAAGCCGTGTCGGTGGCCAACAACCACATGGACGACTGGGACCGCCCGGCGCTGCTCGACACCGTCCGCCGCCTGCGCGACGCCGGGATTGTGCCGGTCGGGGCCGGAGCGGACGAAGACGAGGCACGGCAGGCGCAGATTGTGGACTTTCCCGGCCTGCGGCTGGCGCTCCTCGCCTACGTCGGCGTGGAGCCGCAAGACGCCGCCGCGGGTCCGAAGCGCGCCGGCGTAGCGTGGCTCGACCCCGACGCGGTGCTCGAAGACGTCCGGGCCGCCCGCTCCCGCGCCGATCTCGTGATCGTGAGCCTGCATTGGGGCGCTGAGTACGCGCGGCGGCCTTCGGCTGAACAGGTGAAGCTGGCGCATGACATCATCGATGCGGGAGCTGACTTGGTGGTGGGCGCGCACCCTCACGTGATCGAACCCCTGGAGCGTTATCACGAGGGCTGGGTCGCTTACAGTCTCGGCAATTTCGTCTTCGACCAGCATGACCTACCCACTCACCACGGCATGATGCTTCAAGTCACCGTAATCGACAAGGCCGTGGCCGGCGTCACACCGGTTCCGATCCTGATCGGCAGCAGCTTTCAACCGGCCATCGACCTCAAGCCGGCGCCCAGCAGCCTGCCGGCCCTCTGGCCGGCGCAGCCTCAGCATCACAACCAGCCTGCCCGAGCCCGATAGAACGGGCCCGCCGCGAAAGCGCCGCCTCCCCGCGGGCTTGTGTCGCTCAGCGATCAGTGAGGCATTCCCGGCATGTCCATCTTCTGCGGCTCGCCCTGGATCTGAGACGTTTCGTGCTCGAGCACCTTCTCGAGCACCATGGAGGTGCCGTCCGACGAGGTCATCTTCACCATGCCGTAAGGAGATACCTTGGCCGAGACCCAGACGTCGGTCGTTCGGCCTTTGTCGGTCGAGCGGAAATGCTGGCAATCGAAAGTCCCCGCCGGCACCGTCACGCTCTCACTGCCCACTACTTCCCCCATTCCGTGCCCGGATCCCGCTTCGGCGGGAGGGTGTTGCTGCGCGTGCTGCATCGCCATACTCATCATCCCGACCGGCATTTCCATGGGCGGGCGGCCGGGCGGCTGCATAATCATGCGCTTGATGGCCACGTTGCCCGGCGCCACCACCATGAGCTGCTTCATCACCACCTTGCCGCCGCCGCGCTCGCTGTTGGTGCGCATCTCGAACCAGTAGCCTTCCTGGCCGTCAACCGTCTCTTTGCCGACGACGGCCATGGCCCAGTCGTGCGTCTGCCCGTCTTTGGAGGTAATCTGATATTCAGCGCCCGCCCCCACCATGGGCTTGAATTCGCCGGGGATGTTGGGCGGCCTCATCATCTGAGACCAACCCGAGGCGGCGAGGCCCAAAAGGGCTGCCGATGTGACTGCAAACCTGCGAATCGTATGCATGCGAATCCTCCTTAACTCATGATGGGTCCAGGAAAAACGCGACCACCGCTCGGTGGGCCGGAGACCTCAATCCTCGAAGGTGATGGCTTCCACCTGAACCTCGCCCGCCGGGTCACAAGGCTGCAAGCCCGTGCCCGAGAACTCCACCATGATGGCGGTGATGTTGTCGTTTCCGCCGTTCTGATTGGCGGCGTCGATCAGTGCCCGGCAGCACTCGCCGAGGTCGCCATCGCGGCTGACGATCTCGAAAAGCAGCTCGGGCCGCACCATGCTGTACAGTCCGTCGCAACACATCAGCAGGCGGTCCCGCTGCCGCAATTCGACGCCGGTGAGCACCATGTGGATTTCCTCGGCGGTGCCCATCGCCTGCACCAGGATGCTTCGCCGCGGATCCTCGCTGATGGGCGCCGTAGCTTCGACGGCGCCCATGTCCAAAAGGTAGTTCAGGAAAGTCTGATCGCGGGTCAACTGCACCAGGTTCCCGTTGCGGAGGAGATAAGCGCGCGAATCGCCCACTTGGGCCACCAGCAGATAAGGGCCGCACAGCGCCGCCGCGGTAGCCGTGGTGCCCATACCGTGACACCCCGGCCGGCTGCGGCTGGCCTCCAGGATGGACCGGTTGGTGGCGATGAAGGCCTCCTCGAGCGAGCTTCCCAGTTCGGCGGGGCCCATCTGCCCGAACTGTCGCGCGCTCGCCACCACTCGCGCCGGCAGCATTTCGGAGCAGAGCCCACTGGCCAACTCGCCGCAGGCCTGGCCGCCCATGCCGTCGGCCACCACGAACAACATACCTAGCGCGCCCATGCCGCGCTCGAAGGCGAAGGGACCGGTGATCACTTGTCCTTGGGAAAGATCGCAGGCAGAGAGGCTGTCCTCGTTGTTCTTGCGCACGCGCCCCTGGTCCGTCACGCCGCGGGCTGCGATCTCGATGGCGGCCTGCGGCTCGGCCGGCGAAGCGGGTTGGTCATCCGCGGCCGGGTGCCCGGCGGCGATCTCAGAGAGGGGCTCGGAAACCGCCTGGAGGGGCAGAGAGGCCTCGGGGCAGGGGCCGGCCGGATTACTCGACTCTGGTTTCGTCATGTCAGCTACACGAACGGCACAACCTGCCGCAAAGCCACGCTGGGTCTCGGCTACGGCGGTCTGCCGCGAGTCGATGAATCGCCTTCCTGCAGCTTCTTTCGATCACAGCCGGCAACACATCCGAGAGCCTTTGTTACCACATTCGCAACCCCAGGGCAAGCCCCGCGTCCAGCGCGGGCCGCCAGCCGATCACGAAGCCGGCGAATGCAGACTGGCCCGCAATTCCAACACGATCTCGCGCGCCACCGCCCGCGCCCGCTCCACCTCGCCGGGCGGAAGCGAAATGGCCGCCACCTTGGCGTGACCGCCGCCGCTGAAGCGCTCGCAGACGGTGGCGAGGTTGACGGTTTTGGGCGTCGAGTTCCACGGGTTGCTGCCCACGCCGATCTTCGTGCGCGCCGGCGAGGCGCTGATGGCCACGCTATACACCGCCTCCGGGAAAAGGTGATAGGGGATGAACTTGTTGAAGC
>Ga0335081_10007421_pt1 | contig 17523 bp, 18 predicted proteins | sample Lox_Sample_35_FD_206713 | JGI IMG/M metagenome (GOLD analysis project Ga0335081, IMG submission 206713) | Soil microbial communities from Loxahatchee National Wildlife Refuge, Florida, United States - Lox_Sample_3.5 | ecosystem: Environmental > Terrestrial > Soil > Wetlands | place: USA... | reverse complement strand
CTTCGGCATCAAGCTCTCGGTGTTCCCTTACGTGGTGCTGATGGCGCTCGCGGCAAAGATCACCGGCCGGCCGGTGAAATGGGTCGAGGACCGCATCGAGCACCTCGTCGCCGCAAGCTCCGGCCCAAACCGCGTCACGGTCGCCGAAGCCGCGGTCACCAAGGACGGCCGCATTCTTGCGCTGAAACTCGACCAGCTCGAAGACTACGGCGCGTTCTTGCGCGCGCCGATGCCGGGACCGCTCTACCGCATGCACGGCGCGGTGACCGGCGCCTACGACATCGCCAATGTTGAGGTGACGAACCGCGTCGTGCTCACCAACAAGATGCCGTCGAGCCTCATTCGCGGATTCGGCGGGCCGCAGCTCTATCTGGCGCTGGAGCGGCTGATGCACCGCATCGCGGTGGAGTTCAACCTCGATCCGCTTGACGTCGTCCGCCGCAATCTGATCCCGGCGGAGAAATTTCCGTATCAGACCGCGGCCGGCGCGCTCTACGATTCTGGTGACTATCCGCGCGCCGTGGCGACGACGATCGGCGATGGCCGGCTCGACGCGCTCAAGCGCCGGCGTGACGAAGCGCGCGCCGCCGGGCGCAAATACGGCATCGGCTTTGCCGCCATCGTCGAGCCGGCGATGTCGAATATGGGCTACCTCTCCACCGTGACGGACGCGAAGGCGCGCGAGCGCGCCGGCCCGAAGAATGGCGCGGTGTCCATGGCGCGGATCAATATCGATCCGCTCGGCGCTGTCTCGGTCACCGCCGACGTCACCGTGCAGGGCCAGAGCCACGAGACCGTGCTGGCCGAGATTGTCGCGCGCGAGCTTGGGCTCAAGCCCGACGACATTGCGGTGGTGCTGGAAATCGACACCGCCAAGGATCAATGGTCGATTGCGGCCGGCACCTATTCGAGCCGCTTTGCCTCCGGCACGGCGGTCGCCGCCCATCGCGCGGCGGTGCAGATGCGCGACAAGCTCAAAGCCATCGGCGCCAAGCAGCTCAACGTCTTGCCGGACGACGTGGAGCTCGCCTCCGGCAAGATCCGAAGTCGCAGCAATCCGGATAACGCGCTGCCGTTCGGCCGCGTCGCCGCCACCTCGCACTGGTCGCCGGTGCTGCTGCCGGAGCATATGGCGCCGTCCTTAAGCGAAACCGGCGTGTGGTCGCCGCCAGAGCTCGAGCCGCCGTCCCACGACGACCGCATCAACACCTCGTTCACGTATGGCTTCGTGTTCGACATGTGTGGCGTCGAGATCGACCCGAAGACTTATACGGTGCGCGTCGACCGTTATGTGTCGATGCACGACGCCGGCCGAATCCTCAACGAGACGATCGCCGAGGGCCAGATCCGCGGTGCCTTCGCGCAGGGCATCGCGGCGGCGCTCTACGAGGAGTTCACCTATAACGACGAAGGCGCCTTCCTGAGCGGCACCTTTGCCGATTATCTGGTGCCGACCGTGAGCGAAATTCCCGCGGTCGAGATTTTGCACCACGTCTCGCCGTCGCCGTTCACGCCGCTCGGCGCCAAGGGCTTGGCCGAGGGCAACTGTATGTCGACGCCGGCCTGCATCGCCAACGCCATTGCCGACGCGCTCGGCGTCGACGACGTGCCACTGCCGGCGACGCCGCGGCGCATTCACGCCATGCTTTTGTCGGGCATCAAAGCATGAAGCCGCGGCCTTTTGACTACGTGCGGCCGGACACGGTTGGGGAAGCTTTGGCGCTGCTCGCCGAATACGGTGACGATGCGCGCATCCTCGCCGGCGGCCAGTCGCTCATTCCGATGCTCAATCTGCGGCTGATCGAGGCGAGCGTGCTGATCGATATTTCGCGCATCGCAGAACTCGACGGCATTCGCGATCTCGGCAACGAGATCGAGATTGGCGCCGCGGTGACCCAGAATATGCTGATGGCATGGCCCGAGCTTGCGCAGAAGCTTCCGTTGCTCGCGGCGGCGCTGCCGTTCGTCGGCCACTTCCAGACCCGCAACAAGGGCACCGTGTGCGGCTCGATCGCCCACGCCGACCCGAGCTCGGAGCTGCCGCTGGCGCTCGCCGTGCTCGAGGGCCAGGTGGTGCTGCGCTCGCAGAAGGGCGGTGAACGCGTGGTTGCCGCCGCCGCCTTTCAGCGCGACATGCTCACCACGGCGCGTGCCGGCGATGAGTTGATAGTGGCCGTGCGTTTCCCGGCGAGCGAGGGCAGGGGCACGGCCTTCAGCGAAGTGGCGCGGCGGCATGGCGATTTTGCTATCATCGCGGTTGCGGCCGTCGCCGATAGGCGCGGCGCGACGCAATTGGGTGTCGGCGGCATTGCCGGCCGGCCGCTGGTGCGGCGGATTTTCAACGATCCGGCCGGCGCGGTCGCGGCCTGGGCCGACGAATTGGAGGGTTACGAAGATCTGCATGCGACAGCAGCGATGCGCCGCGATCTGTTCAAGAACCTTGCGCCCGATGTGATCGCGGAGGCACTGCGATGCGCCGCGTGAACAAGAGCGAAAAGGCGCGCATCGCGCTGACCTTGAACGGCCGCAAGCTCGCGGCCGAAGCCGAGCCGCGCATGCTGCTCAGCGATTTTCTGCGCCACGCATTGGGCGCAACCGGCACCCATGTCGGCTGCGAGCACGGCGTCTGCGGCTGCTGCACCGTGCTGATCGACGGCGTCGCCGCGCGCTCGTGTCTGACGCTCGCGGTACAGGCCGAAGGCCGCGACGTGAAGACGGTGGAATCGCTTGCGGCCGCCGACGGCAAGCTCAACGCCCTGCAGCAGGCGTTCCGCAACAATCACGCCCTGCAATGCGGCTTCTGCACGCCGGGCATTCTGATGTCGTTCACGGATTTTCTCGCCCGCAAGGCGCACCCGACCGAAGCCGAGATCCGTGAGGTTTTGTCCGGCCACCTGTGCCGCTGCACCGGCTATGCCGGCATTGTTGCCGCCATCAAGGAGGTGGCGGAGAAAGAAAGATGACAACCGAGCCATGACGCACATGCGCAATTCAACTTACGACAAGTGAGAAGGCGGTCATGCCGACAGACACCGGTTATTCGATTGTCGCCGCGGAGTTCAACAAGTCGCTCATCGACGGCATGATCAAGGTCGCGCAGGAAGAGATGCATGCCTTGGGGCTGCCGCTCCTGCGTCTCATACGGGTGCCGGGCTGCTACGAGCTGCCGTTAATCACGGAAGTGGAGTTGTCGCGCCCGGATGTTCTTGGTGTGGTCGCGCTGGGCTATATCGAGCGTGGCGAGACGTTGCACGGCGAAGTCATGGGTCATGTCGTGCACCGGGCGCTCGTCGAACTTCAGCTCAAGCTGAAAAAGCCGGTCGGCCTTGGCATCATCGGCCCTGGAGCCACCGAAGCCCAAGCCGCGGTGCGCCAGGTTGGCACGGCCTCAGCCGCGGTTCGCGCCGTCAAGCGATTGGCCGACATTCTCGGCGGTAACTCATAGGGCGCGTTGGCAATAGGGCGTTGGCCATCGCACGGCCGTGAGCGCGTGGCCCGCGCCGTGACGCTTGGCCTAAGTCTTGCTAATAATCGCCGCAGAGGCGAATCCGGCCAGCCCGGCGCCGCGTGGAAAACGCCATGACCGACATCATCGAGCGACTGGAAGAGCGCCGCGCCGGCGCCCGGGCGGGCGGCGGCCAGGCCCGCATCGACGCCCAGCACAAACGTGGCAAATTGACAGCGCGCGAGCGCATCGAGCTCCTGATGGACCGCGATTCGTTCCAGGAGCTCGACATGTTCGTCGAGCACCGCTCCTCCGACTTCGGCATGGACAAGCAGAAGATCGCCGGCGACGGCGTCGTCACCGGTTGGGGCACCGTGAACGGCCGCACTGTCTTCACTTTCGCCAAGGACTTCACCGTGTTCGGCGGCTCTTTGTCCGAAACGCACGCCCAGAAGATCATCAAGATCCAGGACATGGCGATGCGCGCCCGCGCCCCGATCGTCGGCCTGTTCGACGCCGGCGGCGCCCGCATCCAGGAAGGCGTCGCGGCGCTCGGCGGCTACGGCGAGGTGTTCAAGCGCAACGTCATCGCCTCGGGCGTGATCCCGCAGATTTCCGTGATCATGGGTCCCTGCGCCGGCGGCGACGTCTACTCGCCGGCCATGACCGATTTCATCTTCATGGTGCGCGACACGAGCTACATGTTCGTCACCGGCCCGGACGTGGTGAAGACGGTGACCAACGAGATCGTCACCGCCGAGGATTTAGGCGGCGCCTCGGTACACGCGACCAAATCCTCGATCGCTGACGGCGCCTACGACAACGACGTCGAGTGTTTGCTGCAGATGCGGCGGCTCCTCGATTTTCTGCCGCCGAACTGCACGGCGGGCGTGCCGGAGTGGCCGTCGTTCGACGACATCGCGCGCACCGACCGGTCGCTCGACAGCTTGGTGCCCGATAACCCAAACAAACCGTACGACATCAAGGAGCTGATCCTGAAGGTCGTTGATGAAGGCGACTTCTTCGAACTGTCCGAGGCCTTCGCCCGCAACATCGTCGTCGGCTTTGGCCGCATCGCTGGCCGCACCGTGGGCTTCGTCGCCAACCAGCCGATGGTGCTCGCCGGCGTGCTCGATTCCGACGCCAGCCGCAAGGCGGCGCGCTTTGTTCGTTTTTGCGACGCCTTCGACATCCCGATCGTCACCTTCGTCGACGTGCCGGGATTTTTGCCCGGCACCGCGCAGGAATACGGCGGCCTGATCAAGCACGGCGCAAAGCTGCTGTTCGCCTATTCGCAATGCACGGTGCCGCTCGTCACCGTGATCACGCGCAAGGCGTTCGGCGGCGCCTATGACGTGATGGCGTCGAAGCACATCGGCGGCGACGTCAACTACGCCTGGCCGACGGCGCAGATCGCGGTGATGGGCGCCAAGGGCGCGGTCGAGATCATCTTCCGCGCCGATATCGGCGATCCGGAAAAGATCGCGGCGCGCACCCGTGAATACGAGGAGCGCTTCCTGTCGCCCTTCATCGCCGCCGAGCGCGGCTATATCGACGACGTCATCATGCCCCACGCCACCCGCCCGCGCATCGCGCAAGCGCTCGCCATGCTGCGCGGCAAGACCGTGGAGATGCCGGAGCGCAAGCACGATAATCTGCCGGTGTAGCGATGGCGCGGCTCGGTCTGGCCGGCGCGCTCGTCGTCGTCCCGGCGCTGTTGCTTGCACCGGCGCGTGCGCAGGACACGGCGCGGCCGCCGGTCGGCGGCGTCAGCTCGCCGCAGGGTGCTATGATCTTCTATCAAGCGCACGGACCGGAAGGGGCTTGCGGCTCGGGTTGCTCGGACTGGATCGCCGCCGAAGGCGTCGTCGAATGGGACACCTTCAAGCGGCTGTTTGCGCTCGTGCAGCGGCTCGGCGACCGCAAAGTCCCGATCGTCCTGAACAATTGGGGCGCAGGTGACCTCAAGGTCGCGACCACGCTCGGCAAGATCATTCGCGAGCGCGGCCTCGATGTCGGCGTCGGCACCACGGTTCCGAATGAATGCGCGGGCGTGACCGACGCTGCGTGTTTCGCGCTCAAGCGCAGCGGCAAGCCGCTCGATGCCAAGATCGACGCGACATCGGTCGAATGCGATATCGTCTGCGTGCTGGTCCTGGCGGGCGGCGTGCACCGCACGCTTCCGCCGGGCGCAAAGGTCGTCATCGGCCCGACGCGCATCACCAACCGTCTCGCTCCCAACGTCTCCGCGGAAGAGCAAAAGGGCCTGCAGTCATATTTCGGCGATCAATATCGGCTTTATCTGATGCAGATGGCTGTCAGCGTGGAAGTCGCCGAGACCGTCGAGCGGAATTTGGCCACCAACCGCGCCACCCAGATTCCGCGCGCCGACTGGCAGCGGCTCGGCATCGTCACTTCGGCGAGGCCATGAGAATTCGGAGAAGCCGATGAAGACCTGGCAGGAAGCGCGGGACTGGGCCGCCGCCGAGTGCGACGCCTGGAACAGGCGCGATCTCGACGCGATCATGGCGCACTACGCCGACGATGTCGCGCTGTCGTCGCCGGCGGTGGTCGCGCGCATGGGCCGCGCCGACGGCTGGCTTCATGGCAAGGCGGAAGTGCGAGCGTATTTCGCGAGAGGCTTGCAGGCGCCCGGCCTGCATTTCGAGCTGGTCGATGTGCATTTTGGCGTGAACACCATCTGCATGATCTTTCGCCGCGAAACCGGCGACACCATGAGCGACATTTTCGAGCTCGATGACCAGGACCGTGCGATCCGCTTGCTGGCGTGCAAGGGCCGGCAGCTATAAGTGGCGCATGAAGGGAAATATCCGAATGCTCGCCTCGCAACGCGCCGCCTTCGATATTCCGCGCGATGTCTGCTACCTCAACGCCGCTTCGTACAGCCCGCTGCCGCTCAAGACGCAAGAGGCCGCGCGCGAGGCCGTGGGGCGCAAGGGCCGGCCGTGGACGATCGATAATGATTTTGCGCAGGCGCAATACGAGCGCACGCGCAAGGCCGCGGCGGCGCTGATCGATGCGGCGCCGGAGGATGTGGCGCTGGTCTCGTCGGTCGGCTACGGCGTGTCGACGGCGGCGAAGATTTTTGCCGTGCCGGCCGGCGCGCGCGTGCTGGTGCTGCAGGACGATCATTCGTCGGCGGTACTCGAATGGATGTCGCGGGCGGGGCAGGCCGGCTTTACGGTCGAGACCGTGCGCCGGCCCAATGACGGCGATTGGACCGCGTCGGTGTTGGAGGCCATCGCGCGGCCGGGCGCACCGCCGCTCGCGCTTGCCTCAATCTCGTCGGTGCATTGGTCCGACGGCGGCGCGGTCGATCTCGCCAAGGTCGCGCCGGCGCTGCGGGCGAAGGGCGCGGCGCTCCTGGTCGATGCCACCCATAGCGCCGGCGTGCTCGATCTCGATGTCAAAAAAATCGATCCGGATTTTGTCGCGTTCCCGACCTACAAGTGGCTGATCGGGCCGTATGGGCGCGCCTTCCTCTATGTCGCCAAGCGTCATCAAGAAAACGGCGTGCCGCTCGAGCAGACGAGCTATGGCCGCCGCGCTGTGCGCGCCGAGCAGGAGGTCTACTTCACGGATCTCGCGTATGTTGGCGATGCGCGCCGCTTCGACATGGGCGAGCGCGATCATTTCATCTCCATGGAGATGGCGACGATCGGCATGGAAATGATGCACGCATGGAGCCGTCCCACCATCGTCGAGCGGCTCGCCATGCTCACGCGCCGCCTCGCCGAGGGCTTGCGCGGGGCGGGCGCCGCGCTCCCGGATGAGCGCGTGCGCGCGCCGCATATTCTGAGCTTGAGCTTTTCCGGCGGCATGGCGCGGGACCTGATCGCGCGGCTTGCCGCCGAAAAGGTTTATGTCGCGCCTCGCCTTGGGCGGCTGCGTATCAGTCCTCACGTCTACAACGACGAGGCCGACGTCGATCGCTTCATCGACGTGTTCCGCAAGGCAATGCGGGCAGGCTGAACGATCGTCTGGCGGCCCCTTCACCTTGTCGACTATCATTCTTGCCAGCGACAACATTTTGGGGGCGGAAATATGCGGCCGTTAAGCATTGCCATTGCGCTTGCGCTTCTGACCCTCATCGCTCCCGCCCGCGCCCAGAACTTCCCGACCCGCCCGATCACCCTGATCGTGCCGTTTCCGCCGGGCGGCTCGACCGACCTCGCGGCGCGGCTGATGGCGGACAAGATGGGAGCGGCGCTCGGCCAGCCGGTTGTGGTCGAGAACATGGGTGGCGCCGGCGGTAGCATCGCGGTCGGCCGGCTCTCGCGCGCCGCGCCCGACGGCTACACCATCGACATCGGCCAGTGGGACACCCACGTTGGCGGCATCATCTACAATATCAGTTACGACCTGCAGACCGACTTTGCGCCGATCGGGCTCATCTCGATCAACCCCCAGCTCCTGTTGGCGCCGAAGGCGTTTCCGGCCGACGACATGAAGGCGCTGATCGCCTGGATGAAGGCCCATCCGGGCGACGCCAAGTTCGTCAATCAGAACGCCACCGCCCAGGTCGGCGGGCTGCTTCTGCAAAAGCTCACCGACACCCAAATGCTGTTCGTGCCCTACAAGGGCGCGGGGCCGGCGATGGTCGATCTGATCTCGGGCCAGGTCGATCTCCTGCTGGTGCAGGGCGCCGTGGCGCTGCCGCAGGTTCGCGCCGGCACCATCAAGCCGCTGGTCAACTTGAGCGGGCAACGCTCCCCGTCGATGCCGGACATTCCGAGCGCCGACGAGGCCGGCGTGCCCGGCCTCTACATGCTCGGCTGGTTCGGCTTCTTCGCGCCCAAGGGCACGCCGCCGGATGCGATCAAGAAGCTCAATGGTGCCATGGTGCAGGCCTTGGCCGATCCGGGCTTGCGGAAGAAATTCGCCGACTTCGGCCTCGACGTCGCCTCGACCGAGCAGCAGACGCCCGAAGGGCTCGCCGCATTCCACAAGGCCGAGATTGCGAAGTGGTGGCCGATCATCAAGGCCGCCGGCATCCGCGGCGAGTAGGGGAGAAGCAAAATGGCCAAGGCCTATTTCATGGTGCGGGCGGTGGTCGAGGCACCGCACCGGCAGAAATTCGATCGCTGGTATTCGAGCCATCACCTGCCGATGGCGCTCGCCGAATTCAAGGCGGAGAAGTGCTGGCGGTTCTGGAGCGCCGCTGATCCGGCCGTGCATTACGCGGTCTATCAGTTCCCCGACATGGCGCGGCTCGATGCCGCGATGAAGTCCGAGGGCTTCAAGGGCCTGGTTGCGGACTTCGATCAGGCTTGGCCGTCGGGCGTCACCCGCACCCGTGATTTGGTGGAGATGGTGGAGGAAAAAGCCGGCTGACGCTCAGCGCCAGCCGCCGCCGCCATTCACATAGACCGTGTCGGCGGTCATGAACGCACACGCGTCCGAGCACATGAACAGCACCAGCTCGCCGATCTCCTCCGGCTCGCCGAAGCGTTTCATCGGGATATCTTCGAGGAAGCGCTGCACCAGCTCGGCCGACGACCCGGCCGCGTCCTGGAACGGCGTCTGGATCGGGCCCGGCGAGATCGACAGCGCGCGGATGCCCTGAGTGGCGTATTCGCGCGCCACGCCCATGGTCATCGACACCACCGCGCCCTTGGCGGCGGCATAGTGCACCGAGGAGCCCGGGCCGCCGCGGCGATGCGCCATGCTTGCCATGTTGACGATGACGCCGTGCTTGTTTTTGAGCATATGCGGCAGCACCGCCTGCATGGCGTAGAACGTGCCGTTGACGTTGAGATCGAAGGTCTTCTGCATCAGCGCGTCGTCGATCTCCAGAAACTTGGCGCGGCGGATGGCGGCGCCCGCCGAGTTGAAGAGAAAATGCACGCGGCCGAACGCAGCGATAGCGCGCGTCACCATGGCGTCGACCTGAGCCCGCGAGGTGACGTCGACTTTGAGCGCCAGCGCTTGGCTACCGGCGCCGTTGACCAGCTCGGCCGTCGTGCGCGCGCCTTCCTCGTTGAGGTCGGCGCAGACGACGTTGGCGCGCTCGCGGGCGAAGATTTGCGCCGTGGCGCGGCCGATGCCGCTCCCGGCGCCGGTGATGACGATGGTCTTGCCGGCGAAATAGTCAGGGGTCTTCGGCATGGCGGGTCCCGCTGGTTATGAGCCGCGGCAGTTTAGGCTGGCGCAGGCGCCGGCGGAACCTCAGTTTGTCTACTTCCACATCCTCCGCATGCGGGCGCCGATGTCGACGGACCGGCTCGCCGCTTTCGCGCCGGCCTCGGCCGTGGCCGGCGTCGCCACCGGCCAGGTGCAGCATTCGAAGTGACGCAAAATATCCGTGGGGATGAAGCGGGTGCGCGCAGCATACATGTGCCGGTCGCCGCCCGCGCGCTGGCCGTGGGCGTAGAAGCGCTGCGGTACGATGAGATGCAGATGATCCTTGGCGCGCGTCATCGCCACGTAGAGCAGCCGCCGTTCCTCCTCGATCTCGGCCTTGGTGGTGGTGGCGAGATCGGCCGGGATGCAGCCGTCGACGCAATTGAGCACGAACACCGATTTCCATTCCTGACCCTTGGCCGAATGGATGGTCGAGAGGACGAGATAGTCCTCGTCGAGCAGTGGCGTGCCGGCTTCGTCGCTCGTCGCATCGGGGGGATCGAGCGTCAGCTCGGTGAGAAAGCGCTCGCGGCTGGAATAGCCTTGCGCGATCTGGGCGAGCTGCACGAGATCGGCCTGGCGGATTACGGCATCGTCGTAGATGCGCGCAAGATGCGGCTCGTACCAGCGGCAGACCAGCTCGATCTCCGCCGGCCAGCCTGACGCGTGGCTGCGGATGAGCCGCGCCGCCTCCGTGAAGGCCGGCCAGTCGGCCAACGCCGCGGCGGGCGGCTTGAACACGGCGAGGCTTTGCAACTGGCTGTCGTCGCCGGCGACGAGATCGAGCACGCGCGCCGCCGTCGCCGGGCCGACGCCGGGCAGAATCTGAATGACACGGAAGCCTGAGACACGGTCGCGCGGATTTTCGGCAAAGCGCAGGAACGCGAGCACGTCCTTGACGTGGGCGGCTTCGAGGAATTTCAGGCCGCCGAATTTGACGAACGGGATGTTGCGCCGGGTCAGCTCCACTTCGAGCGGCCCGGAATGGTGCGAGGCGCGAAACAGCACGGCCTGCGCCTTCAAGGCTATGCCGGCTTCCCGGTTATGCAGCACCGCCTCGACCGCGTAGCGCGCCTGGCCGGCCTCGTCGGCGACGCTGACGAGCTGCGGCCGCTCGGCTGACGCACGGTCCGACCACAAATTCTTGGTGAAGCGCTCCTCGGCGAGATCGATCACCGCATTGGCGGCATCGAGGATTGGCCGCGTCGAGCGGTAGTTGCGCTCGAGCGTGACGATCTCGGCGTGCGGGCTGAACGCGCCGGGGAAATCCAGAATGTTGCGCACCGTGGCAGCCCGAAACGAATAGATCGATTGGGCGTCGTCACCGACCACGGTGAGGCCGCGGCCGTTCGGCTTCAGCGCCAACAGGACCGCCGCCTGCAGCGCGTTGGTGTCCTGGTATTCGTCGACCAGCACATGATCGAAGCGGCTGCCCACTTCGGCGGCGATGGCGGGCTCCGCCATCATGTGCGCCCAGTAGAGCAGGAGGTCGTCGTAATCGAGCACGCGCTGGTGCTGCTTGGCCTCGACGTAAGCCGCGTACAGCGCGCGCAGTTCCGCCTCCCAGCCGGCGCACCACGGAAACGCCGCGCCGAGCACCTCGTCGAGCGGGCATTCGGAATTGACCGCGCGCGAGTAGATGGCAAGGCACGTGCTCTTCAACGGAAAGCGCCGCCCGGCCTTGGCGTAGCCGAGATCGTGGCGGACCAGGTTCATCAGATCCGCGGAGTCCTCGCGATCGTGGATGGTGAAGGCGCGGTCGATGCCAATGCGCTCGGAAAATTCGCGAAGCAGTCGCGCGCCGATGGCGTGAAACGTGCCGGACCACGCGATCGCGTCCGTCATTGCGGCTGCGTTTTCGCGCAACGCTTGCGCCGTGATGCGCTCGACCCGGCGCGTCATCTCGGCGGCGGCGCGGCGCGAAAACGTGAGCAGGAGAATGCGCCGCGGATCGGCGCCGTCGATGATGAGATGGGCGACCCGGTGTGCCAGCGTGTTGGTCTTACCCGAGCCGGCGCCGGCGATGATGAGGAGGGGACCCGCTTCGGCTAAAGCCGCGCCGCCGTGCTCGACGGCACGGCGCTGCTGCGGATTGAGCTTGTCGAGATGGGACGTTGTCATGGCCGCCCGGCCGGGCAGAGGCGTCCGGCGCCGGTCTTTGGTTTTGCCCGCAAAATTCGCCTCCCGCCCGCGACTCAAGGTCCAACTGGAACAGATCACGAACAGAATGCCAAGCGCTGCTTACCTAAGGCTTACCGCGCCGCCGCCCGCCGCGTGGCGCAGCGCGGGGAGCCGCGCTAGCGTGCGCCCCGCAAAAAGCAATGCGTAGGAGCCAGTGCCATGGCTGTGCCGGGCCCGATCGAATATCGCGACGCCGCACCCGAAGTGCGCGCCGTCTACGACGACATCAAGCGCACGCGGCGGGTCGATGACGTCAACAATTTCTGGAAATACCTGGCGCATGACCCGGCGACGCTCAAACGCACCTGGGAGTCCGTGAAAGAGGTCATGACGCCGGGCGCGCTCGACGCGCTCACCAAGGAGATGCTTTACGTCGCCGTCAGCGTCACCAACGGCTGCGGCTATTGCATCGCAAGCCATAGCGCCGCCGCCCGCAAGGCCGGCATGACGGAAGCGATGTTCGGCGAGCTGATGGCGGTGGTCGGCATGGCCAACGAAACCAACCGGCTCGCCAACGGCTACCGCGTGCCGATCGATCCGGCCTTCGACAAGTAGCGCGACGACGCTCCAACGCGCCCGACGATTTCATCCTACTGCTGTCGGGTGACCAGATTGGCGCCAAGGAGCGCATCTACGAGCGCATCTACCAGGTGGTATGGCGGCTCGCTATGAGATCGACGCCAAATTCGTCGGCCACGTCCGCCGCTCCGGCCTGCATGCGGTGGGCTAGGTCGACCGGCCGAGTCGTAAGGCACAGGTGGCATCTTTGCTGCGCGTGCAGTAAAGCAAGGGGCTCAGACTTTGGCCCCGCACTTTACCCATATGCCGCAAGCTCCCGCCCGCGACATCGTTGTCGTTCATTCCTCCGACCTGCACGTCGACCACGACTATACGGCGCGGCTGCATGGCGGCGACGGCGCCGCAGGCCTTAGCTGCGTGCTCGATGCGGCCCGCGCCATGGCGGCCGACGTGGTGATCCTGGCCGGCGACACCTTCGACAGCCATCGCGTGCCGCAAAGCCTGATCGAGCGCGCGGCGGCGCTGATCGCGGCCGCGGCGCTGCCGGTGGTGGTGCTGCCCGGCAATCACGATCCGGCCATCGACACGGCGGTCTACCGCCACGGCGCGCTTGCCGCCGTGAAGAACCTCCACGTACTCGGCGTCACCCATGACGAGGCGGTGACGTTTTCCGATCTGTCGCTGGTAGTCTGGGGCCGGCCGCACCGCGATTATGACGACATGGTTCCGTTCGCGGCGGTGCGTGCGCGCACGACGCGTTGGCTGGTCGCCATGGCCCACGGCCATTACGAGCCGAAGCCCGATCGCGGCTCAGGCCCGCGGCCGTCGTGGCTCATCGGCGACGACGAAATCGCCGCGACCGGCGCCGATTATGTCGCGCTCGGCCATTGGAATCGCGCGGTGCGCGTCGGCAACGGTGCGGTGCCGGCCTATTATTCCGGCTCGCCCGAATTTGCCGGCACGGTCAATGTGGTGCGGCTCGGCGAAGCCGGCGTGACGGTGACGCGCGCGCCGCTCGATATCGTGCGCGAGATCGTCGAGTAAAGCAAAACGGCCCCGGCGGAGGCCGAGGCCGTCTCGTGGCGTCCTAAGGCGAAGAAGCTCGCCTGGACTTTGTTACTCCTGGCTACTCTCGGCTGCGCTGCGCCGGCGAGCTCGGAGCGGGCGTAATCGGCATGGTGGTGGCCGGCGGCGGCGCCATACGCGTTGCCGCGGGCGGGCCGGACTCATTTTGCGCAGTGCGGGAGCCCGTCTCCTGCCGGCCCATGCCGAACGCAAGCCCCAAGATCACGATAACCAATACCGCCGCGGCGACCCATCCCCACTTCGCATTGGTGTCGCCCGCAACGGGGTCATAACCCTGATCGCGCCGCATCGGATCGTTGTAGTCGTAATTGGACATGACATGCCTCCGTCTGTAGTTCGTGAGAAACAACCGAAGGCTGGGTACGGCAGTTCCCCGCCTTGTCCGGCATGGCTCCTCGGCCTTGCGATCATGGCCGGGAAGTTCCAGCCAAATCGCTGCGGAAACCGCACATTGTTGCTGCGCAGACGTGGAACAAATGACAAAATAGATACACGGCGCGTGACCGACGCGCGGGAGGAAACAAAAAGGACGCATTGTGACCAGCAAGATTTCCGCTGCATGGCAGCGTGCTGCCGCGACCGCCTCGGGACTGACGGCGGTCGTGGCGCTGAGCCTAATGAGTGTCGTGACGGTGAACGGCCAGACGCCGCCCACCACACCGCCGGGGGCATCGCCAGGGGCATCGCCAGGGGCATCGCCAGGGACTTGGACCATGAAGGCACCGCTGCCGGCGGCGCACGCCGAAGTCGCCGCCGCGCCGCTCGACGGCAAGCTGCACGTCATCGGCGGCGCGGTCGGTGGTGTCGCCGGGCCCTATCACGACGAATACGATCCGGCGACCGACACCTGGCGGGCGCGGGCGCCGCTGCCGGACGGTCGCGACCATCTCGGCGTCACGGTCGCCGCCGGCAAGGTCTACGCCTTCGGCGGCTTCGTTGGCTCCGTGCACAAGGGCGCCGGCACCGGCGCGTTCGAATACGACGCCAAGGCCGACACGTGGCGCATCTTGCCGCCGATGAAGACCGCGCGCGGCTCAGCCGGCGCGGCAAGCGTCGACGGCAAGATCCATGTCATCGGCGGCCGCGGTCTCGACGGCGTCGTCGTTGCCGCGCACGAGGTCTACGACCCGCAAACGGACAAATGGAGCGACGCCGCGCCGCTGCCGACGCCGCGCGATCATATGGTGGTGATCGCAGTCGACGGCAAAATCCACGCCATCGGCGGCCGCTTCAAGGGCCCGGTCGACCGCACCGGCCTGCACGAAGTCTACGATCCGGCGACCGACAAGTGGACTTCGGCGGCGCCGCTGCCGACGCCGCGCTCGGGCCTTGCCGGCGCCTATTATCGTGGCTTGATCCTGGTGCTCGGTGGCGAGCTGCCGCCCGACCATACCTTCCCGGACAACGAAGGCTACGATCCGAAGACCGATCGCTGGACTGAGCTCGCGCCCATGCCGCACGGCCGCCACGGCTTCGGTGGCGGCGTCATCGGCGACAACGCCTACTTCGTCGGCGGCGCGCTCAACCCGGGCGGCAGCGGCATCACCGACCAGCTGATCGTGTTTCACATGCCGTGAGGCGGTACGTTCGCGGTGGCCTTTGCACCGTGGCCTTTGCGCCGTGACTTTTGCGGCGAAGGAGTTATTGTGCGCCCGCCGCGCTCGTAGCTCAGCTGGATAGAGCACCAGACTTCGAATCTGGGGGTCGGGAGTTCGAATCTCTCCGAGCGCGCCAATCGCGTGCCGACAAATCTGCGATAAGCGCCATGGCAACGCCCGAACTTCCCGACGATGGCGTTCTCTGGCGGGGCTGGAGCGAGGAGACGCTCAGGCTCATCGCCGAGCGCGACAAGCCGGTACTGCTGTTCGTCGCCAACCCTGAGCCGACCGTGTGGCCATTCCTGCGCGAAATCTTCAAGGCAATGCCGAAGAATGCAAAGCTTCGGCAATTGCTGCACGACGGTTGCCCGGCGCTGTTCCTCAAGGCTGATGATGCGCCCGAGGAGCTTTCGTCGCTCGGCGCCGGCAGCCGCTATCAGATCGCGATCCTGTCGCCGTCGGGTTTGACGCCGATGGTCACCGTCGATCCGGTCTCCGGCAATCCCGATACCGTGGTCGATGAGATCGCCGCTGCGCTTGAGCGCGTTCTGAAAGCGTGGATCTAGCCGCGCCGCTAGTTCGCGATCGGTTCCGCTTCCTGGCTCTGCGGCTCGTCGGCGTTCCGCGTCGGCGTGGCGATGCCGGCCGGCAGTTGCAGCACGTTGACGCGCTGTCCCGGGACCAGTCGCGTGATCGGGACCAGCTGCCCATCGGGAAATTCCAGCGCGTCGTGATGCACGTGTGGATCGTCCCTGTTGATCTGCCGGAAGCGGGCAACCCTGTGAGGCACGCGCGCCTTGCCAAACAGGCTCATGGCGCGGTCGTATTCCACCTCGGTTTCGAACGCGAGTTCCGTGCCCGGAAGCAAGCATACGGCGACGTCGGGCGCGCCGATCGCGGAGAAACCGCGCGTGATCGATTGGGCAAATTCGGTCGCGATCAGTTTATCGCCGACTTGGGCCGGCCGCGAGGCGAGAAGGTGAAGGCTGTAATCGCACATGGCTAGTCTCCTCTCGAAACAGCCGATGCCGCGGCTTTACTCGCTCAAATCCGATGTCGAGAAAATGTTCCGGCGCGGCGGACGCCGCGTGCAATTGCCAAAGGGCCTGTGCCGTCTTAGACCGTGCCACGGGGCAGGGGCGACGCCGCCGACGCTCCCGAGCGCGGCCCCGGCATGGACGAAATCACCGCCAACAAATCGACGGCCGCCAACGCGCCGGCACCAGCAAAGCCCGCGCCGGCAATCGGCCGCCGCGAGGACGTGCCGCGCGCCATCGTGCTGATGGTGCTGACCACGATCCTGTTCGCCGGCGCGTCGGCGGCGAGCAAGTGGCTGGTCGGCCTCTATCCGGTCGGCGAGGTGCTGTTCCTGCGTTCGCTGTCGTCGCTGATCGCCGGCGCCGTCATGATCCTGCCGGTATCGGGGCTCGCGGTGTTCGCCACCAAGCGGCCGCGCGACCACTTCCTGCGCAGCCTGTCGCAGGCCTTCTCGCAACTTTCGCTGCTGCTCGCCTTCAGCCTGATGCCGCTCGCCGGCGCCGTCGCCATCAATTTCTCCTCGCCGCTGTTTGCGGCGCTGGTTTCGATCATGTGGTTGAAAGAGCGCGCCGGCGCCGCGCGCTGGGCGGCGCTGTTGACCGGCTTTGTCGGCGTGCTGATCGTCACCAATCCCGGCGCGAATTCGTTGACGCTCGGCGCGCTGTTCGCGCTGATCAATGCCATCATGTACGGCAGCGTCACGGTTGCGGTGCGTGGCATGACGCGCACGGAGTCGGCTAATACGCTCGTGATCTGGCAATTGACCGTGATCGCCGTGCTGCACGCGTTTCTGCTGTTCTTCGGCTGGCGCTGGCCGACGCCGCTCGACGCGGTGATGCTGTTCGGCACCGGCTTCACCAATGCCATCGGACAATGGCTGTGGACCCGTTCGCTGCATCTGGCGCCGGCTGCGGCGGTGACGCCGTTCTATTATCTGATGCTGGTGTGGTCGCTCGCGATCGGATTTCTGGTCTGGGGCGACGTGCCGACGGTGAGCCTGTTGATCGGCTCGGCCATCGTGGTGTTGACCGGGCTGTTCTTGTTCCTGCGCGAAGCGCGCCTGCAGCGGCGGCCGCCGCCGTCGTCGCCCCCGGCGCCGCTTACTGGATCAGCTTCGCGATCCGATCGATGATCGGCTTCGGCGTGGCGTAGGTCTTCTTGACCAGCGCCTCAAGTTGCGAGCCGTCCGACGGATCGAGCGTCAGATGATAGTGCTCGGTTTCGGCGATGAAGTCGGGATCCTTCAGCGTCGCGGCAAACGCGTCCTGCAGGATTTTCAACCGGTCCGGCGGCAGACCGGGCGGCGCGATGAAGGGGCGGCCGATGCCTTGCCCGGCATAGAGGAACTCGATCGCCTGTTTGTCGTCGGGCTTCTGCGCCAGGTCGAGCACGAACGGCACGCCTTTCAGTTCCGCGTTGGGCTTGATGCCGCCTTGGAACAAAAGCGCGATCGTGCCCTTCGGAATCCAGTCGGGTCGGCGGTTCTTGATGCTGTCGAGGCTTTCGCAGATT
>Ga0335081_10007420_pt1 | contig 17528 bp, 15 predicted proteins | sample Lox_Sample_35_FD_206713 | JGI IMG/M metagenome (GOLD analysis project Ga0335081, IMG submission 206713) | Soil microbial communities from Loxahatchee National Wildlife Refuge, Florida, United States - Lox_Sample_3.5 | ecosystem: Environmental > Terrestrial > Soil > Wetlands | place: USA... | reverse complement strand
CGAAATCAACGTCCTGAATGATGCTTATCGTTGGCCCGGTGCGTATTCCGATGAAATGGGGCACCGATTCCGGTGGAAGTGGGGCAGCGTCGGGGTGAGCGGCGCTGGTTATGGCTATCATCTCCGAGGTGCCCCACTTGAGTCAAGAATTTTGTGAGTGAGGGGAGCCGGCAGCATCATTTCGTTTCCGTTCATTCCGTTTCGGGCTGGGACGACGTCCCATCCGAGGTGGGGCGGCGTTTCGAATCGAAGTGGGGCATGATTACGACGTGAGTGGGGCGGCATTTCGAATCGAAGTGGGGCGCGGTTTCGACCGAAGCGGGGCGCCCGAATCTGGGCGCCCGCATAGTGAGAAATGGATCAGAGCATTTCTGGCGGCGGTGGTTCTGCCACCGTGGCGGCTGACGGTGAGTCCGCAGTTTGGAGCCAGCGCTTCTCCATTTCCTCCGCTCTGCGCCGTACATGCTCCCAGTAACTGGCGGGAATCTGGGGCTGTCTGACCTCCCCAATGAGAGTCGCGAAGTAAGCCAAGCTGGTGATCGGCTGGCACGTTTGACCATTCAGCATGGCCGTGTATTTACGGGCGCAGCCTAACCAGATGGCCCACCGTACCTGTTCCAGCGACACCTCCCGTCGATACAGGTTGAGCGCCAGCTTTTCATCCGCCACGGTGAATGTGGAACGTACACATGCCGGTTTCAGAAAGGCCGCGCGCACCTGCCGGACGAACTCCGCTTCGGGTGCCGCTGCCGCCCTTCCGGGCTGCTTCTGATACGGCCAGAACCGGTCACAGATTTCGATTCCTGCACCACAACGTTCGCACATTTGGTTTCGGCACAGTTCGTCGAGACCGTCTTCGATCCAGGCCGGATCTTTCCCCAACTCTTTGGTCGCATCCGCCAAGTTGAGGATCAGCCGGGCGGTATGCCGCTCTGCTTGCAAGCAAAGGTACAGATACAGTTTGAAGGCTGCATCGGAGAGCGACCTCATAGCCTGCGTCACTTCTCGCCCCGCCGCGAACCAGCCGGTGGGCTGCTTGAGGATCAACCGGGAAGCATTCATGCCCCACCTCCCGCCTGGCCCTGCGAGGGCCCCCGGCCCTTCTTCTTGCGGATGGACTCGCCCGAGAGTTCGATCCGGTAAGCATTGTGCACCACCCGGTCCAGAATGCTGTCGGCCACCGTGGGATCGCCAATCTGCGCATGCCACTTCTCCACCGGCAACTGGCTGGTCAGGATCGTGGACCGACGGTTATAGCGGTCATCGCAGATCTCCAGGAAATCGCGGCGTTCCTGCTCGTTCAGCGGCGCCATGGCGAAGTCGTCCACTACCAGGATGTCGGTGCGGGCGAGGGTTTCTAAGATCCGGCCCAGGCTTCCATCCGCACGCGCGACCATCAGCTCGCGGAATAGTTTGGGGATCGGTCGGTACCACACGGTGTACCCGTCTCGGCAGGCCTTTTGCGCCAGGGCCTGTGCCAACCACGACTTGCCAATCCCGGTCGGGCCGGTAAACAAAATAGAGTGATGTTGCACCACCCATTGTGAGTTGCTGAGGGTGCGCATCAAAGAACGATCCAGCCCGCGGGGATGCCGGAAATCGATATCTTCCACACAAGGTTCGGTATCCAGCTTGGATCGCTTCAGCCGGCGCGACATGGCCTGGTTTTCTCGCCAGCTCCAATGCTGATCCACCAGCAGACTGAAGCGTTCGTCAAAACTCAGCGAGGCCACCTCGGCATTCTCCATCTGCTTGCGCCAAGCCTCGGCCAGGCCAAACCAGCGCAGGGCATGCAGCTTATCGAGCGTCTGCTGATTCATCATTCGGCCGCCTCCTCGAATAGCGAGCCGGCGTAATAGTCGGCACCGCGGATGTTGGCGTGTTCTACCGGTGGCGCGAGCGTCACCGATTCGGTCACGCTCTGCCGGTCCAGGCCTCGCGCCAGAATCGATTTCACGCTCGGATAACTGTGCGCCTGGAGTTGGATGGCACGCTGCGCCGCGGCTTCCAGGCGATCCTTGCCGTAGCGCCGCCCCAGCCCGATCAGCCCCATGCAGGAGCGATACCCCTGTTCCGGATGCGGCCGTTCGGCGATGATCTTTTCCGCCAGCTGTGCGGTGAACGGTCCCATCGTTGCCGCCCATTCCACGATGCGGGAAGGCGTCCACTCCAGGTATTTCTGATGCGCTTTGGGCCGATGTTCCGCCAGCGTGGAGTGTTTGCCTGGCCGGTTGCTGCGCGCATGCGAAGCCACGCGCTTGCCCTGATACAGGATTTCCACCGTGGTCCAGGTGTAGCGGACATCGACTTCCTTGCCCACCAGTTGGTAGGGAACGCTGTAATAATGATGGTCCAGCTCGACGTGGTAATCGATATTGACGCGCGCCCGTTTCCATTCGGCGAACACATAGGGCTGCGCCGGCAGGGGCCGCAGCACGGGCAGATCGATGCTGCGATAGAGCTCTTCGCGGCTGCCGGGCAGCTTACGAAACGGACGCCGGTTGAGCTTGCCGGTCAGTTCGCCGATGGCCTCATTGAGTTCGGCCAGACTGAAGAACTGCCGTTTGCGCAAGGCTGCCAGTACCCAGCGCTGGACCACCTGCACTCCGGCTTCGACCTTGGCCTTGTCGCGGGCATGATATGGACGCGCCGGCAGGATGCCGACGCCATAGTGCACCGCCAGATCGTTGTACGTCGGATTCAATTCCGGCTCGTAATAGCACGCCTGCTTCACGCCCGACTTCCAGTTGTCCGGGACCACCAGCCGGGTGCAGCCTTGAAAGAACTCGAAAGCGCGCACGTGCGAGCTAATCCAGTCCTGCAGCCCGCGCGTCCAGGTGGCGCTGGCGTAGGTGTAGTTACTAGCGCCCAGCACCGCCACAAACACATAGGCTTCCCGTGTTTCTCCCGTGAGCCGGTCGATCACTGCTACGGTCTGGCCGGCGTGATCGACGAACATCTTTTCTCCGGCGCCATGGTCCTGGCGCAGAACCAAGTCCAGGCGCTTCGACCATTCGCTGTAGAGTTCGCTGAGGCGGCTATAACTATACCCGTCCGGATGCTGCTGTTTGTACTCCTCCCAGAGCAGTTGCAGCGTCACATTCGGGCCCTTCAGCTCTTTGTGAATGGTGGCGTAATCCGGTTGCGGCCGCTGGCCCGCGGACGGCGGCGGGGGCGGCGGATACAGTTGTTTTTCCAGCGCGGCATCGTCCAAACCTGGCGGCAGCGGCCAACTCAACCCAGCCGTTTCCGCCCGCTTCAGAAAACGTCGCACGGTTCCCTTGCCCAGCACGCAGATATTTGAGATCTGACGTTCACTGAGTCCGGATTCAAAATGTAATCGAAGGACTTCTTTGATCTTTCGCATGGGTGTTCGCTCCTGAGGCAAAACATGATCTCCTTCCGTTTCAAGAGATCATGTCCCTCGTTGGGGATCACCCAGCGACCGCCTACCCCGCGCGCCCGTTTCGATCGAAGTGGGGCGGCATTACGAAACTGATGGGGCACCGTTTCGAAAAAGGTGGGGCACCATTACGACCGAGGGCCGCAAAGTGCCCCACTTCCCGTCGAAACCGCGCCCCACTTCCGTCGTAATCGCGCCCCACTTCCCGTCGGAATCAGTGCCCCATTTCGCCCGGAATCCGCAACCAGCACAGAAACGGCCCGTAGCTGCACGGTTATTTGGGCTCCCCCTTGGAAAGCACCGGCACCGACTACCGCGGAACCAGTAAGCCATTCAATACGAGTGTCGATGATGTCGTTCGAGATCAGGCGGAAAGAACTGTTCTCGTCTATCCAAATAGCGGCACACGGTCCCAACAGTACTTCCGCCTTTCCGGCCCCAGTCCGGAGCACGGCGTTCTCATTGACCATGACGATACCTGACGGAGAGATTTCAACCCGTCGATCGTCCATATAGACTTCACCGCCATCCGAAACCAGGCCGGCTTTGGTGGACAGGACCGATTGCGCGGACAAGGAAGCCGCCATCAGCGCTGAGAGCTGGATTATCCGCGTGAGCATCGCCCAAGAGTCAAGATACACCACCGAACGTTTTGCCGGGCACGCACATCTCCCGGAAGAGCTTGCTCGCCAGTCACGGGCTCGAGCGGCAAGGCAAACGAGAGCCTGGCGGAGACATGGCGAGGGCTTGCGGGTGGAGTATGGGCGAACTGCGGGCGGCTTTGACGCCGCGGGCCGCCGGGCTTCCGGTGTGAATAGCTAACGATAATGCAGAGCGTTTTTAGCGCGGCGTCACGGCCAGCCACACTTGACGAAAGAGCGCAAATCAGGGGCCGCGACGGTGCGCTAAAAACGGATTGGACTAAACCGGGCGGTTTGGCAGGGCAATTGCTTTATGGGTATTGAACGGAATCGATCTGTTTTGTTTCGGCCGGAGGCTCTACAGGCTGGCGAAACGTCTGCGGTCATGCGGTTATCCTACCGCCACAGCTGACGCCGCTGCAATTGCCCTGCCAAACCGCAAGATCCTCGCCGCCTCGTCTTACCGCGAAGCGGTTTAGTCCAATGGTCCTTAACGCCGTCCTAAAAAGTCTGCCAGGGCGGCCGCGTACATCACTCTAATCCGAATATATGGAGAGCGTTGCCCATCGCTATGGCGATGTACTGCTTTCCATCTACTGAATAGCTGATGGGATTCGCGTGGCCCTGGCCGCCTGTCTGGTGGCGCCACAACGGCTTACCCGTTTCGGCATGGAGCGCGAAAACCTGTCCTTCCATCGTGGAGCCGAACACTAGCGATCCCGCGGTCGAGAGCAGGCCGGACCACGGTGGTGAGAACAACTTTTGCTCCCAGGCGACCGTCCCGGTGGCAGGATCCAGCGCGCGAACAGCCCCCCAGTCCTGTTCTCCTGGCACGCTCCGGAATCCTCCGCCATTAAACTGCTCGCCCTTCGTGTAGTCCGCATCACCGATGAAATAGACGGCTCCAGCCTCGCGCACCGCAACGTAAAAGAGCCCGGTTCCCGGATGGTAACTGGGGCTATACCAGTTGCTGGCTCCGGCAACTGCCGGCCAAACGGGCGTGCCATCCAGCGTGGGCGCCGTATTCGGCAGCCGAATGGGTCGCCCGCGATCATCCAGTCCTTTTGCCCAAGTCTGTTTGGCATAGGGCTTCCCGTTTAGAAACTCGCCCGTGGTCCGATCCAGGACGTAATAGAATGCGTTGCGATTGGCGAAGACGACCAGTTTGCGTTTTACTCCTCGCACCTGGCCCTCGACGAGCACAGGTACTTCGGTGGAGTCCCAATCATGCATGTCGTGCGGTGTGAACTGGAAGTGCCATTTCAGGGCTCCAGAATCGGCATCCAGAGCGAGCAGGCTATCGGAATAGAGATTATCGCCGGCGCGGACATCACCATTCCAGTCGGGTCCCGGATTGCCTGTTCCCCAGTAAACGAGGTTTGTTTCGGGATCGTATGCGCCTGTGACCCAGGTTGTCGCGGACCCGGTCTTCCAACTATCGCCGGCCCATGTATCGATGCCGGACTCGCCCTGAGATGGAACTGTCCAAAAACGCCAGGCGCGCTTACCGGTCCGCGCGTCGTATGCATCGAGGAAGCCGCGGACGCCGTATTCGCCTCCCGCCATCCCGACGACGATTTTGTCCTTCACGGCGAGCGGCGCGGCCGTTAGCGAGTACCCAGCCTTATAGTCGGCGACCGGCACGTCCCATTCGACGGCACCCGTCTTCGCATTGAGAGCGACAAGATGAGCGTCGACGGTCCCGATGAACACGAGATCGCCAAGAACGGCCACTCCACGGTTTACCTGTCCGCAGCAGACGCGCACGTCATCGGGAATCGTCCGGCGGTATTTCCAAAAGGGCCGGCCGGTGCGCGGGTCGAGCGCCGTCACATGGCTGGGCGGCTCGGTGATGTACATGACACCATCGACTACCAGGGGCGTGGCCTCGAACTTCTGGAGTGAATTGACCTGATACGACCAGACTGCCCTCAGACCGGCGACGTTCCGCTCGTTGATCTGATTCAGCGGCGAGAAGCGGTGGGCGGCATAGTTGCCGGAGTAAGTCAGCCAGTTGCCGGGTTCCGTTGGGGATTTAAGAATGCGCTCAAAGGTCACTTGGCCTGAGAGCGGCAACACCGATAGAAAGAAGAGTAAAAGCCTCAATTGGCGCCTCGCAATCCCGACAAATATGCCACCACATCAGCGAGGTCGCGGCCATCCAGCACGTCCCGGTAGGATGGCATCGGCGTTCTGCGAACAGCGTCAATCGCGCTTAGATCCTGCTTCCAAAGGGAATGCAGCATCCCGGCCGAATCACGGAATTGAATCGACCAGGTGTCTTCGTTGACGCGAATGCCACTCATCGTCCGTCCGTCGCGTGTCGTGACCTCGACGGCGCGGAAGTCGTCAGCGATGTTGGCCGCGCTATCGAGAAGCTTGCTTCGGAGGAAACCTGGACTGCGCCGCCGACCGATGCCAGTCAGCGATGGACCCATGACACCGCCCTCGGTTCCTACGGCGTGACATTGGAGGCATCCACCCTTGCCGGCGAAAATCTGTCGTCCGCGATCCGCGTCGCCATCGACGACCTCTGTGGACGAAGCGCCCAACCTACGAACGTATCCGGCAATCTGCCAGATCTCGCGCTGAGTCATATTCGCAGGCGGCATCTCCGTCTCGGCTATACCGTAGCGAATCACCTTGTAAAGTCCGAGGTCAGTCTGCGCGCGAGGAAGCGAGGGTACCGCAAGGTTCGCTCCTTTCCCACCGTTCCCGCTTGGCCCGTGACATCCGGCGCAGCGGCTGCCGTACAGCTTTCTGCCCTGTTGCAGGTCCGCCTCGGCCGTGTACGGATTGTGATTGACTGCAGGCAGATCCAGCACTTGTGCTTGCGGAGAAAACAGGAGCATCAGCCACTGCACCACGGCGCCAGCCTCCAAGGTCCCCTAGTATATCCAATCGCGCCAGCGGCCGTGTGAGAACGTGTCGCCTTTGTCGATTCATCAGGGCTGTAGGCGGGCGTATCGGCTCCCTTAGCCATAGCCGGCTGCACCGGATTGGCTATGTGATAGCTGAGGATATTGAACCCCGGGCCGAACCAAGCGACGATAACAGACGATATCGAGGCGCCGGCTGGGCGCCGATAGCCGCGGCCTTTAGATCTCCCGCGACAGATCTCGCGACTCGTGGCCCTCGCACGGCTCCATGAAGCGCACGGCTGGCAAACGGGCACCCTTTCCCTGACAGAAGAGCAAAATGCTTGAATAGCCGGTCGCGGCGATGCGGGAGTGAAGCCGCTCCGGGTCCGCCCGGCGTACATCAGCTCCCCACGGGCGTAGTAGCCAAGCATGATGGCGTCGAGACTCCTGGCGGACGGAGTGTAGCCGGCGATTACGAACGGCTGCCCGCGGTTGCCGCGCATCTTTTGCCAGGGGCTGAACGCTGGCCGGGCTCGTACCGGCTGTCGCGCCGTTTTGCCACAAAGCCATCCAACCCGTTCGCCTTCACGGACTGGATCAGGTCCGGCAGGCTTGCTTCCAGCGCGGGCGACTCGTGGATCGGTTCATCCAACTCCGCGAGGAATCTATGCTGCTGCGCGCGAGGGGCGTTCTTCGACACCAATCGACAATTGTCAAGTCGCCCTTGGCATTTTCCGAGTCGCCGACCGACCCGGAGTTGGATGGCTTGGGTCTACAGTGCGGGCGTTACTGAGGCGGCCAAAGGCGACTGCATCGACAGACCGCAGCGGAACGGGGGCACGGAGAATGCCGCTCCATAAACTGTGTCTAAGACGCCTATTTGCGTCCCCTCGCATACCGCTCCAGTCGGGACCGCATCCCTTCGATATACCGCTTGTCCGGAACAATCTCGCCACCCTCCCAGATACCCCGTCGGGACCGCGCCAGGTGAATAGCCTTTTTGAGCTCTGTCTGAGCCTCCCTGAACTTCCCGAGAGCAGCATAGGCTGCCCCGGCGCCGATGCCTTTGGCGCGCCGCACCCAGTCACAGCCCCGAGGTAGGCGATCATGAGCGACGGCGCGGTTCTTCGGAACCAGGGCGCCGGGTGGAAGTCCTGGAAACGCATAAAGGCCGGCGTGGATCCGGTTGCCTACGCTACCAAGGCCTGCGCCTCCTACGATGCCCGCCCAGCAGAGTTCCACGCCTACATCAGGGCGCTGGTAGCCGCCTGCGATCTCGAACACCGCGCCCAACTGAACGCGCTGGTCGATCAGATGCCGGACGATCCTGACGCAGTGTGGAGCCTTTTCGACGATCCCGGATACGAACTTCAGATCGAGGATGTAGTTCGATGCTGCCGGGCGCGCCTGGCGCTCGATGCGGCAAGGCCAGCGGAGAGGGTGGCCGCCTGACGAGGGCGGCCACGTTGAAGGTGGCTTCCTGCTTCCAGTCGGCCACGAATCTCCGCTGCACAATGAATGCTCCTCGTTCATCACGGCAGATTATCCGTTACTTCGAGGCCATCGGCACCCCAATAACCTTCAAGAGTCTCCGGGAGGGAATCAATCGGCAGTTTGGTGTCCAGCACGTAGAAACTGGCGACGCTGCCCGCAGATGGCCGTTAGGTAATCGCTTTGGCGAGGGAGGCGACTGGGTTATCTCTTGGCCGATGTCCATCGATACTGTAGCGGAGGTCGTGGGCCGGTCGAAATATATAGTAGAGTGCCGGTTTGCCTGTGAAGAAGCCGAACCGGAACATTGCCCTGTCGGGATCTCACTGAAGGAGGAATGAAACCATGCAGAGCGGAGATCGAACTTGCGCGGTGCAAGGTCAGTTCCGCGCCGAAAACGAATACAGGCCGCTATTAACCGCGACTCCCGGAGCAGGGCAGCTCCGGTCGAAGGTACTGATCAACAACTGGAAGGTCGGCATGCGAATGCTGCAGCATTACGTCGTAGTGCTCAGCTTGTGTCTGGCGTCGCCAGCGTGGGGACAGGCGGGCGTTGATGCGCAGGTGGTCGGCACCTGGGTCATGCACGACAACAACGGCAACACGTACTACTGGATCATTGCCGCGGACGGCACCTACCGCTTCTACGGCGAGGGCTCCAGCGTGACCGCGCCGGCCAACCAGGGACGTATCGCGGCCGTCGGCGGCCGCTTCGAAACGGTTACTACGACCGGTGTCCAATCGCGCGGGGTGTACAAGTTCTACATGAACCTACTGGTTACTTCGGTGAACGCTGCACCCTGGGTGTACTGGACGCGCGAAAAGGTCGCTGCGGGAATCGCCACCAGCACGAACCCGTCGCAGGCGCTGCAGCAGGGCGTCGCGCTCAAGGATCAGCGCCGTTTCGACCAGGCCATCCAGGTCTTGAGCACGGCGCTCCGCGTCGATCCAAATCTGCAGCAGGGATATTTCCAGCGCGGCATCTGCCTCATCGACATTGCCGTTGAGCGCCAGCCCGTGTCGCGCGAGACCGCGCATATCCTTGGCGATCCGATCTCTGTCGGCCGGGTGGAACTGGTGCAGATGGCTGTGGACGACTTCAACCGCGCGCTGCGTCTGAATCCCAAAGACGCACGAGCCTGGTGTATGCGCGGCAAGGCCAACATGACGCTGGGACAATACAAACAGGCCATCGGCGACTACTCTCGCGCCATCGACATCGACCGCAACTACGCGTGGGCCTACGGCTGGCGGGGGTACGTCCGCACCATGGAGGGCGAAGACGCCAGCGCCGACATGCAGCGATGCTACGGCCTCGACCAGAGCCTGCGCGAGTACTTCGCCGACTACATGCGCGACGCCGAGAAGGAAGGTCAGGCGACACGCAAGCAGATGGCGCGCATCGTCGCCAACGATGCCGCCATGCAGGACTGGCAGGCCGGCCACGCACAAGCTCTGCAGCCATGGGGCACCTGCGGGCAACTGCAGCAGGTCACCCTCAAGTTCCACACCGGCACGACCGAGACTCCCCGAGAATTCATCCATCATTACGCGGAGCTTACTATGACCGCCTACCGTGTCGAGGTCAAGGCCATCAGCACGCTGCCCCCTTTCATCGCGTGGGTGCCAGTGCGAAAGGCCGATGCCGATGCCATCCCGTCCGGCTACCGCATCGAGATGCATGCCCCGCCGGGCGTGGCCGCCTACGACCCGGGCAACTGGGGCATGGGCATCATGACAGGAACCACCATGGCCGCAATGTCACGCTGGCTGGACACCATGTTCGCCACCCGCGGCGAGGTGCGCTGAGGTCTCCAGCGGCGCGTGAGAACATGGAAGGGCAGACGGTCGCCGCAGCGAAAGCGAAGGACCGGACCGAATAGCTTGTCGCCGATATCACCGGATAACGCTCTCTCGGCCAGCTCGCGGGGCGCCGAATGAGGCGACGGGTGACGCGCTCGCCTTCAGCCGTGTCGGCGGACCGCTCGATCCCGCAGGGCTTGGTATCGTTAAATTCATCAACGGTGTCGCCATCGCCGCTTTATCGGTGTGTTCGGCTTGCAGACTGTCGTCGCGAGATTGCATCGCTCTGCAAGCGCCAGCCCGTGCTTCTGCTCGGTTCCTTCATTTCGACGTATGCGCCTACCTCGCTACCATCGGGTATCGCAGTCTGCGAGGGATTGTGGCGGCTGCTCTTCGGGAAGCGGTGGCCGGACTGGTTCGAGGCTGACTTTTGGCGCGTGCCCTTTGAGAGCCTCATGCAGTGCTACCCCGACCGGACGAGCGTTCCGCACGTCGTACGGGGCCTGTTCGCGGCGCATACTCCAAACCCGCTGCATCGCGCGACCGCCGACGGACTAGCAAATGGTGCGCTCAGCAGCATCATCACGACGAACTACGATTGTGCCCTGGAAGCCTGTACCACGACAGGTTTTTCGCCGATCACCACCGAAGCGGATTACGACGCCTGGCGCCGGAGCACAACGTCCCCCTGCTTCAAAATTCACGGGACGGCAACCGAGGGATTCGAAGGATCACTCATTTGTGACCTTGCAAGTGAAGGACGACTGCCGCGGTGGAAGCGCGATCTCCTCCACGCTCTCCTCGCTGGACGCACCGTCATCGTCCTGGGCTACAGCGGCCGGGATTTCGACATCTGTCCCGAGCTTGCGGACGCTGACATCCCGCTCGACCTAATCTGGTTGCAACGGTCCCGTCGCTCACTCGTGCCAAATGCCGCGCGAGCACTCAACCACCGCAAAGGACTCTTGGTGCTCGGCGACCTCGTGGAGTTTCTCACGACCTTGCTCGACCAGCCCCTGATTGCCGAACGATTATCGCTCCCGTGGGATGCCAGTGAGCACTTCCCCAAGGATGTGATCATGGAGTGGCGATCCAACATTCTGGATTGGATGGCCTGCGCGACCCTGTTGCGCAATGCGCCCAAACCCCACGATGACGTGGCGCGGTCGCGACGAAACGCCGCACTTGGCGGACACACAGGCCGGTACCGCGATGCCGCACGAGCATTCGAGCAGGCAACCAGACTCCCGGCGCTCTCAAGGCAAGAACGACTCGCCTTCCAACTTCAGGCAGCCGGCGCCTGGTTCATCTACGGTCGGTACGGCAAGGCGTGGAGGGCACTGCGGGCCTCGGAAGGCTTACTCCAAGGCCCTGTCGACGAGGAACTTTTGCTCACGACACTGGAACTGCGCCTCATCATGTACATGCGCCTGTCGCAAGTCAGTCCCTGTTGGTGAGAAGTGCAACGCAACGGATTCTGCCCAGAATACAGTGTCGTGGACGAAAAACCGGGTTATCGTAGACTGGACCGGTGGGTTACACCATGGCGGCCCAATGGAAGAGCCGGCTTTACGGCCAGAATCGCCGGGGGCCTTGCAGGAACCAATTCGACGCAGCGGTGCTATAATCGCAGCCAATTGCGGCCTTATGAACAGCCAACAGTGGCAGCGGGTGGAGGAGCTTTACCATGCTGCCCTGGATCACCCTGCCGGCCAACGCGCTGCGTTCCTCAAGGAAGCGTGCTCGGACGATACCCTTCGCCGCGAGGTGGAATCGCTGCTGGCGTCCGATCGGCCGGACGACACGGTGCTCGACTCTCCGGCCTGGGAACGCCGGCTTTCGCCGGGAAAGCGGATTGGCCCATACCAGATCGTTTCGCGCATCGGCGCGGGCGGCATGGGTGAGGTTTGGAAAGCGCGCGATACGCGTCTGGGGCGCGAGGTCGCGCTCAAAGTGTGCGCCAGCCGGTTCTCCGATCGTTTCAAACGGGAGGCCCGCGCGATTGCAGCGCTGAATCACCCGCATATCTGCACGCTGTTCGACGTCGGCACCGATTGCCTGGTGATGGAGTACATCGAGGGCCAGCCGGTTCAAGGCCCTCTGCCATTGGACCAGGTGCTGAAACTGGGAGCCCAGATCGCCGATGCCCTGAGTGCCGCGCATCGCAAAGGGATCATCCACCGGGACCTGAAGCCTGCGAATATCCTGGTCACAGGGCCCAAGGGCCACCCCGGAGTGAAGCTCCTCGATTTCGGTCTCGCCAAGATGGATAAGGCCGTCGCGCACGCTTCCGGCGACGCGCTCCCTCCCAGCGAGACGGGGGACCGCGCCGTTCTCGGCACTCTGCAGTACATGGCGCCGGAACAACTGCAGGGTAGGGAAACCGATGCCCGCAGCGATATCTTCTCGTTGGGCTGTGTGCTCTTTGAGCTGCTGGCGGGGCGGCGTGCATTCGAGGGCTCCGACCCGGCCAGCATCACGGCGGCGATCCTGAAAGAGGAGCCGCCTCCCCTGACGGCTCCGCTGGCATCGGGAGCGTTCGCACGGCTGGTGTGCAAGTGCCTGGCGAAGGACCCGGATGACCGGTGGCAGTCGGCCAGCGACCTCCGCGATGAGTTGCTGTGGATTGCCTCGGGCGAAGCGCAGGCCGGCCCGGCGTCAACCGCGCCCGGGGCGGAGCGGCGACGCCCGTGGCTGCCGTGGGCAGTGGCCGGCGTGTTCGCGGTGGCGGCGCTCTTTCCACTCATCCTGCCGGAGGGCTCCCCTGCGATTGGCGGTCCCGCAGTGCGCTCGACCCTGGATCTCTCACCCGCCGAGAGCCTGGCGGAAGGATCGGCCGCCCGCCCCACCCAGACAGCCTTCGCATTTTCACCCGACGGCAATACCCTGGTCTTCCGCGGCTTCTCATCCAGAGCTCCGGGAACCGGGACGCAGCTTTACCGGCGAGCACTCGATCAGTCGGAAGCCGTGCCGATCCCCGGTACCGACGGCGCCGGTGGTCCTTTTTTCTCTCCGGACGGCAAATGGGTGGGATTCTGGGCGGGCGGAAAATTGAAGAAGATCTCGATGAGCGGCGGACCCGCCGTAAATATCTGCGACGTCCGCTTGGAGCCCTGGGCGACAACCTGGGGATCGGCCGGTGTGATCGTGTTTGCCAGTAGTGGCGTTGACCCTCCCGAAGGTAGCCTGGTGCAGGTTCCTGCCGACGGCGGCACACCGAAATCCCTGATCGAGCGGGTCGGGCTCGAATTCTTCACAGCACCGGAGTTCCTGCCCGACGGCAAGACGGTCCTTTTTACTGCACGCCACAACTACCACTGGGAGGAAGCTCAGATCGCGGCCCTGCGGCCAGGCGGAGAGCGGCGCGTACTCGTCAGGGGCGGCACTGGAGCGCGTTATGTTCCCACCGGACACCTCGTCTACATGCTGAATGGGGCGCTGATGGCCGTGCCCTTCGATGTGAATCGCCTGGAGACCACCGGAACTGCCGTACCCCTGCTGGATGGCGTGATGCAGAACGTGAATATGTCTAGCAACGTTTTTGAATCCGGCATGGGCCAGTTTGCCTTTTCCAGTTCGAGACACCTCGTCTATGCCCCGGGCGGCATCTTCCCGCCGCGTATTTCCACACTTGTGCGTCTCGATCGAAAGGGCACGGTAACCGATCTGAACCTGCCGAAGGGCCGCGATTATTCCATGCGGCTGTCGCCCGACGGGCAGCGTCTGGTGGTCACCAGATTCTATGAGACCAGCCGTTTGATGGACATTTGGGCCTATGACTTGGTCCGGGGGACTGTCGTACGTTTGACCAACCAGCCACAGAGTGAATTACCGATTTGGTCGCGCGACGGGAAACGGGTTATATTCGGTCTGTCGCTAAGGTCTGTCCTGGTGGATGGACCGGGCGCAATCGAAACCATCGATACCGGACGGGGCAGGGTCCCAGGCTCTTTGTCACCCGATGGAAAGTGGCTGGCATATCTGCAAAACGGGGCCAACCAGATCTGGATCAGGCCCATGTCCGGGCCGGGAGAGCCCAAACTGTTCGTGGAATCAAAGTCTGGCCTGCAGGACGCGGAGTTCTCTCCGGACGGGAGGTGGCTGGCGTACAGTTCAAACGAGTCGGGAACACTGGAGGTCTATGTCCAGGCGTTCCCCGGCCCTGGCGAGAAGCACCTCATCTCGACCAACGGCGGCCTGAACCCCGCCTGGGCGCCGGGCGGGCGGGAACTGTTCTACCTGGAATGCCGGGGACCGGGACCCAGAGCCTCGATGAAATGCAGCATGATGGCGGTCGACATTACGTCGGCCGGCGCATTCAAGGCCGGCGCTCCCCGAACACTCTTCGCAGCGGGTCCCAGCGCTTCCAGGCCGACGCGCGGCTACGACGTTTATCCCGACGGGCAACACTTCATTACGGCTAAGTACGACGAGTTGCCCGACCAGCGCGTCACGCGGCTCAATCTGGTGCTGAACTGGTTTGAGGAGTTGAAGCGCCGTGCTCCCCGTAGCCGCCGATAACCGTTCATTCACGTCTTCGAGAGCGAACCGAAACTGGGCCGGTACCTACCGACATCGACAGTGTGATCTGCAGGGGTCTGAGCGTTTCTCCGGATCGAGCGGCCGTCCTGTTCAGCGAGACCCTGAAGTTCGGCGCCAATGTCATGACGATCGAAAACCTCCAGTGAGCGGCGTGCTCCGCCTCAACCGCCGCCGATTTCCCGCAGCAGCCAGGTCCGCGCCAGACGCCAGTCGCGCAACACAGTCTGCTCGGAGGTCTTGAGAACCTCCGCAGTCTCCTCCACGGACAGGCCGCCGAAGAAGCGCATTTCAACCACCTCCGCCTTGCGCGGATCGAATTGGGCGAGGGCCTGTAAAGCATCGTCGATCGCCATCATCTCGCTATCCCGCCCCGACGAGACATCCGGAATCCGGTCGAAATCGACTCGCTCGGCGGAGCCTCCCCGCTTCTCCCTATGGCGGGCGCGGGCCGCGTCCACCAGGATCCGCCGCATCATCTGAGCGGCAATCGCAAAGAAGTGGGCGCGATCCTTCCAATCGGAGATGGAGACGTCCGCCAGCCGCAACCAGGCCTCGTGGGCCAATGCCGTCGTCTGCAGGGTGTGGCCGGGGGGCTCCTTTTTCATGTAGTTGTGCGCCCGGCGCCGGAGTTCCTCGTAAATCACGGGCGTCAGTTGCTCCAGCGCGGCGCGATTGCCCGTGCCCCACTCCCGCAGCAGGCGGGTGACATCCACGGATTCCTCGCCTGGCATTGGTGCTCCGACCTCGAAGTATATCCCACCTGCCGGCAGTCCGTGGCAGAGGCGCCAAGACAGCGCATACTGACGGGCGCGGTCAGTTGGGCCGTTTCTGCGAAATAACTTCCGCTGAGGTTATAGTTCCGGCCGCGTGCTGTCGCTTACCTGAATGAGGATTACGAAAATGCAAGCAAGCAAGACACTCAAACTCGCTATCGCCGCAGCCGCAGCGCTGCTGACGCCCATTCTCGCTGGAGCCAACCCGCCGTACCAGATATGGAGATCAGCTCACCGAGGCCAACCCGCGCCCGCTACTCCCGCAAGCTCGCAGTATCGGTTGGTCACCATCGACGCCCCGGGCGCCGTAGAGACTGATGCAATCGGGGTCAATAACACGGGGCAGGTCACGGGGTTTTACGTGGATGCCGCCGGCAACCCGCATGGTTTCTTGTGGCAGAATGGCGGATTGCAGACGGTGGATCATCCCGGCGCCCCGTTAGCCCTTCTCGGGCACGTGACCGATTGGGGCCTGATCATCGGGAATTACGGTACCTTGACCAGCCAGCACGCAGCTACCTATTACACCCGCCTCGCCACCTGGACCACGCTTCCAGACGTCCCGGGCCGGCCGGGTAATGTTGGACACGGCATCAACAATTCAGGCGTTGCGTCCGGTGGCGCTTGCAATGGTAACGTGGAAGTCCCCCTGAACTGCGTCGGGTGGACCTGGGACCGAGGCGCCTATTCATTCTTCACGGACCCCGAAGCGGACCAGACGCAGTTCGGCACCCTCGCGGACGGCATCAATAACATCGGCCAGGTAGTTGGCCATTTCCAGGACGCCGGTAGCGTCTTTCACGGCTTTCTCAAGAACGGTGACAGATTCACCACCATTGACCTGCCGGCGGCATTGAGCACCTACGCCTTGGATATCAACGACCGCGGCGAAATCGACGGGTTCTATTTCGATACCACTGGCACTCCTCACGGATTCGTCCGGGGCCGTGACGGCCAGTTTACAACCTTCGACGTTCCCGGCGCAGTCGAGACCATCCTCTACGGCAACGATGATCGGGGAGATCTGAGCGGACTTTACGTGGATCAAGCTGGCAACCCTCATGGATTCGTGGCTTTCAGGAAGTAGCCAGGCTGCCGCGGACGGCGACTTTCTGACCAGTGGGCCTCTTGCTAGGGACCAGCCCACGGTCTTGATCCGCCCGGAGGGACTGGCATCTTCAACAACGCTGAGCCATGCGCCCAGCCAGTAAAGGAGATCTACTGTGGCGCACCTTCCCTCCTGCAAACTATGGATTGTCGCGCTCACGCTTGTATGCCTCGCGTACGGGCAAACGACTATCGCTACCGGCGGTATCCAGGGCACGGTCACCGATCCGGCGGGTGCGGTAGTTCCGGAGGCCTAGGTCACCATCACGGGCAAGGCCACCGCCAGGTCAAACGGCCGCGACACGCACCCCCGGAGCAATCGGGATTGCAGATCTGGCGCGCCCTGATTCTGGTGACGCGGTCACGGTGCGAGCCGGTGGGGTCCCAATGTTCTGGGCGTGCTGGGTCATACCCCAAGCGGTGTTGATGGAGAAATGATCGGTCTGAATTCTGTTGTTTGGGGACCCCTACTTTGCGGCTGGTGACAGGAACGTTGGCATAGGCCCTACAATGAGTGCTGCAAGGAGCCACCGATTCCAATCTGTGCGCGCCACATTCGAAACAAGTCAACGCCGCTCGGGAACTGGCCGGATAAGTCGGCCAGCCGGCCAGCGTTTATTTATCCGCCGAGAGGCAGTGCATTGCAAGTCGAGATCAGGAATGAAGAGAGCATCGGTACTACTCCATAATCGTTGTGGGAGGGCCTCGTGCCGATTGCTTCCGGAGCCAACTCCGTCGCCTCTGCTTTGGGCAACCGCCAGGGGCGACCCCGGCAGGACTATTGTATACCCGCCCAGCTTACTGCTTAAAACCGTCGGTCAGGGTTTGCAGAAAGGCGACAATGTCTTCGATTTCAGTATCGGTGAGAGCCGGGCGGCCGCCAGGCGAACGGCCAAATGGCGGTCCG
>Ga0335081_10007419_pt1 | contig 17529 bp, 16 predicted proteins | sample Lox_Sample_35_FD_206713 | JGI IMG/M metagenome (GOLD analysis project Ga0335081, IMG submission 206713) | Soil microbial communities from Loxahatchee National Wildlife Refuge, Florida, United States - Lox_Sample_3.5 | ecosystem: Environmental > Terrestrial > Soil > Wetlands | place: USA... | reverse complement strand
ACGCCTCACGCCGCCAGCCGATAGCGCTCCTGCAGGACGCAGGCGCTGAGAATGATCATCAGGACCTGATCGTACGCGACTCGGCTGCCCTGATCCATCGCGGGCAGCCGGTCCAGCAGCGCCACCACCGCGCGGCGGTCGAAGAACGGCAGCTCCGCCAGGGTGCGGCCCCGCAGGGTATCCTCGAGGAGGCTATGCAGTCGTTCCCCCGGGTGCAGCGTGGCGGGAGGACTCAGGAAGGGATGCTTCTGGCGCCGATAGACCGTCTCGGTCAGGACCGGTCGAGCCGCCTCGCGCAGCACATACTTCTCGGTCATCCCCCGGATCTTGAGCGACACCGGGAGGGATACCAGGACTTCGACCAGCCGATGATCGAGGAACGGCACCCGCCCCTCGATCGAATGCGCCATCTCCATCCTGTCGCCCAGCACGCAAAGGATGTAGCCCGGCAGCGCCGTCTTGGACCAGAGATAGAGCGCCTGGTTGACGGCGTCCCGCCCCGTGAGCTGGCCGCGGACATCGACGCTGTTGAGGAGATGGCGGTATGGCTCCTGGCCGGCGTAGCGGGTCCTGAGCTCGGGAGTCACAAGCTCGTGCATCTTGAGCGCGCGCGCCGAGAAGACCTCGAACCAGGACGGCACGGTGCCAAGGACCCGGCGGACGCCGTCCATTGGCGCGCTCGCCCCGTCGGCCAGCAGGAGCCCGCGCGAGACCGGGTTCGCGGCCTCGAGGTCGGCCAGCATCGTGGGGACGGCGGCGGGGTCCTGGCCTTCCGTGTTGTAGAGGAGCATGTCACGCCGGAAATGAGCGTAGCCGCCCAGGATCTCGTCGGACCCTTCGCCGGTGAGCACCACTTTGTAGCCGGCGTCCCGCACCGCGCGGCTCAGCAGGTACTTGGCCACACCGTGAGCGTTGAGGCAGAAGGTCTCGGTTTGCGCCGTGGCATCGGCGAAGTGATCGGCCAGATCATCTTGGCGGATGGGGATCGGATAGAACTGCGCGCCACAGCTGGCCGCCATCTCCTTCGCGATGGCACCTTCGTCGTACTCCGCCCGGTCGAAGGTCAGAGTGAAGGCGTGGATCGGCTCGGGATGATGCTTCGAGGCGAGCCCCAGCACGGCACAGCTGTCGAGCCCGCCGCTCAGGTAGCAGCCGACCGGCACGTCCGCCCGAAGCCGGAGACGAACCGCCTCGTCCAGCGCCGCGCGGAACCGTTCCACCGACTCGGCCTCGCTGCCGGCGCCCCGGAGGCGCTCCGCCTCCGGGTAGTCGAAGTCCCAGTATTGGCCCATGTGGAGGTGCCCCTCGGTGGCGATGAGGTAGCAGCCGGGGGGAACCTGGCGCACGTTCTCAAACAGAGTCCGGTGCGGACTGCTGCTCACGTCCACTCCACGGAAGACTGATTCCGCGTCCCAGCGGGCCGGAACTCCCGCGGCGAAAAGCGCCTTCACCTCCGAGGCAAGGTACAGCGCGCCCTCGTGCTCGGCATAGAACAGCGGCTTGATGCCAAACCGATCGCGCGCGGCGAAGAGGGTGTGGTGCGCTCCGTCCCAGAGCACCAGCGCGAACTCACCACGCAGCTCGTGGAGGCAGTGGGTGCCCAGATCCTCGTAGAGATGCAGCGCGATCTCGCTGTCGCTCCGGGTGCGGAGGCGGTGCCCATTCGCCTCGAGCCGCCGCTGGATCGGCTCGAAGCCGTAGAACTCCCCGTTCACGATGATGTGAGTGCGCTCATCCTCGCTGGCGATCGGCTGCTGTCCGCCCGCCAGGTCGATGATGCTGAGCCGGGCGTGACCCAGTCCCACATTGCCCTCGGGCGAGATCCAGCAGCGCTGCCCGTCCGGGCCACGGTGGTGGAGGGCGTTGGTGGCCCGTTCGATCGCCAGGCGGGAGACCTGACCACGGCGGGAGAAGATGGCGACGATACCGCACATGGGGGCTCCGGACGGAGGTGAAGGAGCCCGTAAGGTGCAGTCTGCCGGAGGGGGCGTCAAACGCGGCGGGGCGACTGGGGGGAATGGGCGCCGTGGTGAACGGCTGGCCTCGGCTCTGGGCGACGGGCACCGCCACTCGTGGGCAAGCCGTTTGACGCCCGCCATTCGCGGACCGCATACTCAGGCACTCGTTCCCAGGGACTCACCCCTGAAGGAGAGCCGACCATGCGACGTTGGGTCGCCTTATCGCTGTTCCTCGGTGCCTGCACCTCCTCCAAGGTCGAGCCCGGCCTGGTCGGCACCTGGGAGATCATGGTGCCGAATCAGGAGGGCGTGGCGCGCTGGGTGTGGGAGATTCACAACGACGGGACCTACGCCTTCCACGCCGAAGGTCCGGGTGGCGTTCCCGCCCACAGCGGAACGCTCGAGGCCCGGCGCGGTCGCTACCGGCTCCAGTCTACGACGCTGGCATGGGCCGACAGCGGTACCTATCACCTGGTTCACGGCGATACGCTCACCGCAACGGGGCGGCTCGGCACCGGCTCATGGCATCGGGTGGAGACCGCGCCCCCTCCCGACCAGACCGCCACCGTGCCCGCGCACCCGGGGATCTTCGCCGCCTCGGACATCGTCGCCTACCTGAGGCAGCATCCGATGGATCCGAGCGTGGTTGCGCCACCGTCCAAGGCGCTGAACACCCAAGCCGTGCAGCCGGACCCCGAGGCCAGCCGGGACGGGGTGATTGGCGACATCGAGACTGGGATCCAGAATCCAGCGAGCCCTGGCGAGATCGCATTCAAAGTCTATCGGGACCGGAAGGCCGCGGAGGCGGCCTACGCGGCCGACGCGGTGTTCGACGCACCGACCTTCCGCTCCCGACCCGGCGAATACGTTTCGTCTCACGCTTATACCTACCGGGAACGGGGCGAGGCCCGATGCCTGTCGCGAAACATGGTGAACGTATCCCAGGACGCATCGGTGACCTGCTATCTGCTGGTACAGTATCCGACGGCGGAGCCGGTCATCATCGTGAGCACCAGCGGTGAACACATCTCCGGCAAGACCCACGAGGCGTCCGCCAAGGCAATCGACCGCGCGGACGATCTGCTCTTTGCCGGGCTGAAGCAGTGGGAAGCGACGTGGCACGCGCTGGCGCCGGGGAGGTAGCAGTGGCAACCCGAGGCAAGACATGATGATGTCGCCCGAGGTCTACCAGGAATTTCGGCGTACCGCGCCCATGCACGTCCAGGTGTGGTGGGCGGGATCGTCGCGGCGGGCACGGCGCGACGGGATCGCCACCGTCGAGGGTCGCGTCGTTCGCATCTTCCGCGACCGCGACAGGCTGCTGCACTGGGGCCAGAAGATCAGGTTCAATGTCCCGGTGAGCGATCCTGGCGCGCGATCGGCTCCAGCGCCGAGCGGCACTATCTACCACCACGGGGAGTGGCTGGGCCAGGCTCGGTGGCTGGAGGCTTTTCTTGAGGCGTGGGACGGCCATATTCAGTTAGTACACTCCCAGGTCCTCCCACTGCGGCATCCGACCTTCCGTCCGGTGTGCGGCCCCGACGTTCGTGGGGTGCTCCCTGCCGGGACGTTGCGTGGCTGACGCGGCTGGAGCTCCGGCATGCCACGACAAACCCGATCGGGAAGTCGAGATTGAAGCAAGGCGCCCACGTCAATGACGGGCTCTTGCGGTCTCAAGATGCGGGAGATCACCCGGAGGCGATGCGCGGCACCACGGACCAGTACCTGCGTGCCGGGCTGATCACGGCGGTCTCACGATATCTTCAGGTCGTCCTTCCCAGTATTGGGCAGGCTTCAGCGACCCGGCAGGGTCCTGGATCATGGAGGGAGGGACGACCCATGGCGCTCACCACCAAACAGCTCAGGCATCTGGAGCACCGGCTGCAGGAGGAACGGGCCCGTGCCCAGAGGGAGTTGAACCAGACCGCCGTGGCCGGGAGCGCTCCCGGCACGGCCACGGAACAGGACCGTTCGGGGGACGTGGCTTCTCTGCCGACCCACATGGCCGATCTGGGCAGCGACACGATGGAGAACGAGTTCGAGGCGGCGAATATCACTCGCGTCTCGGAAGAGCTGGCCGAAATCGACGCCGCGCTTGACCGGCTGCATCGGGCGCCGGAGCGGTTCGGGATCTGCGAAGAAACGGGGAAGCCGATTCCCTTCGCCCGGCTCGATCTCATTCCCTGGGCACGGACCCGAGAACGGCACAGCTGAGCGGGCCACGAGCATCGGTGGGCCGAAGACAGTGAGGCCGCCGCGGCGGCGTCCAACGATCAACCCCGTGCTCCTCGGCCCTTCTCCCCCTGCCATGACAGGGACTCGTCGGCGACGCTCCCGTGCCGCGCGAGGAGCGCGTCAATGTCTGGGCTCACGGGTGGATGGCGCGGCCCGAGCCTGGCGCCCGCCGCGATGAGCGTCTCGAGCACCGGCCCGAAGCGGTCCGGTTTGCGATCATGGGCGGCCGACCAGAGGGTCTGACCCAGAACGGTGCCGCCGTACTCATTCAAGGCCTCGAGCGGGGCTCCGTGCCGGAGCAGGATCCGGACGGCGCCAAGGGAGGCGCCCATCCCGGCGTAGTGAAGACCGGTCTGCCCGTCGCCCGAATGCCCCGCGAGATCCACGCCTCGGCCAATCAGATACTCCACCACGTCATCCCGTCCATAGAAGCAGGCATAGCGGAAGGCGGTATGGATCTCCTCCGTCGTAAGGCCCGCCTTGGGTACGCCCTTCGAGTCGAAGAACGCCTTTACTCCCTCGAGGCGCCCCACGCCGGCCGTCTCCACGATGCTGAGCGGCTCGACCCGGTCGGCCAGATATTGGGCGGCCTCGGGGCAGCCGTTGGCCAGGCAGGCGAAGACGATGCCGTGATCACGCCCGGCGATTCCGCGCTGCTCGGTGCGGGCGCCGCGCTCGAGCAGGAGCTCGATCAGCGCCAACTGCAGCCCGGCAATCCGGGGATGCGCGCTCGTCGCCACGAGGCCCAGCGTCGTTGAGCCGCCGCCGTAGACCTCGGCCACGGCTTCCAGCTCGGCGCCGGCATCGAGCAGGAGCCGAGCGATGGCGACGATGTTCTGGGGCGTGCGCTGCCGGTAGTTCTCGACCCCGTTGGCGGAGACATGATGGAGGAGGGTGGCCTGGTGCTCACGCGTGGACCGGGCGCGAATCAGGCCGGAGTGGGTGGCGAGGAGATGGCGGAGCGTCGCCTCGTCTCCGTCCACGATGGCGTCGACCGCGGCTTCGAACATGGCCACATCGCTTCCGCCATGGGCCAGCCGGTCCAGGTGAGCCGCGAACCGGGGCCAGCTCTCGAATCCATGGGCGCGGGCGATGATGAACTGGGCACTGGCGAGCCCGCCGCTTTCCCTGCCGGCCAGGGTGCGCGTGGCGAAGTCCTCGACCTGGCCGGCCATTCGGTCCATCTCTCGCTCGACACGGGACGCGCTCGTTCGGCCTCTCGTGCTGGCCAGCGATTGGACCCAGTGATCCGCCCAGGCGCCGATCGCTTGGGGCTCGCCCGATCGATGCGCCTTGACGAGGTCCTTGGCCAGCTTGCGGTACTGCTCGATGCTGGGGTGAGGCGGAAGCGGCAGGACATCCTGCGGGTTTGGAAACACACGAGACTCCTTTCAGTGCACGCCTGGAGTCCGCTCTTGTCAGGCTGAAAGAAGTTCGTGAAATCGGTTGTGGCACTGCCGGGTGGGCACGGCCCTTTCCGCGGACTGGATGCGCCCCTCTGCGCTGCGACAACGGTAGCACCAAGCCGAGCCCAATGTCAAAGGGCCCGTCGGCGCATCCATAGCGCGGGAGCGGCAGCCGCTAGCCGGGTCCCGCCGCGAGGCCGCCCCGGAATGGCAATCCCAGATGCTCCCTTGATCGGCAGCTGGTGTTCACTCGCGAGCCGATGGCGGAGCGACCCTCCCTGCCACATACGGCATGACGTAGTACAACAGACTGCCGGTGCTTCCGGCGTCCGCCCCGAATCGTAGAAACTGAGAATGTGAGGGTGGTGCAGGTTGGCGGTGACCGCGATCTCACGCAGAAATCGATCGGGTCCAAGGAGCGGGGCAAGCTCGGAGCACCTTGACCGCCACCTGTCGCCCGTGCTTGAGGTCTTCCGCCAGGTAGACAATTGCCATTCCACCCTGACTCAGCTCGCGCACGATGCGGTAGCGGTCGGGAAAGGCATCGTCGAGCAGGTCAGTGAGAGCGGGCGGAGCGGGCCTCGGATGGGGAGAGGGAGCGACCTACATTCGGACTGATCGGATCGGCCCGTCAGGCAAGCTCGGCAGGTCCGCGGCTCCCGGCAGGTGAGCCCAAGCGCTCAGCCCGGAGCCGCCGCCGTGCGCCTGAGAAGACAGACCCCGCCCCATGGCCGCCGGGGATTGAACCTTCCCGCGCCGGGGAACAGCATGGTCATGAAGCGCAGCATGGGCGGCAGGCGCCCCAGTCGAGCCGCGGTCATGATCATCGGGTGGACCTCTTCGGGTGCCCAACCGAGGTCCGCGAAGAAGGCGGGGCCCCGCTCGGGCGCGAACTGGAGTAGAGCGCCGCCTGCCGCGAGCACCCGTCCCCAGTCCCGCTGGATCATCCGGAGGAGTCCCGGCGAGCTGACGTCGGTTGCCCAGCGCTCGAAACTCGACTGCTCAGCCAGGTCGAGGGCGAGCGCTCTGACCTGGGCCTCACTCAGGTACACGAGCAGCCCTTCGCTCACGATGAGCGTCCGGAGACCGAGCGCTCCCCAGCGCCGAAACAGCTCCCGGCGTGAGCTCTCGGACGCCAGGTCCAGCGGAACGCGCTCCAGGACACATCTGGGTTTCGCCTGGGAAAGCAACGCCGTCTTTTCAGAAAGCAACTCCGGCTGGTCCACCTCTATCCATCGGAGCGTGCCCGGCAGGTCCAGCCGGTAGGGTCTGGTATCAAGTCCGGCCGCCAGGTTGATCACCTGGGAGACGCCGGCGGCCACCTGGGCCTGAATGATCCGATCGAAGGTCACGGTCCGCGCGACGAAGGACCAACCGGCCCGCCGCGCGGATTCGGGCATCTCCCGGACCACCCGCTCGCCCCGCTCTCCGGCGAGGATGCGGGCCCAGGGGTCGCGGAACAGGGCGTCGGGCCGCTCGCTCTCCGTCGCGCGATAGAGAGCCACCCACCGCGCGGTGTCCGCAATGCCACGTACAGCCGGGTCCAGGTTCACAGAGAGTACCGGTGTGGGATCGCCGCCGAGTGCCGGCTCAGCCTCTCCCAAGGTGCCGGGCAGGCCTGAGCCAGGCAAGGCTGCCATGCTACACGCCTGCACGAGCCCTGTCGCGGCACTCGCGCTTTCTTCCTAGCGCATCTCTGGCGGCACTCCCCACTCTTCCGCCACGATGGTCGGCTCCCAGTCCTTGAGGGCGCGGCTGTGTGCAAGAGGCAAAGCTGGCGCGCGGCATCGCTGCAGAGGAAGCGCGGGTCCGGCCGGATGCCGACGCGGCCGAGGTCCAGGCGATCGGCGTCCCAGCAGGCCTGGAGGGTGAGGTCACCCGTCGTGAGCCCATCGGTGTGGAGCCGGCAGGCCTCTTGGAGCAACGCGAAACGCCGGTCGTCGGGATGGATCAGGGTGCCGCGGAGGCTCCGGGCCAGCTCGCCGCCCCGGAGCCCGTGCCCCGGATCGCGATTCTCGTTCACCCGGCGCGCATCGTGGAACAGGGCAAAGAGCGCGACGATCTCGGCATCGGCGCGGAGTCGTTCGGCCAGGAGGCGGCCGTTCTCGTGCACGCGGCCCCAATGCAGGACACCGTGCATCCCGCGGTCGGGGAGGCGGTAGCCCTCGAGGATCTGGGCGACCATCACCGCGGGGCGGGGAGTTGCCATGGCGCAGGGCCTCGCGGTCGGGTCACCTGGAGCACCCTCGGCTATGTCTCTGGGATAGGGACAATGCGCAGGCAAGGATCGTGGCTCGCTTGGCGAAGTTGCGTACCCGACGTCGACGGCACAAGGCTCTTGCCGCCTGGGCGCGGTCGGCATCTTAGCTTGATTAGAGCGCGCAGGCGCGCGCGTCTCGTGAGGGGGCTCTGTGCGGCGGCGAATCGTCGGGTTCCATCAAGATGAAGAAGGTCACTGGGTAGCGGACCTCGAGTGCGGACACGGCCAGCATGTCCGCCACGACCCGCCATGGCAGGTGCGACCCTGGGTACTGACGCCCGAGGGCCGAGCCACTATGCTCGGCTTCGAGCTGGAGTGCGTGCACTGTGCCGATGGTCCGAGGGGTGCCGGGTGAGGGGTCTTCCACGTCCATCCAGCCCCCGATTGCTCCCGGCCAGGCTCAGCTCCGCTCTAGGCCTTCCACGAAGTTCCGGAGCTGACCGCGATTCATGGTCGACACCACCCAGAACTCCCAGCCTCCCTTCTTCCAGTAGATCAGGTTGTACCCATTCTCCGTCCGCTCTCCCACCGACTCGTTTCCTCCTTCCGGCCAGACAAACACGTTGATCACCTGGGCCCGCGCCTGGTACACGAGCGCAGCCACCGTGCGGCCGTGGAGGTGATCCACCCGGCCTCCGACCAGAGGGAACGAGCCGGGCTCGGCGTTCGGGACCGGAGGCGAAAAGGACACCTGGCTTTGGAGCCAGGCCTTCAGTTGCTCCGCGTCCGACGACCGGATCTCCACCAGCCGTTCGGGCTCGAGAGAGCGGATGTGGCTCGCAACGATTTCTCGGGCCAGCTCGGCCCGCTCGGAGCTCCGCTGGACGAAATGCCAGGTTGCCGAGACGGCGATCAGCAGGGATGCGGCAAGGGCGAGGGTCCGCGGCCAGCGGCGGCGGGGCCGATGCTCCAACTCGGCCTTGAGGGCCAGGCGCACGCGGCTCCGCAGGTGCTCGGGTGCGGGGAGCGCGGGGAGTTGGGCCTTGATGGCGCGATCCAGCTCTTCGGGGGTCATGAGCGACCTGCCTTCAGCGTCTTCTCGAGTCGCGCCCGGCCACGGGAGAGCCGGGACATCACCGTGCCGATGGGAACCTCGACGATCTCCGCGATTTCCTCGTATGAGAGTCCCTGGATTTCCCGGAGAATGATCACTTCACGGAATTCAGCGGGCAGCATGTCGAGCGCTTCCCGCACCGCTTCCCTTGCCTCGCTCTCCAGAGCCAGTGCGTCCGCGGAGACGGAGTCCTCGGAGTGGAGCTCGTCATCGAACGGCTCGGATCTGGCCGATTGCCCTCTGCCCCTCCCGCTCCGGCACTCGTTCCTCACGATGGCCAGGATCCAGGCCCTGGGATCTCCTCCGCGGTACGATGGGAAGTACTTGAGTGCCCTGAGGTAGGCATCCTGCACCGCGTCTTCCGCATCGTGCGGGTCGCGAAGCAGGTAGCGCGCCAGGGTGTAGGCCGCGTCGATGTGGGGGAGGGCCAGGCTTTCGAACCTGGCCAGGTCGGACTCTTGCAACCTGAACTCCTCTGGTCCTCGGGATTGACCGGGCCCGCCCGATCAGCCGCCGCCGAGGGGGTTCATACTAGACTCCTCCGACGCCCGGTTTATTCCCGGGAATTTTCCCGCGGCCATTGGAGTCTCCTCGGCACCCAATATCCGAGGGATTCAATGTTCTGGCAGCCGTTGATCCTGACCCTGACGCTCCACCACCCTGCTCCTCCCACGATCACCGTTCGGCTGTCCGAGTGGAAGGTGGAGGTCTCCCAGCCGACCGTCCCACCGGGAACGGTAACCTTCGTGGCGCGGAACGTCGGCACCATTCCCCACGCCTTCGAGGTCGAGGGGCGCGGAGTCGAGCGGGAGACCGCCCAGATCCAGCCCGGCGATTCGGCCGTGCTCACGGTAACGCTCAGGGCCGGCGAGTACGAGGTCTACTGTCCGATCGGGGAAGGATCTCACGAGAAGCTCGGGATGAAGGCGGAGCTCTACGTCGGGGCGGCGAAGCCCGAGGAGGAGCATTCGGCTGGCGAGGGCGCCTCGACCACCAAGGTGATTCGGGTGCGGGGCGGCGGGCCGGTGATCCAGATCCTCCCGGGGCCGTTTCCGTTTCCGGACAGCGTGGCCTCCGTCATCCCCCGATTCGGGGCCGAATCGACCGCGCTCAGGAAGCAGGAAGCAAACGGCCCCTACTCCGACAGTGTGGCCCGGGTGACAGGAACCTTCCGGTTAACGGCCTGGGACCGGGGCGCGGCCCGAGACTCCGTGGACGGGGTGGCGCGTTTTACCACCCAGGATGGGGCAGCCTGGCGGCTCGAGCTCTTTGGCGTGCAGACGCGGGACGTGCCTCATCATCCGCGGTTCGGAGGGGTCGTCATGGGCCTCTACTACCACGGGAACACTGAGGTGCACACGCCGCTGGTGCCGACCATCATGTCGAGGGTAGCGCTGTGGACTTACGGGCGGCTGTACAGGGACGGGAAGGAGGTCACGGACAGCGCCCAGGTACACGTGATGCTCCTCTCGCGCACTCGCCGGCTCAGCGACTTCGGCCTCCAGTGCTGGAACTGCTCCAGGGAGCCCGAGGAGGAGTTGCAGCTTCAGGTCACGCCAGCCGCGGGTGGGGAGGCGCTGCCGGCCCCGGGCGGGGTGCTGTTCCTGAATTGGGAGAAGAGCGTGGGCAGCCCCGGCTAGTCCTCCCGCTTCGCGGGGCGGCCCGGGCGAGCGTATGGTCGAATGCCGGCTCTCCGCTCACGATGGACGAGCCGCCGGGAGGATCGCCGAAGTCAGAATCGGAGTGCCTATTGCGACAGCGGCTCAGCTGCCCGCGACAAGTCTCTGGAACCGTGGGTTTCCCCTGAGCGGCGCAAAGTTAGGGTCGATGCGCAGCCAGCCGGGCGAGAGATAGTAGGGCATCTTGAGCAGGGGTTCCAGCAGATCGAGTGCCTTCTCCGGCTCACCTGCCAGGAGATAGATGCGCACCACCTGGTGTTGGATGTAGGCGCCGTAATACGTATCGCGACTGATGGGGAAGAGCTGGATTGCTCGGGCTCCCTCCGCGATGGCCCGTGAGTTCTGCCCAAGCAAAGCCAGGGCCAATCCCAGGAAGACGTGGCGCTCCCCGTCCTCCGGGCTGACTCGAAGGTCCGTCTCGAAGGCGAGACGGGCTGAATCGGCATAGGCGCGGGCGGGGGTTTGTCTGCCACGCAGCGCGTAGGTCTGGGCGAGCACGATCGCCCATGTCGCACGGTCGTTGTCGAACGCGCTCGGCGGGAGGGAGAGGAGCCTCTGTTGTTGAGCGTCGTCGAGCACCCAGTATAAGTCGTAAGCATTCCCGAATTCGGCGAGGACCTCCACGGGCTCCATGGTGTGCAGGGCGTTGCGCACGAGAGCCTGGGCACCGGCGAGGTCGCCTTGGGCCAGGTCGAGCATGGCGTCCTCGTCGAGGATGGTGACGCTCGCGGGGGCGAGCGCCAGGGTACGATCCATCGCAGTTCGGGCGGCCGAGTACTGGCGAAGACAGAGCAGCATCCAGGCAACCCTCCGTGCGGTGAGGGTCGAGCGGGGGTCGAGCCTGCTGGCCTTGGCGAGGTGGCCCAGGGCGGCTTCCCATCGGCCTGTGCTCCACTCACTCAAGGCCGCCGCCCCGAGCAATTCCGCATCGTTGGGCGCGAGCTTGAGCCCCGCCTCGTAAGCGGAGAGGGCCCGGACGTGATCGACGGACACGTTGCGAAAATAGTCGCCCAGCGCCAACTGCCCCTCGGCACGGTCCGGACCGAAGCGGCGAGCGCGCTCCGCCGCATCGCGGCTCTCCGCCGCCAATTCCGGCGTAGGCTTGCTGTTGGCATAGAGCAAGGCCCGCGCGCGGGCGAGCTGGGCCCAGGCCGGGACGAAGGCGGAGTCGAGCGCCACCGCCTGCTCGTAGTAACCGATCGCACGCCGCAGGTCCGGCGGGTCAGAAACGGCCATACCCCCGGAGGCGGCCTCGCCCTTGAGAAATGCATCGTAAGCGGACAGGCTCGCGGTTGGCCGGACCACGAGCTCCCGGCGGGCACTGTCGCCCAGGGCGACGTCGAGCGCATTCGTCACCTTGGTCGCGATGTCCGCTTGTACTTGGAAGACATCGGTGAGCGAGGCATCGAACGCCTGTGACCACTTGGTCCTGGGGGCGGCGCCGGCGGTCACGTCCTCCAGCTCAGGACTCACCCGCACCCGACTCGGGCCATTCGGGCTCCTCTCCCACTCAACCGTCCCAGTGAGCAGGTAGTCGGCTCCCAGTTCGTGAGCGACCTGTTGCGGAGTCTTCCTGGTATGCCGGTACTCGTTCGAACTTGCGCGCGCGATGACGGCGAGGCCAGGGATCTGTGACAGTTTCCCGCGCACCTCATTGGCGATGCCATCGGCGAAGTAGGCGTCCGCCGAGTCACCCAGATTGTCGAAGGGTAGAACCGCGAGGATCCTGGGGCCACTTGCGCCGCCACGATCGCGATGGCGCGCGATGAACACGCCGACCAGAAGGAGGGCGCCAAGACCGCCGGCCACGAGGAGCGGTCCATACCACGCTCGGAAGGCCGATTGCGGGTGTGCGGCGAGCGCGCGGCTGAACTCGGCGACAGTGCCGTAGCGGTCCGCCGGCAGTGGGGCCAGCGCTCGCTCCAGGGCCTGGTTCACCGATTCCGGCACAGTTGGCCGGAGCCGCCGCACACTCGGGGCGCGTTCGGTCAACCGCCTCGCCATGATCGCTTGCGCGGTAGGGCCGGTGAACGGCGGCTCGCCGGCCAGCATCTCGTAGAGGACGCAGCCTAGTGAATAGATGTCCGTGCGGGGATCAACGGACTCGTCACCACTGGCCTGCTCCGGGCTCATGTAGGCCGGTGTGCCGACGCTCAGGCCCGCATCGGTCAGGCGCTCGTCCGCTCGCAGCGCCCGCGCAATGCCGAAATCGGCCACGAGGGTAGCGCCGTCCGTGGTGAGCAGGAGGTTTTCGGGCTTGATGTCCCTGTGGATCACGTCATGGTCGTGCGCGTACTGGAGTGCCTGGGCCGCCTCGCGCGTGATGCGCAGTGCGTCCTCTATGCCGAGTTGCCGCTGTCGGAGGAGTCGATCGCGGAGCGACTCACCATCGACGTATGGCATCGTGAACCACAGGTGGCCGGCGGCCTCGCCCGAGTCGTGCACCGAGAGGAGATGAGGGTGCTGGAGCCTTGCGGCGAGCCTGATTTCGCGTTCGAAGCGCTCTGAGCCCAGGGAGGCCGCAAGCTCGGGCCGGAGCACCTTGAGGGCGACGGGTCGGTCGTGCTTGAGGTCGTGAGCGAGGTATACGGTGGCCATCCCGCCCTGTCCGAGCTCATGCTCGATGCGGTAGCGGTCGGCCAGCGCCTGGGCCAGGCGTGCCTGAGCAGCGGCCATGGACCTCGAGAACTCCGTGAAGCGGTCTGCCTAATCTGAGGCGGTGGGTCTCCTCCCGCCAGCTTCTGGTCAGAGCCGCTTGTGGAAGATGCCCAGGTCTTCCCCTTCGTAGACCAACGTCTCGAGCAGGCTCCACTCGGCACGCCGCAGGAGCGACGCGGCGCGACTGGTGCCGGCATACAGCTCCCGGAAGCCGAGCCGAGCCGCCGTCATTTCGGCCTCGCCCAGGAGCAGGGCGCCGATGCCTTGGCTCCTGCGTTCGGGTACTACGTAGAACGCCGCCACCCAGGGGCCAAGCCGGGGACGCAGCCGCACGGAGTCCCACCTCAAGCCCACCGTGCCGAGGAGCTGATCACGCTCGATGGCGACCAGTGCGAGGGGTAGTGCGTCGCGCTGCGCGCAGGCCTCGAACCGCGCAACGTACTCGGAGAGAGGGCGTGAGGACGGCCACTCCTCCTTGAACCAGGCGGCGAGGGTGGCGATGTGTTCCGGATTGTCGGCCAGAAGGCGAATGGTCACCACCGCGTGTGGTCGCTGCGATGAAAGGGCTCATTGAAGAGGAAGGGTACTCTCCTGAGGCCGTCTGGGTTACGCGGCGCGATGAGTCCCACGAAGTGTCCGCAGGCAACGCGAATGAGCCTGGTCAATCCGCCGATCGCTGGGCTCATCTGCGCCATCTGCGTCACCGGTGGCCTCTGCGTCATCTGTGGACCACTCTCGGCAGCCCGGCCTCGATCTCCGACCGGTTCGGCTCCTCCCAGGGGGGCAACTTGAGCGCGGTTCCCAGCTCGGCCAGTGGCTCGTCGGCGGTGAACCCCGGCGGCACCGTCGCGACTTCGAAGAGAACTCCGCCGGGCTCGCGGAAATAGATGGAGCGGAAGTACTGCCGGTCCAGCACCTGGGTCACCTGGATGCCGCGGCGCAAGAGCTCGCGCCGAACCTCGAGCTGCTGCTCCGCGTCGTCGACCGCGAAGGCGACGTGGTGCACGGTTCCGATTCCATTGATAGCCGCGGGAGCAGCGTCGGCCCGCACGATGTCGAGCAGCCGGCCGGGAGCGTTGCCGTTCACGGCGAGCCGGGTGGCGGCACCCTCCTCGCTCACCACCGCGGCGTCCATCAGGCTCTCCACGAAGGCGATCGTGGGGGCCGGGTCCCGCACCAGCAGGGCGACGCCATGGATGCCCCGGACGGCCTGGGCGGCATCGATGCCCTGGCTGAGCCAGGGTGGACGCGCGTCGGCACCGCTGGCTATCAGCCGCAGGACGAGGCCCGATGGGTCGTGGAACCGGAGGGCCTCCTCCCCGAATGGGGTTACCTCCGCGGACACGGCAATCCCTGTGGCTTCGAGACGCTGCCGCCAGAAGGGGAGCGCCGCACTGGGCACGGAGAACGAGGTGATGGTGATCTGGCCTGCGCCATGCGTTCCGACCCGAACCCCCATTGGCTGGTAGGGGAAGGTCGTCATGATCGTCCCGGGCGTTCCCGCTTCGTCCCCGTAGTAGAAGTGGTACACGAGGTGGTTGTCGAAGTTGACCGTCTTCTTCACCAGCCGCTGGCCCAGGACGCCGGTGTAGAACTCAAGGTCCGGCTGGGCCTCGCCTACGGTGGCGGTAACGTGGTGCAGGCCCCGGATCAGTTTGTCCATCGGCTCAGTCCCTTTCCCTGTCCGCGCTCTGCCCGAGGGGCGCCAATCGCCGAAATAGACGCACCAGATGGAGCTCACGTAAGGGGCCCGGCGCCTGGGCCTCTGTCTTCCTGGGATTCGGCGCTGTACCTGGGGGCGCAACAGGGAGTGACTGGCGTGGGTAACGCTCAGCCGACGCTCAGGGGATAGGCTTGAGACACATCATTGCCGGAGTGGATCGTGCAACGTTACCGACCGTTCAGCCGTCTCCTCGGCGGATCGCATCGGCGAGTTCGCGGGTGCGAGGGGACGGCTCGATTTCGAGATCGTGCCAGAGCCGTTCAGCGAAGTGCTTGTACAGCGTCAGGGCGGCCGCCCGGTTGTCATCCTCCACAAGGGCCCGCATGAGCTGGCGCACCAGCCCTTCGTCGAAGCTGCCCTGGTCGATGGCTCGCCGGACCTGCTCGGTGGCGGCCGCCAGATCCGTTTGAGGTTCGGTCGCTTGAGGGACCCGGATGAGCTGGCTCGCTTGCCGGCGGACCTCCCGTCGCCGCCGGTCGAGCCAGGTGGTGAAGTCGGGACTCGCGCCATCGCAGTGGAGCCCGGGTCCCAGCGGGCCCCGGGCCAGGGCGAGTGCTTCCTGAAAGCGCGATGCGGCGATCGCCTCCTCGAAGCGCGCCAGGTCGGTGGCGATCAGGTCGGTGTTGAGCCCGATCTCCTCCGGCCCGCGCGCGACGACGAGGTCGTGCCCGAGGTGCCGACGAAGGTAGTGCACCGCCTGACGGAGCGCGGCACGGGCGTCGGCCCGGCCCATGTCAGGCCAGAACATGGCGACGATAGTGTCCCGCCGATGGAAACGGGCGGGGCGTTCCGCCGCGAGGTAGACCAGCAGCGCGAGGCGTTTCTGCTGCGACAGCTCGGCGAGGTGATCCCGGCCCTGCGTGTCGGTCAACTCGATCCGGCCGAAGAGATTCAGACGATACATGGGCATCGCAGGGCACGGCGGTCGGCTCTTGTGGCCCTGGCCGTGTCTCTCTGCCTCTCCCTGGCGTGTGGCAATCCGGCATCCTCCGGCCGCCCCGGCGAAGGTCGGTACACAGCCGTTGACCTGGGCTCTCTGCTCCGCTGCGAAGAAAGCGTCGCGACCGCCATCAGTGACGATCGGGTGATCGTCGGGTGGTGCCAGCACGGGGGTCGTGTCATCGCCTTCGAGTATCGGACCCCCAATGGCGAGCGGATCCTGCCGGGCCTCCCCGGATCTCTCCTCGACCGGGCGCGCGGTCTCAACCTTGGTGGCATCATCGTGGGTGAGAGCGACGGCCGGGCGGTCCGCTGGCTCGCGAGCGGGGGCGCCGAGGCGATACCGGGGCTCCCGGCGGGAGCCAAATCGGTCGCACTGGCGGTTGACGAGCGGGGACGAGTCACGGGCCTCGCCCGGCTCCCCGGAGGCCCGGAGCCGTTCCAGTGGGACCCTCCAGACCGCGTCCGGATTGGCGTGGCATTGATCGCACCGGGAACGGAGCGTCCAAGGCGGGTCCGATTCCAGTACGGGGCGTTCGAAGCCGAGGTCCGGGACACTAACCACTCCGGCAGCACGCTCGTCGCCGTTGAAGGACTGGGGCACGCTCCGGCCGGTGCCCTGATCCGCGCCGATGGACGAGTCTGGCGCCTGGATCCGGCGGGTGCCGGCATCGGGGCCGAGCCCCTCGACCTGAGCGACACCTGCGAGTGGATCGTCGGGTACACGCTCACCGCCTCCGGTCGCCGGCAGGCGACGTGGTGGCATCGCGACTGCTGAATCATCAGTGCCCGGTGCAGCACCCGCTGCCGCAGCGACCCCAGGTAGTCTCGTCGCCAGCGAGCCACCGCCAGCGCGCGGTCCCCGGCACGGGAACGCCTTTGATATAGCGCCGGACAATGCACCAATACCTGGGGTTCTCGCCATTCGCCGGCACCGTCTTGGCCCACCAGTGGTTGGTAACTGTCCCGCTGACGAACTCGGGTGCGCACTTGGCAGTCGTTCGAAGGGCGTCGGTGATATCGGGGCACAGCTGGTCGCCGGGGAGCGGTTTGATCCCGTGCCATTGTTCGCGGCAGAGGAAAATCCGCGTCATCTGACCGGGGAGGATCATCGGTGAAAACCGCTCGGCGGCATAGTACTCGCCGGACGGCTCACTCAGATCCACGTACTCGATCAGGTGCCAATGGGGCGGGCTGAAATCGGAGTTCTCATTGAGTGCACCCAGCCCGGGAATGGGGATGACGGTCCCCACTACCTGCCTCGGCCCCAAACCGCTGCTCCACCAGTGCGGTTTCGCCGGCGCCAGCCGCTGCTCGTCATACCAGCCTTTGATCCGCAGCACCGGGCTCCCCGCGAGGCCAGACACGAGGCTCAATCTCGCGGTCAGGTCCGGTCCCGTGTCCGGGGGGTGTTCGCCCGCCTCGCACCAGCCATCGAGGCACTTGAACCCGATGACCTGCTTGTTGGTCTTCACATCCCACTCCCATCGCGCCGCCGCCGGGTAGTCGGACCATCGCAGGTCGTGATACGATGTGCGCGTGACGGCGAGATCGGTATGGTGGAGGCTCGCCCAGGACGCGATCGGCACCGGCTTATGGCAATCCCGCTCCACCGAG
>Ga0335081_10007418_pt1 | contig 17533 bp, 10 predicted proteins | sample Lox_Sample_35_FD_206713 | JGI IMG/M metagenome (GOLD analysis project Ga0335081, IMG submission 206713) | Soil microbial communities from Loxahatchee National Wildlife Refuge, Florida, United States - Lox_Sample_3.5 | ecosystem: Environmental > Terrestrial > Soil > Wetlands | place: USA... | reverse complement strand
GGGCCTTGCCGGAGCGCACCCCGTCGCCGGACGGCCTGCCGTGGGTGCCGGCGCGCGCCATGGCCACTCCGGACGGCACCCTGGCCCTGGAGGGCGAGCCGCCGGGCGGAGACATCTTCTACCTCGCCGCCGACGCCGAGCTAGCGCAGGGCGGCGACTACCTCCTCACCGTCGGGAGCACCACCACCATGCGGGCCTTCCTGGACGGGGCCCCGGTGGCCGAGCGGCGCGCCTACGCCGGCTTCCCGCCCATCGCCCCGGTGGTGCCGGTCGCGCTCGGGCCGGGGCGGCACCGCCTGCTCATCAAGGTCGGCCGGGGCGGGGCGCAGGCCTGGGTGGGCGCCTACCTGGCCCGCGCCGACGGAGCGCCCTCGGATGCCACCTTCAGCGCCCCCGCCCCCGGCAGCCCCGGAGTGGCCGTGCGCCCCGGCCGGCCGCCCAAGGCGCTCGACTACCCGAGCGTCCTGCGGGCCGAGCTCGAGGGCGAGCTCGGGCCGGCCGGGGCGTGCCTCGCGGCTGCGCACGACGCCATGGAGGGCGACCGCGAGTCCGCCAAGGGCTACCTGGAGGAGGGCCTGGCCCGGGCGCCCGGTTCGGCGGCGCTCCTCGTGGCGCGCTCGGACGCCCGCCGTGAGGACCCCACCCTCTCCGAGCGCATCGCCCGCGCCCGCGCCGAGGCCGACCTCGACGAGGCGCTCGCGGCCGATCCGGGCGACGCCGCGGCCCGGCTGCGCCGGGCCGACCTCGACCGGACCGCCGAGCGGCTCGACGCGGCGGCGCGGGTCCTCGACGGGCTCGCCGAGCCCGAGGCTGCCCGGCCGCGCGCGCTCCTCGCGCGGGCGCGGCTGGCCCAGGCCCGCGGCCTCTCCGAGCGCGCCGAGGAGCTCGCCCGGGAGGCGCGCCGGCTGGACGGCGACTGCGCCGCCCTGGAGCTCCTCCTCGACTCCGCGGTGCATCGCGACGCGCTCGCGGAGCGGGAGCAGATCGCGAACGAGCTCGACCGCTGCCCGGGGGCGCTCGTGCGGCAGGTCGACCGGCGCCGCCGCCGCGGCGACCTCGGGGGCGCGCTCCTCGCCGAGGAGCGGCTCTTCCGCGCCGCCCCCACCCGCATCGACGTCGGGATGACCCGGGCGAGCCTGCTCGCCGCCAGCGGCGATCGGCGCGCCGCCGCCCTGGTGCTCGAGGACCTCGCGCGCCTGTGGCCGCGGGACGCCCGCCTCGAGAAGCGGCGGGCCGAGTTCCTCGAGGCGGCCGGCGACCTCGAGGGCGCGCGGGCGGCGCGGGCCCGGGCCCTGCTCCTCGACGGCGCGGACCTCCCGCTCAGGCGGGCGATGGCCCTCGAGTCGGGCCAGGAGCCGCTCGAGGCGCTCGACGAGGACGGCCTCTCCGCCATCTCCGCCTACCGGGCCGCCAAGCCCGGCCTCGACACCTCCAGCGTCACCGTCCTCGACTTCGGGGCCGCCGAGGCGCACCTGGGCGGCGCGGTCACCGAGCGCATCCACACCGTGGTGGAGGCGCGCGACCAGCGCGCGGTGGACCACGTGGGAGAGGTGACGGTGCCGGAGGGCGCCGAGCTCATCCTCGCCCGCACCATCAAGCGCGACGGCCGGATCCTCGAGCCGGAGGAGCCGCTCGGGGACAAGCGTACCCTCTCGCTCACCGGGCTCGAGCCGGGCGACTTCGCCGAGTGGATCTGGCTCAGCAGCACCGGCGGGCGCGGCTCCGCCGTTCCCGGCTACACCGCCGACGCCTTCTACTTCCGGGCCGACATGCCCTTGTGGCGCTCCACCTACCTCGCGCGGGCGCCCTCCGCGCTCGGGCTGGAGGTGGACGCCCACCACATGCCAGCGCCCGAGGTCCGTGAGGAGGGCGGCTACGCCACCGTGAGGGTGCTGCGCGAGCGGGTGCCGCCCCTGTTCCCGGAGCCCGAGGCCCCCGGCGAGGCCGAGCTCGTCCCGTTCGTCCAGGTGGGCGCGGGCGCCCGGGAGGAGGCCCTCGCCCTCGCCATGAGCGACGCGCTCCAGGAGACCTACCGGCCGAGCCGGGAGGTGCTGGCTCTGGCGGCGGAGCTGAAGGCCGCCGCCCGGCCGAGCCCGGGGGACGACGCTCTGGTGCGCCGGGCCTACCGCCGGGTGGACGAGCTCGTGCTCGGCCAGGGCGGTAGCTTCGGCGAGCCGGCGAGCTCGATCCTCTCGAGGGGGCGCGGCAACCGCACCGTGCTCCTGAAGTCGGTCCTGGACGCTCTGGGAGTGAAATCGCGCGTGGCCCTGGTGCGCGACTTCACCCGCGACCCGGCGCCCTACCGCTTCCCGCACCCGGATCTCTACCCCTATCCTCTCCTGCGGGTGGAGGAGGGGGAGCGCCTGCAGTGGCTCGATCCGAGCAACCGCCACACCCCCTACGGCGTCCTGCCCGACGCGGTCCACGGCGCCGAGGCCCTGCTCCTCCCCGGACCCGGCCAGTCGGTGGAGGTGGTCCGCACCCCGCCGGTCGACCCCTCCGAGCGGCGGACCACCCGGCTCGACATCGCCCTCGACGCCGAGGGCGGCGCCGAGCTCAAGGGCGCCGAGGAGTACCGCGGCTACGAGGCCGCCGCCCTGCGCTCCTCGCTCGAGCGGCTCGACCGGGCCGCCAGGCGGCAGGCCCTCGAGCAGGCGCTGGCCCGCAGCTTCCGCAGCCCCTCGCTCTCCGAGGTGGAGGTGACGGGCGAGTCGGACGACGAGGGGCCGCTCGTCATCCGCTGGAGCGCCCGCGTCGAGCGCTGGGCGCGCCTGGAGGAGGGGCGGGCGGTGGTGGACCTGCCGGTGTTCCCGGCCCTCCTGCGCGCCCGCTTCCTGCAGCGCGCCAGCCGCGAGACCGCGCTGCTCGTGGCGAACGACGAGCGGATGGCCCTCGAGCTCGAGGTCACCCTGCCGCCGGGGTGGACCGCCGTCCCGGCGGGCGGGGCCGACCTGGGGACCCCCTACGGCCACTACCGGCGCAGGGAGCGCGCCGAGGGCGGTCGCCTCCTGAGGCAGGACCGCTTCGACCTCGTGCGGGCGCGGGTGGAGCCCGCCGACTACCGGAGCTTCGCCGAGTTCGCGAGCGCGGTCGACGCGGCCCAGGAGGTGCCCATGGTCTTCCGCCGTCCGACCCAGGGTCCGCAGCCACCCCCGTTCCCGTCCGCGCAAGGGGGCGGGAACTGAGCCGGCCTCTGCGGCACCGCCCTTGCTCCAGGCTCTCCCGTGCGCCTCGACGTCTCCCGTCTCCGCCAGAAGCTCTTGAGGCTGGTCTCCCTCCCCACCGGCCTCACGCGCGTTTGGCTCGAGCGGCTCGTCCCTGTCCCCGTCCCTGCACGGACCATCCTGGGCGCCCGTCGCGAAAGGCTGACGGGCGGTCGCATCCGCGGGTACAGGACCTAGGGCTGCAGGCGAGGGCGTCGAGGCGCCCGTTCTCTCCCCGCCGGTTGGGCGGGCGGCCCGTGGGCCGGCCGCGCGGGCCCCGGGGCGCGGTCAGCCCCGCGGCGTGAGCCGCTCCACCACCGCGCTGTGCAGGTCCATCCCGCGCGCGGTGAGAGCGATCCGCTCGCCGAGCCGCGCGAGGAGCCCGGCGCGGGCCAGCCGGTCGATCTCGCCTCGCCGCTCCTCGGGGACCAGGGCCGCGGCGAGGCCGCTGCGGGTCCGCAGGGCCAGCATGATCCGCTCGAGGGCGAGCTCGGGCGGGCCGAGCTCTTCCTCGCCCTGGGTCGGGAGCCGGCCGGCCTCCACCGCCGTCAGGTAGGTCTGTGGCCGGCGGAGGTTGGTATAGCGCCGGGCGCCCGCGGCGCTCCCCCGGTCCTGGTAGAGGCAGCCGGTGGCGCCCACCCCCAGGCCGAGGTAGCTCTGGCTGTCCCAGTAGAGCCGGTTGTGGACCGACTCGAAGCCCGGGCGCGCGTAGTTGGAGATCTCGTAGCGACGCAGCCCGGCGCGCCGCAAGACGACGCGCAGGGCGCGCGCCTGCGCCACCACCTCCTCGTCGCCGGGGAGCTCGAGGCGCCCCTCGCGACGCATGCGCGCGAAGGGGACCTCCTCGGCGAGGAGCTCGGGGTCGAGCGAGAGCGCGTAGGCCGAGACGTGCACGACCGGGAGCCCGACGAGCCGCTCGGCGTCGGCGCGGGCCGTCTCGGGGGTGGAGCGGCGCGCCCCGTAGATGAGGTCGACCGCCACGTTCGGCAGGACCTCGGCGGCCGCCCGGATGGCGCGCTCGGCCTCGAGCGGGCCGTGGCGGCGCCCCAGCTTGGCGAGGACGCCCGGGTGAAAGGACTGCACCCCGATCGAGAACCGGTTCACCCCCGCTTCCCGGTAAGCGGCGAGCCGCTCGCGGGCACACGACTCCGGATTTGCCTCGAGGGTCACCTCGGCGCCGGCCGGCAAGCCGAGGCGGGCCCGCACCGCGGCCACCACCTCTGCCACCCGCTCGGGCGCCCACAGCGAGGGGGTCCCGCCCCCGAGGTAGAGCGAGCGCGGGGCGAGACCGAGGAAGGCCGGCGCGCGCGCCTCGAGCTCGAGGAGCACCGCCCGGGTGTAGCGTGCCTCGGGGATCGGCCGCTCGGTCGAGACCGCGAAGTCGCAGTACGGGCAGTGGACCCGGCACCAGGGGAAGTGCAGGTAGACGCCGAAGGGGCGCGGCGGGGCAGGTGGCGGCACGGCTCGTTCCGGCTATCGGGAGCGGCGGGACGACGGTCGCGGGCGATCGGGGCGGGCGGCTCGCACCGTCCGGGCGTCCCGTTGAGAGAGGCTAACCCTTGCGCCCCGCCTGCGCCAGGAGCTCCTTGTTCTTCTGGTGGTAGCGCGCCACCTCGGCGTTCAAGAAGTCGTTCTCCCGCTTCAGGTCCTCGAGCTCCTCGCGCAGCTCGTCGAGCACCTTCTCGGCCGCGGTCTGCTGGGCGCGCAGGGCCACCTGCTCGGCGCGCTCCCTGTCCGCCTCGGTGAGCCGGCGGCGCGCCTGGGCCTCGGCGCGCGCGCTCGACTCCAGCCGGCGCTCGAGGTCGACGAGCGCCGCCTTGAGCCGCTCCACCTCCGCCCCCGACCGGCGCTCCGCCTCCACGCTCTGCTCGGCGGCGCTCCGGCGGCCGGCCTCGATCTCCCCCTGCAGGCGGGCGATCTGGCCCTCGCGGGCGGCGCGCTCGGCCTCGAGGTCCGCCAGGCGTCGCCGGGCCGCCTGGAGCTCCGATCCGCTGCGGGCCACCTCGCTCGCCCGCGCCTGCAGCTCGACGGCGGCCTGCTCCTTCACCCGCTCGCGCTCGGTGGTGGCGAGGTGGGCCGCCCGGGCGGCCGCCTCCGCCTGCTGGGTGCGCTGCTGCAGCACTTCGTGAGCGTGGGCGAGCTCCCGGCGCAGGCGGGGCGTCTCGGCCGCCTGCGGCTCGAGCTGGCTCAGGCGCTGGACCTCGGCGTCGAGGGCGGAGGCGCGGGCGCGCGCCTGCTCGAGCGATCGGAGCTCGCCCGAGAGCTTCTGGCCGAGCTCGTCGCGCTCGGCGAGCAGGACGGCCTCGCGCCGGGCCGCGTCGGAGAGCGCGGCCTGCAGCCGGCTCACCTCCCCGGCGGCGGCCGAGCGCCCCTCGTCGAGGGCCCGCGCCAGGTCGGCCGCCCGCACCTGGGCGGCGGCCAGCTCGGCCTCCTGGGCGCGGTAGGCCTGCTCGGTGGCGGTGGCCTTCTCGGCGTAGGCGGTCGCCTCGCCGCGGGCGAGGCGCAGCTCCTCCTCCCGCCCGCTCCGCAGCTCGCGCTCCCTGGCGAGCTCCTGCTCCCCCGCCTCCACCCGGGCCCTGAGCTCGGCGACGTCCTCGACGAGGGCCGCGGCCCGGGCGTGGGCGGCCTCCTTCTCGGTCACCTCGGCCGAGAGCGCCTCGGCGGCCTTGGTACGCTCGGCCTGGCGCTCGGCCACCTCGGTCTCCAGGCGGAGGGTGAGCTCGTCCTTCTCCGCCCGCAGGCCGTCGCGCTCGGCCCGCATCGCTCCGAGCTCCTCGCCGAGGGCGGCTCGCTCGGCCTCGCGGTCGCGCTGGGTCCCTTCGTGGGCGGTCCTCTCGGCCACGAGGGCGGCCTGGGCGGTGCGTCGCTCCTCGGCGGCGGCGGCCTCGAGCCGGCTGCGGGAGTCCTCGGCCTCGGCCAGCCGCTGCGACCAGGCCAGCTCGGAGGCCTCCGAGGCCTGCATGGTCTCGGAGAGCACCTCCGAGAGGGATTGGCGGGTGGTCTCCGACTCGCCGAGCCGCCGCTCGAGCTCGGCGCGGCGCGCCTCGGTCTCCTCCTGGGCCGAGCGGGCCTGGGCGAGCTGCTTCTCGACCTCCAGGCGAGCCCGCTCGCCGTCCGCCAGCTGGCGGCGCAGCGACTCGAGATCCTCGCGCAGCTCGGCCGCGTCCTGCCTCTGGGAGGCCATGGCCTCGCGCACGCGGGAGAGGAAGGCGTCCTTCACCCGCAGGCGCTCGCGGAAGAACTCGAGCTTCTCCTCGGGCGAGCCGCGCGGCGGCGAGGGGTCGCGCGGCCACTCGGCGAACAGGTCGACCTCCGGGGCCGGGGGCGGCGGGGGGGCCGGCGGGACGGGAGGGGTGGCCTCCGCCGGGCGGGCGCGCACCGGCGGCGGGGGCGCTCCGGGGATGGGGGGCGGGCCCCCGCGGGGGGCGATGGGCGGGGGGACGACCGGGTCGGCCGCGGCGCCCTCGGGGGTGTCCTGGAGGAGCTGGGCCGCGCGGCCGAGCAGGTCGGCCAGGTCGAGCGGCTTGCGCAGGTAGTCGTCGGCCCGGGTCCTCGTCTGCCGGTGGGCCTCGATGGCCGCGTGAGAGGCCTCGCTCGTATAGAGGATGAGAGGGACCGAGGCGAGGGTGCGCTTCAGGCGGTTGCACACCGAGAACCCGCTCATGTCGGGCAGCTCGGCGGCGAGCAGGATGAGGTCGGGCTTGCTCGCGCGGCAGCGGTCGACGGCCGGCTCGCCAGAGGAGAGGACGGTGACGTGGAAGCCGGCGGGCCGGAAGGCGCCGCGGATCGACTCCGCCACCTCGTGATCCGACTCGATGAGGAGGAGCTCGCGTCCCATAGGGCGGGCTCATGCTATCCCGGATCGTGAACGGGGAGAAACGCTTGGCCCCGCGCGGCCGAGGCCTCCGCGGCCCTTCGCGGCCGGCGTCCGCGAGGGGGACGCCGCCCGGAGAGGCGCGCTTAAGGCGAGGGGCGCGAGCGTGGTAATGGTTCGCCCACATGCCCGCCTACGTCCTTACCGTGGAGGTGGAGCAGGCCCGGGCCGACGATCTCGCCGCGCTCCTCGTCGACGGGGGCGCGAGCGGCGCCGAGGTCCGCGACGCCACCGTCCTGCCCATGCCCGGCGTCGCCCGTCCCGCGCCAGGGCGCGCTCGGGTGGCCTGCTTCTTCGCGAGCCGCGACGCGGCCGAGGAGGCCGCTCGGTCCCTAGGCCTCTCGGGACAGATCGATGAGCTCGGCGATCAGGACTGGAGCGAGGGCTGGAAGAGAGGCCTTTCCCCCTTTGTGGTGGGCCGGGTGTTCATCCGGCCCTCCTTCGTCGCGGCCCGGCCGCCGGCCGGGGCGGTGGAGGTGGTGATCGACCCCGGGATGGCCTTCGGCACCGGTACCCATCCCACCACCGCCCTCTGCCTCGCCGCGCTCGACGCCTGCCTCGCCCAGGCGCCCGGGGCTACCGTCCTCGACGTCGGGACCGGGACGGGCCTGCTCGCCATCGCCGCGCGCAAGCTCGGCTCCATGCGGGTGGTCGCGACCGACCAGGACCCGGTGGCGCTGCGGGTGGCCGCCGAGAACGCCTCCCGCAACGGCGTCGAGCTGGAGCTCGACGGACGAGCGCCCGAGCACCAGGGCGGGCCCTTTCACGTGGTGGTGGCGAACATCCTTGCCAACGCGCTCGTCGAGCTCGCTCCCGGCCTCGCCTCCGTCCTCGCGCCCGGGGGCACCCTCCTCCTGTCGGGGATCCTTTCCGGCCAGGAGGGCGAGGTCCTCTCCGCCTACCTCGCCGCGGGCCTGCGGCGCGACGAGGATCGCGAGCGGTCCTCGGGGGAGTGGCGCCTCCTCGCCCTCGCGGCGCCGGGGCCCGGCCTGGCGGGGTCGCGGTGAGGCGCCTGTTCGTCCCGCGCGCGCGCATCGCCGGCGACCGCGCCGCGCTCACCGCCTCCGACCGGCACTACCTCAGGGACGTGCTCAGGCTCGGAACGGGCGACCCCCTCCAGGTCTTCGACGGGGAGGGCGGCATCTACCCGGCGCGGATGGAGGCCAGCGGCGGGCTCGCCCTCGGGCCGCGGGCGCAGGCCCCCGCGCCGCGCACGCGCCTGTGGCTCGGCTTCGCCCTCGCGCGCGGCGAGAAGTGCGACCTCCTCGTCCAGAAGGCCACCGAGCTCGGGGCGGCGCGGCTCTCGCCCTTCGAGGCCGTCCGCTCGGTGGTGCACCTCGAGGGCGGACGCGGCGAGAAGCGCACCCTGCGCCTCGCCCGCATCGCCGCCGAGGCGGCCCGCCAGTGCGGGCGCGCCGACGTCCCGCAGGTGGATGCGCCCCGGACCCTCGCGGCGGTCCTCTCCGAGGCACCGCCCTCCTACCGCAAGATCCTCCTCTACGAGGGGGGCGGCGAGTCCCTGGTGAGCGTGGTCGACCGCGGCGCCGAGGGCCACCTCCTCCTCCTCGGCCCGGAGGGCGGCTTCGCCGAGGAGGAGGTGGAGCGATGCCTCGCCTCCGGCGCCCGCCTCGCCACCCTTGGCCCGCGGGTCCTGCGCTTCGAGACCGCCGGCATCGCCGCCCTCGCCCTCGTGCAGCACCTCGCGGGCGACCTCGGTTAGAGGGCGCCCGCCCTTGGCCCGCGGGCGCCGGCCCGTGGAGGCCGCCGACCCCCTTTGGGTCCTCGCGGTGGAAGGAGCGTCTTGGACGAGCGTCCACGACGGACCGCCGGCGGTCCCAGGCGCCCGGGGGCGTCCCTTCACCCTAAACTTTGACACGCGCGCCCGAGGGGCTAGCCTCGTCCCGTGAAATGCCCCCGGTGCCTCGCGGAGAACCGGCTCTCCGGCTCGCGCTGCGCGTCCTGCGGCGCGCCGCTCCTCATCCCCGAGGACCCCGCCCTGCGGCAGCTCGACGAGGAGCTCGCGCTCGACCGGCGGAGGGAAAGGGACCCCCAGCTCGACCTGCCCGAGTTCACCGACGCCGAGCTCCTCGAAGGGCCGTGCGCCCTCGGCGCCAGCGCCGAGGAGGCCGAGCCGGCCGCCACCCATCTCACCTGCGCACCCCTCGAGCGGCGGCTCCTCGCCTGGGCGGTCGACGCCGGCCTGGTCCTCTCGGCGGTGGCGCTGCCGCTCCTCGCCTCGGCGCGAGTCGAGCCCTCGCCCGACCCGTTGGGCGTCCTCTTGCCCGCCGCCCTCGCGCTCTCCCTGCTCCTCGGCTTCGGCTACGGCGCGCTGGCTGGAGCGCTCGAGGGGGCGACCGTCGGCCAGCGCCTGCTCGGGCTCCGGGTGGTCGGGCCGGACGGCGGCGCGCCCGGCCTTCTGCGGTCGGCGGCGCGCGCCGCGCTGGCGGTGACCGGCGCGGCGGCGCTCGGCGTGGGGCTGTGGCCGGCCATCTTGACGAACAGTGGACGCGGCCTGCACGACCTCGTCACCGGCACGGTCGTGGTCCTCTCGCCTTGACCCCCCGTGGCGAGGAGCCTAGAACCGAGAGCCGTGGCCTCCGACCTCGCCGCCGTCCTCGCCGAAGCGGGCGCGGTCTCCCAGGACGACCTGGGGCGTGCGCTCCGCCGGCAGAAGGAGGCCGGCGGGACTCTCGACACGGCGCTGCTCGAGCTGGGCCTCGTCGAGGAGGACGCGCTCGTCGCGGCGCTGGCGCGAGCCTCCGAACTCCCGCCCCTGCCGAAGGGGCCCATCGAGCCCGATCCGAGGGCCCGGCGGGTCTTCCCCGGGCGCGTCGCGGAGCGCCACGGTCTGGCGCCGTTCCGCCTCGACGGGCGCGAGCTGTCGGTGCTCGTCACCTGGCCGGCCGACCTCTCGGCGCTGGACGAGATCAGCTTCATGCTCTCCCTGCACCTCGTGGCCCACGTGGCCCCCGAGTGGCGCGTCCGCGAGCTCATGGCGCGGGTCTACGGCGGGGAGCTCCCGGAGCGCCTGGCGGCGGTGGCGGCGCGGGTGCTCTCGGCGCCGGCCGGCGCCGCGCCCCTCGAGCAGGCCTCGAAAGGGCCCGAGGGCGCCACCCTCCCGCCGGGCGGGCCCGAGGCGGTCCTCGCGGCCGCGCCGGCCGCGGGCGGCGAGGAGGCCCGCGCGGCCTCGCCCGTAGCCGAGCGGCCGGCGCCCCCCGACGAGCCCCTGGCGAGCGCGCTCACCCAGGCCCTGGAGGCTCCGGGCGAGCCGGGCGCCCCGGAGGAGGCGGTGCCGGCCGAGCACGGCGCGCCCCCGCGCTGGACGCGCCAGGAAGCCTTCGCGGCGCTCGACGCCTCGAGGACCCGCGACGAGGTCCTGGAGGTGGTGCTGCGCTACGCGCGCGACTTCTTCGAGGCCGCGGCGGTGTTCGCGGTGGCGCGCGAGCACGTGGGCGGCCACGATGCCCGGGGCTGGGAGGGGGCGCGGGTGCGCTGCCGCGCCGTCCGGGTGGCGCCCTCGGAGGTCGAGCTCTTCCGGTCGGTGCTCGAGGCGAGCGGCCCGTACCTGGGCCCGCTGGCGGGCGAGCCGGGGAACCGGGCTCTGCTCTCGGCCCTGGGCCGGCCCTGGCCGCGCACGGTGCTCGTCTACCCGGTGGCGGTCCGGGCCCGCATCGTCTGCCTGCTCTACGCCGACAACGGGGACGCCCCGGTGTCCCCGGCCAGGCTCGGGGACCTCCTCCTGTTCGCGGCCGCCATCGGCGGCGCCCTCGACCGGATCCTGCGGGAGGCGAAGCGGCTGCGCGCCCTCGCCTTGCCCCCCGCCGAGGCGCCGCCGGAGCCCGTCCCCCCGCCTTCCGAGCCGGCTTCGCAGGCGACCCCGCCCGCGACCGCCTTCGAGGAGGCTCCGGCCACGCCCGAGGCGGAGCCGGAGGTGAAGGAGCCCTGGGAGGCGCGCGAGCCCGCCCAGGCCCGCTCGCCGGCGCCGGCCCGCGCCGAGGAACGGGACCTGTTCGAGGTGGCCTCGGCGCGGGAGGTCCTGGCGCGGGCGGACTTCGATCCACCCGAGCTCGTCCGGCGGCTCTCCACCTCGCGGCGCGACTCGGCCGAGCGCTCGCGGCTCTCTCAGGAGCTTCTCCGCCACGGTCCGGCCGCCGCCGCCGCGCTCGCCGCCGCCTTCCCCGGCCCGCTCGAGGGCGGCGAGGCCCCGGACGCGCTGCCGGTCGAGGCGCGCGGACCTCTGCTCGCGGCGCTCGCCGCCCTGGGGGCGGTGGCGACGCCCTTCCTGGTCCGCCTGCTCCTCGCGGCCGACCCGCAGCAGCGGCGGCTGGCGGTGGAGCTCCTCGCCCGCACCGGCGACCCGGCCGCCTTCTTGCCCCTCGCCGAGCGGGCGCTCGACGCCGAGCCGCGGGTGGCCGAGGCCGCCCTGTCGGCGCTCGCCCGGGCGCGCGCCCACCCCGAGTTCCACCCGGTGGTGGAACGCCTGCGGCGCGCCCTCCTGGGCAGCGAGGCCGATCGCCCGGTCCAGGCGGCGCTGGCCCTCGCCCGCCTCGGCGACGAGGAGTCGGTGCCGCTCCTCATCCAGGCGCTCGACACCCCGGGCCCGCTGGCCGGCGCCGCCGACGCGGCCCTCGAGCTCCTCACCTGCCGACGCTTCGGCCCCTCGCCGGCGCCCTGGCTCAAGTGGTGGAGGGAGCACCGCTCCGAGCACCGGGAGGACTGGCTCTTCCTAGCGCTCGGCGACGACGACCGGGCGGTGCGCACGGCGGCCGCCGAGAGCCTGCGCGCCGCCGGGTCGCCGCCTCTCACCTGGTCGGCGGACCTGCCGGCCCCCGAGCGGCTGGAGGCGGCGGCCCGCTGGCGCTCCTGGTGGCAGGTGGAGAAGAAGTCGCTCTGACCCCGGCCGCGGGGCCCCGACGCGGCGAGGGGCCCGCGCCTTTGCCTGTTCCGGCGAGCTTCGCTACAGTTCGTGGGCCCCTTCCCACACCCACCCACCTCAGGCGGGAGCGCTCATGGACAAGCCCATCGACCCGGATCCGCGCCGAGCCCTCCTGGAGAAGCTCGCCGAGGACGCCGAGCGGGGTGGGGGCGAGGAGCGCATCGCCAGGCAGCACGAGTCCGGGAAGCTGACGGCGCGCGAGCGGATCGAGCTCTTCCTCGACCCGGGCAGCTTCGTCGAGACGGACAAGTTCAAGACCCATCGCTGCGCCGAGTTCGGGATGGAGAAGCAGAAGATCCTCGGCGACGGCGTGGTCACCGGGTACGGCCTCGTGGAGGGACGGCAGGTCTTCGTCTTCGCGCAGGACTTCACGGTGTTCGGCGGCTCGCTCTCCGGGTCCTACTCCGAGAAGATCTGCAAGATCATGGACCTCGCCATGGAGGTGGGCTGCCCGGTGGTCGGCCTCAACGACTCCGGGGGCGCCCGCATCCAGGAGGGGGTGGTCTCGCTCGCCGGTTACGCCGAGATCTTCCTGCGCAACACGCTCGCCTCCGGGGTGGTGCCCCAGGTGAGCGTCATCATGGGGCCGTGTGCCGGGGGAGCGGTGTACTCGCCGGCCATCACCGACTTCATCTTCATGGTGAAGGACACGAGCTACATGTTCATCACCGGTCCCGACGTCATCAAGGCGGTCACGCACGAGGAGGTGACGAAGGACGACCTCGGCGGCGCCCGCGCCCACTCCCAGAAGTCGGGGGTGGCCCATTTCACCTTCGACACCGAGGAGGCCACGCTCAAGGCGGTCCGCGAGCTCATCTCCTACCTGCCGCTCAACAATGCCGACGATCCGCCCTCCATCCCTTCCTCCGACGACCCCACCCGGCGGGACGACGTCCTCAAGACCATCGTCCCCGACAACCCCAACAAGCCCTACGACATGAAGGACGTCATCCGGGCGGTGGTCGACGACCGGCACTTCTTCGAGGTGTCCCAGCACTTCGCCGAGAACATGGTGGTGGGCTTCGCCCGCCTGAACGGGCGCCCGGTGGGCCTGGTGGCCAACCAGCCCGCGGTGCTGGCCGGCGTGCTCGACATCGACGCCAGCGTGAAGGCAGCCCGCTTCGTGCGGTTCTGCGACGCCTTCAACATCCCGCTGCTCACCTTCGTGGACGTGCCAGGCTTCCTCCCCGGTACCGACCAGGAGTGGAACGGGATCATCAAGCACGGGGCGAAGCTCCTCTTCGCCTTCGCCGAGGCCACCGTCCCCAAGGTGACGGTCATCACCCGCAAGGCCTACGGGGGGGCCTACGACGTGATGGCGTCCAAGCACATCCGGGCCGACGTGAACCTCGCCTACCCGAGCGCCGAGATCGCGGTCATGGGCCCGGAAGGCGCGGTCAACATCATCTTCCGCAAGGAGATCCTGGCCGCGCAGGACCCGGCGGCCGAGCGGCAGCGCCTCATCGCCGACTACCGCGCCAAGTTCGCCAACCCCTACAAGGCGGCCGAGCTCGGATACGTCGACGAGGTGATACGCCCCGAGGAGACCCGCCCGCGCGTCATCCGGGCCTTCGAGATGCTGCGCACGAAGAGCCAGGAGCTCCCGCCCAAGAAGCACGGCAACATCCCGCTCTGAAGGGCCGAGCGGGCCCTGGCGGGGAGAGCCGCCGCAGCGGACATGCGAAGGCCCGGTCTCCCCGAGAGGAGACCGGGCCTCGCCTTCCCTCCCTCGGCGATGGACGGCTACGCCTTGCGGACGTTGGCCGCCTGCAGGCCCTTCGGGCCCTTCACCACGTCGAACTCCACCTTCTGCCCCTCGGACAGGCTGCGGAAGCCATCCATCTGGATGGCCGTGTGGTGGCAGAAGACGTCTTCACCCCCGTTGTCCTGGGTGATGAAGCCGAAGCCCTTCGCATCGTTGAACCACTTCACGGTACCTGTTGCCATTTCGTCGACTTTCCTAGCTGCTCGGGCGCGACATTGCGCCCGATCTCCCCGTGCGCGCGGGTGAGTACCTAGGATCTAATTCAATTTCGCGAGAGATGTCGAGCGCAACAGGTGAACCCAACGTGGAGTCCTCGCGTCGAATACACACCCGGCGAAAGAGCCCCAGCCCGGTCCCTCCTTGGCCCGCGAGGCGCTCGGCGGGGCCAGCCGAACCCCGGGCGGTCCCGAACATCCCGAAGAGTTCTCGGGTGCTCCGCCCCTCCCTCCGTGGGTCAGGGCCTCGGGGTCACCTCGGCCCCGGGCCCCCCTGAGGCGAGGGAAGGCCGGCCGGGCCGGGGCCCTCGTCGAGGAGGGCGGTCGCCCTGGCGAGCACCGCCGGCCCGAGGCCGGGCGGCCCCGTGCGCGCGAGGAAGGGACGTTCGCGCGGCGGGCGCGGGCCGCAGGCCCGCGCCGGGAGGCGGGGCCCCGCGAGGGAGGGCGCCGCGGCCTCTCGCGCTGGCGGGCGCAGGACGGCGCTCCTTCGCCCGCGGGCGAACCTCGCGGCGAGGGCGGGGACGCTCCCGGTTGGACGCGGCGCGCCGGCCGGCGGGCCCTCGTCGAGGAGCCGCGCGGGGCGGGGGCGAGGCGCACCCCGGGGCCGCTTGCGCTACAATCCACCCTCCCGAGGAACGGCCCCTAGACCTCCCGATGATCCCCCCCACCGAGCTCGCGCCAGGGACGAGGCCGCTCGTGGCCTCGGTCTCCATGGGCTACGGGCACCTGCGGGCCGCGCACGCGCTCGCCGAGGCGCTGGGCGAACGGGTGGTGGAGGTGGATCGCCCGCCATTCACTGATGGTGACGAAGAGCGCCTGTGGCAGCGGGTGCGGGCGGCCTACGAGCTCACCTCGAGGCTCTCCTCCCTGCCCTTCGTGGGGGCGCCCCTCAAGTGGCTCCTCGACCAGGTGACGAGCATCCCGTCCCTCCATCCCTATCGCGACCTCTCCGAGCCCACCCACGGGGTGAAGACCCTCGACCGCCTCATCCGGCGCAACCTCGGGCGGGGGCTCGTGGAGGAGCTCAGGCAGAGCGGTCGCCCGCTCCTCACCACCTTCTACTCGCCGGCCATCCTGGCCGACCGCGCCGGCCTCGGCCCGGTCTACTGCGTGGTCACCGACACCGACGTGAACCGGATCTGGGCGCCGCGCTCGCCGGCGGCGACCCGGATCCGCTACCTCGTCCCCACCCAGAGGGCCGGCAAGCGCCTGCGCGCCTACGGCGTGCCGGCCTCCCGGATCGCCTTCACGGGCTACCCGCTCCCGCACGAGCTCCTGGGCGGACCGGGGCTCTCGGCCCTGGCGAAGAACCTGGCCGGCCGCATCGTGCGGCTCGACCGCGACGGCGAGTTCCGGCGAGAGCGGCGCGAGGAGGTGGCCCACTTCCTCGGCCCGCTGCCCGCCGAGGAGGAGGGGCGGCCGCCCTTGCTCGCCTTCGCGGTCGGCGGCGCCGGGGCCCAGGCCGGCCTGCCGCGGGCCTTCCTCCCCTCCATGCGGCGCGAGGTCCTCGAGGGGCGACTGCGGGTGGCGCTGGTGGCCGGGGTGAGGCGCAAGGTGGCGGAGGTCCTGTCGGAGTGCGTCCGTGCCGCGGGCCTGGAGGGCTCGCCGGGGGTGGAGATCCTCTTCGAGGAGGACACCGGCGCCTACTTCACCGGGATGAACGCCCTGTTGGCCCGCACCGACCTCTTGTGGACCAAGCCCTCCGAGATGAGCTTCTTCGCCGCCCTCGGCCTGCCGCTCGTCCTCGCCTCGCCGGTGGGGGCCCACGAGCGGCACAACCGCCGCTGGGTACGCGAGGCGGGGGCCGGGGTGAAGCAGCGCGATCCCCGCTTCGCCGGCGAGTGGCTGGGCGACATGCTCTCGGAGGGCTCGCTGGCCGCGGCGGCCTGGGCGGGCTTCATGCGGCTCCCCAAGTTCGGCCTCTACCGCATCCTGGAGGCGATCCGGGGCGACCAGAGCGCGCCCTTCGAGGGCGCGGCCCACACCGGGTGACCCGCCGTTCCACCTTGCGCGCCGCGAGCGGCTCGCCCGACAATGCCCGCGTGCTGCGCGCGTTCTCCATGGTCTACTGGGTCTTCGTGGCGCTCACGATGCCGGTCTTCTTCACGGCGGCGCTCCTCATCTTCGTCGTCACCTACCCGTTCGACCGGCGGCGGGTGGCCCTGCAGCTCTTCTCCTGCTTCTGGGCCTCGTTCTACGTGTACGCAAACCCGCTCTGGCGCTCGCGGGTCACCGGCCGCGCCAAGCTGCCCTGGCGGGGCCCGGCGGTGATCGTGGCGAACCACCTGTCGCTCGTCGACATCCTGGTCCTCTACGGCCTCTACCGACCGTTCAAGTGGGTGTCGAAGGCGGAGAACTTCCGGGTCCCCTTCGTCGGCTGGAACATGGTCATCAACGACTACGTTCGGCTCTCCCGCGGGGCGCGCGGCTCGATCCAGGCCATGATGGAGCACTGCCGGCGCCACCTCGCCCGCGGCGCCCCAGTCCTCATCTTCCCGGAGGGCACGAGGTCGGACGACGGCCGCCTCCAGCCCTTCAAGGACGGCGCCTTCCGGCTGGCGATGGAGGCCCAGGTACCGGTGATCCCGGTGGTGGTGCAGGGCACGCACGAGACCTTGCCCAAGCACGGCCTCGTCCTGCGCCAGCGGATGGACGCGCGGGTCGAGGTCCTCGACCCGGTCGACCCCGCTCGCTTCGAGAGCGCCTCCGACCTGCGCGATGCGGTCCGCGCCACCATGGCGAAGGCGCTCCTCGAGCCGAGGGCCTGACCGCCGCGGCTCATCCGAGGTCCGGGGCGCGGGTCCTCCCGAGGGTTCCCCCCGGGGCGCCCCCTTCTGTGGACGCCGCCTGACAGGGCATGACGCGGAGCGTCAGCGACCCCGGGCCGAGGAGCCAGCCTTTACCGCCCGGCGGTGGGCGGCTATCGTGGCCACCCCGCGAAAGGAAGCCGCGAGAGAGCCCGAGAGGTCCCTCCCATGAGCGTCGAGCGCAGGCGTTTCCGCAAGGTCCTCGTGGCCAACCGCGGCGAGATCGCGGTCCGGATCATGCGCACCTGCCGCGAGATGGGCCTGAGGACCGTGGCGGTCTACTCGGACGCCGACCGCGGGTCCCTGCACGTTCGCTTCGCCGACGAGGCCGTGCGCATCGGCCTGCCGCCCTCGCGGGAGAGCTACCTGGTGGTGGACCGGATCATCGCCGCCTGCAAGGCGACCGGCGCGGATGCGGTGCACCCGGGGTACGGCTTCCTGTCCGAGAAGGCGGAGTTCGCGCGGGCGCTCACGGCGGCCGGGATCGCCTTCATCGGCCCGCCGGCCGAGTCGATGGACGCCATGGGCGTCAAGACCACCGCCCGCAAGAACATGCAGGCGGCCGGGGTGCCCACCGTGCCGGGCTCGGCCGCCCCCATCGGGAGCGAGGCCGAGGCGCGGGCGCTGGCCGACGAGATCGGCTACCCGGTCATGATCAAGGCCGCCGCCGGCGGGGGCGGCAAGGGCATGAAGCGCTGCGAGCGCGGCGAGGACTTCAAGGCCCTCTGGCAGA
>Ga0335081_10007417_pt1 | contig 17533 bp, 12 predicted proteins | sample Lox_Sample_35_FD_206713 | JGI IMG/M metagenome (GOLD analysis project Ga0335081, IMG submission 206713) | Soil microbial communities from Loxahatchee National Wildlife Refuge, Florida, United States - Lox_Sample_3.5 | ecosystem: Environmental > Terrestrial > Soil > Wetlands | place: USA... | reverse complement strand
AGCCGACGCGAGGGAGCCGGTCCGCTTCTCCCAACGCGTAGGCGGCTCGCGAGCGTTGCTCGGCGCTGTGGTCGCTGAGCGCTCGAACCCAGTACTCTGCGGAGTGGCCCCGGTACTCCCACTCCGGCGCCTGTCTGCCGAGCCGAGCTCCGGCAGACAGGCCGGCTGCTGCTCCCAACACCAGCCCGCCGAGCAGTATGACTGCCTCGCGAGTGCCCCAGCCCCGCTTCCGCTGCGCGGGTCGCATGAGCGGCGGTCGTCCGCTACACGCTCAGTCGCACCCGCAGCACTGCGGTCCTCGGCCGGCCCGCGACGGCACCGCTGAAGAAGGCGCCTTTCAACAGGTACGTGTTATCGAACGCGTTGTCGACGTACACCTCCGGTATCACGGCCGTCCGTCCTACCGTAAACGCATACCCGGCGCTGGCATTGAGGATGAAACTCGGCGGGACCTTGATGCTCGAGTTGAAGCACAATAGCCCGGTGCAGTACGTCGAATCGGGATCGTTACCGTTGGCCAGTCCCGTCCCATAAATACCCGTGGCCGAAACGTAGAATCCGTGCCGGGCGGAATACACGAGGTTGGCGAGTGCCGAAATCCGCTGATCGTGGTCGAGATCGAAGTAGCCGGACGGCGCCACCTCCGGGAAGAAGCCGCCGGTGATTGGTCCGATCCCGTACGCGTGGTTGAGCGCGAAATTGAGGTACCCCGAGAGTGGCCCCCTCGGATGAAAGTCGAGGACCGCCTCGATTCCCGTGATCTTTACCTGGGCGATGTTGACGTCGGTGACGATCGCGGACCCGGGAATCGTGTTGTCATCGATGCCCGGCGTGCTCTGCTTGTAGTAGCCGGCCAATTTTGTCGTGATACCGGCCGGGAAGCGATGGATATAGCCAACCTCGTAAAAGTTGTCGCGCTCGGGAAGCGTAGGCGTCGTCACGACGCCCGAATCCGCGACACTGGTGATGGACCGGAGGTCTTCGATGTTCGTGGGAATGAACAGCCGGCCGTAGTACAGATAGAACGTGTTTGACGCGCTCGGCAGGTAACTCAGCCTGACGCGAGGACTGAGCTGTGTCTGGTTGCCCGCAAACGGGGCCACGTGTGAATCGTAGCGCGCTCCCAGCCGGAGCTCCCATTTGTCGGTCGGGGAGATGGCCGTCTGAGCGTACACGCCGATGTCGTGACCGTCGAGCGCCGAGTTCGACGCTGGGCCGGGGTTCCCGGCCGAGTCGGTTGTCGTGAAGTCCTCCTGACCACCGGTGACGGACGAGAGCGTGCCGAATTTGAACTCGAGCCCGTGATGCGGCCGGAGCGTGTAGTCCGCCTTCAAGCCCCAGCTGTGAAACGCGCGATCTTCGCTGAGGTTATAGGCCGTCTCCGTATCGGGATAGAACACGAAGGGCGGCTCATCGCCCGCTCCGGGGATGTAGTGCAAGGTGCCGTCACGATAGAAGCCGCCCACGAAAATTTCCGACCCCGTGCGCTCCGCAGTCGTGTCGCCGCTGAACCGGTGCCGCCAGGCCAGATTCACGAATCCATTCACGTCCTCTTGCTTGTCATTCAGGAATCCGGCGGTGGAGTCGTACGGCACGTTGAACCGCGTCCGCGAACGGTTGACGTCGAGCGTGATTACGTCGCGATCCGATGCGGTGTAGACGAGCTTGCCGAAGCCGAAGCCGTCCTGGCCCTCGTTCGAGTAGTTCTGGATCGTATTCGTCGCCGAATCGAGGACCACCGGCTCCTGGCGCATGTCGGTCCCCTGCCGCGCGGCCGAGACAAACAGGCCGAGTTTTCCCGAGTTCCCGCTGATATCGAAGGCCTGCCCATTGGACTTATACGAGCCGCCGTACGCGGTGAAATTGCCATGGAACGCGCCGGTGGGAATCCGGGTCGAGATATCGATCACGGCGGCGGTCTTCCCACCGTATTCGGCATCCCAGCCGCCGGTCTGAAACTGAATCTTGTTGACCACCGCGGGATCGAACAGCTCGTTCAGACTGCCGGACAAACCCGATGAGACCGGCAGCCCGTCCACGTAATACGTGTACTCCGCGTGCTGGCCACGAATGTGCACCTCGCCCGTGGGCGCGCGGGCAGCGCCCGCGATCGATTGCTGCACGATCTGTGAGGTCGTCTGCGTCGGCGCGCCGTGATAATCGTTCTGTTCGAATACCTGGTTGCCGGTGCGCGTGTCGAGTGCGATTGGTGCGGTTGCGGTGACCTCCAGAGCCTGCAAGTTGACGGGAACGGGACTCAAATGAAATGCCACGAACGCGGGCGCGGCTTCACCCGTTACGCGAACGTCCTGCGACGTCTCGCGGTATCCGAGCGAGCGGACCTGCACGGTGTACGCCCCGACGTTCAGGTTGTGAATCACGAAGCGGCCGAATGCGTCGGTGAGCGTGGTCGTGACCACGCCCCCGTTCTGGAGCAGCCGGACCTCCGCAGTCTGAATCGGGTTCCCCGTGACGCTGTCGGTCACGGTTCCCGTGATGTCACCCGTAACGGGCACCCGGGCGTGCGCCCGGGATGGGGTGAGCGTGGCGGCCGCGAGCAGCAATAACGCTGCCACGGCGGGCGTCGAAAGCCGTCGCATACATCCTCTCCTATTTCGGGATGGGCTACGCACCGCGGGCGCGCACAAATGCCGTCCGCCGGTCGTGGCTCTGTTGGTGTGCGGGGAACTAGGAGAGGACGGGGGGACCGCGAGAGAAGTGAAGGAGCTGGACGCGAGCCTGATAGCCGCTCGCGACCGTCCTGAAGGCGTGGGCAATCGTGGAACGTTCCTCGAAGCCCGCAACCACGGGTGCTGCGCCCACGACGGAGGTCGTGATGAACCGGCAGAAAATGCAATCGGGCCCGTGAGCGTGCGGGCACGTGCTCGACGTGTGCGACTCGAAGTGTATGGCCCGTGGGCCCGCTTCTACCACGTCCTCGCGGACGTCGGCCCATGTCGCTGCAGTCGGCAGAGCGAGCTGCAGCACCGCAGCCATAAACCACAGCACGCGGGTGAGCGACGAGTGGGCGTGCATCGTGCGCATGCTACCCTCGCTTCCGGACACCGTTCCACGCATGACGACGCGCCCCTTTTGCACGACCAAGGATTGCAAATTGGCTCGGTGGGGTCAAGAGGTGCGGAGATGCGGTCACAGCAGGCGACAGTGCATGCAGGCTAGATCTGTGAGTGTGGGCACAGTATACCGCCCGCCTGCGTATTAATGTAGCTATCGGCGCCCCGTTCCCTGGCCGGAGGGAGTCATTTCGTGAGACGAGCGTTTGGCGTTGCCATCTTCACGCTCAGCGTTACCGCGGCTTGGCGGCCCGCTTGTGCGCAGGCGGTGGGGCACGTGCATCCTCGGTGGGAAATTCAAAAATTCGACTTCTCGCCTAACGGCGTGTGGCGGAACCGCGCGCGCCAGGTGGCGCAGACGCGACGCGCGCTGGTGTCGCTCCGAGCGTTTGGACAATTGAACAGCGGGTTGGGACTGGCAGGTGCAGTGCTCACTGCGGCCGCTCCGATCATACACGGAACGCTGCAGGTTCCGGCGATCCTGATGGATTTCTCGGATACACCTGCTCCCCCGTTCCCCGAGTCCTCCTACGCTACCGTGCTATTCGGAACGACGCCGCCCGCCGGACAGCCCTACACGATCCGGACGTTCTACGAGCAGATGTCGCAGGGCAATTTCAGCATGCAAGGCCAGGTGCTTGGCTGGGTGCAGCTCGCGAAACCGGAGTCGTCCTACACCGGCGGCAGGAACTGCAACGACAATCCCTTCGGCACGGCGAACTGTAACGGGATTTTCGACTCCAACACTCCGACGATGGTCCCGATCGACAGCCTGCAAGCGGGACTGCGCGAAGCGCTCGCCAGGCTCGACTCTGCCGGGGTCGATTGGGGTCAGTTCGACAACGACGGCCCGGACGGTCATCCCAATTCCGGCGATGACGACGGCTATGTCGACATGGCGATCTTCATTCATCCCGACGTAGGCGGAGAATGCGGCGGCAATAACAACGTCTGGTCGCACCGCTACGTGCTCACTAATCAGGACCAGTCCGCCGAGAGTGCGTACGTTACGAAGACTCCCGCGCACAACGGGGGCTTCATCAAGGTGCGCGACTACACCATCCAGGCCGGGGTAGGCGGGTCGCAGGCGTGCAACGCGTCGCAGATCATGCCGATCGGCACTGCGGCGCACGAATCGGGACACGGACTGGGTCTGCCCGATCTCTACGATACGAGGTACCTGAGCGAGGGACTCGGGGAATGGGGTCTGATGGGCAGCGGGAACTACTCGGATCCACCGAGCCCGAGCCGCATGGAAGCGTGGTCGCTTTCCGAACTCGGCTGGATCACCATCCTGCCTCTTACCGGCTCTGGTACGTATTCCCTCAGCCCCGCCGGCCTGAACGCCGACACCGCGTTCATCGTGCGACCGCAAGGCGCCAATCCGCGTGGCGAATACTTCCTCATCGAGAATCGCGAGGCCGTTCTCGCCGATACCGCGCTGATTCGCAATCACTGCGCCATCAGCGGAATCATGGGCTACAGTACGCTGGGGTGTGGCGGCGGGCTGATGATCCTGCACGTGGACTCGGCGCAGCTCGCGAATACCGGGTTTCACGCCGGCAACGTGGTGAACTATGGGCCGATTCACGGTGTCGAGCTCGAACAAGCCGATGGGCTTGGGAATCTCGACAGAAACCCGAACACGCAGCCGTACCCCACGTCGTCGAACCGCGGCGATGGGGGCGATCTCTACCCCGGAGTAACCGGCAACACGGCGTTCACGCCGTACACCAATCCCGCCGCCGTCAAGAACTACGATGGCACGTCCGCCGGCTTCGCGATCGACTCGATTCGCCTGCTGTCTCCCAATGGGATCGTGTCGTTCCGACTGCAATTCCTCGCGGTCGGGCAGGTACTCGCGGCGCAGCTGCCGGACGTGCTGCAGCAGCTCTTCAATGGTTCGAGCGCGCTATCGGCGGCTCAGATCGGCTACATCAATAGCCTCGCCAGCCGAACTGACTCGACCCACATCGATGTGGGTTCGTTCCTGGCCTGGGTACGCGCGTCGCATCCAACTCCAACGGGCTTTGCCGCTCCGCGGGTGGCTGCGGTCAGAGGGACGGCGCCATGACCCGCCGCGCATTACTGGCCGTCTTCGCGGCGGGCGTCTTGCTGGGATGCGTCAATCAACCGACCGGACCGCAGGCCGGCGTTCTCTCGGTCGTACTCAGCGCTCCCCAAAACGGTGTCGACGGAGCGATTCTGTTCACGGTGTCGGGCCCGGCCACACCGACTTCATCGCCCACGGTGGCAACCGGCGACACGCTGTGGGGTGGACCGTTTACCGCAACCTCGAACCAGTACGTGGTCACGGGAAATGTCCGCAGCGGTACGCTGCTGACCTTCGGGGTCTCGGACGTGAACCTGGCGAATCAGTACACCGCGACGATCAGCCAGGTCGCCGCTTCGGCAAACTATTCCTTGCGACCCCTCACAGGATATTCGCTCGTCATCGCGAAATAAGGTCTCATTCCGGCCAGCCCTCCAACCTTTGTGCTGCCTGAAAACCAGCGATTCAACGGAGGCGGGAACACGCTCGATCACCAAAATGCGCGCTACTATGCGAGGACTCCGTCGAGGTAGCCCTCGTCCCAGGCGATTGCGAAGTCCCCGCCACACCGTGGACAGACATGCTTTTTCCGCCGGAGAGGGGGCAGGGCCACGCGTTCGTGGCAGTCAGGGCAGACGATGTACCCATTCCGGCATGCAACGGGTGTCCTCGGTCCGACGAACCGCTTTCGGACCACCGTCCATTCCGCGGGATGGTCAGTCCGGATATCGAGCCACGCCCGCGGAGCCTTGATCGCGCCACGCCCTTCGACGAGCACCACTGCCTCGAGCAGGGTGTGTGACGTCACCCGATACCAGCCGCCCAGCCGCAGCGGCACGTTGACGGGCGTCTTTAACCGCGCCCAACACTTGAGGTTCTCCACCGCTCCCACCGGTTGAGGGCCGGCCGATGATCGTCAGGAGATCACCGCTTGTCAATGAAACCCTTATTGAATTGCCAAATAGAACGACTGATCCCCCCGCACGATCGTAAACACGATCGCGTCCCCCGCTGCCTTGACCACCGCCGAGAATTCCGAGAGCGTGGTCACGGGCTGGCGATTCACGGACGTGATAATGTCGCCCTGCCGTAACCCCTCCTGATACGCGGCGCTGTTCGGGGCGGCGTGCTCGACTTCGATTCCCGCCACCTCCCCATTGTCCGCCGGCTCCGTGAGCGTCCCGAAGGTGACCCCCGTCAGACGATCGTCGAGCGAATCGCCGGAGACTTGTTCCGCCACCGCGGTGGCGAGCGCCGTCGTGAAGGTCATGGCCTTGCCGTCGCGCACGGCCTGGATCCGAATCGTCTGGCCGAGCTGGCGCAGTCCGATCTTGGTGCGCAGGTCGGCGGCGCCGCGTACCGGAACGCTGTCGATCGCCGTGATCACGTCTCCCGCCTTCATGCCGGCTTTCGCGGCCGCCGAGCCGGGCGCCACTTTCGACACCAGCGCGCCCGTGTTCACGCCGAGGTGCAGCGCGCGCGCGATCTGCGGCGACACGTCCTGGGCCTCGACGCCCAGCTGGCCGCGCTCGATCCGGCCGTGCTTGATCAGCTGCTGCATCACGCCGCTCACCATGTTGATCGGAATCGCGAGTCCCACGCCCACGTTGCCGCCACTGGGCCCGATGATCGCGGTGTTGATGCCCACCAGCTCGCCATCGAGATTGACCAGTGCTCCCCCTGAGTTGCCGGGATTGATCGAGGCATCGGTCTGAATGAAATCCTCGTAGCCCTCGATGCCGAGCCCGCTCCGGCCCTTTGCGCTCACGATGCCATAGGTGACCGTGCCGCCCAGTCCGAACGGATTACCGACCGCGAGCACGAAATCCCCGACCCTGAGCTGATCAGAATTGCCGAGCTTCAGCGAGGAGAGGCCCGTTCCCTGCACTTGCAGCACCGCGATGTCGGTGGCCGGATCGGCGCCCGCGATCTTCGCGTCGAGCTCGCGCCCGTCGGACAGATCGATCGTGATGCGATCGGCGTTCTGGATGACGTGGTTGTTCGTGAGCACGTAGCCACGGTCCGCATCCACGATCACGCCCGAGCCCGCGGCGTGGAACTCCTGCTGCAGCGGCTGGCGCGGCGCGCCGAAAAACTGGCGAAAGAACGGATCGTTGAACAGCGGGTTCGCCGACACGGTCATCTTCCCTTGAACCGCGACGCTCACGACCGCGGGCGCGACCTGCTGCACCACCGGCGCCAGCGTCGGCACCGGAGGCCGCGCTCGGCTCGGCGCCGAAGGCGCGGGCGCGGGCTTTGTTTTCGTGCTCTGGGCCTGAAGGTCGAACAGCGCTGACGAGACGAAAAACATTGCAAGAATGACGCGACGCATACCCCTCCTGGAACGAGCCGTGGTGAACAATCGGGAGCGACGCAGCCCGGCCGCCAATTTGAAACGCCCGGCCAACAGCGGGGTTCGCTCGCCCGTACGTAATTGCAACGACGTCAAGGAGTCTAGCATGGTGAAGCACGTGGTGTGGATGGGGCTACTCGTGGCGGCCGCCTCGTGTACGACGGTGGCTCCGGTCAGCGCCCCCGCCAGCTACATCGCATCGAAGCAGCCCCACACGGTGTGGCTTACGAAAGCGAACAAGTCGGTCGTGAAAGTCGACGGCCCGCGCATGCTCGGCGACACGGTGATCGGGTCCGTGAACGGTGACTACACCGAAATCCCGCTCAACGACGTTACGCACGTGGCGGCCGTGGAGCCCGCCAAGGGCAAGACGATCGCGGTCGCGGTCGCCGGTGGCGCGGTGACGGCAGCCGCGCTCGTCGTGATCTTCTCGCATAGCGGAAGCGGATCCAACGGTGGCATCGACACGCAGGCCGATACGATGACGCTGGGGAGAAGCTTCTAGAGATTGCTGATTGCTGATTGCTGATTGCGGATTGCGGACTCTAAAGTCCGCAATCCGCAATTGCATCACCGGTTCGCCAGCGCCCCGTAGCTCGTCTGTCTGAAGATCGAATCCGCGAGCGCGAGCGAGCGCGCTGACAGCTGCGGGTCGCGCTTCTTCACCGCTTCACCCAGCGCCTGATAGATCAACCCATACAACGCGGGAATCCCCTCGGACGGGCGATCGAGCCAGCCGCGCGGGCGCACGCGCGCCGCGGCGTGGCCGTGATACACATCGAACAACAGCGCCGTGGTGCGCGGGATATTGAAGAACCCGAGCTGCCCGACCGTAACGATCGAATCCGACGGCTGCACCACGTCATAATGCAGCTTGCGCCCGAAACCCTGGCCTTCGAGATAATCCCCCAGCCCGAGCTGGTCCGCGTAGCCGCCCACGGTGCGTGAGAAGTAAATCGGGCGCCGGCCTTGCTGATCCTTGATGGCCTGGAGCACCACGATGTCGGCGCGTTCGAGATACGGGCGGCCGAGCACCTGGGGATCGAGCGTGGTGGTGATCGTGCCCAGCTTCACGGTCGTCTTGTTCTCGAGCACGTAGTACGGCTGCAGACTCGCGAGCTGCTGATCGGTGAAGCTCAGCACGGGTCCCGTCGGCTTGAACCAGGCGCGGCGGCGATAGATCGCCGGTGCGTTGGCCGTATCGAACGGGAATACCGGGCGGCGCTGCATTTGCCGCAGATACCAGTCGGTGTTGCCGAGCGACAGGTTCAGGACCACGACGTCCTTGCGAATCCCTTCGACTTCCTGCGCGTACCACAGGGGGAACGTGTCGTTGTCGCCCGCCGTGATCAGCACGCCGTAGGGTTCGACCGACTGCAGCATGTCGTACGCGAAGTCGCGGGCCAGCGTCTCGCCGGCGCGCGACGCGGTGAGCCAGTTGCCGAGCAGCGGGACGAGCGAGATCACCAGCACGGGCGTGGCGAGCCACCAGCGCCGCCCGAGATCCGGCACGCGCGGGCGGAGCGCTTCTTCCACCCATTCCATGAACGTGGCCAGCCCGAGTCCGACCCAGATGCCCCACAGCGCGTACGACGCGATGAAGAAGTAGTCGCGCTCGCGCACCTCGCGCGCCAGCTGCGGCCGGTCGGGATACTCGGAGAACCCGTACTTGAAATTGAGATAGAAAATCAGGATGACCGTGAGCGTGATCATCAGCGCGGTCATGGCGAGCGCCGAGCGGCGATCGGCCTTCCAGTGCCGCCATGCGCCCAGGAGCCCGATACCGCCGAAGATCACGGCCAGGCCGCTCTGAATCCCCGGCGTGAAATCCCGCCCCCACTGCCAGCTGAAGTACTGAATCCACATCCCGATCTGCGCGACGAACGTCGCCTGGCGCTCGGTGACGGGCGGCTTGCCGTACTGCTCGCGATTCAATACCGCCTTCAGCGCCTCCCACGTGGTGGGCTCGCCTTCGTTGATCGCGGGATAGAAGTGCGCGCGGATCGGCAGGAATGCCCAGACGCTCACGCCGATGATCGCCACGCCGAGCACGAGGCCGGCGAACACGAGATGCCGCGTGCGTTGCGCGGCCCACGCGGCGAGCGCGAGCACGACGACTGCCCCCGCCCGGATCGCCATCTCATGGGGATCGCTGAACGCCACGAACACGACGTAGGCGCCCAGCAACACGAACCCCGTGACGAGCAGCCGAATCAGGTGCTCCTGCACCGGCTCTTCGGTGATCAAATACGCGAGCACCGCCGGCGCGGCGAGCAATCCCATCAGGTGATTGGTCGCGGTGAGCGCCAGCAGGTAGACGATCAGCAGCAGGTAGTGATCGCGGCGATCGGCCGTCGGCTGGTCGCCCCAGCGCACCACGAACCACAACACCAGCGCGATCGAGGCCAGGCTGACCGTGTACACCTTCTCGTTCACGACCGACTGATTCCACACGGTGAACGCGGTGGCGCAGGCGATCGTGCTCGCGAGCGCCGCGAGGCGCCGAGGCCCGCGCAGCGGAACGATCGTCCTGAGCCAGCGTTCGCTGATCAGGAACCAGCATCCCGACGCAATCGCGCTCGTCACCGCCGCGAACAGGTTGACGCGCTCGGCGTACCCTTTGACGAACGGCAGCAATCCCCACACATGCGCGAGGATGACAAACAAGGGATTGCCGGGCGGATGCGGGATGCCGAGCACGCGCGCGGCGGAGATGTATTCCGACGTGTCCCAGAACTGCGTGGTGGGTGCGAGCGTCACGATATAGAGGATCATCACGCCGATCGCCGTGAGCCCGGCGAAGAGATACGGCGGCCCCTCGTCCGTGCTCACGGGTTCGAGCAGCGTGGAGGCGGGCGCGCTCATGACGGCATCGACTCGGTCTTCGGCCATTCGGGTCGCCTGTTAGTGTCGGAACTGACGCATGTGGGTGAGCACCATGGCAATTCGGTGTTGGTCCGCGGTTGCGATCACCGCCGCATCGTTCACCGATCCGCCGGGCTGGATGATCGCGCTGATGCCCGCCTCCGCGGCTTCTTCCACGCCGTCCGGGAACGGAAAGAACGCGTCAGAAGCTAACACCGCGCCCCGGGGGTCGTGGCCCTCGCGCCGCGCCTTGTGGACGGCGAGAAACGACGCATCGACTCGGCTCATCTGCCCCGCGCCGATGCCGATGGCGGCCTCGTCCAGGGCGAGGAGAATCGCGTTCGATTTCACGGCGCCGACGGCCGCCCAGGCGAACCGGAGATCGCGCCACTCGGCGTCGGTGGGCGCGCGCTTGGTGGCCACCTTCCAGCCTGATCCGTCGGTCGCGACCGCGCGCCGCGGTGGATCCTGGGCGAGAAACCCGCCCTGGATGCGCTTGAAATCGAGACCGCTGCGCTCGGTGAGCAGCGGCATGGTCACGACGCGGAGGTTTTTCTTCTCGCGAAACCGCGCCAGCGCGTCGTCCGTGTAGCCCGGGGCCACGACCACTTCCACGAACAGCTCGTGCATCGCGTCCGCCGTGGCACGATCGACCTCGGTGGTGAACGCGATCACCGATCCGAACGCCGATGTACGATCGGTGGCGAGCGCCCGCGCGTACGCCGCGGCCGTCCGGTCGCCCAGCGCGATGCCGCACGGCGTGGTGTGCTTGATGATGACGCACGCCACTCGGCCGGCGGTCCCGGTCCACGGCGCCACGGCCGCGCGCGCCGCGTCCAGATCGAGCAGGTTGTTGAACGACAGCTCTTTGCCGTGCAGCTGCCGCATGTCGCGGATGCCGGGTTCGTCGGTGGCGTAGAGCGCGGCACGCTGCGACGGGTTTTCACCGTAGCGCAGCTCCTGCCGCTTTTCCAGCGCGAGCGTGAGCCGGGCGGGCAGCTGGCCTTCGTTCCGGGTGAGGTATTCGAGAATACCGGCGTCGTATGCCGACGTATGCGCGAACACTTTGGTCGCGAGCGCGCGGCGCCGTTCCTCGGAAACGTTGCCCGCCTCGAGCTCGCCGACTATCGGGGCATAGTCGTCCGGATCCACCAGCACGATCACGTCGGCGTGATTCTTCGCCGCCGAGCGCAGCATGGACGGGCCGCCGATGTCGATCTGCTCGATTGCCTGCTCGAACGTGGTGTCGGGTCGCGCCACGGTCGCGCGGAACGGATAGAGATTCACCGCCACGAGGTCGATCGGCACGATGCCGTGCTGCTCGAGCGCCGCGCGATCGCCCGAATGCCCGCGCCGCGCGAGCAGACCGCCGTGCACTTTCGGGTGCAGCGTTTTCACTCGGCCGTCCATCATCTCGGGGAAGCCGGTCACCCGTTCGATCGGTGTGACGCTGAGCCCCGCCTTGCGTAGCGCGTCGGCGGTCCCGCCGGTCGAGACCAGCTCCCATCCCATGCGTGTCAGCGCCTGCGCCAGCTCGACAATGCCGCGCTTGTCGGAGACTGAAAGGAGGGCTCTCACCGGCGCACCATGGGATCGGTTTCGGCCAACGACATGTCGAGCGTGTCCACGAACATTCGAAAGGAGTGGGGCAGGCCAGCTTTCGCCAGCGCGGTGACGACTCGGGGGAGCAGCACGTGCTCGGCTTTCAGGACGCGCGCGGCCAGGCTTTCTGCGGTATCGCCGCCGCGCACGGGGACCGGCCACTGCGCGATGATCGGCCCGTGGTCGTACTGCTCGTCCACGTAGTGCACCGTCACGCCCGTGATCGTGGCGCCGCTCGCCAGCACCGCTTCGTGCACCCGACGTCCGTACATGCCTTTCCCGCCGAAGGCGGGGAGCAGGGCGGGGTGGATATTGATCATCCGGCCGCGGAATTTGGCGACGATCGGTTTGGGCACAAACTGGAGATAACCCGCGAGCACGACGAGCTCGATGCCCTTCACAGCGTTGAGCAGCTCGCCCTGATCCTTCGGGTTCGAGAGCACCACGGCATCGATCCCCGCGCGCCGGGCGCGCACCAGCGCTCCGGCATCGGCATGATCGGACACGACTCGCGCCACGCGTGCGGCGCCGGTTTTGGGCAGCTCGTCGATCAACGCCTGGAGGTTCGTGCCGCCGCCGGAAACGAAGACGGCAACGGGGGTGGGTGCGATCGTCACGGCGAGGCCAAGATAATCGCGCGCGCCGCGGCGTCGAGGTCGGGCACGATGGGAATCCCCTGCGTCCACGCCTCATCGCGTGCGGCGGCACCATGGCCCGTCTCGACCAGGAACCCGCGCCCGCCCAGCTCGGCGGCGGGCAGGACATCCGAGAGCCGGTCTCCCACCCAGAAGGATTCCGAGAGATCAAGATCGAGGTCCCGCGCGGCGGCCTGAAACAGCTGCACGCCCGGTTTGCGGCAGTCGCACGGGCCGGTGAAGTCGGGGTGATGCGGGCAGAAATACATGGCGTCGATGTGGGCGCCCGCTTCCGCCAGGAGCTCAGTCATCCGCCGTTGCACCGCCTGATAGGCGGCCTCGTCATACAGTCCCCGCGCGATTCCCGCCTGATTCGACACGGTGACCACGACGAACCCACGCTCGTTGAGCCGCCGCACCGCTTCGGCCACTCCCGGCAGCAGGCGCACGAGCGCCGGCTCGTGCAAATAACCGGGATCGTCTACCAGGGTGCCGTCGCGATCGAGAAATACAGCGGCACGACGGCGCTCAGCCATCGAACGCGGCGCGGACGGCGGTCGCGACCTGCTGGTGTTCGCCGGGAAGTATCGTGCGCGGATCGAGCACGATGCGATCGGCGTCGATGCGCGCGATCACCGGAGGATCGCTCGCGCGGAGCCGGGCGGCGAGCGTATCGGCGCTGGGCTGATCGGCATCGAGCCGGACCAGCGTGGTGGGGAGCGGCGCGCCGGGAAACGAACCGCCGCCAACCTCCGATTGCCCGGGCTCGCTCTTTGCCCGCGCCCGGGCCGGCAGCGCGCGAACGAGCTCGTCCGCGCGCTGCCGCAATTCCTCGGAGGTCGCGGTCAGCATGCGCAGCACGGGGATCTCGCGGCGCGCGCGCTCGGGATCGCGATACAGCGCCAGCGTGGCCTCGAGCGCCGCCAGCGTGAATTTGTCGGCGCGCACCGCGCGCGCGATCGGATCGTTGCGGCACGCGGAGATCACCGCGTTCTTGCCGAGCACGATACCGGCCTGTGGGCCGCCCAGCAGCTTGTCGCCGGAGAACACGACCGCTCGGACGCCGCTCGCCAGCGCGTCGCGAATCGTCGGTTCACCCGCGAGCCCCCACGTGCTCAAATCCACCAGCAGCCCGCTCCCCAGGTCGTAGACGCTCGCGATGCCGCGCGCCTCTGCCAGGGCGGCGATCTCGTTCGCCGGCACATCGGACGTGAATCCCGTCACGCGGAAATTCGAGGGATGCACCTTGAGAAGCAGGCGCGTGGCCGGACCGATCGCGCGGGCGTAGTCGTCCGGGTGGGTGCGATTGGTCGTGCCGACTTCGACGAGCCGCGCCCCCGATCGCGCGAGGATGTCGGGAATGCGAAACTGGCCGCCGATCTCGATCAGCTCGCCGCGCGACACGAGCACGTCGCCATCGCGCGCCAGCGCCGAGAGCACGAGCAACAGCGCGGCGGCGGCGTTGTTCACCACCAGCGCGTCTTCGGCGCCGGTCAATTCGATCAGCAGATCGCGGCAGTGCGTGTGGCGCGAGCCGCGCGTGCCGCGCGCGACATCGTATTCGAGGCCTGAGTACCCGCTTGCCACGCGCAGCAGCGCTTGGGTGGCCGGCTCGGCGAGCACCGCGCGACCCAGGTTGGTATGCAGCACCACGCCGGTGGCGTTGATCACGCGGCGCAGCGATGGCGCCGCGAGCTCGGCCACGCGGGCGCGCGCCGCTTCGGACCAGCCCTCGTGCGGTGCGGCGCCGCCGTTAGCGCGCGCGCGATCGATCGTCTCCCGCACCGCGCGGACCACGAGCGCGCGCGGGTGCGTGGCGAGCAGCCCCACCAGCTCGGGCTCGGCGAGCAGGGCGTCGACCGCGGGCAGGTTCCGTCTCGGGTCGGTCATCGTGGCTTCGCCGGTTTGATCTTGCTCGAATCCGGGTGCGCCGGCGGCGGGGCGCGCTTCGCGGCTTCGAACACTTGTTGTCCGGCGTCGGTGGTGGTGCGGCCGGTCAAATTCGTCGCGCCGCGAACGCGCACGAGGTAGTGCCCGCTGGGCGTGAGCGGCTTCGCCGCGTGCGCGACGAATCGGTCGATCGGGATCGGGCGCTGGCGCAACAGCTCCTTCACCTTGCCGGTGTCTGCCGGCGCTGCCGGCGCGCCCGGCGTCGCACCGGGCGGGTGCTCACCGCGACCTCGTCCCGGCGGCCCCTCTTCGGGCGCGTGCGCGCCGGTGTCCGAGGGAGCCCGGTTGTGATGCGTCGTATCCGACAGCCGCTTGAGCGAGTCGGCGACGGCCCGGGCCCGTGCTTGCACGGAATCGTACTGGGTGGCGGTCCACACGCCATCGAGCGCCACCGCCGTTGTTTCCGGAAGCGCGAACAGATGCACGTGGGTCGTGTCGAGTGGATGCGCGGGATTGAGCGGCTCGGAAAACGTGAGCCGAACGGCGGTCGTGTCCACGGGATCGACCTCTCGCAGCCGCACGGGCGTCGTGTCGTGGGGGAATACCCAGAGCGTGGCGGTGGCGGTCGTGTCGACGCGAACGGTGGCCGTATCGAACGCTTCGCGCGGATCGAGCCGGCGATTGGCGTTCTGGTCCTGGATCGCGGTCACCTTGTAGGCTCCGGGCGGCAGATCGCTGAGCGAGAACGCGCCGTTCGAATCGGCGATGGTAACATATGCGACCGTATCCGGCAGCGGGGCCGCGCGGATCACCGCCTTCGCCAGTGCATGCTGCTCGACCCACTGCAGCACGATTCCCGAGATCGCGGCGTGGGGCAGGGCCGGCCCGGTCGAGAACACGATCGTCTTGCCCTGCTTCATGACATTGTGCCGCAGGTCCGGGATGCCCGGCAGGATCTGCAGGTGGTACACGCGACCCGGCTTCCATCCTTCGGCGGGCTTCACGTGAATCGAGCTCCGATGCCACGAGACCTTCACGTCGCCGGCCACGGGCGAGAGCACGATCTGCCGGCCGATGCCGGCGATCCCGCCGGCTCCGCTCGCCCCCCCGGCCATTTCGTCGATCACTTCATCGAAGTGAATCGTGGCGTCGCCGGAAAAGCTGTTGAGCACGGCGCCCGATTCGGGGAGGGTCATCACGACGCGCGGCGGCGTCGAGTCGGGAGGTCCACCCGGGGGTTCGCCCATGTTGGCGCACCCCCCGCCCATACTCTCCGCCGCGAGTACCGCTACGAGCGCTATGAGCAGCCCAGCGACTTCAGCTTGCCGTCCAGGACGTCGCGCTGGAATCGCCAATCCCGCTCCTTTTCCCGTTCCCGCGCCACCACATCCGCGGGCGCGCGGGACACGAAGTTCTCGTTGGACAGCTTGGCGGCGAGCGCTGTGAGCTGCTGATCCAGTCGCGAGCGCTCACCACTGAGCCTGCGGCACTCCTGCTGTACGTCGATGAAGCCTTCGAGCTCAACGAATGCCGGGGCGCCAACCGTCAACACCGCATATCCTCCGGGCAGATTCGGCAGGGGACCCAACACCATGTTCGCGCTTCCCGACATCAGAATGATCATCTCGCGCGAGTCGTCGAGCGTCTTGCGAACCTCCTCATTTGGAGGGTTGATGTAGAAGGGGGTCCGGATTTTAGGAGGGACCTTATACTCTGCGCGTAAATTTCGCGACGCGGTAATCGACTCCTGCACGAGTGCGAACTCGCGCTCGGCGCGCTCGTCGATCAAGCGCGATTGCACCTCAGGCCAGCGCGCGGTCACGAGCAGCTCGCCGGCAGCGCGTCCAGGCAGCCGTTGCCAAAGCTCTTCGGTGATGAACGGCACCACGGGATGCAACAAGCGCAACGAAACGTCCAAACAGTACACGAGCACCGTCTGTGCTGATGACGCGTCCGAGGCGATCCGGGGTTTGACCGCTTCGACGTACCAGTCAGCCAGCTCCTTCCAGACGAAATCGAAACAGCGCTTGGCCCCTTCGTCGAGCCTGAACTGCTCGAAGGCAGACGTCACCTCACGAATGGTTGCCTGCAACCGTGAGAGAATCCACCGATCGGCCAACGTGAGCTCGGCCGGCGGAGCGACCGTGTCTCCCTTCGCGGCAGCCCAGCGGGCCCCCGCGGTTCCTCCGCCGGCCCCGTCTCCCGAATTCAATTGCGCTAATACGAACCGGCCGATGTTCCAGAGCTTGTTGGCAAAATTTCTTCCCGGTGCGAACGTGGTCTCGAGATCGTCCGGGTTCAGCACGATATCGGCGCCCAACGAACTGCCCGCGATCAACGTCCAGCGCAGCGCATCCGCGCTGAACAGCTGCACCACGTCGAGCGGATCGATCCCGTTGCCGAGCGACTTGGACATGCGCCGATGTTGCATGTCGCGCGCGGTGCCGTGCAGGTACACCGTGCTGAACGGCTTCCGGCCCATGAAGTGGAAGCCGGCCATGATCATCCGCGCCACCCAGAAGAACAGGATGTTCGGGTCGGTGACGAGCGTCGTGCCGGGATAGAAGTGCGCGAGGTCGGGCGTTTCGTCGGGCCAGCCGAGTGTGGCGAAGGGCCAGAGCCAGGACGAGAACCAGGTGTCGAGTACATCGGGATCCTGTGCTACCGGCCCGCCGCACTTGCGGCACGACGTCGGATCAGCGCGATCGGCCCATGCTTCACCGCACCTGGTACAGGTGAAGATCGGAATCCGGTGCCCCCACCACAGCTGGCGCGAGATGTTCCAATCGCGGATGTGCTCCATCCAGTTCTGATAAGTCGCTTCCCAGCGTTCCGGAATGATGCGGACCTCGCCCGAGTGAAACGCCCGCAGCGCGGGCTCGGCCAGCGGCTTCATGCGCACGAACCACTGATCGGACAGCCTCGGCTCGACCACCGTATCGCAGCGATAGCAGTGCCGCACTCCATGCTGGTGCTGCTCGGTCTTCTCGAGCAGGCCCTGGTTCTTGAGCATCGCGACGATTTTCTTGCGAGCCTCGAACCGATCAACCCCCACCAGCTC
>Ga0335081_10007415_pt1 | contig 17535 bp, 14 predicted proteins | sample Lox_Sample_35_FD_206713 | JGI IMG/M metagenome (GOLD analysis project Ga0335081, IMG submission 206713) | Soil microbial communities from Loxahatchee National Wildlife Refuge, Florida, United States - Lox_Sample_3.5 | ecosystem: Environmental > Terrestrial > Soil > Wetlands | place: USA... | reverse complement strand
GCGCTAGGCGCTGCGGCACTGACGTTCCCAAGCCCCTTCGTCAATCGCGGCATGGCCGCTCAAACGATCGTCGTGCGCGATCCCGGCGGGCCTTTCGTCAAGGCCTATGCGGAAGCGTTCTATCAGCCCTTCACCAAGGAGACCGGAATCGAGATCACGCAGGTGACGGCGCCGAACGATCCCGTCGGCCTCGTCAAGGCGCAGGTCGACGCCAAATCCTACACATGGGACGCCTTCATCCTCTCGCTCGGCGACGCGAGCTCGCTCGGCACCAAATATCTGGAGGAGCTCAATCTGACTGGCCCGGACGTGTCGGAGGTTCTGCCGCAGGCGAAGACTTCGGTCTTCCTCGGCACCGACACCTATTCGACGATCCTCGCCTACCGGACCGACACGATCAAGGGATCCGGCCCGGAATCCTGGGCGGATTTCTGGGATGTCTCGAAATTCAAGGTCCGCCGCTCGCTCCGGAAATTCCCGGTCGACACGATGGAGGAGGCTGTCCTCGCCACCGGAGTCGACCCCAAGAAGCTCTATCCCTTCGAGTTCGACACGGCCTTCAAGTCGCTCGACAAAATCAAGCCGAGCGTGAACGTCTGGTGGACCGGCGGCGCGCAATCATCGCAACTGCTCAAGACCGGGGAAGTCGACATGGTCGCGACCTGGAATGGTCGCGCTCAGGCCGCGATCGACGACGGAGCGCCCGCGCGGATCGTGTGGAATGGCGGGCTCTATGCATTCGAGGGCTTCTGCATCGGCAAGGGCAATCCGAAAGCCGACATCGCGCGCAAATTCATCGCCTATTGCGCCAATGCGAAGCGGCAGGCCGCCTATACCGCCTATCTCAGCTATGGCCCGACCAATCCGAACGCCTACAACTTCATTGCCGCGGAGAAGGCGAAGAGTCTTCCGACGGCGCCCGATAACATCAAGGGAATGACTTATCAGGACAACCTCTACTGGGGGAAGAACCTCGACGCCGCTCTCGACAAGTTCAATCAATGGATACTGGGGTGAGCTGAGCGCAACAGTGCGAGAGAGACGCGCGGACGCGGCCGCGAGGACACGATGAACGTCCTGATCGTGCTGGGGCACCCATGCAGCCGGTCGTTCAATGCCGCGCTCGCGGAAGCGGCCGTCTCCGAGCTCGAGCGCCACGGGCACTCCGCGCGGACGGAGGATCTCTACGCGGCCGAGTTCGAGGCTCGGCTCGGCCGCGGCGATTTTCCGGCCGAGCGGGGCGACCAATGGTTCGATATCACGCGAGAGCAGGCGCGTGCTCTTCGCCGTGGTGACATCGGAAAGGACCTTCGGGAAAGCGTCGAGCGGCTGCGATGGGCGGGTTTGGTCATCCTGCAGTTTCCGGTCTGGTGGTACGGGCCGCCCGCGGTCGTGAAGGGCTGGATGGACCGCGTATTCCTGCCGGGTTTCGCCTATGGCCGCGACCGCTCCTTCGATACCGGCGGCCTCGGCGGCAAGAAGGCGATGCTGTCGGTGACGGTCGATGTGCCGCCGAGCGCATATCGGGCCGACGGCCGCTTCGGGGAGATGGCGGCGATCTTGTGGCCGTTGCACCTGAGCTTGCGCTATGTCGGGTTCGATGTGCTACAGCCCTTCGTGGCATGCGAGGTGAGCGAATCTGAGATGCGTCGATCGGCTATCGACTCCGAGCTTCGGCACCGCCTCGCAGGGATCGCCGAGGAGACTCCGATGCTCTTTCGTCCGAACTCGGACTATGACGAGCAATTGCGGCTGAAGCCGTCGCCGCAATGAGCAATCCCGACGCAAAGCTCCGCGTTCAAGAGCTGCGCAAGACCTACGGCCCGGTGGTCGCGCTGAAGGGTGCGAGCCTGGAATTGCGCGAGGGCGAATTTCTGACTCTGTTGGGGCCTTCCGGCTCGGGAAAGACGACGCTCCTGATGTCCGTCGCCGGGCTCATCGAGCCCGACGCTGGAGAAATCTGGATCGACGGAAAGCTCAGCACGCATACCCCATCGTTTCAGCGCGACATCGGCATGGTCTTCCAGAACTACGCGCTCTTCCCGCACATGACGGTGTTCGAGAACGTTGCATTTCCCTTGCAGATGCGACGCCGGCGCGACACCGATATCGAGCGCGCGGTCAATGAGGCGCTCGAGGTGGTCCAACTCGGCGACTATGCGCGCCGCTACCCGCGGGAACTCTCAGGCGGACAACAGCAGCGCGTCGCCCTCGCCCGATGCTTCGTCTATCGCCCCTCGATCATCCTCATGGACGAGCCGCTGGGAGCGCTCGACAAGAACCTCCGCGAGCAGATGCAGCTTGAGATCAAGCAGCTCCACACGCGCCTCGGCATAACCGTCCTCTATGTGACGCACGATCAAGAGGAAGCGCTGACCCTGTCCGATACCGTGTGCTTGATGAACGGCGGAGCGATCGAGCAGATGGGGGCGCCCGCAGAGCTCTATTTCCGTCCGGTAAACGCGTTCGTTGCGAACTTCCTGGGCAGCCCGAACATCGTCTCGGGATCGGTCGCGGAACTCGGTCCAACCGCCAAGATCAGCTTGGATGGAGCGGCGACGATCTCGGCACCGCACCGGCCGGGGATTTCGGTCGGGCAAGCGATCAAAATGATGATACGGCCGGAATCGATCGTCCTGCTGGGCGCGCAGGACTCCGCCGAGAACATGCTCCGCGGCTCGATCAAGGACGTGATCATGATGGGCGCCGTCACGCGATACCTCGTGACGGCGGTCACTGGCGACGTCATCGGCGTGACCCAATTGACGCGCGAGGCCACCGGGAAGCTCGAGCCGGGCAATCCCGTCACTTTGGGATGGCGAATCGAAGAAACCGTGCTGCTATCGCAATAGGGGAAGCTCGAGTCTTGGCGGTTTCGGCGGCAACGCAATCGATGCGCGGATCGTCCCGGCGCTCGCTGCACCGGGGGCTTCTCCGTCTCGGCCCCTTGCTGCCGATGCTCGCTTTTCTGAGCCTGCTGTTTCTCGTTCCCGTGGCCCAGTTGCTGCTCCTCAGCGTCGAGGACAACGACGGCAATCTAAGCTGGATCCAATACCGACGGCTCTTCGCGTCGGATGCCTATGTCAGGGTGCTCTTGATCACCCTGAAGATATCCATGTGGACGACCTTGATAACAGTCGTCGCAGCCTATCCGATCGCGTATCGGCTCGCGACGAGCAAGACTCGCTCGAGCGGCATCATCATGCTGCTCGTCCTCTTGCCGCTGTGGACGAGCTTCCTCGTCCGCACCTTCGCTTGGATCGTCCTGCTGGGGCGGAACGGTGTCATCAATGGATTGCTCAAGTGGATCGGCCTGACCGACGCACCCCTTGCCCTCATCTACAACTCGACGGGCGTCTTGATCGGCATGACGCACGCCATGCTGCCGCTGGCGATCTTCACAATGCTGCCCGTCATGCAAAGTATTCCCGGCGACCTCGTCAGGGCCGCGGGAACGCTCGGCGCCCGGCCCGGGCAGGCATTCTGGCTGGTCTACTTCCCACTTTCGTTACCGGGGGTCACTGCGAGCGGGCTGATGGTCTTCATCACCTCGATCGGGTTCTTCATCACGCCGACGTTTCTAGGAGGTAACGGCGAGATGATGATCACGCAGGTCATCATCGAGCAGATCCAGACGCTCCCCAACTGGGGATTCGCCGGGGCGGTATCGATCCTATTGCTGCTGACGACGCTGGGATTCGTCGCGGCATATGACGCGATTTTCGGAATGTCGAACCTGACACCGACGGCTGCCGAAGCGCGGCCGAGCTCCGGCTTTCTTGCGGAGGCGGCAGCACGGATCGGCAAGCGCCTCACCCATACGATGGCGCACCTCGCCGGCGGCTCGAGCCGGCTTGCCCGCCGCATCGGAATTGTGCGTAGAAATCCGATGGCGCAGGGGAAGTCCGGACGGATACGGCTCTTCGTGACGGTGCTGGTTGTAGCGTTCATCGCGTTCCCACCGATATTCATCGTGCCGATCTCATTTAGCCGAAGCGAGTTCATGGATTGGCCGCCGAAGGGATTCACGCTCGATTGGTATGCGTCCTACTTCGTCTCGGGCCAGTGGGTCAGCGGTACGGTGCGCTCGCTGATCGTGGGCGTGCTGACCGGACTCCTGGCTACCGTGATCGCGGCGCCGGCGGCATTTGCATTCACCCGCCGCGAGATTCCCGGGCGCTCGATCTGGTACGCGCTGGCGCTCTCGCCCTTGATCGTGCCGCGCATCATCATTGCCCTGGGTTTGTTTCACCTCTACGCGGAGCTCGGATTGATCGGTACCTCGCTGGGCCTGGTGCTCGGACACACTGTCCTTGCTATCCCCTACGTCATGCTGACGATGATCGCGGTCCTGCGGCTCTACGATCGGCGTCTCGACCAGGCGGCCGCGACCTTAGGTGCCAATAAGTGGAACACTTTCTGGCGCGTGACGTTTCCTTTGATCCGGCCGGGAATCCTGTCCGGCTTTTTGTTCGCCTTCCTCGTCTCTTTCGACGAGCTCACGATCGCGATCTTCGTGACCGGTGGACTCACGGTGACGCTGCCGAAACTCATGTGGGACGCTGCGCTGCTGAACGTCAACCCCGGCCTCGCTGCGGTCTCCACGATCATGCTCGTCTTCGTCACGTGCCTTATCGTGGGCGCGGAGATCCTGCGCCGGCGATCGATCCGCAAGTGAAACAAGAGGGTCCGTCGATGCCTTCAGCAAAATCCGTACGCTCCGCCGGCCGCCGCCCCAACTCTACCGCCGGGGACCGGCGTCGCGGATTTGATCGCCAGGACCTGCTCAATGCCGCGGCGGAGCTCTTCGCACGCAGGGGATATCGTGAGACGAGTCTCGAGGACATCGCCGCGAGGCTCACGATCAAGAAGACGACGCTCTATCACTACATCCGCGCCAAGGAGGATCTGCTCTTCGAGATTCACGGCCAAATGCTCGACTTGCTCGAGCGTCGTCTGGCCCCGATCGTCGCCGCGCCGGTCCAGCCCGACGAGCGGCTGCGGCGAATGATCCACGCCTACATCGGCATCATCACTGCCAATCTCGACATCTGTGCGGTCTACTACATGACGGCGGCCATGGTCATGCGGACCGACGCGACGCTGACGCCGCAGAAGCTCACCTCGGCATTGCGGCGCGGCCGCGCGCTCGAGAAATTGTTCGAAGGGGTGATCGTCGAGGGCCAGGGCCGCGGCATGTTCCGTCGCCTGACGCCGCGGCTGATGGTGCTTGCGGTGCTGGGGATGTGTGAGTTTGTCGCTTACTGGAACCGATTCGTGCATTTCCCGCGCGATCAGATCGCAGCGGAATTCTCGCTGATCATCGAAGCGGGACTGGTCGATGACCACCGCAAGCTGCGCGGCGCCTGGCCGAGGCCGGAGACCGTGCCGGAAGCCCTGAGCGCGGCCTTTGCCGAGCTCGCGACGGTCCGTCACGGCGTCGAGCAGGTCGGCGCGAGCCTGATTCGCGCGCAGCAGCAATTGGAGCAAGGCCTCGCCGAGCCAGCCGCGCGCGGAAGGCGGCGTAAGCCCCTCCCCACTTGAGGACGCAGCGCGCCTGCGGCATTCCCGCACGCAGGTGGCCGTGGATGCACCAGGCAGAGGGATCGGGCGCGTTGGGCCGGTTCATCGTCTCCTTGTCGTCGGCATCGAGCAGTAGCAGCTCGCCCGCCTTGATCCGTGAGAAATGCCGACGCCTCGGGTTCATCAGGAACTTCTTGCCGTCGGCAGAGACCGCGAAGCTGAAGTGATTCGCGACACCTTCGTGCCAGCCGAGAAGAGCTGCCATTCGAAAGACCGCGGCGAGATCGATGCGGAGCCGCCTCTCCTCCGCGGCAGCGCTCGACGTCTTCAACTGTGTGACATTTGCCATGGATCGATCCTCGTTCTGCTACGAGATGGTGCGGCTGCGGCCTGGCGAAAATCAGGTACCGCCTTGGAGGCGAAGGGAATTGCCGACGCCAGATGAAGTGTTCCGCAATATCGGGGATCGCCGGGCCCGGCTTCTATCTAGTCGGGAACCTTCCGATCTTCGCTCGCGCTTGCCGATCGCGCGTTGCGCAGTCTTCGCAATCGAGGTTAGCCTGAAATCGACGCGAAGGCGCTTGGATAGCCGTAAGCGGCGTGACTGTGGGGATCGCGATGCGCGAGAGCCGGACAACGCTCGATGACCTGTTGCGTCCACGATCGATCGCCATTGTCGGCGCCTCGACCCGAGAAGGCTCGTTCGGGCTGCGATTGCTGAATTCCCTCACCGGCGGGCGCTACGAGGGCGTAATTCATCCCGTCAATCCCCGCTACGACGAGATCGGGGAACGGCGCTGCTACCCAAGCCTCAAGGATCTTCCGGGGCCGGCGGATTGCGTCGCGTTCGCCGTGTCGGACGATCTCATCGAGGCGGCGCTCACGGAGGCGGCGGACGCCGGCATCCGCGCCGCCGTGATATTCAGCCGCGGATACGAGCCGAGAAAGGGCCCCGGCCCATCGCGGGTCGAGCGGCTCGCCGCGATTGCCCGCGAGGCCGGCATGGCCATCTGCGGCAACAATTGCATGGGCTTCTTCAATTCGATCGACCGCGTAAAAATGTCCGGCAATCCACCGCCCCTCCCGGAAGTGAAGGGCAACGTCGGCCTCGTGTCACACAGCGGCTCGACATGGTCGGGGCTCATCGGAAATCAGCGCGACCTCGTCTTCAACTATGCGGTCTCCGCGGGGCAGGAAATTGCCACGACGATGGCGGAGTACATCGAGTTTCTCCTACTGCAGCCGGAGACGCGCGCGATCGGCTGCCTCTTGGAGACCGTGCGCGCACCGGATCGGTTCATTGCCGCCATCGAGAAGGCAGATCGCCTTGGGATTCCCGTCGTGGCGCTCAAGCTCGGCCGCAGTGAGCGAGGCCGGCATTTCGCTCTCGCGCATAGCGGCGCGCTCGCGGGATCGGACGCGGCCTATAGCGCGATCTTCGAGCGTCACAACGTGATCCGCGTCCACACGCCGGACGAGTTCATAGATACGTTGGAACTGTTGAAATCCCCGCGCCGACCTGGAAGCGGCGGCATCGGCATCGTCACGGATTCCGGCGGCGAACGCGAACTCATCGTCGATCTCGCAACCGATGTCGGCGCGGACCTGGCCGAGTTCAAGCCGGCCACGCAGGAGCGGCTCCTGGGTATCCTCGATCCCGGCATGGAGCCGCAAAACCCCGTCGACGCCTATGGCGACGGCCGCATGCTCATGGAGGATTGCCTCCGCGCAATCGCCGAAGATCCCGGCGTCGCCGTCGTCGCGCTCGCCACCAATCTCGTGCATGGTCGGCCTTATGCACGAACCTCTTCGACGGCGATCGAGCACGCCTATTTCGCGACCGAGAAACCCGCGCTGGTCTTTGGCAATCTCCACAGCTCCGTGAGTAGGGAAGAAGCCGCAAGGCTGCGCGCGCTGGGCGTCCCCGTTCTGATGGGAAGCGAGACGTCGCTCAAGGCGATCCGCAACCTGATGGCATGGCAACGCCGGCGCACAAGGACGCACGCGGAGCCGCCGCCGCTACCGTTGCCTTCCGCTCTAGAAGCCGCGCGCGCACTCGTGAAAGCACCTGGCATCGGTCAGATGCTGGCGCTACCGGCGGCATTCCGGCTGCTCGAGCTTTTCGGGGTTCCGATAGCGAAAAGCGCCTTTGTTGCAAGCGCCGACGAAGCGATCGCGGCGGCCGAGCGAATGGGCTTCCCGGTCGTGTTGAAGACTGCGGCGCCGGAGATCCTGCACAAGACCGAAGTGGGCGGCGTCGCGATCGGCCTCCGCGATCGTGGCGCGGTCGCGGAGGCTTACGGCCGCATTGCGCGCTCTCGCGGCCTTGAGGTGCAGGTGCAGGCGCAGGCTGGGCCTGGCGTAGAAGTGTTGCTGGGAATGACCAACGATCCCCAATTTGGGCCGATGGTGACTGTCGGCGTCGGCGGCATTCTGACTGAGCTCATCGCCGATGCGGTAACCTTCCAGCCCCCGATCGCCGAGGGAGCGGCGCGCGATTATCTCGCGCGCCTCAGGGGGATGAAGCTGCTGGAGGGCTATCGCGGCGGGCCGAAAGCGGATCTCGATGCGCTCGCAGCGGCTATCGCTCGGTTCAGTCTGCTCTGTTCGACGGTCGGCCCGCTGTTCTCCGCGATCGACGTCAATCCCGTGATTGCTGGACCCTCCCAAGCGCTCGCCGTCGACGCACTCTTCATTCCCTTCCACGGCCCCTAACCGATCAGGAAACATCAAGTGGCACAGACCTACGAGACCATCGAGACCGCAATCGACGGCCGCATCGCCGTCCTCTCGTTGAATCGACCCCAGGTACTCAATGCGATCAATCGCAAACTGATGGCCGATGTTACCGCGGCGATGGCGGGATTCATCGCCGATCCTCAGGTCCTCGCGATCGTCCTGCACGGACGCGGCCGTGCCTTCTCCGCCGGATTCGACATGAAGGAATCGGCGCAGCGCACCGTTGGGGGCATCGAGGAGTGGCGCCAAATACTCGGCGCCGACTTCGATTTCCTGATCCAGTTCTGGGACTGTCCGAAACCCACGATTGCCGCAGTACACGGCTTCGCACTTGCCGGCGGCTTCGAGATGGCGCTCTCCTGCGACCTCACGATCGCGGCCGAAGGGACCCGATTCGGCGAGCCGGAGCCGCGTTTCGGTTCCGGCATTATCGCGCTGCTATTGCCGTGGATGACGACGCCGAAGCTGGCGAAAGAGATGCTGCTGACCGGCAGCGACCAGATCGATGCCCGGCGGGCGCTCGCCATGGGCATCGTCAATCATGTCGTGCCGGCAGGTAGCGAGCTCGAGAAAGCGATGCAGGTCGCGCGAGACATTGCCGCGGCGGCGCCGGCGTCGGTCCAGCTCACCAAACGTGCGATCAATCGCAGCTACGAATTTGCGGGAATGCGCCAAGCGCTTCTCGCGGGCGTCGACACGGATGTCTTGATCGAGAGTGCCGGCGGGCCCGAGCGCGCCGAATTCAATCGCCTTCGCCGCGAGAAAGGATTGAAAGCCGCGCTCGCGTGGCGCGACGCGAAGTTCAGCGGGAGCTGAGGCAGGCTGGAACGCCTAGGTCTTGGCAAAGGCATCGTCAATCTGCTTCGGGCTCAGCCGCCGCTGGAAGCAGCAGTAACGAGGCGGCATAGCGGGAGAGTGTCCATGACAGGCAGGAGCCATCGTCATTTGTCAGCGAACATGTCGCGCCGCCGGCTTCTCCGGAGCGGCGGGCTGCTCGGCGCCGGCGTCCTCGCGGCACCGACGCTTCTTCGAGGACGGGATGCGGAGGCCGCGGACTCGCTGGTCTATGTCTCCTATGGCGGCGCGACGGAGGATGCCGAAGTCACCTCTTTCCTCAAGCCCTTTGAGGCCGACACCGGCATGAAGGTAATCGCCGCGACCGGACCCGACATCGCAAAGCTCAAGGTTCAGGCGATGACCGGCAATACCGAATGGGACGTCGTCGATTTCATCGGGTCGCAGGCAATCGCGGCGGACCGCGCGGGCGTCCTCGAAAAGATCGACTACACCGTTGTCGACGACACCGACATGTTCGTGCCGAAGGAGGAGGCGAGCTTTCCGTTTTATGTCTATGGCGGCGGCATCGCATACGATCCCGCGCGCCATCCCGACGGCAAGCACCCGACGGATTGGGTGCAGTTCTGGGACGTAAACGCGTTTCCCGGCCGACGGGGACTGCGCTCGCGCCCGGATGAGAATCTGGAATTGGCGCTCATGGCCGATGGCGTGCCTGCAAAGAAGCTTTATCCGCTCGACGTCGACCGCGCTTTTCGCTCCCTCGATCGCATCAAGCCCTACGTCGCGAAATGGATCCAGGAGACCCCGCAGACGATTGCGCTGGTCCAGAGCAACGAGATCGACTTCGTCTTCACCTATAGCGGGCGGGTGCAGGCGGCCCGCAAGCAGGGCGTCTCGATTGCTTACGTCTATGACGCCAACATCGTAACGCCCGCCTATACCTGTGTCGCCAAGGGCACCCGCAACAAGGCTGCCGCGATGAGGCTCGCGAGTTATTTCGCGATGCCCGATCGGCAGGCGCAATTCTGCAACATTCTCGGCTACAGCCCGATCAAGCGCTCCGCTATGAAGCTGCTGACGCCCGATACGCTGACGCAGCAGCCGAAGCTGGACGACCCCAAGACCGCGGTGACCGACATCAAATGGTGGGCCGACAATTTCGTCGAAGTGAACAAGCGCTTCAAGGAGTGGCTGCTCACCTGAAGGGCTCGCGGCCTACGCGGTGGCGGTCGTGCCGCCGTCGCCGGAGGGAAGGAGGCGCATGTCGAGGGCGCGCCATGCGAGCTGAACTCGCGTCCCCTTTTCGAGGATGCGCAATCCCGGCCGGTTGAATTCCACGGAGATGAAAACGCGACCGCCGGGGCACGCTACGTAGTGCCGAATGACGCCGCCGAGGTTTACGGAGTCGTTGACCGTGCCCTCGACGGTGTTCTCTAGCTTCCGCGACGCATCGGCGGCCCCTGCGATCGTCACGTTCTCCGGCCGCACCATGAGGCTGACGGTCTCACCCTTCCGCGCCACCGGCGCCAGCTCGGAGGGGAGCGGTTGCGAAAGGAAGCCGAGCCCGTCGCGCGTGCGAACGCGGACCGGTGGTCCCTGGTCCTCGATCGATCCCACGATCATATTCGAATGGCCGAGGAAATTCGCGACGAAGGTCGAAAGCGGCCGATGATAGAGCTCGTCCGGGGTTCCCATCTGTGCGACGCGCCCCCCGGTGAGCAGCACGATCCGGTCGGACATGACGAGTGCCTCCTCCTGATCGTGGGTCACGTAGAGCATGGTGATCCCGAGCTCCTGGTGGAGGCGCTTTATTTCGAGCTGCATGTCCTCGCGTAGCTTCTTGTCGAGGGCGCCGAGCGGCTCATCCATGAGGATGATCGCGGGGTTGTAGACGATGCAGCGAGCGAGAGAGATGCGCTGCTGCTGGCCGCCCGAGAGCGCTCGCGGCTTGCGGCCGGCGACATCGGGAAGCTGCACCATCTTCAGCACATCCGTTACCTTGCGCCGGATCTCCGCAGCCGGGAGCCGGCGCACTCGGAGCGGGAAGGCGATGTTGTCGAACACGGTCATGTGCGGCATCAGCGCATAATTCTGAAAGACCATGCCGAGGCCGCGCTTGCTCGGCGGAAGTGCGGTGGCGTCCTTGCCGTCGATAAAGATGCGCCCCGCGCTCGGTACGATCATGCCCGCGATGAGATTGAGGAGCGTGGTCTTGCCGGAGCCGCTTGGGCCCAAGAGAGTGACGAATTCGCCCCGAGCGATCGTGAGGTCGATCTCCGCCAAAGCAGTGACGCTGCCGTAGTTCTTGGTGCAACGATCCAAGCGCACCATGTCGACCGTCATCGCACCCTCATTCCGAGCATATTCTCCGGGGATTCGCGTCTCTGTGCTGGAGGATCGTTTCTTCGCTCGAGGCCCTTGGTGGAAGCTCAGAAGCGTTCGCGGCGCGGGCGAGGATTGTCAAGAGCGACGCCGTCGATGCTCTGCAGCCAGGAAGAATCTCTCAGATCATGGTTGCGCAGGCACGGAATTGGCAAGAACATCGGACCTCCAATTGGGGAGTCTTCTTCATTCCCTTCCTCGCCCCCGCACTTGCCTTCATGATTGCGGCATTTCTGACGCCGCTGCTTTTCGTCGCCTATACCAGCGTGGTCGGAGATCAGGGCCCGTCGCTGGCTTACTTCGGCGAGATTCTGACGCGCCCCCTTTACCGTCGCGTCGCAGAGAACAGCCTCGAGATCAGCGTCATGGCGACGGCGTGCACGCTCCTCGTAGCGTATCCGATCGCCTATCACCTCGCGCGGCGCACCCCGCGTCAGCGCGCGCTCCTCGTCATTCTGGTGCTCCTGCCCTTCTGGACGAGCATCCTCGTCAAGAGCTTCGCATTCACCGTGCTGCTGGGACACGCGGGCATCGTCAACCATGTCATCGAGGCGATCGGGCTCCCGGCGCTCCCGCTGCTCTTCAATCGCACCGGCGTCATGATTGGCCTCACGCACTTCCTCGTGCCGTTCATGGTGTTCGCGATCTTGCCGAGCCTTCTGTCGCAGCCCCCGGAATTGCGCCGCGCGGCAGAATTGATGGGTGCGGGAAGCATCCGAATTTTCTGGAGCGTCACATTGCCGTTGAGTCTGCCGGGGGTGGCTGCCGGTGCGATGATTTGCTTCATCCTGGCGCTGGGCACTTTCGTCACGCCCGCGCTGCTCGGCGGGCGAAGCGACCTCATGATCGCCAATCTCATCGACTTTCATATCCACGAGACGCTCAACTGGAGCCTCGGCTCGGCGCTCGCAATCATGCTGGCGCTCATCACGGCGATCTGCACCCTAGTGATCAGTCGCATCCGCGGCGGCAATCTCTTTGGCACAGGCTGAGTGAGGAACGCCATGGAAGAGCGGCGTCACCGCACCCTGCCGTCCTTCCTCGCGAGCATTGCCGCTTGGCTCGCCTACGCCTTCCTCGTACTGCCGAGCCTGATCGTCGTTCCCATGTCGTTCGGTGACAAGGACGAGTTCCAATTTCCACCGCAGTCGCTCTCGCTCTATCTCTATAAGCGGTACTTCTTCGAATCCACTTGGATGCAGGTCACGCTGCAGAGCCTGTTGGTGGGGTTCTGCACGATGGTCGCGGCGCTCATTCTCGGCGTCGGCGCCGCTTACGGCCTCGACCGCTACGAATTTCGCGGCAAGCGCGCGATCACGCTCTTCCTGTTGAGCCCGATCTTCGTACCGGCGATCGTCATTGCACTCGGCCTTTATCTCTATCTCAGCCGATTTCATCTCGTCGGCACGACACCCGGCCTCATCATCAGTCACACGATCATCACGGTCCCCTTCGTCCTCATCAGCGCCTCGGCGGGTCTGCGCCATATCGACCGCGACCTCGAGACGGCGGCGATGGTGATGGGAGCGGGACGGTTGCTGATCCTGCGGAAGGTCACTCTTCCGCTGCTGCGCCCGGCGCTCGTGGCAGGTGGGCTCTTCGCCTTCCTCATTTCATTCGACGAGGTCGTCATCGCCTATTTCATCGCAAACGTCGAGACTGAGACGCTGCCGGTGAAGATGTACAGCAGCATCCACTGGGAAATCTCGCCGGTTCTTGCGGCGGTTTCCACCTTGATGACGCTGTTGTCGCTAGGCGTGTGCCTCGCGGTGGCGTTCCTGCAACGCAGCGAGCAGCGCTGAGCCTTGCGCTCTCTTGTTTGGCGCGCCCTTGAGGACGGCGAGGTATTCCGGAATGACGAGTGTGAGCGTCCGCGGGGATTCGTCGCTCCATTTCATAATCGCGGGCAGACCTCATTCGCTCTAAAGGCGACGCCGTCCATTGCGCGCTTACACCCGCCTGGCCTGGGGACGCCCCGCTCGCCGTGTCCGGCCAAGCCAAACGAATGTCCCGCTAGTCCAAGAGTTTTCGTCGGCAAAAATCTATCTCTCGGCAAACAGTCGGCTGGGCGCTCGCAAGTTTACCCCCTCATTTGCAGGGCGAAGTCGCCCAGTCGGTTGCAAGAAACCAATTGGAGTTCCTTCGATGATCCCCTTGTTCTCTGCACTGCACACCCTTGCCGCGCAACGCGGAGAAGGGTTGCGCCCAGAGCTGGTTCGCCTGTTGGAGTGCAATAGGTCCGCTGCCGAGGCTAGCCAGCGCGAAAGCAACGAAGCAAAAGAAATGAACGAGAGGGCGCCTCAGCGCACGCGCACCGCAGCTTAGGTAGGCTCAGGCCTTTCGCGCGATATCGTGGTTTTGAGGACTTTGCGGGAAAGCCGAGGTCCGAAATGTCCAGCTACGAAGGTGGTTGCCTCTGCGGTGATGTCCGCTTCAAGACAACCTCTCCGCCCTTTCGCGTCACGATTTGTCATTGCCGATTCTGTCAGCGCGCGACCGGTTCCGCTTATCTCGTCGAGCCAGTCTTCTCGAAGGCGGACATTGTCCTGACAGAGGGCGTGCCATCGTCGTACGATCACCGCTCTGAAGGGAGCGGCAAGATCGTCCACGTGCATTTCTGTGGGCGATGCGGCACGAAGCTCTACCTCACCTTTGAGCGGTTTCCTGACGTGATTGGCGTGTACGGTGGAACGTTCGATGATCCCAATTGGTTTGAGCGTTCAGGCGACACGACCAAGCATATTTTCCTAGATGCCGCGCAGCGTGGCACTGTGATTCCTGCGCATGTAAACACATTCAGGCAACACGCAACCACGAGCTCGGGCGAGCCCATCGAACCAACGGTTTTCGATCGGCCTTACGTCGTAGACACCCTTGAGGGAATGATGGCTGCGAGGCCGCGACTTAAATCGGCCCCAATCACGTTCGCGTAATTTCCCGGTGATGGCCCACGCCGCAACGCGGGCCCATCGATCTATCCTGAGTCATCGGTAAGATTGGTGGGTGCAGCAGGACTCGAACCTGCGACCCGCTGATTAAGAGTCAGCTGCTCTACCAACTGAGCTATGCACCCCACGCGGGAGGGCGGCTTATATCAGGGTGGGTGGGTGTTGTCGAGATCGGCGATTCAAGCGGAGCGGCCCTCTCCGGAGATTTAGCCGTCGCTCATGTCGCCGTAGCGCCCGATGCGGATGTCGCGGTGGACGGAGACGCTCATGAGAAGGCCGAAACCGAACATGACCGTGAGCATCGCGGTCCCGCCATAAGAGATGAGCGGCAGCGGCACGCCCACCACGGGGATCAAACCCATCACCATCGCGGTGTTGATGAAGACGTAAAGGAAGAGATTGACGACGATGCCGAGGGCGAGCATGCGGCCGAAATGGCTGCGGCTGCGGAAGGCGATGGCATAGCCGTAGATCATCACGAGCATGTAGAGCGCGAGGAGACTCAAGCCGCCGACGAGGCCCCACTCCTCCGCGAGCATCGTGAAGACGAAATCCGTCTGTTTCTCCGGCAGAAAGTTGAGGTGGCTTTGCGTGCCCTGCAGGAAGCCCTTGCCGACGGTTCCGCCGGAGCCGATGGCGATCTTGGACTGTAGGCTGTGATAGCCCGCGCCGAGCGGGTCGGTCTCGGGCTCGAGGAAGGTATAGATGCGGTTCTTCTGATAGCTCTTGAGGAAGCGCCAGACGACGGGGATCGCCGATAGACCCGCCGTGACCACCGCCGCGAACATCCAGAGCCGGACGCCCGCGAGGAAAAACACCATGCCGCCGCCGAGCACCAGCATCATGGCGGTGCCGAGATCGGGCTGCTTCATCACGAGCCCCGCGGGCACCACCACCAGCAGCACCGGCACCGCGAGCGCCAGTGGCCTCCCGATGTCCTCGATGCTGAGCCCGTGGAAATAGCGGGCGAGCGCCAGCACCAGCGCCACTTTCATGAGCTCCGAAGGCTGGAGCTGGATAACCCCGAGATCGATCCAGCGCTGGGCGCCCATGCCGATCGCACCGCGGAGATCGACCGCGACCAGCAGCACGAAGGAGACCGCGTAGATCGCATAGGCAGCGCGGAACCAGATGCGGATGTCCACCAGAGCCACCGTCACCATCATCACGAAGGCGACCGCGAAGCGGAGCATCTGCTTGCTGGCCCAGGGATCCCAGTTGCCGTTGGCGGCGGAATAGAGGGTCGCGAAGCCGACGCCCGCGAGCGTGCTCACGATGAGGACGAGACCCCAATTGAGGCTCCAGACTTTCTCCGCGAGCGTGAGCTCGGGCTGGCGGCTGGAGGCGTAGAAGGAGACGGCCATGGGGCTCAGCTCCGCGTCGCGCCGCGCTCGCCCGCGAGCCGGCTCGGCGGGATGCGGCGCGCGGGATCGCGCGTCTGCGCTTCAATGAGCACGTCGCGGCAGATCGGCGCCGCCACCGCCGAGCCGCCGCCGCCCTCGGCGCCGCCATGCTCGACGACGACGGCGCAGACATAGCGTGGCGCGCTCACCGGCGCGAAAGAGACGAAGAGCGCGTGATCGCGCTCCTTCCACGGCACTTCCTTGGGCTTGGGCAGGCCGCGGTCGCGCTCGGCCTGTGTGATGTGGCGGACTTGCGAGGTCCCGGATTTGCCACCCATCGCCATCACGGGGTCCTTGATGCGCGCGCCGAAGGCGGTGCCGCCCTGCTCGTTCACGACGGCGTTCATGCCATCGAGCACCAACGCCATGTCGCGCGCGGAAACGCCGATGGGCGAGAAGCTCGGACGGACGGGATTGCTGTCCTCCGTCATGACGCCGGCCTCGCGCGTCAAGCGCGGCACGATCGCGCGCGAAGTCACGAGCCGGCTCGTCATGGTCGCGAGCTGAAGCGGGGTCGTGGTGATGTAGCTCTGGCCGATGCCGCAGCTTATGGTCTCACCCTGCTGCCAGGGGATGCCGTAGGTCGCGAGCTTCCAGTCGCGCGTGGGAATGAGGCCGGTGCGCTCACCGGGAACGTCGATCCCGAGCGTACCGCCGAAGCCGAAGCGCTTTGCCATCGCGGCGATGCGGTCGATGCCGATCCGCCGCGCCATCTCGAAGAAATAGACGTCGCAGGAATTCTTGATGCCGCCGCGCATGTCGAGCGTGCCGTGGCCGCCCTTGCGCCAGCAATGGAAGACGGCGTCGCCGAGCTGGAAATGACCGGGGCAAGTTACGTGCGTCTCCGGCACCGCGAGGCCGGATTCGAGCGCCGCCAGCGCCACCATCGGCTTGAAGGTCGAGCCCGGCGCATAGGCGCCGCTGATCGCCTTGTTGCTGAGGGGATTGTAGGGATTCTCGATGAGGTCGCGCCACATCGCGCTGGTGAGGCCCGCCGCGAAGGCCGCGGGGTCGTAGGCCGGCACCGAGACCATCGCCAGCACTTCGCCCGTGGGCGCATCCATCAGGACGCAGGCGACACTACCTTCCGCGATGCAACGCTGCGCCGCGTATTCCTGGAGCGCCGCGTCGATGGTGAGCGCCACTTCCTGGCCGGGCGTGCCCTCCTCCCGCGAGAGCTCGCGCACCACGCGCCCGAAGGCGTTGACTTCGACCTCGCTCGTCCCCGCGGTGCCGCGGAGGTCCTGGTCGTGCTCCTTCTCCGCGCCGTTCTTGCCGATGCGGAAATCCGGCAATTCCAGGAGCGGATCGCCGGTGAGCTCGCTTTCCGAGACCGCAGCAACGTAGCCCACGAGATGCGAGGCCATCTCACCGAGGGGATAGTCGCGCGTCAGACCTTGCTCGATCGAGACGCCCGGCAGCTCCGGCGCATTCACCTCGACGAGCGCCATCTCGTCCCAGCTCAGGTTCTCGCGCACCACCACGGGAACGAAGCTGTGCTTGCGCCGGATCTCGCGCATGACGCGCCGGCGGTCGCTGTCGCTCAAGGAAATGAGCTCGGCGACGGCGTCGAGCGTCGAATCGATGTCGCCCGCCTGCTCCGCCACAAGCACGACGCGATAGTTCTGGCGGTTCGATGCGAGCATTACCCCGAAGCGGTCAACGATCAAGCCGCGCGGAGGCGCGAGGAGCCGCAGGTTGATGCGGTTCTCGTCCGCGAGCATCGTGTATTTGTCGGCCTG
>Ga0335081_10007413_pt1 | contig 17537 bp, 16 predicted proteins | sample Lox_Sample_35_FD_206713 | JGI IMG/M metagenome (GOLD analysis project Ga0335081, IMG submission 206713) | Soil microbial communities from Loxahatchee National Wildlife Refuge, Florida, United States - Lox_Sample_3.5 | ecosystem: Environmental > Terrestrial > Soil > Wetlands | place: USA... | reverse complement strand
CGAGTGCCGTACCTCGTCGATCATCTGGATCGCCTGGCCGTTGTGCAGTTCCGGGTTGGGGACCGTGCGGAACAGCAGCGGCATCGCCCGCGCCGCCGAAATCTCGGGCAGCGGGATGATGCTCAGGAAGAGCTTCTGCCATTCCAGCCAGCGCTCCTGCACCTGCCGGAACATGTTGCCGCGGATCGCGCCGTCCTCGGCGCCGTATACCCGGTGGTCCTTTTCCTCCTGCATCGGGAAGTAGGACCGCAGCACCTGCTTGAGCGGGTCCTTCTTCGCCGCCTTGCGGAAGCTGTAGTCGGTCCCGTAGTGCGCGACCGGCTCGTGGTACTTGGGCTCCCAGGCCAGTTCCTGGATCTTCTGGTGCGCCCTGGCCACACTCTGGCGACTCATCGTCACCCCTTTCTCGGCGGGTTTCCGGGGTACGGGCCTGGGCCATACCGAACTGCCGCCACCTGGCGGCTGCTCGGGCGCCCGATGGCCCCGAAAGTCCTTGTGTGCTGCATCACAACCCAGAACCCGAGGTCATGGGCTCTCAACATGAGACAGTTCCGCTGGATAATCCCTGGTCGAAGACGGCCCGGATGTTCTCCAGGTCTCGCTTGGCCTGCTCCGAGGCATGGCGGCTGCCCTCCGCGGCCGGCGTGATACCGAGCGCGCGCAGCAACCCGGCCGCGGGCGCACCCGGGTCACCGGCCTCGCCGAGAACCGGATGCAGTCCCTGGCTCGCCAGATGGTGAAAGACGAGGTTGACGACGCTCCAGGGGTTAAAGGTCTCCGGGGCGGAGGTTTCTCCGTGGGGGTCCATGTACCGACACAACGCCGGCCGTCTCGCAATGGGGGTCTCAACTTGAGACAGTGCCCGGCAACAAGAGGTTTACTTTGTAAGAGGCGAGTAAACCCAGGATGATCCGCGCAGGCTAGGCCTCCGGCCAGGGAAAGTGGGTGGGGAGGTGACATGGCACAGGCATCATCGCCGCCGACGCCGACAGACAACCTGGCCGAGGCCAGGGACCGTTTCCTCGCGGCGGAGCCGGTCGACTCCACCGCGGTACGCAAACCGATCCTCGCGTCGTGGTGGCGTTCCCGCCAGTGGAACGTGGCCGCCGACCACATCGACCTGAGCTACCTGCACGACCCCGACGTGAAGGGCACGCTGGCCCGCGCCGCCGACCCGGTGCTGCGGCACCTGCACGAGCAACTGGACGGCCAGCCGATCAGCATCATCCTGACCGACGCCGACGGGGTCGTACTGACCCGGCTGACGGCGGACCGCGATCTGGAGCGCCGTCTGGACGGCGTCATGCTCGCGCCCGGCTTCAGCTACGCCGAGGAGCGGGTCGGCACCAACGGCATCGGCACCGCGCTGGAGTCCGGCGGCCCGGCGCACGTCTTCGGCCACGAGCACTACGCGGAGAACCTGGAGGTCTTCGGCTGCGCCGGAGTGCCGGTCCACGACCCGGTCTCCGGCAAGACCGTCGGCGTGATCGACCTGACCTGCTGGCGCAAGGACGCCGACCCGCTGATGATCTCGCTGGCGAAGTCGACCGCCGACCAGATCACTCAGGCCCTGATGGCCGCGGGCAGTCGGCGCGACTTCCATCTGCTCCAGGAGTACATGCGGGCCTGTCGGCGCACCGGCGGCATCGTGCTGGCGCTCGGCAACGACGTGGTCATGCTGAACGACCACGCCCGTCGCATGCTCGACCCGGGCGACCAGTCGGCGCTGATCGGTCACGCCACCGAGGCGCTGGCCCGGCAGCATCCGGGCGCGGTGACGGTCGACCTGCCCAGCGGCGCGGTGGCGCGGATCTTCGGCCGCCGGATCGCCGGCGACAGCCCGTTCCCCGACGGGGTCGTGCACGTCAAGCTCACGTCGCCGGCCGTGGTCGCGGGCGCGGCCGAGGTGCCCGCGCCGAGAACCGCCATGTACCTGCCGGGCCTTGTCGGCAGCGGCGTGCTGTGGCTGCGGGCGTGCCGCGAGGCGGAGGCCCTCTACGACGCGTCCGAGTGGCTGACCTTCGAGGGCGAGAGCGGGGTCGGCAAGCTGGCCCTGGCCCGGGCCGTGCACCAGCGGCGGAACCCGGCCGCGCCGTTCCACGTGCTCGACGCGGAGTCGGCCGGCCAGGACTGGGCCACCAAGACCCGCCGCGAGCTGCTCGACGGCAAGGGGATGCTGGTCGTCAGGCACGTGGACACGCTGACCGCCAGGCAGGTGCACGCGCTGGCCAGCGCGTTGCAGGAGGCCAGGGCGGCCAAGCGGCACGTGGGGCTGCGGGTCGCGGTGACGCTCAACCGCAAGCAGGCGGGTGCCGACCTGACCAGGCTGCTGCGGTTCTTCCACGGCACGGTCGAGCTGCCGCCACTGCGCCACCACATCGAGGACGCCAGTGAGCTGGTGCCGTTCTTCCTGGCCCGGCTCGGCCAGCAGGGCCGGCTGACCTGCTCGCCGGAGGCCATGCAGCTGCTGCTGCGGCACAACTGGCCGGGCAACGCCGAACAACTCTGGCAGGTGCTCAAGCAGGTCGTCCAGCGCCGCCGGGCCGGCGTGATCAAGCCGAAGGACCTGCCGCCGGAGTGCTGGACGGTGAGCCGCAGGCTGCTGTCCCCGCTGGAGTCGATCGAGCGCGACGCGATCGTGCAGAGCCTGCAGGATCACGACGGCAACAAGGTCCGCGCGGCCGAGGCGCTGGGCATGTCGCGCGCCACCATCTACCGCAAGATCCACGAGTACGGGATCGTCGCCGCGGGCAGCTGACGAGCTCCGCCTCCCCCTCGCACCCACCCCTGATTCAAACTGAGAACACACGTCCCTGGGTCACCGGAGGGGCCGATAACGGCAGCCGCACGTAACCGTGGCGGCTCTTCCACAGGTAGTACTTCTCGAACGCGACCTTCATCGCGCGCACCTGCGGCCCGGGGATCATCACGCCGCCCGTGCGCGGCGGCAGCGTGTGGTCGGCGAGGATCAGCACGCCGTTGTTGCCCGCGTCCATCGTGCAGACCGCGGCCATCTCGCCGAACTCCTTATGGCTGCCTGGCGGCTCGCCCCTGATCGCCGAGGCGATGTTCCGCGCGGCGACCCTGGCCATCGACTCGACCGGGAAGCCGGTCTTGGGGACGCCGACCGGGACGGCGGTCTGCCAGGGCACCGGCACCTGCGCGGCGATGCCGACCGCATAGATCTCCGGGTAGGCCTTGGACTGGTAGGTGTCCCCGACCGGGACGTAGCCGTTCTCGTCGGCAAGGCCCGGCGTGGTCCGGACGACCTCCTGCCCGGCGAACGGCGGCACCACCATGGCGTACCGGAACGGGTACCAGGTGCCGTCGGTCAGCTTCACCTGGTCGCCGGTGACTTCCTCCATCGCGACCCCGGTGACCGCGTTGATGCCCTCCTTGCGCAGGAGCGTCTTCAGCAGCCGCTCGCCGCCGGGCAGGCCGCCGGTGCCGAAATGGCCGACGAACGGCTCGGCGGTGATGTAGGTCAGCGGGACCCGGTTGCGCAGCTTGGCCTTGCGCAGCTGGTTGGAGGTGTTGAACAGGAATTCGTACGCGGCGCCGAAGCAGCTCGCGCCCTGGGTGGCGCCGATGACGATCGGTCCCGGATCGCCCAGGAACCTCCGCCACCCGGCGCGGGCCCGCTCGGCGCCGGCCAGGGACGTGATGTCCTGCGCGTACCCGTCCGGGCCGAGCCCGGGCAGCACGCCGAACCTGCTGCGGTACCCGGTGGCGATCACCAGGTAGTCGTAGCCGAAGCGGCCGCCGGTCGTGGTCACCTCCTGGGTCGCCGGGACGATCGCCGTCGCCTCGGCGGCCACGAAGCTGACCCCGTGCGCGTCGAACACCGGCCCGAGCCGGAAGGTGATGTCGTCCGCGCGGCGCTTGCCGAACGGCAGCCAGATCAGCGACGGGGTGAACAGGAAGCGCTCGGCCGCCGACACCACCGTGACGTCGACGTCGGCGCCGAGTTCCGCCTTGACCTCCAGGGCCGCGGTGAGCCCGCCGAAGTTCCCCCCGATCACCAGCACTCGCTTGGCACCCATGACAGCCACCCCACCTAGGCTCATGACACGGTACCCTCAGGGGTATTTGCGAGCCAGCGGCCAGCCTAGGGACCAAGGTCGGCTGACGGCGGGACCAGTTACCTGCGGACCAGGTGGTAGAGGGCGAAGCGGCCGGCCCGGCCGACCGGGCCGGCCTTGCGCTCCTCCACCAGGTCGAAGTCGGCTCCGAAGCGGCGGCGCAGGTCACCGGCGTCTAGCCCGCGGGCGCCGACCAGGCGCCAGGACGCCGGGGGATCCGCGATGCCGGCCAGGTAGAGGTCGCCGCCCGGCCTGGTCACCGCGGCCACCCCGGCGGCGTAGGCGTCCCGGCGGCCGGCCGGGACCCCGTGATAGCACCCGATGTCGGTCACCAGGTCGAAGTCGCCGCCCACCCCGGCCGAACCCAGCCGGGTGACGTCGCCAAGCACGAAGGTGGCGGCGGACCGGGCCGCGGCCGCCCGGGACCGGGCGGTGGCGATCGCCCGGGGCGCGAAGTCCAGCCCGGTCGCGTCCCAGCCCCGGCTGGCCAGGTAGAGGGTATCGGTGCCGGTCCCGCAGCCGAGGTCCAGCGCCCGGCCCGGTGGCCGGGACCGGGCCAGTTCGGCGAGTTCGGGGCGTGGTTCGGCGCTGTCCCAGGCGGGCCGTCCGGAGCGATAGGCGAGCCGGTAGCAGACCGAGTCGAGTCTCATCGTGCTCCCCTCCTCGAGTTTTGCTCAGCTATTAAATAGCTTTGTCACTAAGTAGTATAGTCGCCCGCTATACTGGGGCAAATGACAGGACCCGAGACGGTGACCGCGCGGTTGCAGGGGTTCGGCCTGGCCCGCGACCAGATGCGCGCCGCGCTGGCCGGCCAGGCCGGCCTCAGCCCGGCCGACCTCGACGCGCTCGAGCACCTCGAGGCGGCAGGCCCGCTCACCCAGCGGCAGCTCGGCGAGCGGCTGGCCCTGACGTCCGGGGCCATCACCATGCTGGTCGACCGGCTGGAGCGGGCCGGACTGGTCCGGCGCGGGCCGCATCCCACCGACCGGCGGTCCGTCCTGGTCAGGCTGTCCGGGCAGGTCGCCGAGCGCACGCCCGCCGGCCTGACCGCCTACCACGCGCGGATCGGGGAGATCGCGGCCGCCGTCCCGGCCGCCCACCGGGCGGCCATCGCCGCCTTCCTGCAGGCGGCCGCCGACGCCGCCGCCGCTGCCGCCGCCGAACTGCGCCGCTGACGGCGGGCCGCCGACGATGATGCCGAGCGGGCGGGGGTGTCACGCCCCGCCGACGCTCACCGCCGTTCCGGGCCGGGCCCCGGGCGGGCGCGGGCCCTGCGCCGCGGGTTCCCGGCCCCGGCACCGAAGGCGGCTACGGCGGGATCGGCGGCGCCCACCGCGGCCGGCGGATCAGGCAGAACGGATGACCGGCCGGGTCGGCGTAGACATCGTCGCCGTCGAGCTTGGTCGCGCCGAGGGCCAGCACTCGCGGACCGGCCGCGGCCACATCCTCCACCATCACGTCCAGGTGCATCTGCTGCGGCCGGGCCGGGTCCGGCCAGGCCGGCGGCTGGTGACCGGGCGCGAGCTGGAAGGCCAGCCCGGACGTGGTGTCGTTCTCTGCCACCACCACGAAGTCGTCGCTGCGGTAGGTGATCGGCTGGCCGAGCAGCCCGGAGTAGAAGGCGGCCAGCGCCAGCGGGTCCGGGCAGTCGATGACCAGGTGGTGCAGTCGTCCGATCATGCTAGCCATGGTGCCAGCCCGCCCGGCACGACGGCGCCCGGCGGCCCGCCGCACGGTGCCAGGCTGGGTCGATTGCCACGGGACGTGAATCGCTGCCGCGACTTATCGTGGAGGTATGGATGTGCAGGCACATGAGGACGTCGCGGCGGCGGCGGCGGCGCGGAGCGAACTGGGTCACGAGTACGACAGTGCCCTGGCCGAGGGGCTGATCGAAAGGATCAGCTCGGAGATCGACAAGCAGGTAGACGCCCGGCTGGCGCAGCGCGGCATCCAGCCCGCCCGGCCCGCATGGGCCGGCGTCGCCATGGGCCTGGGCTCGGTCGGGCTCGGTATCGGCGCCACGGCGGTGACGCTGCGTCCCTTGTCCACCACCGGCACCGTACCCAGAGCAGTGGTGGATCTGGGTCCCCTCCATGCCTCCGTGCTGACGGGCACCACCTCGATCAGTACCGCCCAGGTGGTCCTCGTGGTGCTGATCTGGGTCGTCATCGCGGTCGTCAACATCGTCTATGCCCGCCGCCAGCCAGGCCGTCCTTAGGTTGTTATCGCCCACGGGCGCAGGTTGTCATCGCCCCCGGCCGCTCCGGGGGCGACGCGGCGTCCAGGCGCGGGGCATCCCGGGTCGGGACGCGGTCGAGCTTGCCGAGGACGGCATCCCAGCCCGCGCCGACGCTCGCGGCTATCTGCGGCATGGGACTTGCCAGCGCACCAGACCCGGTCACAGCCGGGTGAGCAGCCAGCCCACCGACGGTGCCGGTGCGGCCTGGGTCGCGTACAAGGTGAGGTGGCTTACCTGGCCGCCGACCGTCACGGTCGCCCGGGCGACAGGCTGGCCCGCGCTGATCGCGTGCGCCAGCGGGCGGGGCGTCACCGTGACCGTGACGGGGGTGCCGGGCCAGGCGGTCACGCTGACCCCGGGGGCCGCGACCGCGGCGGGGCCGGCGGTCCACGCACTGGACACGTGCCCCAGGACGGCGCCTGGCTGGATGACCACGACGTGCTCCAGGTCCCCGCCGACGCTGGCGAGCAGGTTCTCGGAGGCGGAGATCGCGCCGTCGAGCTCGCTGGGCTGGGCGAGGGTGGCCGGCACGCCGAGCACCACGCCGACGATCGTGACCTGGCTGCCTGCGACCGTCCGGTTCGCGGCAAAGGCCAGGCACCCGCCGGCCTGCGAGCTTGAGCCGGTCTTGACGCCGGCAATCCCGTCGTGCCCGAGGCCTGAATTGACGTTGTAGGCCACGCCGGCGACCGGCAGCGTGACCTGCGGCATGGCCACGATCTGGCGGAACGCCGGGATCTGCAGCGTTTGCAGCGTGAGCCGGAACTGGTCACTGGCTGTGCTCACCGTGGCCGGATCCGCCCCGCTCGCGTCCGCGTAGTGCGTCCGGCGCAGCCCGAGCGCGCGCGCCCGGGCGTTCATCTCCGCCACGAACGCCCCCTCCGACCCCGCATCCCAGCTGGCCAGCATGGCGGCGATGTTGTTCCCGGAGGGGATGAGCAGCGCCTCGAGCGCCTGACGCTCGGTCAGCTTCTCCCCGGGTGCCACCTGGACGACCGACTGCCCCTGCCGCTGGTCGCTGGCGTAAGCCGCCGCGTCGGCCGCGGTCACGGTGATCACCGGGCCGGACGCGCCCGCAGGCAGCGGATGGCCGGCCAGGACCAGGTACCCGGTCATGATCTTGGCCAGGCTCGCGATGGGCACCGGCTGGCTGCCGCCGTGCGTGCCGAGCAGGCCAATTCCAGGCAGCCCGACGGCTGCCTCCGCCTGGCCGGGCCAATCGGGGCGCGGTGCCGTCCCCGGCAGGACCGGCATGGTGGCCGCCGAGGCAGTTAGTGCCATCGAGGGGACAGGACGCAACAGCTGCACCGCCACCCAGGCCACAGCGGCGGCGAGGATGACAACGCCCGCGACCAGCACCCGTACCCGCAGCTCCTGGCCGCCGCGGGCGGCACGGGGCCGGCGCTCGCGGCGGTCGGCGCCTGGCCGGGGCAGACTGCCTCGGCGTGCGGCCCGCTGCCAGAACTCCGTGCGGCGCATGACACATCACCGGAACAACGATCGGCCGCCCGGTTCTGCGCGGCCCGAGAAGCCCAACCCGGAGCCGCGGCAGCTTCACGGCTGGTAGCAACCATGTTACCGGTTTTGCCGGAGACCGGCCTGCCCCGCTCACCGGATCACAGTCATGGCACCGGCATCGCGGCCCGCCGCGCGGGGACGTCGTGCCACGAGCGTCCCCCTGGACTCCCGGCCCTTCCGGCGCGCGCTACCGCTACGAAGCGCGTCGACGGGCCGCGGGCGGGGGCCGGGGCGATGGCCTGCCCCGGACGATGATAAGGGTGAGGAATGACTGTTGGCATCCCGGAAACGATGAAGGCCTGGGTGGTGAGCCAGCCAGGACCGATCGAGACCAGCCCGCTGAGGTACGTGCAGAAGCCCGTGCCGGCCCCGGCTCCCGGCGAACTGCTTGTCCAGGTCCTGGTCTGCGCCGTCTGCCGCACCGACCTGCATGTCAGCGAGGGCGATCTGCCGGTGCACCGCGAGCAGGTCACGCCTGGTCACATGGTCGTGGGTCCGGTAGCGGCACTGGGCGACGGCGTCACCGGCTTCGCCGTAGGGGACCGGGTCGGCGTCGCGTGGCTGCGGCATACCGACGGGACCTGCGCGTACTGCCGCCGGGGCAATGAGAACCTGTGTCCCAACTCGCGCTACACGGGCTGGGACGCCGATGGCGGCTACGCAGAGTACACGACCGTGCCTGCGGCGTTCGCCTACCGGCTGCCCGCCGATGTCCCGGACGCCGAGCTGGCGCCGCTGCTGTGCGCGGGCATCATCGGCTACCGGGCGCTGCTGCGCGCATCGCTGCCGGCCCGCGGACGGCTCGGATTGTACGGATTCGGCGACAGCGCCCACCTGGTCGCCCAGGTAGCGCTGGCGCAAGGGGCGACTGTCCATGCCCTGACCCGGGGCGGGGCGTCGCAGCGGCTGGCGCTGGAGCTAGGCGCCGCGTCGGCGGGGGGCGCCTATGACTCCCCGCCGGAACCCCTGGACAGCGCGATCCTGTTCGCGCCTGTAGGGGATCTCGTGCCGGTCGCGATGCGGGCACTTGACCGCGGCGGGGTCCTCGCCATCGCCGGGATCCACCTGACCGACACACCGCCGCTGAACTATGAGCACGAGCTGTTCTATGAGAAGGAACTGCGCAGCGTCACCTCCAACACCCGTGAAAACGGCCGGGAGTTCCTCGCGCTCGCCCTCCGTCACCACGTCCGGGCCACCACCCATGTGTACCCGATGTCACAAGCACAACAGGCGCTGCAGGATCTCAAGGCCAGCCGTTTCGACGGGGCGGCAGTTCTGGTCAACGACCGGGACACCACGCAATGACCCAGCCATGGTCATCCGGCGCGCGGGCAGCCTCCCTCACCCGCCCGGCCGGGCAGGGCCACCCTAGGCGGCTCGTCCGGATACCGTCGGCCGACGGGCGGGATGATGAGGTGAGGAGACGGGATGATGAGGTGAGGAGACGAGCATGCGGGTACTGATGATCGCGCCGCCGGGCGCGGGCAAGGGGACTCAGGGCGCGCTGATCGCCGCGCACTTCGGTATCCCCCACATCGCGACCGGTGAACTGCTGCGCGATCACGTGGCGCGGCGGACCGATCTGGGCCTGGCCGTCCGGGAGTATCTCGACCGCGGCGAACTCGTCCCCGATCAGGTCGTCTTGGACATGGTGCGGGAGGCGTTGGTCGCCGCGAAGGCGGCGGGAGGCGGCTATGTGCTGGACGGGATCCCGCGGAACATGGGGCAAGCCCGCGCGGCCTACCTGATCGCCCGCGAACTCGGCATGACCGCGGATGTCGCGCTGCACCTGGACGCCGACGATACCGAAGTCACCCGCCGCCTGCTGGCGCGAGCCGCGCTCGAGCACCGCTCTGACGACACCGCGGAGGTCATTGCCCAGCGCCTGGCCCTCTACCATCTGGTGACGTCTCCGATCATCTGCTGGTACCGCGACCGCGGGATCCTGGTTTCCGTCGATGCGATGCGGCCGGTGCAGCAGGTCAGCCGCGACATCCTCACAGCACTGGACGCGATGCGTCCGCTCCTGGACCACGGGGCCACGCGGGCGGGGCATCCCGGTGACCTGGCCACCCTGGCGGAGGCGTTCGGCGCGGCCGGCGCTGCCGCCGACCCCGCTGGATAGCCTCGGTACTTGCGCTACTGCACTGCTTTGACCGGGCATCCCCACTGCCGTGCCCTATCGATCGATCGTTAGCATGCAGGCGGCCCCCGTGCACAGTGTCTTATGCAAAGTTCGCGCTATGTCTTATGCAAAAGTTCGCGCTATGCGAAGACCCGCCGTGGTTGCTGCCCGTGCGGCGTGCACCGACTGCTCGCGCACGCCCCGAAGGCCCGCACTCGCAGCCGGTTTCGCATAACGCTGCTGGAGGTTCTACGGTGGTCCGGTCCCTGGCAGAGGTCGAGGCGATGCTGCCCGGCTGACCTCGTGGCGAAACCGGGTACGGACCACCCCGTCAGCTCACCCCGGCGGTCCTGCATAGGTGCTCGGTCAGGTCGTGCACCTTCTGCGTCAGGTCGTGCACCTGCAGGGTCAGGTCGGTGTTCGCCTGGAGTAGCTTGTCGATCGTCTGGGTCTCCTCGTAGTGGTGCTGCGCGAGCAGCTCGTCGCGGGTGGCGGCACGGTTCTGGCTCATCATGATGATCGGCGCCTGGAGGCCGGCGAGCGCGCTGAGCACGAGGTTGAGCGCGATATACGGATAGGGGTCAAACGCCTTCCCGTGCGCGACGTGGCCGATGATCACCGTGTTGATGACCATCCAGGCAATGATCAGACCGAGGAAGATGAAGATGAACGGCCAGGAGCCCCCGAAGGCGGCGATCTCATCCGCGACGCGCTCGCCGAGCGTCCGGTCGTCATGTGCGACCCTGAGCGCGGGGTGCTTGCTGTCTCGCGGGTGACGCCAGGGGAACCAACTGCTGCGCGTGGTGGCTGGCGGGACTTGTGCTGCCGTCATAGACACAGGATGCCCCATGTGGTGGCCCGGTTCGGGTCGAATGAGCAGACGCCTGGACCGGGCGTGAGCAGCATAGGCACGCGCAGCCGTCCGAGCTCCGGACCAGATCCGCTCATCATGGGAGCACAGCCGCCGCAGGGTACTTCTATTAAGTCCGCTCCGATCTGCCGGATCGCGGCATGAGAGCGCGTTTCCGCGGAAGCGGCTTGTGAGCGCCGGCACAAAGCGCTTCCGCGGAAACGTCCCGACGTGGCGGTCAGCGACATGACGATCGAGGTCGACACTCTGTGCCTTATGCAAAAGTTCGCGTTATGTGAACAACCCGCTGCGGTTGCTGCCCGTGCGACCTGCACCGGCTGCCCGCGCAGGCCCCGAAGGCCTGCACTCGCAGCCGGTTTCACATAACGCTCTCTGTCTGCGGCATGAGCGGGCATTCTCCTTGCCGGGCTGCGATGCCTAGCATGTCGGCAGGTTCGACAGGTCTGACCTAAGCCGGCTGCCTTCGCCCTTCACGCTGGCGCGCTAAGTGCTTCCGGCCTTGTGAAGTCGACACAATCGATTACCTTGCCCATCCAGCACACACGATTCGGGTCACCGCGAGGGGCTGACGACCAGGGCATCCAGCTTACCTCACACCCGGAACAAGTCATCCGCGAGCCACCGACGTAGGCTCCTGGCTCGCCGCAATTCCAGCACCGGCCGTGATAGCCTTTTTGCTGGCTTCCGCTCATTTGTTTCCGCCACCCTCCACATTCGCCCCGTATCACCGGATCCGCGCGTCCGCAGCAACCTCGAGTCCAGATCCCCGGTGTGGCGACAGCCTTGCTGGCGTTCTTCCCGCGCCGCTGCGATACGACAGCTTCCACGCGCCCCCGTTAGCGCGCATACCTGACGGAGGACCGACCGCCGCCGCTGATACATCCCCCGGCGGCTGATACGTCCCCCGGAGGCCGATCGGTCCGCGAGCGGCGCGAGCGGACCGCAGGCCCAACGGTAGCGCCGCCCCGCCACTCTTCGCCGGGCCCTGGCGGCGGCCGTGTGTGCTATTCGCCGCCGATCAGGCTGCCGAGCAGCTTGGCGTAGCGCAGCAGGTGCGCGTCGCCGATGTACTGCTCGCGGATGTGCGCGTGGGCGGCCTGCCCCATCCGTGCTGCCTGGTCCTGATCACTGAGCAGGAGGCGGGCTGCCGATCCGAACGCCGCCAGGTCGGCCGGATCGGGCAGCAGGATCCCGGTGCCCTCGGCGATCTGGTCGATGATCCCGCCGACCGCCGAGCCGATGACGGGCCGCCCCTTCCACATTCCTTCCGAGACGGTCAGCCCGAACCCTTCCGCCAGGCTCTTCTGGGCGATGACGGTGGCGTGCCGCTGCAATGCGTTGACCATGGCCGCGTTCTCGTCGATGTCATCCAGCGGCAGGGTAATCAGCAGGATCCGCCTCCGGGCAGCGGGGCTCAGATCGTGCCACTGCAGCAGGCACTCCCCGTAGACCGCGGCGCCCTCCGGGTCGTCGCTGACGTCCTTGACCGCCGGGCCGACCAGTATCAGGTACCCGTCAACGCTGGGCGTGACGTGGTCGGCGAAGCCGCGCATGACCCCGGCCATGTCCTTCAGCCGGTCCCAGCGGGAGACCTGGACCAGCACCGGGTCACCGGGTCGGGGGCGGCTCTCGCCGATGATGGCGGCTTGCCTGGTGACCGTGCCGGTGTCGCCGTGGCGGCGCATGAACGTCGCGGGCACCATCGGCGCCTCATCGTCCAGCACGCCCAGCGTCACCAAGACGGCCCGCACGGTGCCGGCGGAAAGCGGCTGGTTCTTCGGAGCGAACGGGTCGATCGACGGCGGGATAATCCAAACCTTGTCAGCGGGGATCCACGACGGGACGTATGTCCGGCGCGAGAACACGCAGGCCTCCGTGGCGGTAAGGTGCGGCCGCAGGAAGGCCCACCCGGCCCGGGTCACGTCGTCCTCCCAGTCCACGCCGATGTGGCAGCGCCACACCACCCGGGCGCCTGCCTGCGCCAGCGGCGCGGCCAGGCCAGCGGTCTGCGGGTCGTGCAGCAGCACCACATCGCCGGGCCGGACCCTGGCAGCAAGCTCCACCGCGTTCGCGGCTAGCATCTGCGCGTAATGACCGGCCTCGGCCGCGCCGAGCGGGGCTCCGGACAAGCTGCCGTGGATCTGGTTGTGCAGCCGCTTGGTGATGGCGAAGAACTCGGCGTCGCCGGTAATGACCAGCCAGCCGATCGGGATGTCCAGGTCCTGCACATACCCGACCAGGACCTGCAGCATCTCGGCGACCCCGCCCCCGGCCGCGGTCGAGTTGACGTTCCAGATGGCACGCCCGGCCAGCACCTGCCGGACCTGGCCGGCGGCCCGGGCCAGTTCCGAATATCGCGGGGCGCCGATGACCGGCTCCAGCCGGGACACAGGCAGCCGCGGCACCTCCACAGCGCGCAACAGGCTCATGGCATCCGCCTTCCCGGTCGCTCCGGCCGGGCCGCGGGTAAGGGCGTGACGTGCCCTCTACGTGACTCAGCACGGGCCATAAGAGTCAACCACGGTCGCTCATCGACGATCAAGCACATCGGCGCAGGCCACGGTATCCGGAGGCCACGATCGGCAAGAGCAGCGGCTTCCGGGGCTGCGGTTCCGGTTTCATCCGCCGAGTACCTCCCCGTCCGGAACGTGACGCGGACCGGCCAGACGCACGTCGCCCACGGCTGTGACACCCGCGCCGAAGGTGACGTCGCCTTCCACGTCGAACCGGCGGCAGCGGCGCAGCGACGGTACCCCGGCAGGAAACCGCTGCTCGAAGTCGGACAGCAGCTTGTAAAACTCCTTATCCAGCGAAACGACGGGCCCCGGGCCGTCAAAGCCGGGCTTCATCTGCCCATCACCGGTGAGCTCGTAGGCGTCCGAGCGCACGACCAGCAGGTCGTCCGTGGTCTTCACCGGGGCGAACCGCGAGCGGGGAACGTGGACCGCCCGGGCGCCGGGAATCGAGCCGATCGCCGCGCCCATCGCCCACTCGAGCTGGATCACCGGGGTGCTCGCCGGGTCACGCGGGTCGACGGTCTCGCGGTTGACGATCAATGGCAGAGCCGGTGCCGCCGGGTCGGTGGCCTGCAGTTCCCCGAGCGCGCGCAGGTCGATCCAGATGTTATTAGTGTTGTACCAGCGCCAGTGCCCGACGTCGGTGAACGAGGTGTCGCCGTCGGGCACCTGCGCCGTCTCCCGCAGTACCACCCGGCCCCGGTAGCGGGCGAGATGGCCGCCCTTGCGGTCGGCCGGCGTGCCGCGCACCGCCTCCAGCGCGAACGGCACCTGCTCTGCGGCCAGCCAGGCGGCGATCCGGACATCGGCGAGCGCGCCGAGGTTGTCGGAGTTGGACACGAAGGCGTAGCACAACCCGGCGCCGAGCAGCGCCTCGAGGGCGCCGGATGCCGCCAGCGCAGTATAGATATCGCCGTGCCCGGGCGGGCACCACTCCAGCTCCGGGTCGGCCGGCCACTGCACCGGCATCAGGTCATCTGCACGGATCTTGGGCTCGCGGCCCTGCAAGAAGTCCAGCGGCACGCCAGGCACGCGCAGGCTCTCGTAGCGGCGCAACGCGTCCAGCGAGGGGTCGCGGGTGGCCGCAGAGTTCATCAGCACCAGCGGCAGCCGGGCACCCAGCCGCTCGCGCAGTGCCAGCACCTGCGTAGCGATGACATCAAGGAAGCGCGCGCCGGGCTTGACCTCGAGCAGCGACTTCGGCCCCGACAGGCCCATGCCCGTCCCCAGCCCGCCGTCGAGCTTGACGACCACCAGCCGGTCGAGCACGTCACGGGCCTGGCCGGGGGGTGGCTCGGGCAGCTCATCCAGGCATGTCAGGTCCGGAAGGGGCTCCAGAACCCCGCCCGGCAGGTACCCGGCCCGCTGTTCACTTAGCTGCGAGAGGCGCCTGCGCAGGGCAGCCAGCTCAGCAGCCCGGACGCCGCCGGCCTCAGCTTTCGCCAAGACGGCGCCAACATAGCCGGGCATGGTCATGACCTGATTCTCCCACGAACGGATGTGGCCTCAGCCAGAGTGTTCAGCTAAGCCATGAACAAGCATCACGGGCGGCGCATAAATATCCGTACAATCAGCGTCTTCAATTCGGCACGAGGGCGGGTTAGCCTGCGTCCCTATCTGCGCCGGAACAATCTGATCGGCATTCGGTCGGCAGCCGGCAGCCGGCAGCCGGCAGCCGGCAGCCGGCAGCCGGCAGTCCGGTGGTATATGCGGCGCATAAGGCGGTTCGGGTGCTGCATGGCGGCGGCTCCGCATGCGAGGGTGGTACGTAACTATCCGGAAATCCTGTGGTCCGGTTCGCGTTTGGCCTGGTAGACGCAGTCCAGCTCGCCCCAAGCCACACGATTTCCGAATACGTACAGTGGTACAAGGGTTTGTCATGCGCGTCGGCCTGTCCATGGGAGCGGAGGGCGCCCGGTAGCCACGACGGCGGCGGATCGCACCGGTTTCCCGAAAGCTGTTGCGCTGGCCGCTTACCGGACAGCGATACTGGCCCGTGCCAGAGGTTCCCCCCGGCCCTCCGGAGCAGCTTCCGAGGCTTGAGCGATACCGGCAGGAGCACCCGGACGTCGACATCCAGCCTCCCGGCGCCTACAGCGCGGTATGGTGCGCCTACCGGGACGGGGACCTCATCGCGTACGGCTTCACTCTCATGGTGTTCCTGGACCGCCTGGAGGCCCTGCCGGAGCCGTTAGGACGCGTCTGGTAATAAGTCGTAGGTTCTGCGCACCATCTGCGCTGCTCACGCGGCTCACAGTAGGCGACTTATTTCACGGCGGACGCTTAGGAACGGTACAAGATTTCGGCCTTCATCCTCCGGCCAGGAATCTCGCTGTCCGGCTGCCGGGAGGCCCCCAGGGCCGCGGGGCGGTCGGCACGGGCGAACCTCCGGACTGCGTGAGCGCCCGGCGCGCTGCGTGGGCATCTCTGGCACCGGGGCGCCGTGTGATAGAAGACACCGCGACCAGCCGTACCGGCCGCGGGCGTGCCAACCCGGCCACCATCCGCGCCGCCATCATCGCGGCCATCAAGGACGCCGGCTCCCGCAGGCCGGCCCGACTGCACCCTGAGATCGGTGTCTTGCCCTGGGCGGTGCCGGAGGCGTAGAGCGGGCGGCGGGAATCGAACCCGCATGACCAGCTTGGAAGGCTAGTGACAGGCTCGGGCCGACCGGTCCAGCTTGCGGCCGTGACCAGGAGATACGGCATCTCGACTCCGCGGCGATGCCTGTCGGGCAGAAATCTGGGCAGAAAATCGCCGCTGCCAGGCATCTGTGGAGGGTCGTGCAGCATGATCCCGCCTCGTGTCCTCTGATGCTACGATTGCATTCCAGCGGCATTAGCTGCAAAATGCTGTCATGAGTACGTCAATTACCGTGCGAGACGTGCCCGATCAGACACGCGACGAACTGGCCTCGCGCGCGGCGCTGACCGGACGATCCCTTCAGGAGTACCTGCGCGCCAAGCTCGTGGAACTTGCCCGCCAGCCTGACGCTGAGGTCCTGATCGCCCGCGTCCGGGCCCGAAAGGAGGCTAGCGCCTCTTCACTGCCGCGCGACCGTATCCTCGCGCACCGCGACGAGGACCGCAGGTGACGCTGGTCGTCGATGCCTCCATCGTTGTCGCCGGGCTGACCGACAGCGGTCCTGACGGGCGCTGGGCGGAATCAGTGGTGACGGGCGATTCGCTGGCCGCTCCGCACCTCATGCCTGTCGAAGCCGCGAACATCCTGCGCCGGGCGGCCTTGGCCGGCGACATCTCGGCCGATGTGGCATCGCTCGCGCATACCGACCTGCTGGACTTGCGCGTGGAGTTCTTTCCCTACCAGCCGTGTGCCGTGCGGGCGTGGGAGCTGCGGGAGAACGTCACGTGCTATGACGGATGGTACGTGGCGGTCGCTGAGCTGCTCGATGCTCCGCTCGCGACACTCGACGGCCGCCTGGCGAGCTCGCCGGGACCCCGTTGCCAGTTCTTGCTGCCACCGACCGCGACATGAGCAGGCATGCGCCCAGGCGCATCACCGGCCACCCATATCCCGGCTCGCCCGGGCGAAGTCGGCAGGCCGCTTAAGTTGCGACTTTTGACCAGGAAGACGCAGATGGATCGGGTGGCCGATCGTGGCGGTGAGCCGGTAGATCGTGACGTTGGTGAGGATCTCGTACCTCGACGTGCAACACGATCAGTAACTGACCTCGCCAGCACCCTGAATCATCGAGGTTAGTGTCGGCTATGCGCCATACCCCTGGCCGCAGTTCCTCCGATCGGACCTGTATCAGCGGCGCCTTATCCTTCGGCCACGACGTCCCACTTGACCAGAGCACTTGGGCCAGCTTCGCGTCGCGCAGGCTCGCGTCGCGCAGGTCCGCATTGGTCAGGTCCGCATTGGTCAGGTCCGCAAGGGCGAGGCGGCGGTGGCTGAGGTGATGATCCCGGGCCCGGCCGGCCGGCCGGCTTACCTGGCGACCCCGGGCAGGCCGGGGAACCATCCGGATAACGCCGGGACCTAAACGGCGCCGCACCGGTCCGAGCTTGCGATCGCCTGCCGTCACGACATGTGGTAATGACGAACCACTCGAGAATCGATCTGCGCGCCTGTTCCTCGCGAGGGGCTGAGCTTTCGGGCCACGTCAGAGTGGATAATCTGCGCGCAGTCGGCCAAGTAATTGGCCGAGCGGCCAGCCGTT
>Ga0335081_10007412_pt1 | contig 17539 bp, 15 predicted proteins | sample Lox_Sample_35_FD_206713 | JGI IMG/M metagenome (GOLD analysis project Ga0335081, IMG submission 206713) | Soil microbial communities from Loxahatchee National Wildlife Refuge, Florida, United States - Lox_Sample_3.5 | ecosystem: Environmental > Terrestrial > Soil > Wetlands | place: USA... | reverse complement strand
CTAGATCATGTTTGGCGTGTCTGTTATCGCCACGCTTATGGTGCACGCGGTATTCATCTCAACCCGGATAGCTGGCGATATGGCGACCAAACTCCGGGTCGTATCCGTCTTTTTTTATTTCGCTAACGCATTGCTGCATTTCTTCGTAGTCGCTGCACCAAACCATCTGGACTCCCAAATTGCTCATCACCGATTCCACATGCTTTTTGGGCACGACCCAGATTGATCCTGTTTTGTCCTTTTCGACCTCCGGTCGAAGCCAATAGTGCCTAAGGGACTCAAGTCTCGCTTCGTGTTCCGCACCTTGATACTGCCTCCAATATGACTCGCGGAGGTACCTCGTCCTGTGACGGACCCGCTCGTGAAACGAGTCATAGAGCCAACGACGCATATTCATGTCATCGAGTGAGGTGCCGATGAAAAGCGCATTGTGTCTGCGAAGAAACGACTGCGGCGTATGATTCAAGTAGCTAGACGGGTTGGCAATCGTTGCGTAGTACTCGGACTCGCAGAAAACGCGATCAGGGAGAAGCTCTCCTGTTGCCTCTTCCAGCTCAGCGGATGCCACAGAAGTGGGGCAAGACCTGAATAGATTTTCACCGCGTGCGTCCAGGGTTCCATGCAAGTGGTATACAGGAGTTTGGTCTGGGTGATCGCCCACACTAGCCCGGTCCACCAGCGTAACGACTCGCCTGCCACCCGTTCTAGCTTCGCAATACAGTTCGAGGAGATTGTCTGCGTTTACAGTTAAAACCGCATGTATCTGCGGATTGCGTTTGGGTTCTCCGACATAATCATTGATCAGTAGTTCGCCCACCGCTTCGAGCGTTTTGTTCGCTTGCAGCCCAGCGAGAACATTCTTCCAACCGGGCCATCCGATCTGATCTTCGTACTTGAGCGGTATTGCCTCCAGTTGGGCTTTGCATTCCACACGTTCATAGAGCGTCTCGTAAATTGCTTGAACGAACTTCTTGTCACTACCCAGAAGCTGTCCTGCCAGTTCGAACTGAGTGACGTAGGACGGGAATGCTTTCTTAAGGGTGTTGACTTCATCTTCCGCAATACCTGACTTCAGCAGCACAGCATCAGCAAGCTCAGGCCAACTCGGAACGTGGCTCCCTCGGCTGACACCCGCTCCTAGAAAAAGTACGAGGCCGTCTTTCTTGTATTGCTGTGCAAGGCGCTCGCGAGCTGGCATCGGCTGAAATCTATGGTCAAGGATGAAGGCTTGCTTCAAGCGGCGCAGAAGCAAAGGAGATTGGATCTCGTCATCCGAGGTAGCCCCATCGCGAACCAAACGATCAATGGCTTCCCTTGTGGGAGGTCCCTGGGTGGTCCTGATTCTCATTAGGCCTCCGTGATCTTAGTCCTTAGCCCAAGGTGCATCAATCAACGCTATGTCGATTCTCATTTAGGAGCGTGTTAAATGAAAACTAGAATTCTACTTCGCAAGCTTTGCCTCGTCACATTTCTTGCATTGGCCGTCTTGATCGTCGGCCAGATTCCGACGCACGCGGCAACGGACACGGCTCGCGTCGTGAAGTACGCGCAAAACGACATCGTCCCGATAAGGGCCAAACTCCGCTACTCGACGCTCATCATCTTGCCCGAGAAGGAAGAGATTCTCGACTTCACGACCGGCGACAAGGAATTCTGGATCATCAACGGCGCACACAACCTCTGCTACATCCATCCGGCGCAGGCAGGGATTCGCAGCAATCTGAATTTAATCACGGCGAGCGGTCACGTCTACTCGTTCCTACTCTCCGAGATCAGTAGCGATCCGAATGCGGACCCGGATTTGAAAGTCGTTATCGAGCCGAAAGAGGAATCTGGCATCGGAACCGGAGCTTTCGCGCGAGGCTATGTACCCGCAACTGAAGCGGACGCCTACAAGCGAGAGATTCAGACGATACGCGACCAGGCCGACGTTCAGATTCATACGGCGCAGAACAGCGCCCAGCAGCAGATAGAGAAATTCCGTTCCGAGTACGCGACCAAGCTCCAATTCGATTATCAGCTCGACGCGAAGAGTTCCGGGAAGCCGTTCCTAGTCTCGGCGATCTATCACGACGACAGGTTCACCTACATCAAGTGCGCAGCTTCCGAGAAGCCAGCCGTTTACGAAATCAAAGACGGCAAACCGAATCTCATCAATTTCGAACTCCAGAATGGGGTCTACATCGTTCCGAAAATCGTGGATAGCGGGTATCTGGCAATTGGTAAGAAAAAACTCGCCTTTTCCCGCCACCAGTAAGAAGCGCACCCGCAGAACACCTTCCGTCGAATGAGAGGAGCCCATGACCGAATCAGCTAATTCTCCGGCGACTCAGCCAATCCAAGACAAAGCACCAAAGCCGCCCGGCCTCATGCCGAAAAATGTTCAGACGTGGGCCATGCTTGGCCTGGCCGTATTAATGGTCGGCATCATGTGGCTCACTGGCGGGAAGAAGCCCCAGACGCTGCCCAAGTCTGGAGCGTCCACGGTTCAAACTCCGGCCCCACTCGAAGTCAACGAGGGCAAGATCGCGGAGCTACAGACCCGGATTCAGGAGCTTCAGCGCGAGCAGCAGGTTGCGTTAAATCAACAGAACAAGTTCTTTGGCACTATCCAGTCCGAGAGCCCGACCGCCGCGCCCGCTCAAGTTGCGGGCACGACGCAACCGACACCCCCGACCGCATCCGATCCGATTCAGGACGAACGGAAGAAAAGAGCATACGCGTCGCTGTTTTCTTCAAATGTCGCCTTGAGCTACAGGAAGGACCTAGTACAGCCGGAATTGGCTCCGGGAGCATTTTCGCCCGCTAACAGTCCGTTTGGCCTGCCGGGCCTTCCAGCGCAAGAACCGACCTTTAACCAGCAACTCGCCCAGATCCTTCAAGGACTACCGCCAGCGGCTCAACTAATTCCCCCCGCACCGCCTACCCCTAGCAGCACGCCCCAGACGGGCACGACCACAGCCGAGGATGCGGAGACGAAAGCCTCCGAGAGTTCCTCGAAGCAAGCTCCGTCAAATCCATCTGCACTCAACGCCTCTGAGGGGAAAAGCTACGTCATCTTTGAAGGAACGATCCTCGAAACCGTGCTGCTAAATCGGCTCGACGGACAGTTCATTGGCCCTGTCGAGTGCCTTGTTACCAGTGACATCTATTCCCACGACCGCCAGCACCTTCTGATCCCCTCAGGCACGAAGGTTCTGGGAGAGGCAAAGCGCGTAGACACGTTCGGCCAAACGCGACTCGCGGTCGCGTTCCACCGGCTCGTCATGCCCGACGGTTATTCCGTCAGCCTCGACCAGTTCAAAGGAATGAATCAAATCGGAGACACCGGCCTCCGCGATCAGGTCAATAACCACTACCTCAAAATCTTCGGCGCTTCCCTCGCCGTTGGCGCAATCGGCGGCATTGCCGAAGCAGGTTCGGGCGGCGCACTCACTCAATCCGGTACCCAAACCATTCAACAAGGAGTCGGCGAGAGCCTCGGCCAAACCTCACAGCGCATTCTCGACAAATTCCTGAACATTCTGCCCACCGTAACAATTCGCGAGGGCCACCGAGTGAAGATTTATTTCTCTGGCGACCTTTCGGTTCCCGATTACGCAAACCACAAAATGCCCTCAGACCTGTAGCACTAAGGGCTGCCGTTGAGATTTACAGATTCACGAAAGGAGAATTCAAGGTGAAGAGGAGAGTTCTTGCAGTATTGCTTGTTATGGGCTTGTGCGTCGGCACGGCTTCCGCGCAGTTTGGATTCGGGATTGTCTACGATCCGACCAACTACGCCAATGCTGTGCTTCGTTACAGCCAACTCGTTCAGCAACTCAACCAGCTCCGGCAAACCTACACACAAATCGTGCAGCAGTACAACCTGGCCGTGCAAATGGCTCGAAATCTTCAGAACATGCCCGCACGTTACCAGGCGCAGTTCTCGCAGTGGCGCAATGTCGTTGCGCCCAATACCTACGGCAACACCGGAACGTGGGTCAACGGCATGAATACCGGCCTACCGAACACGGTCAACACCGGCTATCAGCAGGCGACCACGCCGCTCCTCCAATACAACGGGCAAGTGCTCTCCGGCATGACTCCCGACGACCTCAACCGCGTGAAGTCTCAGTACGCGTCGGTTGAACTGTCCGACGGCGCGAACGTGACCGCAATGGCCGCAATCGGCGCAATCCGCGACAACGCCCAGACCATCCAGAACCAGATCAACAACCTTGAACAGGATTCGCTTTCGAACGACCCGAACCTCAACACCGAAGTCTCGGTTCTCAACAAGATCAATGCAGCGAACGTTCTCACCCTTCGTACGCTGCAAGACTCGAACAAACTCCTGCTCTCGCTGCTCGAACAGAACGTAATCGCCGCGAAGCAACAGAGAGAAACAACCGCCAACTCCATCAACACCGACATCGCCCGACAAGCGACGTTGGCAGGTAATCTGGCACAGGTCACCAGCACGCTCAACAACTCGCTCCAGAACTTCCGCATGCCGTAATTGGACGTAACCCTATCCCCGCCGCGTCGAAGGAGACCCAATGCAGACCGACTATCTGCAATTTATTTTTCAGGCCATCAACAATCTGCTCACGCAGAACCTCGGCTTCTTCGACGCGATGGGCCAAAATCTGTTCCGGATGTTCGCGACCATTCTCGTCGCGTGGTTTGGCATCAAGTCCGCGCTATCCGCCTCCAGTGGTAGAGGTGGATTTCACTTTGAGAACTTCGCCAGTCTTTTGCTCACCATCAGCTTTGGATTTGCGATGGTCAATTACTACAGCAATCCGATCCCCGGCATGGGGACGAGCTTTCACAATCTCATCACGGATGAATCGCAGTTCCTGGCCAACAGGATCACGCAAACGCAGTTGCAGGTTGTGATAGAGCGAGTCGCTGACTTTGAATCCCGGATGGACTCACCGGGTTTCGGGGATTTCCTCGGCACTCTGATCTACACGGCTGTCACTATTCTTCTCGCCGCTGCTCAGGCCATCGCTATCGTTGTCATCGCCTATGGGTTTATCGCCACAGCGGTGTGCGTCCTAGTCGGCCCGATCTTCATACCCTTCTTCATCGTTCCACAACTCGAATGGATCTTCTGGGGATGGTTCAAGGCGTTCATCCAATATGCCTTCTACCAGGTGATCGCCGCAGCCGTTGTGTTCATCATCGCCAATCTCATTCTCGGTACGATGAACCTCCAGCCGAACGGAACAATTTCGACGACACAACTTCTCGAATTCTTTCCCGTCCTCTTCATTACGTTCTTGGCGTCCATCTACGCCCTCTTGAAAATTCCGGCTCTTACCAACCACATCTTCAGCGGCAGCTCCGGCGGGTCTTCCGCTGGCATATTGGGAGCATAAAGCCATGAGCAACGATTCGAGTTTTCACGACGCGAAACGACTCTACCTGGAGCAATACGGCGATCCTATGGTCACCAACACCTATCTCAAGATTGCGCTCGTACTTCTTGCCTTCGTTGCGGTCGCTCTCGGACTGATCGACATGAGAACGATCCGCACATTTCAAAACTTTCGCCCCCTGGTGATCCGCATCGACCAGTTGGGCAGGGCGGAAGCGCTTAGTTATGCCAATTTCGAATACAAGCCCCAGGATGCCGAGGCGAAATACTTCCTGACGCAGTTCTGCGAACTCTACTACCGTCGCAACCGCTACACCATGAATGACGATTTCTCGAAGTCCCTGTACTTCCTAGACGGCAAACTGGCCAGCGACATCATTGATGCGTACAAAAAGAACGGTGTCATCAAGAGCTTCCTGACGGACCCATCACAGCCTGAGATCGACATCGAGGTGAAGAACGTCGCCCTCGAAGGGATGCAGACTTCGCCGTACAAAGCCCGTGTGGACTTCGACATGGTTTACTACTCGGCAGCCGACCACAGCGAACTGAAGCGCACTCTCTACACGGCTAATTTCGTCTTCGTTTTCAAAACCAACGTCCCGAACGAACTCATTCCCATCAATCCGCTGGGCCTAGCCATTACCTACTTCCGGGAAGATGAGGCCTTCAAATGAAATGCGATCTCGGGGCCTCCTAAGATGAGCAACCCGGTGCTCTCCAAGGGAGGCCCAATTCTGCTTATACTTCTTAGACACGGTTTCTGGGACCCGGGATAAGGCATGGGGTTGGATGCCGGATTACTTCCGTATCGTGGTCACTTCTGACCTCGCGTTGGCCGGGTGGCTTTCCGTACCAATCATGGAGTACTCTCCGCGCAAGATGCTTAGGGTCTCACAATGGAACTGCGCATGAAGTTCTCTTCGTTCCATTGATCGAAGCACCTTATGAAATCCGCCTGGGCAACTGGGTTAAGAGTCATGAGACCAGCGCACTGTGAGCGAAAAGCGGCCAACTGGCCATTCGTCTGCGCGTCGCCAGGAAACATATTGAGCAGTGCCTTTGTCGCTATGCACCTCGTCTCAGGCAGTAGTGATTCCACACTCATTCTCAAAACAAATTCGGCAAGAAGCCGAAACGCAATATTGGGGGCAGACGAAGGGAGGGGTTCGAAGGCACGGACGATTTGACGCATGGGAAATCCATCGACTGATCCTTTGGACACACGGAGCGCTGCGATCATAACCGCGCCTGTGAAGTGCGTAGATTGATAATTAAAACCGACAAGTTTCGCGTACGCCTCGTCGACGACGGCACGGTCCATCAGGCCGAGATTTGCAGAATGTTCGAGCAGCGCTTGAGTCCAGATGCGCTCGACGCCGAGCTCAGACTTGGCGACCTCTCCGGCGACAAAATCATCGGTCCACCAGACGTGACCAGGTGACAGTGCAAGAAACGCAGACTCTAGCCCATATCGCCCTAGGATCTTTTCGAGGAGGTCGCGCCGTTCAGTCTTCAGCGTCGCGAGCTGCGGCACAGGAACGACCTTCACATTCTCTTCGACGCAGTGCATGAATTCTTCAAAGGCAGCCTTCTGTTCTTCGGACTGCTCCTCGGTCGTTTCTGTAAAGAAGTGCTGGCCCTTCTCGTAATACATCGTTCCATGAGGGGCGCTGAATCGAAATGTGGCTCTTAGTTGCTGCAACTCTGTAAGGGTTGCTGGCGTCAGCACGAAGCGGAAAGCAGTGCTCGTCAATACCTGGCGACTGATTCCCAATAGATGCAAAGTTGCGAGTGCGGTCAGGTCTATCACGACCGTGCTCTTGCTCCCGAGTGTTGCAAGCGTGTTTGCCAAAACCTCAATCTGAGGCGGGGCGCATCGGATGTAGTCATCTTCGGTTATAGCAAGGTTCACGAGTCCTTCGTAGGCGGTATGGCCTAACTGGTGGGCATACAAATGAAGCGTCACGAGGGTAGACTTGTAAATCTCTCGAAGTTTTAATACGGCTTCGGAGTGAGCCTTCACCGAATCGAGGATTGGCTGGACATCGGCGGCAGTTAACCTCTCGGATTGAGGCAGGCGCATACTCTGAATCACGCTCTGAGCTCCGAACCTGAGCTGCATCTGGTCACCAATGACCTGAAAGCGCCTCGTGTATTTGCTCAGGATTTGCACGATCTTTCCCACACGGTTTTGGATTGGGCTTTTCGCAAGGACAAAGGAATCGCCCACTCGCTTACCTAGCAGTTCTCGTGCTATATCCGATTGCGCAGATATCTCTTCGAATTCGCTGTTGAGCTTGTCGGCTTTCTCGATTACAAACCACCCGGCTGGTGCATCTCCGCCTTCGGCGTACTGCACGGCACTTCCAATCTCGACCTTCTCCATCGTCGCGGGTATATCCCCTGGGCGGCTTCCTGGCACCAGACTCGCTAAATAGGCTTTATGCGCTTCAAGTTCCGAATAGTGAGTTCGAAGCAGGCGATAAGCGTAATCGACGGCCAACTTTCCCTGATCATGCCATTGAAGAAGATGAACTACCGGGACCGCATAGGGCATTGGGAGTTCTTCGGGCGGCGGGAGAATTTCTTCCGAAATCTGTACGAGGTCGTTTCGCCCGAGGCGCGTTCCAACTATCGCCAAGCGAAGCTTCGGCAAGCGCTGTGCCGGGTTCGCCGTGATGAACTCCTGGAGCCGAGCAATAGCCTTGGGGAAGTCGTACTCCTCAAGGTAGCGAGACTCAAACTCTACCAACTCCCAGTTACGTACACCGCGATCATACAGCGCTTGACACGTATCCAGGATTGTTTGGTCTTGTTTTAAACGACCTGCGCAATTCAATAACAGTGCTACATCAAAGTTTGGAGTCTGCGCATTGAAGAGCTCTTGTAGCAGTGGAAGCGCATCGGCCAGGCGGCCAGCGTCAATGAGAGTACGCGCAAGGAAGTCCGTGGCGCAACGACTGTCCTCGGGTTGGCGTGAGGTAACCGCCTCTTCCAAGAACCGGCCGGCGTCAACATCCTGAGATTGGTTCAGAGCAGTGTACGCCTTTATTGTTGCCACCATCACTGGTGAACTTGCGACTTCTGCGCGCGTGACTAAGTTTGAGACCTCAGAGAATCGCTTTGCGCGAATGATCGCTCTCGTGGCACTTACGATTATGGGATCTATGAGTTCACGTTCCAGTCTGTCAAGTTTGGCTAATCTGAACACCTCGATTGCCCGTGTGAGATCTGCTTCCGTCCCACGTGACATGAGCGCCTGGCCGAGCATGAAACTAACGTGGGGAGCATGATCGGCTTGCACAAAAGCTTCCTCGAGAATGCGGATACCCTCATCGAGATTTCCCATGCTGACGGAAACTCCCGCCATGGCCAGGCGTCCTTGTAGATCCGTCGGATCGGCACCGAACGATTCGCGGGCAAAACGCGCTGCGTCTTCTCTTTTCCCCTGGATAAGAGCGATGTCCGATTTGAGTGCGAGTGCTTGTGCTTTTGTATTTGAGTCGCCCTCAGTCATCGCTATAGAAATTGCATCATCGGCAGCCGCAACTGAACTGGCGAGGTTTGCCTCCCTCTGTTCCGCAGTTAGCGGCGCAGTCATGCGCACAGCCATAGCGACGGTGCCGAAATACGCCTGTGCCAACAGAAGGCGGGCTTGTGACCACTTCGGCTTGTCCTTTGTGGCGTCATTCGCATGTTCGATAGCGCGGTCTAGGAAGCCGCTGGCTAAAGCCTTTCTGCAGAGTGCTGAGGCGACCTCGGCGTCTTTACGCAGGTGGCTAGGTATCGCTTCAATTAGTTCTTCATATGTGCTCTGGGATGGCGCGGCCTGAATCCACAATGACCGCAGGCGAGCCGAATTGGGGAATCGTTCGATTGCCGTTGCAGATTTCTGGCGCGTTTCGTCTTCTTGGAGAAGTAGATGGTAAGCTAAAACTTCGTTCGTTACTGCCAACTCGTCATCTGGTCGAAATTGTTTAGCTTCTAAGAAATATTGTGCCGCTTCGGTTCCCTTGCCGAGCATTAAACTGGCAGCACCAAGGTTGGTAAAGATGCGAAAGCGGTGCCAGTCGGTTAGTTCACCGCCCTTGGTTCGCTGGATTCGGTTCAGGAGTGAAACTGCGATCTGCGCATCGCTCGGCGTAATGCGTGTACGAGCCTCGTCAATTAGCGCGTCGATTTCCGTTGTTGTGGAACTCGATGTGACAGATTCTGTCAGTTTCGCGATGTAGTCGAGCTTGGAGTTTACAGTCGCCACCTCTTCTGAGCGGAGACCACCATAAAAGTGCTGCTCAATTTCTGGATACTGCCGGATCAGTTCGGTGATTTTTTCCCACGTGAAAAGCTCAACGGTAAAGAGTCCCGCGGCCCTGTGTTCCTGGTTGATCGTCTGTATGGTAAGTTGCGCCGCCCCGGAAATCTTACCCGTCGTCAGAATCGCATAATGATCGAGTTTAGAAGGAAATGTCTTGGCCTTCTCAACCTCGTCAGCAATCTCACCGGGATCAAGTGACTTCCATCGTTCTTTGAGCTTGCATTGAGCCCCATACATTGGGCTTTCGCCGAGAGTGTCGAAGATATCGACACCGAACTGTTCTTCACCTTTTTTCGCGAACCGCTCAAGGCCAGAACGCGACCAGTGCCGCTTTAGCAGAGCCAAGCACAGCTTCTCGAATTCAACTTCCGATTCGGGTGGATTGATAGTGTATGGGTTCATAAGGGTAACCAGGGAGTTTAATACCGCAGAACTTGATTGCTGCAAGTGATTTCAAGATGGCCCATGGGGCGAGCGATTCGGATGTTATCCCGACGAGATGCCCCTCCGTGGCAGCGCCAGTTAAATACTCGGCTTCGTGGATTGCAGAAGACGAAGGGACTCATAGCCGTCCAGAAAACATTGCCTTGTGTTCAGGTGAGGGAACGACGAGCTTCCCGACCCTGCTTCCGATTCCGACTGTGATTAGGTTCGTTTTACACATCATTCCCCTCTCTTTGATTACCGAGGTTTCTCGAATGGTCGCAAACGCACTTCTTCTGTCGCTTGCCCTACTGCTCGCAATCGCCTTCTATCTCATGGGCGAGCTGAAGTTCCTCATCCCCTATCGAGCGTTCCTTCTCCGCGAGTACGGTTGGGCGCTTGCCATCTTTTTGGGAGTGCTGTTTCTCAATATCTTCGCGGGCGCGTTCGTCCTCATTCGCAAGTCCTTCCTCAAAGACACTGGCCGGAAACTGTCCCACATCGACAAGCAGTTCCATGTTGGAAACGTGCATCTGCCCGCAGACTCAGATTACGACGAGAGAACCTGAGCAATGTCCCGCTACGACTTCGATCCAGAAGACTACCGCGCTCCCGATCCACCGGCGAAACAGGAGTCGGAACGCAAGCCGGAGGACGCCAAGCCGGAGCCCGGCAGAGGTGGTGCTAGTGGCGGTGAACAACCGGAATCGCGAAACCGAGGCGAACACCCCAGAAACATCGAGCGCGGGAATCGTCGCCCACGTCAGGATCGCGACAAGGAATACAACTTGCGCGATTCGGAGGTCACTGCCCTGATTGAAATTGCCAAGTTCCGCAGCGTGAAGACCGACGACCTCGTAGAAATCCAATACCAAGGCAATGTGGACCACGCGACCCAAGACCTCAGAAACCTCACGACCCAGGGACTTATCCAGCGAAGAACCCTACCGGGGACGGAGAAAGAACAGATTCTTACAGTCACCCGATCAGCGCATGCATTCCTGAACCGTAACCGACCCCAGGGACTTGCCGCGAATCAATCCCTGCATCACGGATTCGTTAAACCCCGTGAAGCCCGCCACGATGCCATGCTCTATCGTTTGTATGAAAAAGCATCAGAAAAAATTGAAAAAGAAGGCGGCACGAATCTCAGGGTTGTCCTCGATTATGAACTGAAACGCGACCTCTATCGAGAACTCGCAAAGCTCAAGTCATTGCCACAGTCGGAGCAAGAGGCGAGGCGGGAACAAATCGCGCAGGAGCACGGACTGAAAGTAGTAGACGGCAAGATTCCACTGCCTGATTTGAGGATCGAATACGAAACGCGAGACCACCAGCAGTCCCGCGTCGATCTGGAACTTGCCACGCGAGACTATCGCGGCCATCACCTTGCAGAAAAGGGTAAAGCAGGATTCTCGATCTACGCACCGGCAGACGACGCCTCTCGCGTGCGTGCCGCCGCGCAAGACCCACACCTCATTTCGGAGATCCTCTCGCTATGAAAATCCAACAAGATCACCTCGGGGCCATCAAGAGCTTCGGATATACGGAGCGCGAAGCCCGCTTTCTCTACATAGTGGCGATCCATTCAGGCTATTTCACGCAGGCACATTTGCGGCAGTTCAGCGGCAACAGGTCAGGACGCACTGTTCGCGCATTCATTAAGAGGGCTCTGGAACAAGAGCATGTTAAAGAGAGCAAGCATCAGAACAACGCTCGCGTCTATCAACTGACCTACAAACCAATGTACGCGGCCATCGGGCGGGCGAACATTCGTAATCGCCGCGAGCACTCGTTCGATTTCATCAAAACCAAGCTCGCTTGCCTGGATTTCATCATTGCCCATCCTCACCATGATTACTTTGAGGGCGAAGCCGACAAGGTCCAGTACTTTCAGGATCACTTTCAAATCCGCCCTCAAGAGATGCCAGGAAAGACCTATGCCGGAGCGAATCGCGTTCCTGATACGATTCGCTACTTCGTGGACAAGTTCCCAATGTTCCTGGACGAGGCTCGTCCCGGAGAGGCTGTGCCCACGCTGACCTACGTTGACCCAGGCATCGGCCATCTTTCAGATTTCAATACGCACCTTGCAACCTACTCGGACTTCCTAAAACGATTGCCACTTTTTGCATTCGTTTATGCAGGCCCACGCACAGCGTTCTTTTCAAAAGCGGAGGCTCTCTTCAAGGGAACACTCGACCCTCAGACTGGGAAGCTCTCCTCGCAGCTTGCCCGGTACTTCTCTCTGCGCGCCGCGTGGGAAGCAAAAAGATATGAAACCCTGACTAACAACGACCTCGAATTTCTGAATCACGCGAAGCAGTGCTTCCCAGGCGAGCCGTTCGAATCAGCCTACACGAAGTGGCGGACTGGCCAGATCAGCGAAAAGCAATTGGTTGCGGAAATCGAGAGCCGTCCCACTCACAGGCAGGATGTGCAATTCAAAACCTGCCTGCTTCCCCGTGACTATTCTTCGTTCGGACAGAACTCGAAAGTCACCGGAAAACCGTGCTGAAGACGGTTTTCCTCACGGTTTTCCTTTCGGTTTTCCGCACCCGCCAATCCTAAGCCTCGAACAACCAGCGAGATACGAAGTCCCAAGGCACAGAACGGGACGCGGGCAAAATCGCGGAAAGGGCGGGAGCGACCCCACCTGACGGGCCGCTTCGCGGCCCTGGTCCCTTCGGGCTTCGGGGGTCGCTCCCGCCCTTTCTCCATTTCGCTCAAAGCTTTTGCCCGCGTCCCTCGAACCGTTCCGAAACAAGACCAACAAAGGAGATCAACGATGTCCATCATTAAGAAACCAGCCGAGCCACCCAAAATCGTCTCGCTCGAAGTCCAGATTGAACAACCCATTCTTGACACCCTCGACCGTTACGCGGAATTCATCGGGTCGAGTCGAGAGCACATTGTCGCGTCCGCTCTCCGGCTCGTCTTCAAGAAGGATTACGACTTCAAGCGTTGGCTCCGTTCACAAAACTCATCAGACTCCCAAGCGACGCCTCGTGCAGCGAAGAAGTCGTGATTCAACGCATCCTCAACTCGAAGAACTTCATTGCCTTCGTTCTCGCCTCGACTACAGGGATGACTCTCTACTTCCTGTTGCCGTTCCCCGACGGAAACCTTTTCCTGCGGCTAATCGCCGTCAAGGCTCCATTGGTCTATGCGAGTGCGAAGTACACCTACATCACGATGCTCTTCACAACGCCCTACATCGTCCTTTCGATTCTGCTTTCCGGCTTGTACATCTTCACCCTGAAGATCCGTAAGAGAGTTTCTCCGGCCCGATTGCCTGTCTATCCTGATGCAAAGCACCGGGACAAGCTCTTCCTCGTCGTAGGCGAGGTTCACGACCCGCGCAAGCCGGTACCGGCTGAGAATCCACACTGGCTTACGATCCCGGAGCGTGGCCTCTACACCGGCATCGCAATCTTGGGGGCCGTGGGCACCGGCAAGACAAGTTGCTGCATGTATCCCTTCGCGGAGCAGCTCATCGCTTACGAAGCCCACAACGAAGCGAAGCGTATAGGCGGCCTCGTACTGGAAGTCAAAGGCGACTTCTGCCACAAGGTGAATGGAATCCTGCAAAGGTATCAGCGAGCCGAAGACTACATCGAAGTCAGCCTGCACTCAGAGTACCGCTACAACCCCCTGCACAACGATCTCGACGCGTACGCCCTGGCCTACAGCATCGCGGCTCTTCTGAACAATCTCTTCGGCAAAGGCAAGGAGCCATTCTGGCAGCAGGCCTACACGAACCTCGTGAAGTTCATCATCCTGCTTCACAAAGTCGCGTACGACTACGTAACGCTTTTCGACGTGTACGAATGCGCGATCTCACCAGAAGTTTTGGAAAAGCGAATCGAGGAAGCCGAAAAGAAGCTATCGAAGTTCTTCATCGAAGTAACGCCGGAGACCTACACGGCATGGGTGAGCGACCTCAAGACGTTCTCCTTCGAACTCGACAAGCCGAACAATGTTTATCGGGCCAAGGCCATCACAGAACTGTGTGACATTCTGCGAAACAAGAAGGTTCCATTCCAGTTCAATGCAGATTCATCTAGTGACAGAGACTTTCGTAAGTGGGAGCAGCTCGAAGCCGTGAAGCGCTGGTTTCATCACGACTGGAAACGTATCGAGCCCAAACTGCGCACCTCGATTGTGGAAGGCATCTCTGTATTCCTTTCGCTGTTCGATGACAACCCCGACGTGAAGAGAACATTTTGTCCGCCTGTCGAATGTTACGACCCGGTAGCCAACGCGGACCACCGATATGGGAAGCCGTTACCTTCGTTCACCTGGCTCGTTGAGACTGGCAAGGTCTGTGCGCTTAATTTTCCCATCGGTATGAACGCGGGCCTCGCCAAGGCTCTAGGCGTGATGATGAAACTGGATTTTCAAAGGGCCGTCCTCAATCGCGTCCCCGAGATGGAAGCCCACCGAGAGCGCTACTTCCGCCAAGTCTTCTTCATCTGCGACGAGTACCAACACTTTGCCACGGTCGGAGAGAATGAGCCCACGGGCGATGAAAAGTTCTTCAGCCTTTCGCGACAGCCCAGATGTATTCCCATCGTGGCCACACAGAGCATCAGTTCGCTCAAATCCTCGCTGCCCGGAGACACCTGGCGCTCGTTGCTCCAGACCTTCCGCACCAAGATATTTCTAGCGCTGTCGGATGACTTCTCAGCACAAACAGCAAGCGAGTTGTGCGGGAAAGAAGACCGTCTCAAGGTCAGCTACAACTTTTCCGAAAGCGGCCATGATGCGCGTGTGAGCTTTCTGTCAGGGAAGGCCATATCGAACCGCGCCAACGTAACGGCATCGAAAAGCTACAACACCCGGACGGACTACCGATTCGACATGAAGACCTTCACGGAACTCAAGAACGCGCAAGCTATCGCAATCGCGTATGACGGCCTGAATCCAATGCCGCCGATGTTCTGCTATCTGAAGCCCTACTACAACGATGTGAACCGCTCGTATTTCGAGCAGCTCGCCAGTGGAGAAATCTAATGCTCGGTTTTGAAACCATCATCCCATTCTTGCGGCCCATTGAGCACCTGATCCGCGACGACTCCATAAGCGAAATCATGGTCAACGGCTCGGCTCACGTCTTTATTGAGCGGGCGGGCGTACTTCAGGAAGTGCCTGACCTGACCTTGAGCGGGAAATCTCTAATGGTCGCCGTCAAGAACATAGCCCGGCGGCTTGGCGACGACATCTCTGAGCAGAAACCAATCCTCGACTCTCGACTGCCCGACGGTAGCCGTGTCGCCGCTGTCATCCCTCCGTGCAGCATTCATGGGGTGACGCTCACAATTCGAAAGTTCAACGGTCGTCACTTCACGATTGAAGACTTGGTGAAATGCGGAAGTCTTGATGCAACTCTCGTCGAGCGGCTGAACGACTATGTCGAAAGACGGCAGAACATTCTCATTAGCGGCGGAACCGGCACCGGTAAGACGACGCTCTTGAACGCCTTGGGAAAGCTCATTTCGGACGACGACCGCATTCTTCTAATCGAAGACACGTCAGAGATTCAGCTCGAAAAGCCAAACCTCGTTCGTTTTGAGGCTCGTCAGGCACAGGCAGGCCTTCCTGCTGTCGCAATCCGCGACTTATTGAAGGCATCACTTCGACACCGGCCCGACCGAATCATCCTCGGCGAGATTCGCGGCGGTGAGGCGTTCGATTTGCTTCAACTCCTCAATACCGGCCACTCAGGAACGCTATCAACCGTCCACGCCAGTTCCGCGCAGCAAGCAATATCGAGATTCACGAGCTGCGTTCTCCAAAGCGGCGTCGAATTGCCCTATCGCGCTATCAAGACCAACATCGGCGACTCGCTCAACGTCATCATCCAGCTCGAACGCCGACCCGGCATTCGATTCGTGTCTGAAGTTCGTGAAATAAAGGGATACGACGCCGAGAGTGACCGCTACGATCTAGCTCCCGTCTTCTCTCCGCAAGTCTAGAACACGTTCGTTAAGCCAACATCACTCCCATTTTCTATTTGTCGGTTAGAACCAATGGAAACCAAACCACAGTTGCCGTCTGTCGAAGCCGCTGTTACAGTCGCACAAGCGACGCCAGAAAAGCGGACAGGGAGAAAATCCATGTCTCGTCGATCTGGTCAGAATGGTTGTATTCAGGAGGATGGCAACTGGTACGTCGTTCGATTCTGGAAGGATGTCGAGGGCCAAGAAAAGAGGCAGCGTGTACGCGAGAAAATCTGCCCCATCTCCGGCCCCGGCAAACTCTCGGCGTCTGGACGGAAACACAGGGCCAAGGAAATAATCGCGGCCAGCGGGGCCGATACCGTGGAGCATTTCGAAAGAGTCGTTCGTTCGAATCACGGCATCACGTTTCGCAAACAGGCCGAGATTTGGTTGAAGCAGATGAAGAATCGCAAGCGAAAGCCGGTAGCCCCGTCTACGCTTGACAATTGGGAACGCTGCTTGAGGAACTGGCTCAATCCGAATATCGGTGATATGCCTCTCGCCTCCGTCGGTAATCTCGCGTTGAGGAATCTCGGCGAGACGATGGTGAAGGGCGGCTTAGGTGCTTCCGCGATAAGGTCATACGCAAACGCGGTCAAGATGGTTGTGGCTTCAGCGGTCAATGAAGAAGGGGACCCACTCTATCCTCGAACTTGGAATCACGACTTCATCGATCTGCCCGAGGATAGAAATCCGAAGCAACCTATCCTGGCCAGTAGCGTAGTGACCGCCATTGTCGGTGCACCCAAAGAGAAATATTACCGTATGTTCTACGCGCTCTGCGCATCTGCGGGGTTACGATTTGGTGAGGCTCTAGGGGTAGATATAAGCAATATCTCCCCGGACTGCACCACAATCAAGATCTGTCAGAAGGCGTGGAGGGGTCAGATTCACGATTACCTGAAGTCCGAAAGCGGCAAGCGTGAAGTCGATCTGCACCCAACGGTGGCGGAGATGCTCAGAGATTTCATTGGCGAGAGAAAGTCTGGCCTGCTCTTCTGCAATCGGAGAGGTCGGCAGCTTGCACAGTCGAACATCCTGCGCCGCTCTCTTCATCCGATCTTAACCAGCCTCGAACAGCCGAAGACTGGATGCCATGCGTTTCGTCGTTTCCGTATCACTTGGCTTCGCAGGAACTTAGTGCCCGACGAACTCATCAGGTTCTGGCTTGGCCACGCGGGAAGGACAATGACAGACAGTTATTCCAAGTTGAAATACGATGTGGAGTTTCGCAAGCAAGTAGTCGAGAAAGTGGGCTTGGGCTTCGAACTTCCGTCCGCAAATACCGCTCTTGGACCGAATGGACCGAAACTCGAAGTTGGACCCGTTGCAGAACTCGCTGTAAACTGTTGAGAGTTATATTGGTTGCACCGTGTGGGCGTGTAGCTCAGCTGGGAGAGCACCTGCTTTGCAAGCAGGGGGTCAGGG
>Ga0335081_10007411_pt1 | contig 17540 bp, 14 predicted proteins | sample Lox_Sample_35_FD_206713 | JGI IMG/M metagenome (GOLD analysis project Ga0335081, IMG submission 206713) | Soil microbial communities from Loxahatchee National Wildlife Refuge, Florida, United States - Lox_Sample_3.5 | ecosystem: Environmental > Terrestrial > Soil > Wetlands | place: USA... | reverse complement strand
AGCAGCAGCTCGACATCCTGAACGGCCAGGACCGGGTGCTGGCCATCCTGGACAACTTCGCCAGCAAGGACATGCCGGGCCGGCAGCGCCACATCCAGGACTGCGTGGACCAGATCCTGGCCAAGGTCGATCCCAAGCCCGCGGCCGGCTGAGCGGAAGAGCTGATGGACCGGTCCAGGCTCGAGGCGTTCAGCGACGGCGTGTTCGCGGTGGCGATCACGCTGCTCGCGCTCGATCTCACCGTGGCCGGGCCCACCGGGGATGTTCCCCTGATCGATCAGCTCCACGGCAAATGGCCGGCCTTCCTGGCCTTCCTGATCAGCTTCTTCATGATCGGCATCATCTGGGTCAACCACCACGTACTGGTCCGGTCCATCACGAAGGTGGACCGGACGCTGCTGTTCCTCAACCTGATGCTGCTCCTGTTCGTCGTGCTGATCCCGTTCGCCACCGCCACCGAGGCGGACTACTTCCCGGGCAACGACGGGAGCGCACGGCTGGCCATGGTGCTCTACGCCGGGGTGTTCCTCGGCATGTCCGTCAGCTTCTCCGCGATCTTCGAGTGGACGCTGCACGGCCAGCGCGTGTACCAGCCGCTGCCGCCCGAGCGGCACTGGCGGGCCCGGGCGCGGTTCGTGGGCGGCGGGCTGGTCTACGTGGTCGCGATCATCGTCGCGACGTTCAGCGCCGTGGCCGCGTTCGTGCTGATCGCGCTGGTCGCTCTGTACTACATCGTGGAGCAGACGCCCGCCTCCTCCGGTCCCCCCGACGGCGACGGCGAGGAACCGGTGGCCTGAGCCAGCCAGCCCAGATAAATAGTTGCCATCAAGCAAGTGTTTCGCGGTAGACTGGGTTAACGTGCGGCGAAGCGTGGACTCAGGACATGTGAACGGGACAGCGGGAACCGCGGCCGGCTACCGGCGGCCAGGCCGATACAAGTGGATCGCGCTGTCCAACACCACGCTGAGCATGACGATGGCGACCATCGACGCCTCCATCGTGATCATCGCGATGCCGGCTATCTTCCGCGGCATCCACCTGAACCCGCTGACCCCGGGCAACGTGACCTACCTGCTCTGGATGATCCTCGGCTACCTGCTGGTCCAGTCGGTGCTGGTGGTCACGCTGGGGCGGCTCGGCGACATGTTCGGCCGGGTGCGCATCTACAACCTGGGCTTCGTGGTGTTCACGCTGGCCTCGATCGCGCTGTCGCTGGACCCGCTGACCGGCCCCGGCGGGGCCATGTGGCTGATCGGCTTCCGGTTCGTGCAGGCGTTCGGCGGGGCCATGCTGATGGCGAACTCGGCCGCGATCCTGACCGACGCGTTCCCGGCCAACAGGCGCGGCATGGCGCTCGGCATCAACCAGATCGCCGGGATCTCCGGGCAGTTCGCCGGGCTGCTGCTCGGCGGGCTGCTGGCCGCCTGGAACTGGCGCCTGGTGTTCTGGGTCAACGTGCCGATCGGGCTGTTCGGCACGGTGTGGGCGTACAAGAGCCTGCGCGAGATCGCCACCACCAAGCGCGCGAAGATCGACTGGATCGGCAACATCTTGTTCGCGGCCGGGCTCGGGGTGCTGCTGATCGCGATCACCAACGGCATCAGGCCGTACGGCGGGCACCCGACCGGGTGGACCAATCCCTGGATCATCGGCGGGCTGATCGGCGGCGTCATCATGCTGATCGCGTTCTGCGTCTTCGAGACCAAGATCGCCGAGCCGATGTTCCAGATGAGCCTGTTCAAGATCCGGGCCTTCGCCGCCGGCAACGCGGCCAGCCTGCTCGGCTCGATCGCCCGCGGCGGTCTTCAGTTCATGCTGGTCATCTGGCTGGCGGGCATCTGGCTCCCGCTGCACGGCTATGACTTCGCGGTCACCCCGCTGTGGGCCGGGATCTACATGCTGCCGCTCACCGCGGGCTTCCTGATCGCCGGCCCGATCTCCGGCACGCTGTCCGACCGGTACGGCCCGCGGCTGTTCGCCACCGCCGGGCTGCTGCTGGCCGCGGCCTGCTTCACCGGGCTGATGCTGCTCCCGGTGAACTTCCCCTACTGGGTGTTCGCGCTGCTGATCTTCGGCAACGGGATCGGCTCCGGCCTGTTCGCCTCCCCCAACACCTCCGCGATCATGAGCGCGGTGCCCGCCCGGCACCGGGGTTCGGCCTCGGGCATGCGGTCCACCTTCCAGAACTCGGGCATGGCCCTGTCCATCGGCATCTTCTTCTCGCTGATGATCGCCGGGCTGGCGTCGACCCTGCCGCGCACCCTCACCGCGGGACTGACCGCGCAGGGGGTGCCGCTGCCGGTGGCCACCCAGGTCAGCCACCTGCCGCCGGTCAGCACGATGTTCGCCGCGCTGCTCGGCTACAACCCGGTGCAGAACCTGCTGGCGCCGTCCGGGGTGCTGTCCCGGCTGCCCGCGCGTAACGCCGCGGTGCTCACCGGCAGGCAGTTCTTCCCGCACCTGATCTCCGCGCCGTTCCACCACGGCCTGGTCATCGTGTTCACCGCCGCCGCCATCATGTCGGTCACCGGTGCGCTGGTCTCGCTGCTGCGCGGCAAGCAGTTCTACTACGACGAGAAGACCCCGTCGATGGCCGGTTCGGTGCCCATGAGGCCGAACGGGCCCGGCCTTTCCTCTCCCGCCGGCGATCCGCCCGCCTCGGCGAACGGGTCCGCTGGCGTTTCCCATGGCGAGGCACCCGCCGTGGCCAGCCGGGATGGCGCTCGGCCTCTTCCCAGCGCGCCCGGGGGCGGCGGCGCGTAGACTGTATCTCGTGCCCCGCTACGAGTACCGCTGCCGTTCCTGCGGCGACACGTTCGAGCTGAACCGGCCGATGAGCGAGTCCTCGGCCCCGTGCACCTGCCCGCAGGGCCACGATGACACGGTGAAGCTCCTGTCCACGGTCTCGGTGGGCGGCCTCGCGTCCGGCCGTCCGGCCGGTTCCCGGGGTTCTTCGGGTCCCTCTGGCGGTGGCTGCTGCGGCGGAGCCTGCGGCTGCCGCTGATCTCCCGGCGCTCATCTCCTGGCGCTGATCTCCCCGTGCTGATCTCCCCGCGCTGATTTTCCGGATGCGTCAGATGAGACAGCGAAGCTGTCTCGGGTGGCACAACGGGCCGCCGTCTCGCCTGATTCGCTTATCCCGAAGGTTCTTTGCGGATAAGCGCGCGTACGGAGGCGAGAGCGATGGCCGTGACCCTGGCTGTATCGGCGGAAGCGATGAGAGGGCGACGCAGCTTCGGTGACGATCATCTCGATGCCGGTCGTGAAGCGACAGATCGGGGGCCTGCCCAGGACGTCATCGCCGAGATGGCGGAGTTGCTGCGCGGCACGCGGGGCAACATGCTCCTGGGCGGAAGCGTTCTGAGCGCGCTCACGATCGGCATCGCCTTGGAGGCCGCGTTCTCGCCCTCCGTACTGCGCCCCGGGCTGGCCGGTCTCCTGTGCGTCAGCCTGCTCGGCTGCGTGATCGCCTGCTGGCTCCGGGCCGCCGCCCTGCTGCTGCTGGCCAGCCGGCCGGTCCTCGACCAGCTCAACGAGCAGCGCTGGCGGACGGGCGCCCCGCTCGATCCCCGGGTGCGGTGGCTGGGCATGTCCTCCGCCGAGGACAGCGAGGCGGCCTGGGACTGGACCCAGGTGAACATGCTGCTCAGCGCGGTGCGCGTCCGCCGGGAGCGGACCCACCTGGCCGACACCTGGGTGTTCGTTACCGTCGCGTGCTTCCTGGTCTGGACCGTGACGGTCCTTCTCGGGGCGTGAGGCCGCGGTAGCCCCGGCCTGTCGTCCCCGCCTCCCCGGCTCTTCCCGGCCCGCTGGGCAACGTTCCCCCAATGGCTTAGCGGGCCGGGAAGGCGTGCGCTGCCTCGGAGTTTGTCAAAGTGCCCCGGGATGGCCCATCGTTAGTAGCGGTGCCGGCCTTATCCCGCGTACCGGCACGTGAGGCATTCCGGCGGCGGCGTGAACATGCAGGCGAACAGCCCAGCCAGGGGCTTCTGGGGGCTTCTCACTAGCGATGAACAGGCTGTCCTGGCCGGTCTCAGCCTGACCAGGGATTTCCCGCCAGGGGTCACGATGTGCCACGAAGGAGATCCGGCCACGCACCTTTATGTCCTGGTGACCGGCTGGGTCAAGATCCTCTCGGTGACCGCCGACGGCCAGGAGAGAGTGCTCGCGCTGCGCGGCAACGGAGACGTCGTCGGGGAGCTGTCCGGCGAGATGACCGGGCACCGGACCGCGACCCTGCAGGCCATCGACCCCGTGCACGCGCTGATCGTGGGGTATGAGCGGTTCACCTCCTTCCTCGAGGCGAACCCCGGAGCCGCGCGCGCCTACCGGCACGTGATGACGCAGCGCTGGGGCGATGCCGCCGGCCTGCTGCGCAGGCACCCGCTGACCAGCGGCGCGCAGCGGCTCGCCGCGCTGCTGCTCGAACTGGCGGGGCGGCACGGGACGGCCACCGGGGACACCATCGACGTGGCGATGCCGCTGTCACAAGAGGAACTGGCCAGCCTGGCCGGGACATCGCGCGCCACGGTGGCCCGCGCGTTCAAGAACTGGCGGGACCGCGGCTTCGTCCGCACCGGCCAGAAGCACATCATCATTATCGATCTAGGGGCCCTGCGGAAGATCGCCGGGCCGCAGGCGTAGCGGGCCGACGGCCCGGGGCTCGCCGGAGCCGAACATGGCCGCGGTACGGGCCGCCGTGTCCAGCGCCCACTGGCTGGTGGTGATCAGGCCGAGCACGAAGACGACGGCGCCGTAGGCGGACAGCAGCAGCCAGTCGGCGTGGCTGGCCGGGACGAACCCGGTCCGCAGCGGGCCGCTGCGCAGGTTCCCGGCCAGGATCGAGCCGGTGACGGCGATGCCGAGGCACTGGCCGATCTGACGGCTGGTGGAAGCGATGCCCGAGGCCACGCCCGCCTGCGAGACCGGCATGCCGGACACCGCCGTATAGGTGATCGGCGCGTTCACCACGCCGCCGCCGGTGCCGAACACGATGAACGCGACGGCCAGCGAGGCGAGGGAGGACGACGCGGTCAGCCGGGACAGCAGCACGCCGCCGACGGCCAGCCCCGCGCCCGCCGCGAGCATCGGCAGCCGCGCGCCGCGGCGGGCGAGTATCCGGCTGGATACCACCGCGCCGAGCGCCATCATGGTGGCCATCGGCAGCAGGTGCAGCCCCGCGTCCAGGGCGGTCAGCCCGCGCACGTCCTGCAGGTACAGCGTGGCCAGGAACAAGAAGCCGCCGACGGCGGCGGTGGCGCTGATCGCGGTCAGCACCGATCCCGCGAACGGCGCGCTGCGGAAGAACCTGGGGTCGAGCACCGGCTCGGTGCGGCGCGCCTCGTAGGCCACGAACACCGCCAGGGCCGCGGCCGCCACCGCGAACAGCGCCATGATCACTGGTGAGTGCCAGCCGAGCGCCGGTCCCTCGATGATCGCGTAGGTCAGCGAGCCGAGCATGACGATGATGAGCACCTGCCCGACCGGGTCCGGGCGCCGCGGCCGCGGCGCCCGCGATTCCGGCACGAACCGCGCGGTCAGCGCGATGGCGGCCAGGCCGACGGGGATGTTCACCCAGAACGTGCCGCGCCAGCCGACGGAGTCGACCAGCAGGCCGCCGACGACCGGCCCGAGCGCCATGGACAGGCCGTAGGCGCCGCTCCAGACCCCGATGGCCCGGGCCCGTTCGGTCTTTTCGGTGAACGTGTTGGTGATGATGGACATCGCCACCGGGTTGAGCATGCACCCGCCGACGGCCTGCAGCATGCGGAACGCGATCAGCCAGCCCAGGCCGGGCGCCAGGCTGCACAGCCCGGACCCCACGGTGAAGGTGGCCAGGCCGGTCTGGAACACCCGGCGGCGGCCGACCCGGTCGGCGGTCGCGCCGGCCAGCATCAGCAGGCTGGCCAGCACCAGCGCGTAGCCGTCCACGGTCCACTGCAGCCCGGCCACCGAGGCGTGCAGGTCCCGCCCGATGGCCGGCAGCGCGATGTTCACGATGGTGCTGTCCAGGCCCACGATGAACAGGCTGGAGGAGCAGACCACGAGCACGAGCAGGCGGCGCCGGCGGCTGAGCTCTGGCAGCGGTATCACCCGGCCTGAGTTGAGTGAGCGTAATTGCATCTACACAACTAACTATTTAGGCTGCTGAGCGAGACGCAAGGCCGCGTGGCTGAGACTTTTGTCACCGTCAGTGAGCGTTATGCAAAACCGGTTGCGAGTGCAGGCCTTCTGGGCCTGCGCGAGCGGCCGGTGCAGGTCGCACGGGCAGCAACCTCAGCGGGTCCTTGCATAACGCGAACTTTTGCAGAAGACACAGTGACCGGTTTCTCTTCTGGCGAGAAATGCGTCCAGCCGGCCGGGTCAGCCCAGCCGAGACGCGGTCCTCTTGGCCCACTGTGTCGTGCAGACCAGGCCGAGCAGGAGCACGATGTAGCCGCAGCCCGCGAGAATCCACCAGCCCGCGCGGGCCGCCTGGACGAAGCCCGCCTGCATCGACCCGCGCATGCTGGCCGCCAGGACCGTGCCCACGATGGCCACGCCCAGTGACTGGCCGAGCTGGCGGCTGGAAGAGTTCATCCCGGAGGCCATGCCCGCCTGGGTCTTCGGCACCCCGGACATGACCCCGTTGGTGATCGGCGAGCTCACCATGCCGGCTCCGATCCCGAAGATGGCGTAGGTGACGATCAGGTAGCTGTGCTCGGTCGTGCCGGTCAGCCGCGACAGCGCGGCGCTGCTGATGGTCAGCGCGGCGCCCGCGATGACCAGGGGAATCCGCGGGCCCCGTTTGGCCACCATCCGGCCGGCCACCGGCGCGCACAGCGCCATGACCACGGGCATCGGCAGGATTGTCAGGCCGGCCTGCAGCGCGGACAGGTTCCGCACGTCCTGCAGGTACAAGGTGGACAGGAACAGGAAGCCGGCCATCGCGGCGATCGCGCAGACGGCGCTGAGGTTGGCCCCCGCGAACGGGACGCTGCGGAAGAACCGCAGGTCGACCATGGGCTCCGCGCGGCGGGGCTCGTAGGCGAGCAGCACCGAGAGCGCGGCCACGGACAGCGCGAAGAACCCGAAGATCTCCGGTGAGTACCAGCCGAGCCCGGGTCCCTCGATGATCGCGTAGGCGAGCGAGCCGAGCATGACGATGAGGAGGAACTGGCCTACGGGGTCGGCGCGGCGCGACCGCGGAGCCTTGGAGTCCGGGACGAACAGCGCGGTCAGCGAGATGGCGGCCAGGCCCACCGGGATGTTGGCCCAGAAGATGCCGCGCCAGCCGACCGTGCCGACCAGGACGCCGCCGAGCACCGGGCCCAGCGCCATGGACAGGCCGAACACGCCGTCCCACACGCCGATGGCCCGGGCACGCTCGGCCGGGCCGGTGAACGTGTTCGTGATGATGCCGAGCGCCGCGGGGTTGAGCATCGAGCCGCCGACGCCCTGCAGGATCCGGAAGCCGATCAGCCAGCCCAGGCCCGGCGCCAGGCTGCACATCCACGAGCCCAGGGTGAACAGCGACAGGCCGACCTGGAAGATCGTCCGGCGCCCGATCCGGTCGGCGAGCGAGCCGGAGAACATCAGCAGTGCCGCCAGCACGATCGTGTAGGCGGCCACCGTCCACTGCAGGCCCGAGACGCCGGCGTGCAGATCTTCCCCGATGGACGGCAGCCCCACGTTCACGATCGTGTTGTCCAGGCCCACCATGAACAGGCTCATGCAGCAGACGGCGAGCATCAGGGCGCGGCGCCCGGGGGTGGCGACGACGGGGCCGATGACCGCCTGGGACCTTGCGCCGGCCTCTGCCTGAGGTCTCGCGCCAGCGGGCGGGCCGGGACGGGCACTGGTGGCCGGGCCTGGGTAGCCGCCCGGGCCCGGGTACGTACCCGGGCCCGGGTAGCTGCCCGGGCGGGGGTAGGCGCTGGCGCCCCCGCGGGCCTGGGCGGGGGCGCCAGCGCGGACCTGGGCAGCGGCGTCCGGGTGGGTGCCTGGAGACCGCCGCGAGGCGAGCTCGAGCCCCAGGACGGGCACGGGCATCCGTTCTGGTAGCCGAGCGGGCACGTTGTGTGACCTCCGATGGGTGGCTCTTACTGGCGCCTGCATCGTGCGAACCCCTCGGTCCGTACTCGCCGCGGACGAGTACTGGCTACTTATGACACGTCCGGCACGGGGCCGTGGTTCGGGCTCATCCCGGATGAAACCGACCAGATGACCGGGAGCTTGTCGATCCCGTAGATGCCCTCGACCCCGCCCAGCTGCGGCGGCCCGTCCAGGGCGAGGCCGGGAGCGCGCGGCGCGAGGAAGGCCAGCGCCTCTTCGAGTTCGGCCCGGGCCAGGTTCGCGCCCAGGCAGTAGTGGGCTCCCGCGCCGAAGGTGAGCAGCCGGGTGTCGCGGGGGACGGTGATGTCGAAGCTCTCACCGTCCGCGCCCTGGCGGTTGGCCCGCTCCGCGCAGACCGCCACGATGGTGCCCGGCGGGAAGACGACGTCGCGGCAGGTGACTTGCTCCAGGCAGATCCGCGCGGTGAACGGCGCGACCGGCTCGAACCGCAGCACCTCGTCAACGGCGCGCGGGACCAGGCCGGGATCGTCGGCCAGCAGCGCCCACTGGCCTGGGTGCTCGGCGAAGAGCCGCACCGCGTGGGCGAGCTGGCCCGCGGTGGTGTCGATGCCCCCGGCCAGCAGGTTCGTCACGAGCTGCACGCACTCCGCGGCGGACAGCTTGTCTGCCTGCTCGCGCGCCGCCAGCAGGTCGCTGATCAGGTCGTCGCCGGGAGCGGCCCGCCTGGCCTCGAGCAGCCGGGTCACGTACTCGAAGACTTCGGTGACCGCCCGCTCGATGTCGTCCCGGCTGGTCTCGAGCGCCCGGATGTCGAACTGCCGCTGCACCCAGGTGGACCAGGTGTACAGCCGCCCGGCGTCCTCGTGCGGCGCGCCCAGCACGGTCGCGATCGTCAGCGACGGGTAGGGCCTGGCCACCGCGGCCGCGAAATCACACCCGCCGTAGGCGGCGACCTGCGCCCACAGGTTCTTCAGGAAGCCGCGCATCACCGGGCGCCAGCGGTCGGCCGCGCGCGGCGTAAGCGCCGGGCCCACCAGCGCCCGCAGCCGCCGGTGCTGCTCACCGGTGAGGTTCAAGATGTTGGCGTCGATGTGCTCGGCCAGCGGGCCGTCGGTCACGCCGAAGAACCCGGCGATCTGGCGGCCGGGGAACGCGGTCTTCCGCGACCGGAGGAAGAACTCCCCGGCGTCATGGTCGAGCACGATATAAGCCAGTGGCGACTTGGCTAGCCAGCCTCGCCGACGGGTCCCGGCAAGCTGCTGATGGTACCGGTCGGCCGAGAAATCCGGCGCCGAGTAATCGAACGCAGGCAGGTCAAGCTCGGACACGAGGTTCATAACAGTTATGACGGTACACCGATGCAGTCTGTAGTCAAGTGGTTACGTTAAGCATTTCAACGCGGTTTCGGCCCGCATGATGTGCGTCCGCGGTCTAGATTTGCTAGCGGAGCGGGCTGATATCGAAGGTATCAACGTGCCGAAGGGGGGAACCATGAGCCGCAGACTCCTTCAGCTGGTCATTCCAGTCACTCCGGAACGGAGGATGTTCCGGATCCACGACCCGTCTGTAGACCCGGACGCACCGGGCGGTCCCCTGCCGCCGGTAGGCGCGCTGATCAGCACCAACCGCGAGCAGCTCTGGGTGGGCAGCTTGCAGGAGGACATCGATGTCCGGCTTGTCCTCGAGGAGTGGGACGCGGCCCCGCCGCCGTGCGGCGACGCCTGGGACGAGGAGGCCAAGGGCGCCATCTACCTGCGCGGGCAGCTGAGCATCAGCATGGGCCTGGCGGGCACGGCGGTCCGTGGCCTGCGGCTGGCGGGCGGGGTGGGGGATTATTCGGTCCGCGTCTACGCGGGTAACCGCGACCAGGTGACCCGCCGCTACGCGCAGCTCTTCGACCGTCACCGCAACCCGCTGAGCGATGAGTTCCAGCAGGAGAAGAAGACCCTCGAGGGCCTGGAACGCTATCTCGTCCAGCTGTGGCGGGAATCCTTACCGGACATCGAACGCCTGTGGCGGGAATCCTTACGGGCTGCCCGGCGACGACGCGCGGCCCGCTGCCTGGCTCGTGGACGGCTGAGTCTTGCCAGTGCCCCCGCTCTGGGCCGCCGGGGGCGCGGCGGACATGCCCGGCGGCTTCGCGCTGGTGCCCGCGCTCGCGTTAGCCGACGCGGGCGGCGGGCTCTGCGGCCGGCCGCCGGTTCCGGCGGTGGTCGCGACGTTGGCCGGTGCCCCCGCGCTTTGCGTGGCGGGCGGGCGCGTGCCATGCGCGCGGAACGGGATCATCGCGTAGACCATCAGCGAGACCATCGCGACGAGCAGGACCGTGAACAGCGAGCCGATGATGCGCACCCGGGGCGAGCGCAGGACGTTGGCCGGTCCGGGGCGGCGGAATGCCGTCAGGCAGGTGGCAAGCCCAGGATCGTCAGCCGCGAGTCGCCGCTCAATCTCGGCGAGCGCGCGCTGCTCGTCCATCGACAGGGCCATTCAGCTACCTCCGCGTCGTGCGTAGGGTGCCTACCCTCTCACTATCTCTCAGGAGCCGGTCTTTATCCAATTGTTCTGGCTTTGTACTTCGCCCGTTTTTCGCGATGCGCGTTCTTCGCCCGGACCGTCACCTGGCGCGCCCGCCCGGACGCAGGTTACGCCACGCGCGCCGGCCGGCACAGTCAGGACAGGTTAAATACTTACAGCGAGTCACGTACCGGGCTACTTGTGATCATCGAACAGCCGTTCTATCCTGTCCGGTATGCGCTGGGACAATCTGCGGCTCGACGAGCCACTGGGGACCCCCACGGCGAGCGGAGACGGCGAGGGCCTGTTCACCGTCGGCCATCGCGACCAGGCGCTCCCGCTGATCGAGCGCGGCGCGGTCGCCCGCACCTTCGACACGCCGGGTTTCCGCGGCATGACCTTCTTCGAGGTGCAGGCCAGATCCGTGGTGAACCGGGTGCCCGAGGCGTCCCGGATGCCGTTCCGGTGGACCATCAACCCCTACCGGGGCTGCCAGCACGCGTGTGTCTACTGCCTGGAGGGCGAGACGCCCATCCTGATGGCGGACGGCCGTACCGGCCCCGCGTGGCAGCGGCCGCGCCTACGTCCGCACCACCGTGCTGGCGCACTGGTCCACGGTCAAGCCCGCGTACCGCGTCGTGCTGGCCGACGGCACCCAGCTGGTGTGCAGCGGCGATCACCGATTCCTCACCGACCAGGGGTGGCGGTACGTGACCGGGGCCGGGTTCGGCCAGCTGCGGCGGCGCCGGCAGCTGTCGGCCGGCCACGCGCTGATGGGCGCCAGCGGCTTCGCGGAACCGCCCAAGCAGACCGCCGCCTACCGGCGCGGCTACCTGTGCGGCCTGATCCGCGGGGACGGCAGCATCGGGCACTACTCTTACCCGCAACGCCTCCCCGCGGCTGACCGCAGCTACCTGTTCGGGCTGGCACTGGCCGAGCCGGGAAGCGAGGCCGGGCGGGCCAGGACCGCCGATTACCTGGCCCGCGCGGGCATCGGCTACGCGGATTACACCCTCACCGAGGAGCCGGGCAGCATGGAGCCTGGTGCCCGGTAGCCGAGCGCGCGCCGCCAGGTGAGGGCGATCCGCGCGGTGGGCGCCGAGCAGGCCAGGACGCTCGAGTGGCTCCTGAGCTGGCCGGACCATCCCGGCCCTGATTGGCGGAAGGGCTTCCTGGCCGGGTGCTTCGACGCGCGGGGCGGATACGGCGGCGGGGTCCTGCGGATCTGCCCGGCCGATCCGCAAGTCGCCGGCTGGCTGATCTCCTCGCTGCGATCACTCGGCTTCGCTGCCGCCGTGGAGCAGACCTTCCCGCCCGGCGGGCCCTGCGGGATCTGGCTGAGCGGCGGGCTCGGCCAGGCGCTGAGGTTCTTCCATGCTGTCGACCCCGCGAGCACGGCGCGGCGGTCGATCGAGGGCGTGGCGGTCGGCAGCGACGACAGGCTCCGGGTAGCGGCGATCGAGCCGCTGAGCCTTGACCTGCCGATGTACGACATCACCACCGGGACCGGCGACTTCATCGCCAACGGCGTGGTGAGCCATAACTGCTTCGCCCGGAACTCGCACACCTACCTGGACCTCGACGCGGGCGCCGACTTCGACACCCGGGTGGTGGTCAAGGTGAACGCGCCCGAGCTGGTGCGCAAGAAGCTGGCCTCGCCGAGCTGGGCGGGCGAGCACATCGCGGTGGGCATGAACGTGGACTGTTACCAGCGGGCCGAGGGCCGCTATCAGCTGATGCCCGGCATCATCCGGGCGCTGAGGGACGCCGCCAATCCGTTCTCCATCCTGACCAAGGGCACCCTGATCCTCAGGGACATCGAGCTGCTCGCTGAGGCGGCCGAGGTCACTGAGGTGGGGCTGAACGTCTCCGCGGGCTTTGTCGACAAAGACCTTTGGCGATCAATCGAGCCGGGCACGCCCGCCCCACGGCGGCGGCTCGAGGCGTGCGCGACGCTGAACGAGCGAGGGCTGCGCTGCGGCGTGCTCATGGGCCCGGTGGTGCCGTTCCTGTCCGACTCCCCTGCCCAGCTCGACGAGACCGTCGGGCAGATCGCGGCGAGCGGCGCCAGGAGCGTCACGCCCATCGTGCTGCACCTGCGCCCGGGTACCCGCGAGTGGTTCTTCCGCTGGCTGCGAGCCCAGCACCCCGGGCTGGTCGACCGGTACCTGGAGCTGTACGGCCGCGGCGCCTACGCCCCGAAGGCCTACCAGAACCGGATCGCCGGCCAGGTCCGCGAGCTCGCGGACAAGCACGGCATCGGCCGGCCCAGGCCCGGCTCCGGTCACGGCTCCCCGCCCAGGAGCCACGGCACCCGGCCCCGGGGCTTCGAGGTCCCCGAGCCTCCGAGGCGGCCGGCGGCTTCCGAGGTCTCCGCGGCGAGCAGGTTCTCCCCCGTTCCGCCCGAGTTCTCCCCAGCCGAGCACGAGCAGCTCACCCTGCTCTGACCGGCGCTACCCGAGCTTTCTCTGCCCGGCCAGAGCAGCCGGGCCGTCATACGGAAAGCACGGAAAATTCAAGATATAACTTGACACGCGGACAGCATGAGATACATCGTATTTCCTGAACATACTATCCGAGTCTGTACAGACGTGAGGAGGATGACGTGGCACGCGGGACCACGGGGGCGCCCCGTAACACGCCGGGTCAGGACACCAGGGACTCACGGGCTCCGGGGTTCGGGGACCCCGGAGCCAGAGTGCCCGCAGGGCCCGAACGGGGCCCGGCGCGATCAGTCGGCAGCCGCCTGATCGCGTTCGTGTGCGGACGCCGGTCGAAGTACCTGGTGGTTGTGTTCTGGATCCTGGTGGTCGCGGCCCTGGGCGGGCTGGCGGGCAAGCTCCAGGGAGCGGAGAAGAACGACGCGTCGGCGTACCTGCCGTCGTCGGCCGAATCAACCCAGGAACTCAACGAGCAGAACCTGTTCCAGTCCAAGAACCTCAACCCCGCCCTGGTGGTGTACGTACGCGACAGCGGGGTAACGGCGGCCGACCTGCGGAAGGCAACCGCCGACGCACGTTACTTCGCCTCGCTGCCCCAGGTGCACGGGCGGGTGGCACTGCCGGTGGTGTCCAGGGACCACAAGGCGATCGAGACCGTCATCGGCGCGGACCTCGGCTACAACAGCGACCTGAGCGGCTTCGTCACCAACGTGAAGAACACGGCGAGCAAGGACGACGCCGGGCTGAGCGTGTATGTCGGCGGCCCCGCGGCCAGCGCGGCCGACGAGATCAAGATATTCAAGGGCATCGACTCCACGCTGCTGTACGCCACCCTGGCCGTGGTCATCGTGCTGCTGCTGCTGACCTACCGCAGCCCGGTGCTGTGGCTGCTGCCGATCCTGTCCGCGGGCGTGGCGCTGACCGTGGCCCAGGCCGTCATCTACCTGCTCACCCAGCACGCCAACCTGACCGTCAACGGGCAGAGCGAGGGCATCCTGGTGGTGCTCGTGATCGGCGCGAGCACCGACTACGCGCTGCTGCTGATCGCCAGGTACCGGGAGGAACTGCGCAGGCGCGCCGACCGCCACCAGGCCATGGCGGTGGCGTTGCGCCGGGCGGGCCCGGCCATCATCGCCAGCGGGCTGACCGTCGTGGCCGGCATGCTCTGCCTGCTCGCGGCCGAATCCAACGACATCTCCGGGCTGGGCCCGGTCGCCGCCATCGGGATCGCCGTGGGCCTGGTCGCCATGATCACGCTGCTGCCCGCGCTGCTCGTGGTCTGCGGCCGGTGGATCTTCTGGCCGGTCAAGCCGGGTTACGGCTCGCCCGAGCCGACCCGCCGCGGCTTCTGGTCGCGCGTCGGGCAGGCCATCTCGCGCCGCCCGCGCCAGGTCTGGGTGGTGACCGCGATCCTGCTGGGCGTCGGCGCGATGGGCCTGATCGGCTTCAACTTCGGCCCGCAGACCATCGCCCAGTCGTTCCGCGGCACCCCGCCGTCGATCACCGCCCAGAACGTGCTGGCCGAGCATTTTCCGGCCGGGTCCGGCGAGCCGGTGGAGGTGATCGCCAGCGCGGGCCGCGCCGGGCAGGTCAGGAACGCGCTGGCCGCCACCCGAGGCGTCGCCTCGGTCACCCCGCCGGTGACCAGGGACGGCCTGTCCTTCCTGCAGGCAACCATGACCCCGGCGCCGGACAGCCCGGCCGCGTACACGCTGGTGGACAAGATCCGGACCACGGTGCACGCCATCCCGGGCGCGGACGCGAAGGTGGGCGGCGGCACCGCCATCAACAAGGACGTGGAGAGCGCCGCGGCCCATGACCGGGACCTGCTCATCCCGCTGATCCTCGGCGTGGTCCTCATCATCTTGAGCCTGCTGCTGCGGGCGATCGTGGCGCCGCTCATGCTCATCGCCACCGTGGTGCTGTCCTTCGCCGCGGCGCTCGGCATCTCCGCGTTCTTCTTCACGCACGTGTTCGGCTTCGCCGGGGCCGACACCTCGGTGCCGCTGTTCGTGTTCGTGTTCCTGGTAGCCCTCGGGATCGACTACAACATCTTCCTGATGACCCGGGTGCGCGAGGAGTCGATCCGGTCGGGAACCCGGCGCGGCGCGCTCACCGGCCTGGCCGCGACCGGGGGCGTCATCACCTCGGCGGGCCTGGTGCTGGCGGGCACGTTCGCCATGCTCGGCACGCTGCCGCTGGTGGAATTCACCGAGATCGGGTTCGCGGTCGCGCTGGGCGTGCTGCTCGACACGATCGTGGTCCGTTCGGTGCTGGTAACCGCGCTGACCTTGGATATCGGACGGCGCGTCTGGTGGCCCAGCGCGCTAGCGCGCCGTGACCAGCACACCCCTGCGGGGGGGTCTGCCAGGGGGGGCCGGGGGGATGGAGGCCCCCCGGGGGAGGCCAGCAGGGTCGTCCCCCCGGGCCGGCACAGCGCACTGGCGAACCCGGAAAGCAGGCCAGTAACAGAAGCCACCTAGAATGTGGCTTCGTGGCGGGTGACCAGGTGACACAGACGGCTCAGCGGACCCGGGCGGCCCAGGGCAGTCGCGGGTGCTGAGCCGCCGGGAGCGGCACGGGGCCGGACGGCTCCTGGTCCGAACCGTCGCCGTCCCCGACCCCGGGGACCTGCTCGAGCGCATCCCCCAGCCGGACGTGGTCGCCTGGGTGCATCACGGAGCCGGCCTGGCCGGCTGGGGCGAGGCGGTCAGGGTCACGCTGCCCGCCGGGGAGGACCGGTTCACCGCCGGGGAGAAGTGGCTCCGCTCGGTGTTCGACGCCGCCGACGTGGACGACCAGGTGCGGGTGCGCGGCTCGGGCCCGGTCGCATTCGGCACCTTCACCTTCGACGCATCGTCTGACGGGTCGGTCCTGATCGTCCCCCGCGTGATCCTCGGCCGGGATGGCCTCGGCCGGGCCTGGCTCACCAGCGTGACCGAACCAGGCAAGGACGCCGCCGCCGGCTGGCCGCAGCCGGTGAATGAGCTGGCCGCGCCGGCGGACCTGCGCTGGCACGACGGCAGCCTGCCCGGGCCGTTGTGGGAGCAGGCGGTAGCCCAGGCGGTCGCCGCGATCAAGGCGGGGCACCTGCGCAAGGTCGTGCTGGCGCGCGACGTGTTCGCCAGCGCCGCCGACCAGATCGACGCGCGGATCCTGGTGCGGCGGCTGGCCGCGCGGTATCCGGACTGCTTCACGTTCGCCTGCGACGGCATGATCGGCGCCACCCCCGAACTGCTCGTCAGGCGGGCCGGGCGGGAGGTCAGCGCCCTGGTGCTCGGCGGCACGCTGCCGCGCGGCGGGGACCCGGCGGAGGACCTGGCCCTGGGCGAGGAACTGCTGGCCTCGGCGAAGAACAACGAGGAACACGCCTACGCGGTCGATTCGATCCGCGAGGCGCTCGAGCCGCTGTGCGAAGCGCTCGACGTCGACGCCCGCCCGTCACTGCTGAAGTTCCCGAACCTGCAGCACCTCGGCACCCGGGTCCGCGGCACGCTGGCCGGCGGCGGGCCGCCGAGATCAGCCCTGGCCCTGGCCGCGGCCGTGCACCCGCCGGCCGCCGTCTGCGGCACCCCGGCCGGGACCGCGCTGGAGCTCATCCGCGAGCTCGAGCAGATGGACAGGGAACGGTACGCCGGGCCGGTCGGCTGGGTGGACGCGGACGGGAACGGCGAGTGGGGCATCGCCCTGCGCTGCGGGCAGCTGTCCGGGCGCACCGCGCGCCTGTTCGCCGGGTGCGGCATCGTAGCCGGCTCCGAGCCGACCGCGGAGCTTGCGGAGACCCTGGTGAAGCTCCAGCCCATGCGGGGCGCGCTGGAAGGCTGAGGCTGGAACCGGATCCGTTAGGTCCGAAAGACTTTCCTGCCGAACGGGGAGGGCGCGTGCCCCGGCGACCCGGACTCGCGCCGGCGGCAGCGATAAGGTAACTCTTAATCTGCTGTCGCCCGGGCTGCGACCAGGACCTACCCTCGTAGGAGACGAGCGTCCCAGGAGGGTGCCAGCAGATGAGCGGCAACAGCGAAGAAGTCCTCGAGGTGCTCCGCGGGATATGGAGCGCCCAGGGCCAGACCGCCGAGGACGTCGAGGAAGCCTGCGGCACCGGCAAGTCCTGCAAGCGGATGACCGACGTGGGCTTCGATGGCCTGGCCGAGGAGACCGACGGCGACCTGCGGCTCGCCTGGCGGACCCAGCTGGCGCGCGAGGGCAAGCTGAACCGCGGCGCGGGCAGCGTGCGGGACCTGGTCCTCGGGTCCGAGTCCTAGCGGATGGAGAGCCCGGGCACCGTCGGCGAGCTGACCGAGACGCTCCGGCAGGGCGGCTACCTGGCGGACCGCGGGCTGGCCACGGCACTGTTCGTCGCCTTGTCGCTGAACCGCCCGATCCTGCTCGAGGGCGAGGTCGGGGTCGGCAAGACCGAGGTCGCGAAGGTCATGGCGTCGGTGTTCGGCCGCAAGCTGATCCGGCTGCAGTGCTATGAGGGCATCGACACCAACCAGGCGCTGTACGAATGGGATTACGCCCGGCAGATGC
>Ga0335081_10007410_pt1 | contig 17541 bp, 17 predicted proteins | sample Lox_Sample_35_FD_206713 | JGI IMG/M metagenome (GOLD analysis project Ga0335081, IMG submission 206713) | Soil microbial communities from Loxahatchee National Wildlife Refuge, Florida, United States - Lox_Sample_3.5 | ecosystem: Environmental > Terrestrial > Soil > Wetlands | place: USA... | reverse complement strand
TACCTTTCATCATTACTGCCTGCAATTCAGGAACGAAGGATAAAGAAGATTTCCATGAAAAGATTTCCTTCTCCCTGGAAGTTCGGCGGAATCATCCTGCTCTTCCTAATCGGGATTGGATTCCGCGGCCTAGCTCTTCCGGCAGTATCTGCCGACATGAAATGGTTTGTGATGCCCTGGTATGACTTTCTCAAAACCTATGGCACAAAAGGATTGGGCATAAGCTTCTCGAACTACACGCCACCCTATCTCTATCTCCTATGGCTGACAACGCTGACTTCAAATTATCTCCCTGAGATCATAGCCATTAAGGCTATCTCAATTTTGGCGGATATTGTCAATGCAATTTTGATCTTCCGATTGGTACGACTTAAATACCCGACCGGCCCCAAACCGCTATGGGCTAGCGCTCTCTTTTGGGTTTTGCCAACAATCATACTGAACAGCAGTCTTTGGGGACAAGCCGATGCTTTATATACTTTGTTCTTGCTGGTCTGTTTGTATTTTATACTGACAGATAGACCACTGTTGGGTGTTTTGGCCTTCGGCATCGCTTTTACATTCAAGGCACAGGCGATCTTTATATCCCCGGTTTTGATCATCCTATATTTCAAGAAACGTATTGCATGGCAGCATTTTTTGTTGGTGCCACTCGCCTATATTTTATTATGTTCACCCGCGATTCTCCTGGGGCGGCATTGGATAGATATTTTTACGATTTACCTATCGCAGGCCTCCACATATCATGATCTATCCAGGAATGCCTCCAATCTCTATATCTTTATGAATTCAGCCCCTTATGATCTGGGAGTAACCATCGGATTGATTGTCACGGCCGTTGCGATAAGTTGCTGGATTGGATTCAACGTGCGTGCAAAAGCAGAGCTTGGCCGGAGCACAATCCTTTTCATGAGTCTGGTATCAGTAGGGCTTGTCCCATTTCTCTTGCCCAAAATGCTGGATCGCTACTTTTACCCCGCGGATGTTTTCTCACTCGTCGCGGCCTTTTATCTTCCGGAACTTTGGTTCGTTCCGATCTTATATCAGCTTATTTCGATTTCGGCATACCTTGTATCCCTTTTCGATGCACCTATACTATTGATTCAAATCGCCGCAGTGATCAACACAATCACGATTTGCTTTTTGGTTTGGAAACAATTCCGAACGTACAATGTCCGCGCACTGCTGACCACCGACGACTAACGACTAACAACTGGCCTCGAACGAACATGATCACAACTTCTGATTTACTTCGCATTCCTTACACTCCCGATCTGACCGAGGGCGGCATCGCTTATGCGGGTCGCTCATTGCCTCACACCTATGATCGCATGGGCGGCTCGCCCTTCGACCGTCTTCGTCGAATTGTCTCGGGTGTGGCTGTGGAACTGGCCTTTCGCCGTTATCTCACGCAACAAAAGATTCCATTTGACATTAAAGGCGCGACGCCGTTCACGGATCCCGACCGTTATGACGTTTCGCTGGGCGGGCACCGCTGTGACATAAAATCCTTTCTCATTTCACATCGAAATCAAGTCACTTCGCTTCGAGCCGACCCGGAGCTGATCCTCAAAGCCCCGGCTTTGGTTCCGCTCGATCAGTATTCCGCGGACGGCCACTTGGATAACGATCTTTATCTTTTTGCGTTCCTCACTGGTCTCGTTGCCGCTTCACCTGATGATTTGCAAAAAGCCGTTGATGCGAATCAGCCAACTTATCTCATTCATACCATGCCAAAATCATGGATGCGTCCGCAACTATGGATTCCACTGGGCGCGCTGGCTTTGAAATCCGAATCGGATGAAACGCTGAAGCTCGAAATCGGGGGGCAGAAATCGGGTCGGGATTTTACGACGCGCAAAGTCGAACTCCCGCCCCGCACGCGCCTCGAAGTGAATGGGGATTTTTATTCGCTGGCTTATGTCCACGTTGAATCAAAACCAAAGGCACGGCTTGGGATTTACTCCCCGATTAAAAAGGAGACTTATTTGATTGAAGCCATTTCGTGGAGCAACATTTGGGTGTATGGCATGGACATTTTCCTGACAGGCTGGATCACGCGGGAGGAATTTCGCCACCGCGCCAGTTTGATCCACGAAGGAAGTCGTGTCTTTCAATATGACCGAACACGCACCAAAAATTTGGCTGTGCCCGTGTCGGAGTTAAAGCCAATGCGTGAATTGTTCGAGCGCCTGCGCGTGCAGAAAGCGGATGGGATATAAGAGTCATTGATAATCAATAGGAACCCTGTATAATCCCTAAAATTCCATCATCGGAGGTTCTCATGAATAACCCAATATATTTTCTACAAGATATTGTCCGACGCGGTGGCCGCCTGATCGGCTGGGAGATCGGTGAAGCGATTGAAGGCGTGATGTGGACCATCGGCATCGGTTGTTTTATATTGTGTTGTGCAGTAGTTGCCTGCGGTGCGGTAGCGTTTCAAATATTGTTTCATCATTAATGCAGGGTCTTCGTTGAAATGCCGTTGTTTCGCAACGGCATTTTTTATTTAAGAAACCGCTTATCCAATTCTGGTACACTTTTCTTCATGCTTAAGAAGAAACTATTCCTTGGGATTGCTGGCTTAGTAGGTCTGATTGGGCTCGCCGCTGCAATTTACCAAATCCCTGCGATTAAAAACCGCTTCGAGTGGCGGATGGTCGTTTGGAGCACCTACATCCAAAACACAGTCGATCCTGTAGGTAAAATACCCACACCCTTGCCGTCCACTCCTTTTGCAACTTTTACGCCAAATCCTAACACCCCAACAACTATCATTACGACTACACCCAGCGCGACTCCCCAGCTTCTTCCAGCGCAGGTTTCCCTGCCGGATCCAAAATATGAATTGCAAGGAATCAACAACTGTGGTCCTGCCACGCTTACGATGGCTCTTCGAATGTACGGCTGGCAGGGAACTCAAGATGATATTACCAAGATCATCAAACCGGTTCCACAGGATCGCAATGTCAACCCGGATGAACTCCGTTATTTTGTTCTGAATCAAGCAGGTTGGTTGCGCGCAGAATTCCGCGTCGCGGGAGATGTCAATTTACTCAGAAAGCTTCTTGCCGCTAATTATCCTGTGATTATTGAAGAAGCATCTACGCTTCCATTGGAAGATGCAATGGGTCCTGATGATGATTTATGGGACGCACATTATCTGCTCATCACTGGCTATGATGACAATGCCAAAGTCTTCACTGCTCAAGATCCCCTGCGTGGACCTGATCAAAAAATCCCATACGATAAGTTAATGATCGATTGGAAACCTTTTAACTATTTGTATATGGTTATATACCTGCCTCAGGATGAGGCAGAAGTCAAATCCATCCTTGGATCAAACTGGGATCCGGATCAAAATAGACAAAACGCTTTGGCTATTGCTCAAGCCGCGATCACGGCAGATCCAACTGATAAGTTCGCGTGGTTCGATCTTGGCAGTACCCTGGTTTATCTTGAGCGATATAACGAAGCAGCCCAAGCTTTTGATAAAGCCTTCACCATCGGCTTGCCTCAACGCATGACGCGCTATCAATTTCAGCCTTTCTTTGCCTACTACAATGCTGGCCGTATCGATTATTTATTGCAAATCACAGAAGACACTTACAAAGTAATCCCCGGAAATTATTCGGAGGAGGCCCTGCTCTGGCACGGCTATGGATTGTTGAGCAACGGCGATACTGCCGGCGCGCTGGCGGACTGGAACAAGGCACTTAAAGTTCATCCCAACTTTTGCGATGCAGAGAAAGCCATTAATACCTATATTCAACCAACCTATCAACTGACGAACCCGCCTTGCAGTCCATAAGACGCTTTATATTTCCTGAAAGCTATACCCTCCGGGCCATGTTTGTATGAGATAGGATGATTTACTGGACTCCGGCTCCAGTTTTTTTCTCAATCGATAAATGACATTCTTTAACACTGCCAGATCTCCAGCCGTGCCCCAAACGGATTGCATGATCTCTTCGTTTTTAAAAACATAGCCCGGGCGACTCATCAGCAGATGCATCAGACGAAATTCCAAATTCGTTAACTTGATCTCATTTCCATTCGGTTCAATCGCGGACCGTCGAGCCGGATCCAATTTCAGTTTTCCAGCCTGCACCGGACTCATTGGAACCATCCAGCTTCGACGCGCCCAGGCTACAATCTTTGCCAAGAAGATGGCCGGGCTGATTGGTTTAATGACACATTCATCCACGCCACTTTGATAGGATTCGAGAATTTCCGTCTCGTCGTTGGTCGGTAAAAAAAGCAGAATCGGACAGGAGCTTAAAGCGCGGAATTTTCTGCACAGTTCCATCCGTTGCAGATGCGAGGCGTTGACATCGATCACGATCAGATCCGGAATTTCCTCCGTGGAGCGTTCCATCGCCCTTTGAACAGATGTTTCCAAAATAGCGACCAAACCTTTCTCCCGGATGATATATCCCCAAATTGGTGCGGTTGCATCTTGATCACAGACCACAAATACTCGTAACGCGCTTCCTATATCTAAGGACGAAGAAGATACCATAGAATCTTGCCTTTCTTTTTGGCATTATATGCCAAAGTTGCTTAACTGGTAACACAAAATCTCATTTTTTGACCAAAATATGACTTTTGGGGGATAGGAATTTGGTACTATTTCTGTATACTCATAATAACTATCAATCGAAGCAAAGGAGGCTTACGATGAAAAAATTATTTCCCATACTCGCCATGCTTGTGTTGATCAGCACTGCCTGTCAGTTAGGCGGCGGTCAGGCACAACCCACACCTATCGCCGTTTCAACTGCAATTCCAACCAGTACAGCCATCACATTGAATGCCACTGCGGCGCCTTCAGGAAATCAGGCCCCCGGTTCAACCCGTACTTCAAGTGATGGCATGACCGAGATATTTATTCCCGCTGGCGCTTTCCAGATGGGCGGCATTGATCCAAACGCAACAGATGTTGAAAAACCCGTACACCAAGTCACAATGCCTTCCTTCTGGATAGACAAATTTGATATCACGAACGCCATGTACTTGGCTTGCCTCACTAAAAACGGTTGTACTCCTCCACAAGCAATAACATCCAAGACCCGCACAAGTTATTTCAATGATCCGAATTACAATGATTATCCCGTAATTGAAGTGACTTGGAGTCAGGCAGATGCCTACTGCAAATGGGCAGGCCGCCATCTGCCTACTGAGGCGGAGTGGGAATATGCTGGGCGCGGCAACACCGTCAACACGTACCCATGGGGCAACCAGGCACCCGACAACACCTTGGCGAATTTCAACTATCAGGTCGGTGACACGAGTAAAGTTGGCAGCTATCCGGCAGGCGCCAGCCCATTTGGCGTCCTGGATATGGCTGGCAATGTGGCTCAATGGGTCAATGACTATTTCGATCCCACTTACTACAGCAAGGGCTTGAACGTCAACCCGCCCGGCCCGGGAGCACGCACCAATTTCTTTAACCGCGTTGTACGAGGCGGCTCATGGCAGGACGGTGCCACCGGCATTCGTGTTTCCCTGCGCGCTTCGGTCCTTGGCTCCAACCCGGACGCGAAGGTCGGATCGGATGCTTACTTAGGAGAATTCTCTCCAAAGATTGGCTTCCGCTGCGCAGCCGATAACTAACGAGTAATTCATAAATCAACCGCCGCACCAACGGCGGCTGATTTTTAATTGACTCGCCATCTTAGCTGTGGTATTATCACGCCGTAATTTAATAGCCCTAATCGGCACTCTTATCCAGAGAGGCGGAGGGACCGGCCCTATGATGCCTCGACAACCGGACGACGCAAGTCGGACACGGTGCCAATTCCGGCAGCATGTTCTGGAAGATGAGAGGGCAGCCGTGCCCATGCGCAAATTGCCCTTTCGAGACCGGAGGGCAATTTCTTTTTCTGAAAGGAACAACAAAAAACAATGAGCACAACTTTTATGACCTCCCCAAAACTGATGTTCACATCAGAATCAGTCACGGAAGGCCACCCCGATAAGATCTGCGATCAAATATCGGATGCCGTACTGGACGCGTGCCTTGAACAGGATCCGATGTCGCGCGTGGCTTGTGAAACAGCCACCAAGACCGGTTTCGTCGTTCTTTTGGGAGAGATCACTACGCACGCTTACGTCAACTTCGACGAACTCGTTCGCCGCGTTGTAAAGGAAATCGGTTACGACAGCAGTGAGAAAGGTTTTGACGGCAACACGTGCGGAGTGCTATCCGCCATCGCAAGCCAAAGCCCCGATATCGCCCTGGGCGTTGACCATGCCATGGAAGACAAAAGCGGCGACATGAAAGACGTCAACATCGAACATGTCGGCGCGGGCGACCAAGGCATGATGTTTGGATTTGCATGCAACGAAACGCCAACCCTAATGCCGATGCCAATCTACCTGGCACATAAATTATCACGCCAGCTTTCCGAGATGCGGAAGAACGGCACTATGCCCTGGCTTCGCCCGGATGGGAAGAGTCAGGTTACCGTTCAATATTCGCAAGGCAAACCCAAACGGATTGATACCGTTTTGATTTCCACACAACATGCACCGGATATTTCCCACTCAGAAATTACCGAGCAAGTGATTGAGAACGTGATTCATCCCTCCATGCCCAAGGATATGGTGGATAAAGACCTCAAGATTTTTGTCAACCCAACCGGACGATTTGTAGTCGGTGGCCCAATGGGCGATGCTGGTGTAACAGGCCGCAAGATCATCGTCGACTCTTACGGCGGCATGGGACGACATGGCGGTGGCGCCTTCAGCGGCAAAGACCCGACCAAGGTAGATCGCTCCGCGGCCTATGCGGCGCGTTATGCAGCAAAGAATATCGTCGCCGCTGGATTGGCGGATAGAATTGAAGTTCAGGTGGCGTATGCGATTGGTGTTGCTCACCCGCTTTCGGTCAATGTAGAAACGTTCGGCACTGCGAAAATTTCAGATGACAAAATCTCGCAGCTTATCACCGAACATTTTGATCTTCGTCCAGGTGCAATCATCCGCGACTTGGATTTGCGCCGGCCCATTTATCGCAAGACCGCCGCGTACGGTCACTTTGGCCGCGACGATATCGAGTTCCCGTGGGAGAAGACAGACAAGGCCGCAGCCTTGAAGAAAGCCGCAGGGCTTTAGAACATAAAAAGCGCATCCAATGGATGCGCTTTTTTATTATTGTTCATTTACATGAGCATGATAATGGGAAAGATTACAGCGATGCAATAACTCATGATCGTTCAAAATATCAGATGGTTTTCCAGATGCGACAATTTGATGGTCTTCCGAAAAGACGCAAATGGTACTGGCAATTTCTTCCGTAACGGATAAATCGTGCGTGGCAACGATCATCGTCTTCCCCTGCTTGCGTTGCTCCAAAATAAATTCAATCAACCAGGATTGACTGCGCGGATCAAGACCTGTGGTGGGTTCATCCATCAACCAGACATCCGGTTGAAGAGTTAGCAATGATGCCAGCGCGACGCGACGCTTCTCTCCGCCGGAAAGACGATGTGGGGCGCGATCCCGGAGCTTTCCGATGCGAAGCGCCTCGAGCGCCGCATTGACCCGCCGGTTGACCTCCTCCCGCGCAAGTCCAAGTTGAAGCGGCGCAAAGGCAACTTCATCCAGCACGGATGCAGAGAAAAGTTGAACGTCAGAATCTTGAAACACCAGCCCGACGCGGCGGCGAAATGCAAAATTGAATCCATCCTCGCGCAAAGCCTCTTCAGTAAGAGGCTTGCCAAAGGCACAGATGGTACCACTCGAAGGGAAATAAAGACCGTCGAGCAGATTCAGCAACGTGCTTTTGCCGCTTCCATTTGCACCGAGAATGACGAGCGATTCTCCAGCCGGCACTTTAAGGTTGACATGCTCCAGTGCGGCTTGCTTTTCCTCATAAGCAAATGACACATCCTGAACATCAAAAATAATTTCTTCGCTCAAAATAATTTTCCTTTATCGTCCAAGAAAAATGGCAAAGGCTGTGATTCCAAGAATGATAAATAGCCAAAGCCAATCCTTGGATTTCATCTTGAATGGTTTCAAAGTAACGATGGAACCTCGAAAGCCGCGCGATTGCATCGCCAGATAAACTTCACTACTCAGATTTAACGATTTACCGAGCAGGGTCGCGCTAATAGCCGCCAGCAGGCGTTGATTCTCGGAAGTATTTAAATGTCCAACCACGCGACTCTTCCGTGAGAGAAACATATCATTCGCAATATGAAGCAATAAATAAATATAGCGATAAGTCATTCCCAGAATCAAAATCAAAACATCCGGCAAGCGGAAAACGCTGAGCGCACTTAAGACCATATTCCATCGCGTAGTAAGAATCAATAAAAGCGTCAATGAGACCGAAGTGCTGACTCGCAATAATAAAAATAAAACTGTGTTTACGCCTGTGGTTGTGATGACCAGTCCAAGCGGTAAATGCAAAAGCGCCGGACCGGGAGTAATGAATAACGCGGGAACAACGATCAGACCGGTGAAGAACGGCAATGCAAGCCAGACGCGTCGAATCAAATAATCAGCGGGAATCGATGAAATCCATGCGAAGAGCAAGGTCAAAAGGTAAATGCCAGCGATCACCCACAAGCTGCGCGAAAGGCTGACGCCGATCAGCAACGCCAGCGTGGCAATGACTTTTACGCGCGCATCCAAGGATTGAAACAATCCAGCGCGCGCACTGATCTCTTCCGCAAACAACGAATGCTCAAGAGCCTCCGTGATGCCGTGCAGGGAATGTTCCAAAACATTGGTGCGGCGTGAATGCCTAGTAGGTGTGGTGGTTTCCATAAGAAGATTGAGATGTTTTCCGAGTCATAAAGGCTCGGAAAACATCTGTGCCTGTTGATTGAAAGTTCTCAGATTATCTATTGCCCTTTTTCGACACTCTTTTTCGATCCGGAACCGGAGGTCAACATCATCATAAACAACCAGATCACAATGGCGATGATAAAGATTCCGGCGACCGCCGAAAATACGTATCCTAAATTCACATTGCCGAGCGCAGGCAAGTTGTAATCGGCAAACGGAGCGCCCCATAACCCGGAGAGTTTTTGCATTCCAGCAGGAATGGCTGAGAAGCCTCTGCTCGCCAGTTCATCGGTTCCCCATTCACCCCATGCAGTTCCCGGTGCGAGCAATCCCAACGGCGAAGCCACAACCAGAATCGCCAAGGTCACCCACATCCAGCGCAGTTTCGCAGGCGCTCCTGATTCAGCCAGGACCGCAGGCTTTTCCGCCGCCTCCAACACCGAGATATTCGATCGTTGCAGATAAGCCACCACCAGCGCCGCCAAGATTCCTTCCGCCACGGAAGCGATCAGCGCATGTGGAATGATCATGGCGGGAATCGAAACTGAGAGCGGATAAGGTGCATATAACGGAGTCCCATTCGCGGAATGGAACAGAAGCGGCTGGATTCCAAATTCTACACCGGCAAAGAAAGCCGCAACGGTCACGCCGACCCAGCCGCCCACAAGTGCACCAATCAAACGGCGCCTAGAGGTCAAGGGTTGACCTTTCGAGAAAGCTCGATAAATGAAGTATGCCAGATATGGAACGGTTACCGCCATATTAAAACAATTGGCGCCATACGCCGTGATGCCACCATCGCCGAAGAAAATCGCCTGAACGAGCAGCGCAATGGAGACCACAATCGTGGCGGGCTCCGGTCCGAGAATGATCGCAGCAATCGTACCGCCGATGGCATGGGCGGATGTTCCGCCGGGGATCGGGAAGTTGAACATCATGATCACAAATGAGAACGCCGAGAGCAACGCGATCAGCGGCACACTGCGGGCGCTCATCGTCTCACGGATTTTGCGAAGGCCGATGATCCAAAACGGTAAAGCGACCAGGAACATGATGATGCACGTCACCGGGCTGAGATAACCATCCGGGATGTGCATGGCGGTTGTGCTCAACCACAGCAACAACGCGCCATAATAAATAACCAGCATTTTGATTCTTCCAGATTTTGTAAACATCTTATCAGTCTCCTTTCTTGGATTTGAGTTTTTGACACTTTGGACAGATGCCAAAGAAGGTCACATGGCTATTGATAAAACGATAGCCGCTGGATTTCTCCAACTGGCGAATCATCGGCTTCAACGCTTCAGGCTCGACTTCAAAATTTCTCCCGCACAACTGGCAGATCAAATGATGATGATTTCTTCCGGCAATCTCATAAACCAGTCTTCCGTTGCCAACCTGAGAAGAAATCGCCAGCCCGTTCTTTGCCAAAAATTCCAACGTGCGATAAACGGTTGGCTCCGTCAGACTGGGCGCGTCGCGGTGCGCTTTCTTGTAGATTTCGGTCGGCGAAAGATGCGTGCCCGAATGAATGAGCACATGCATGATCGCCATCCGTTGCGGTGTCATCCGGAAGCCGCGCGCCCGCAATCCCGGAGCATATTCAGAACCACAAGTCATAGAATTTCCTTATTGTAAGTTTTTGCAATAACATTCCACGATTATATTCCTTATTACAAGTTTTTGCAATAACAGTGTTATAATGCGCCCGTTTGGAATCATATCTGAAAAGGAACTATCGAAAATGAAATCCCGTCTTCTCATCTTTGCTTTAATCATTTCGGTATTAACCGCTTGCGCTCCAACTGCCAAGCCATTGGCATCCCAAAATGGCATCGAGATTGACCAAGCGCGAATCGTGGTTCCAGGAACTGTCACGCCAATGGCTGGTATGGATATGAGCGGTACCTCAATGCCTAGTATGAATATAGGAACCGATTCCCTTGCTAGTTATCTGATCATTAGGAACACGAGCTCTGCCGATGATCAGCTATTGAGCGCAAGTGTGGATTTTGCGGGAATGGTAACGTTGCACAAATCTGTTGTTGATAGCAATAACGTAGCTACAATGCAAGAAGTACAATCTATTGACATCCCTGCCGGTCAAACTGTGACTCTCCAACCCGGTGGCTTTCATATCATGTTGATGAATCTAAAGTCCATACCACAAGTCGGCAGCAAAATCACTTTGACTCTCGTTTTTCAAAAAGCTGGAACAATCATTGTTCAAGCCGATGTAACCAGTGAATAATAAGCGCATAAGTTATCTAATTCCATTATTGATTATTGCTGCCCTGGTGGTGATCACGGGAGGTGCCTTGATTTATGAACGCATCAGCCCTCCCACATATTACGGATCAGAAATCAATCCACCTAAAGCAATGCCGGGGTTTACTCTTCAGTCCATCAATGGTCCCGTGAGTTTGGATAGTTTTCGCGTAAAATATATACTGCTTTACTTTGGCTATACTTCTTGTCCTGATATTTGTCCCATTACGCTAGCCACTCTTACACAAGCCCTGGCAAAATTAGGAAGTAAGAAGGCTGCAGATTTTCAAGTAATTTTTGTTTCCGTAGATTACAAGCGCGATACTCCGAATGTCAGTAATGCATTTGTCAAGAAATTCAACACGAGTTTTATAGGCTTAAGCGGAACTGAAGATCAAATCAATCAGGTAACAAAGGAATATGGCATCTACTATAAACTTAATCCCGCTGATCCAACGACCGGATATTACTCTGTGGATCACACTGCACTCGTTATGGTATTGAACTCAAAGGATGAATTGGTTCTTATTTGGCCCTATAATACACAGCCAGATCAAGAAACTTCCGATATGGCTACTCTAGTTAGTCGATAGTTGTTAAATGGAATTAAATAACGCGATGGGCATAAATTTGTTTTCCTGCAAAGTCATCCTGTTAGGAGAAATTGAAAAGTGAACTGTGATGAAATTCAAAAGTGAACTCGGGAAACGGGCAGAGGTAGATCTGCGGAATGTTGCATACGGCCATTCCACCAAATTCGGACTTCGAGGATTTGTCGTGCCGCATCGGGGATGAGGTGGAGTTCAACATCTTCATAAGGTGGGATTTGAGGAAGGTGAATGTGGTGGTTGAAGATGGAGATTTGGCTGTAACCATCTGCAATGCGGGTTTCGCGCAAACAAAAGATATCCTTGGAGGAGGTATAGGGTTTGGGGAGGCAGAACAAGCGGAAGAGGCTGTTGCCTGCTTGTTTGGCATTCTTGAAACGAAGGGCAGGGATCTCGCCGGTAGTGGAATGGACTTGGTGGAAATTGTAGCGCTGGACTTCTTGGCGAAGAACAGCGCGTACGTCTTCGAATGTGGTGAGTTTTTCGAGAGCGCAGGTTCGAACAATACGATCTTGCAACCAACGATAAGGACGCTCAACTTTTCCTTTGGCTTCCGGCGAGAGTGCATAGGTCACGTCAATTCCTAGAGTACGCAGACACACGCGCCATTGGGGATCTACATCATCCGTTTGGAGCACGTGCTTGCGCCAAACGCTGTCACGGCTTTGGATAAAACGAAAGACGCGGAGATTATCAACGTAGTAGCGCAACGGCAGGCCAAAGGTCTGCATCACACTTTGGGCAGCCTGGATATGAGCCCAAGAAGTCTCTTGAGGGACAAAGTCTGCATACAACAACAAGCGGCTATAGTCATCAATGGAGGTGATCAGGGTCCATTTCTCCGAAGCATATGGCGACCACAGATGCGTGGAAGCATCATGCTGGATCAAGGCACCGATAGCAGCTGTTACAACTTGCCGGTTATGAATTTTCTTTTTTGGATGAGGCACATAACACCCCAACTGCCTGGCTCGTTGGATGATGGTATTTACCGATACGGTGTAGCCGCGATCCGCGAGGCGATCTCGCAGGGCTGAATAGCTGTAACTCGAGATAGGGAGTTCGGGATTCTTGATCAGTGTCTTCTCCCGTTTGAGTTCTGTGCGAATAGCTTCTTCCAGTTCCATTGATAGGCGCGGCGATTGACTGCGTTCATAGACAATCGAAAATGACTCGCCTTCCTGACGATACTCCTTCAACAAGGCAAAGAAGCGCGTCTTGTTGATTTGCAATGTGTCTTGAATTTCGGATCGGTTGATCGTTCCACCCAGGTACCCCTGCAGCAACACCTTGACTTGTTCCACGCTGAAACGTTTATGTATCTGGCTCATAATTTCCTCTCGATTTTTCGAGGAAATCTATCACGAGCCTCCACCCACTCCCTGCACAAAATTGATTGCACCATCCTTTTGGAGCAGTTCACTTTAGAACTGAAAACAATTCACTTTTCAAGTGAAAACGGTTCACTTTTAAATTTCAAATAACACTTGACATCCAGCTCATCGCGCATATAATACAAAACAATATTCAAAAGGCTGTGACGAGGACGAGTATGCGTCGGACGAAGGTAATAGAGAGCAGGCGAAGTGGTGAAAGCCTGACCGAGACGACAACGCTGAATGGACCTCCGAGCTTCAAGACGAACGGGCAATGCCCAAATAATCTCTGACGGAACGCCACCGTTATCAAGGCTAGGTCACTTAGTCGAAACGACTAGCTGACTCAATAAAGTGAGGCTGGCTTTTTTTCTCCCGTTGCATCACAACGGGATTTTTTGTTAACACAGCCTAACTTGGGTGGCACCACGGACACAGCGTTCGCCCCATTTGATAGGTCAGGAATCTATCATTTGAGATGGACGCTGTTTGCTTTAACATACTAAATGGAGAAGCCATGAATCCACAAAATGATATTTCCAAAGAGCAAGTTGAACCAGAAGCAGTTCACTTGCAGGAGCATTTTTGCGACGGATTTCAAGATACATCGTTGCCTGCCGCGCAGGTGCTGATTGAACAAGAAGAGGCGCGCAAGTCAAATGAACGCGCTCCGCTTCTCGCCCCAGAGCGCACTTCTCTAGGGTACATCCCGTGAGGTTGCGATGTTTCTTCCCATTTTCCATCCACCCTGACTAAATAGATGTTCATCAGTTGACTAATGAATTTATCAAACCATCAAACAATCAAAAGGAGAAAAAATGTCTGACCAAACTCGCTTTATTTTGAACGAAACCGATCTGCCAAAATTCTGGTACAACGTAATGGCAGATAGCCCCGTTGCACCGACGCCGGTTCTTCGTCCGGATACGCTCGAACCGGTCACGCCGGACTTTCTATCGGTACTGTTTCCGATGGATTTAATCCTGCAGGAAGTTTCGACCGAACGATATATCGAAATCCCCGAAGAGGTACGCGAGATCTACAAGTTATATCGTCCCACACCTTTGCTCCGTGCGCGGCGATTGGAAAAAGCATTAGGCACGCCAGCTCACATTTACTACAAGAACGAAAGCGTTTCACCTGCCGGAAGTCACAAGCCAAATACCGCCATTCCGCAGGCATTCTACAATAAGAAAGCCGGAACCAAGGCACTCACCACCGAGACCGGCGCGGGACAATGGGGATCGGCACTGGCATTGGCTTGCAACTTTTTCGAGCTGGACCTTGAAGTATACATGGTCAAGGTTTCGTATCAGCAAAAACCATATCGACGCGTGATGATGGAAACGTATGGATCGCAAGTCTTTGCCAGCCCCACGGATCGAACCAATTTCGGTCGCTCGGTTTTGAAGCAGGATCCAAACAGCCCCGGCTCGCTTGGCATTGCCATCTCTGAGGCAGTCGAAGCCGCGGCCACATCGGGAGGCAAAAAGAAATATAGTCTCGGCTCCGTTTTGAATCATGTGCTGATGCATCAAACCGTGATCGGCGAAGAAGCGCTGAAGCAGATGGATTTGGCCAATGAATATCCAGATGTGGTGATCGGATGTGTGGGCGGCGGATCGAATTTCTCCGGCCTCGCTTATCCATTCCTGCGGGAGAACTTGAAAAATGGCAAACGCACGCGTCTCATTGGAGTCGAACCGACCGCTGCACCTTCCATAACCAAAGGCACGTACACCTTCGATTACGGCGACAGCGCCAAGATGGCGCCGGTCGTCAAGATGTATACGCTAGGGCATGGCTTCGTCCCGCCATCCATTCACGCTGGCGGATTACGTTATCATGGCATGGCGCCCAGCCTCAGCGCGTTTTGCAACGCGGGATTGATCGATGCAATAGCGGTCAAACAAAAACCGACCTTCGAAGCTGCCATTCAATTTGCACGCACCGAAGGAATCATTCCTGCACCTGAATCCGCCCACGCCATCCGCGCCGCGATCGATGAAGCGTTGGACGCAAAGAAGAAAGGCGAGAAGCGCGTAATCTTGTTCAACTTATCGGGTCATGGTCATTTCGATCTCGGCGCTTACGAATCGTTCTTGAATGGAAAGTTGGACGATTACGAATATCCTGCCGAGGCGGTCCAAACCGCGATAGCTGATCTGCCGAAAGTCAGCCTTCCCGCATAAACCGATTGGCTTGATGGAAAATCCATCAAGCCAATTTTTTTTCATGCACTGCAAAGAATTGATCCTTCAAACTCAAGATAGGCTTTTCCATCAGATAATAACTAAGAACCGATATTAATAATGTTACACAAAATTCAATGACTGTTAAAAGAAGCTTGGTCAAAAGAGATTGACCAGTCAGGATGCCGCCAAATAAGCGAGGGACAAACCAAACGACAGCCAGGTGATACACATATAAGCCATAAGAAATTTTGCCGAGGAAAGCCAGCGGCTTCCAACTCAAGAACTTCCAAAAAGCTCCGCCTCGAACGACAGCCGATATGATCAAAGCAAACAGATAATCCAACAGGGTGTAGCCCCAAACGAATTGAAAACCGCTTTTCATAAAGAATGGATAGCCGAACGCATCCAAGCTGCCAATGCTGCCTGTGGACAGGAACTGGCTTAGATAACCAATCAGCGGCACCGCGACAACGAGGACCGCAAGCTGTTTATCGGCTTTGGGAATCTGATAGCGCGAGAGATAAGCACCGAGGCCGAAGGCATCGATCTGCGAAAAAGGCAGGGGGTAGATTCCATACCAAGCGCCGCGCATCACAAAAGAGAAGGGATGGATTTGATAAGCGATGGTAAATCCCAAACGAAACAACAATCCGCTGGCGATTGCGGCAAGGAATAAATCCTTCATCCGCTTCTCAGGGACGAGGAAGATCAGGAGCGGCCAGACGATATAGAACTGTTCTTCGATGCAGAGCGACCAGAAATGACTGAGGAAAATGGAGAGATTGGTGGAGGTCATCCAAAAAAAGTTGTAGATGTAGCTGACCGCAAAGGGAAATTGGGCGCGATATATTTCCATCTGGGGCTTCGCAAAGTTCAAACCCTCCAACACAAATGCCAAAGCCAGCACCGCGAAAAGATAAAAATAATAGAGCGGAAAAATCCGCAGGAAGCGGCGTCCGTAGAACTTGATGAAATAGTCCTTATGCGAAAACTTCTTTTTCAAATCGAGCAGGATGCCCGTGATCAAAAATCCAGAGAGAACAAAAAAAAGCTGGACGCCCGCCCAGCCGATACCGAAATTATCCGCATGAAGCAAAAACACCATCAGGAATGCAATTGCCCTTAATCCATCCAGACCGGCATACATATCCATCTCCCGAGGAGGTTATTCATCATCGTCCATTATACCGAATCCACCTTGTAAATTTACTGATTACGTACCGCACCGACAAAGTAAATACGACTGGGAGGAGTTTATATTCAGTTAATGCCGTTCCCGCGCATAAATAAGCCTTAAACGGACAATATTCGAAGAAAATATGGCCAAGTTATGCCATATGTTGACGATGTTTCGCTCCACACTGGGCTGTGTTTTGAATAAGCGTTGAATAGGGTAGCTATTATTTTCCCAGTTTGGTTTGTGGAGTAGAACGGAGTCGAACTTTCAACTCGCGCCTTCTAAAGATGCTGCCCTGACCATTGAACTACTGCCATACAAATAATTACGTTGTCATAAGTTTTCTTTTGTATCAATAGGGAAGCACCTTAAAAATTCCTCTCTATTTCAATCGTCACTCTCATGGATATCTTTCACTAGTTCTCTGAGCAATTCATCGTCTTGCATTGTCTTATAAACATCCCGAAGGGCTTTTGCAGCATAATGGACTCTGATTTGCTCTAACCAATTAGGACGTCGACCGTTAGTATACGCACTCAGTATTGCTTTGTCCAAAGCAACGCCTAGAGTATGCCCTTTACGAAGAAGTTCATCGGAATACCCAGGAAATCGGCGCGCATGTTCAACCCAATCTGGCAATAATGCTAGTGTTCGCATTGCGTCTGTGATTCCCCAGAGTTGATATCTAAGTACAAGGCGAATCTGTTTGAGTTTAGTTTTTGACTCTTTGGCTCTGCTTCGCCAGCTCGCAATTGCCATTGTTGTTTTCGCTTTTGTTATGATTTTTGAGCGTGCGATGGTTGAATATATTTCATTGCTTAGTTCACCTAGGTAGGGATTTAACGAATTCCTATAAGCAACACGTAATTCTGAAGAGCGACTAGCTATCAAGTTGATGCCTAGAGTAATAATTGAGGATATTGCTGCGATTATTGCAGCTATAAGAATCACTATTTCAGCATTCATAACCTTACACCACGCTCTCCGCGACTTTCTTTCCATAACCCATCAACGCTTTGACCATCTCATTCGTTCTGCCTTCGGCATACACACGCAGGACCGGTTCCGTTCCCGATGGGCGGATGAGCAGCCATGAATCATCCGACATAATA
>Ga0335081_10007409_pt1 | contig 17544 bp, 13 predicted proteins | sample Lox_Sample_35_FD_206713 | JGI IMG/M metagenome (GOLD analysis project Ga0335081, IMG submission 206713) | Soil microbial communities from Loxahatchee National Wildlife Refuge, Florida, United States - Lox_Sample_3.5 | ecosystem: Environmental > Terrestrial > Soil > Wetlands | place: USA... | reverse complement strand
TCGAGAAGCGCCGCGAGGTGTTCGTGTACCCGAAGGCCCGCAATCTGACATTTCGCAGCCTGGAGATCCTGCGCGAGTTGGGGGCCGGCGACGCCGTTAACGCGGTCGCCGAGCACATCTCGCGCATGGTGGCCAAGCCGACGTTGAGCAGCCACGATGAAACCGCGGTGTACGAAGACGATTTCTTTCCCAGCTCTGCTGGCGTCAGCCCTGAGCCTTTCGGAAGGTATTGCCCGCAAAACAGGCTGGAGCCGATCCTGCTGGACGAGACCCGCAGGCTCGGCAGCGAGGCGCGGTACGGAACGGAATTGGAATCGTTCACGCAGGACGAGACGGGCGTGGTGGCGACGATCAAGGACCTCCACAGCGGCGCGTTGTCGGAAGTTCGCGCCGATTACCTGCTTGCGTCGGACGGCACCCACAGCCCGATTCGCAAACAACTCGGTATCGGCGCCTCGGGCTACGGCGCGTTACCGATTTTTGTTGTCTTCGTTTACTTTCGAGCGCCATGGCGGCAGTTCGTCCCGGTCCTGGGTGACGGCGACGCGGTCAAGATCGACAACCCCGAGGCGACCGGAATTTTCATTGTGGCCCAAGGTGACCTCGGCGTGTTCATGACCACATACTTCCCGAGCCGTGGCGAAACCATCGATCAGTTCACCGGGGAGCGGTGCCGCGAGATGGTGCTCAAAGCCGTCGGCGCGCCGATCGACCTGGAAATCGTCGACGTCGCGCCGTGGCAGCCGTACGAGCAGGTGGCGGACCAATTCCGCTGCGGGCGAGTGTTTCTGGTCGGTGACTCGGCACACACAATGCCCCCGTTGAAAGGCGGCGGCGCCAATACCGCGATCCAAAGCGCGCACAACCTGGCATGGAAACTCGCTGCCGTGCTGAACAGAACCGCCGCACCCGAGCTTCTCGACACCTACCACGCCGAGCGGCACCCGGTGGCGCGGTTCGCGGCGCGCCAGTCGCTGACCGGACCCGGCGTGCAGTTTCTTCAGCTTGGGGAGGACCGCCCCCGCCTTGCCGCCGGGGAAGAAAGGCCGTTGTTTTACATGATTGCCGGATACCGCTACCGCTCCGCGGCGGTTGTGTCCGACGAGCCGGCCCCCACCGACCCGGATGTCGTGCAGTTGGTCGACGGCGAGCAACTGCGCGGCGAGCCCGGAACCAGGGTGCCCCACGCGTGGGTGCGACGCGACGGCATGCGCGTGTCCACGCTCGATCTGCTCGGCAGCGGCTTCACGGTGTTCACCGGCGCCGCTGGCACGCCGTGGATCGCCGCCGCCGCCGCGGTTTCCGGATCGCTTCGCATCCCGATCGGTGTGCATCGCATCGGCTCAGACACCGATGACGGGGACAGTGACATACGCGACATCGACGGCCGGTGGGCGGAGCTGACCGGACTGCCACCCGACGGAGCGCTGCTGGTGCGTCCTGATGACTTTGTCGCCTGGCGAGCCGATGCGCTGCCCGCGTCGCCGGAAGACGACCTCCGAAGGGTGCTGTGCCACATCCTGCACCGGCCGGTCGGACAGGGAACGTGAGCACGGACGTCCTGGTCCCCGCGGCCACCGGCACGCTTGGCCGGCACGTGGTCCCGACCTCCGCACCACGCGGACCTGAGCGCCTACCTGTCGGCCGGTGGCAGCCGGCGGTGCAGGTCCGGCCACCGGGGCGCACCGGCGCGGGCTACCGCCACGGAGCGCATCCGGCACCGGACAACCCATCGGGATGACCCGGTCCGAGGACTATCTCGCGCGATCTTGGTGGTTCGCTGGGCAGCGCCGCGAGCACGTCGTAGGCTCGATATCGATGACCAGCAATATGCCGCAGCGAGACGCCGCGTTGCGGGCCGCCGACACCGACCGCATCCAGATTGCGCAGCTGCTGACCGACGCAGCGGCGCAGGGCCGCCTGGAGATGAGCGACTACGAGAACCGGTTGTCGAAGGTGTATGCGGCTCAAACCTACGAGGAACTGGACCGGCTCAGCGCCGACCTGCCCGGCATGCCGCGACCGCTTCGACGTGGGGCGTGTCATCCCGCGCCGTCGACGTTGCTACTGGCCATCATGAGCGGTTTTGAGCGCCGGGGCCGATGGAATGTGCCGCAGCGGCTGACCACGTTCGCGCTGTGGGGCGGCGGCGTCATCGACTTGCGCTATGCCGATTTCACATCGCCCGAGGTCGAGATCCGCTCGTACTCGATCATGGGTGGCCAAGTCATCCTGGTGCCGCCGGAAGTCAACGTCGAGATTCGTGGGCACGCCGTGATGGGTGCGTTCGACCACAGCGCTGAGGGCCCAGGCACGCCAGGCGCTCCGCACGTCACGATCAAGGGCTTCTCGCTGTGGGGCAGCGTCGGCACCAAGCGCAGAGGGCGCAAACGCGGCTAACTCAGCGCCGTTTGCGTGACCGCAGGTAGTCGCCGACGACCGCGGCGCCCAGGCCGTCGAGATCCGGCACGACCACCCGGCCCTGCACCCGGCGGGCCACCTGGTCGATGAACCGGGCCAGCCCCGGATCGTTGCCCAGCCGGAAGATCGTCACCTGGGCGCCCAACCGGGCCATGTCGTCGAAACCCTTCACGGTGTGGGCGATGGTCCGCGGGTGCGGTGGATAGTCGAAGAACACCTGCGCGGGCTCCGAACCCGGCTCGCCGTACCCGATCGTGCCCTCCAAGTGGGCGGTCGGCTCGCCGTCGGTGACCACCAGCACCACCGGCTGCGCGCCGGGGTGCCTGCGCAGATGCCGGCCGGCCAGAGCCAGCGCGTGATGCAGGTTGGTGCCCTGCTCGTACACGCCTTCGAGCCCGGTGAGCTCGGCCGCGGTCATGGTCCGCGCGTACCGCCCGAACGCGATGATCTGCAATGCGTCGGATCGGAACCGGGTGCTCACCAAGTGGTTCAACGCCAGCGCGGTCCGTTTCATCGGCAGCCAACGGTTCTCCATCACCATCGAGAACGAGGTGTCCACCAGCAGAGCCACCGCTGCCTGCGTGCGGGCCTCGGTCTCCGACACCTCGACGTCGTCGACGGTGATCCCGATCGGCCCGTCGGCCGGCCCGACGCCGGTGCCGGCCTGCCGCAGCACCGCGTTGGTCAGCGTTCGCGTCACGTTCCACGGCTCGGTGTCACCGAACTGCCACGGCCGCGTCGCGCCCGTGAGCTCTCCGGCGGCGCCGGCGCGCTGGGTGTCGCGCTCGCCGTTGCGCCCGGACAGCCGCTCGGCGACGTCACGCAGCGCCGCCTGCCCCAGCTGGCGCATGGCCTTGGGCGACAGCCGCCACTGCCCGTCGGACCCGCGGTCCAAAAAACCCTGGTTGACCAGGGCGCGCTCCAGCTCGGCCAGGGTGCGGGCGTCCACCGCGGCCTGGTCGCCGAGCTGGCGGGCCAGCGCGTCGAGGTCGACGTCGTCCATGGTGGCGCCCGCGTAGCTCTGCGACAGCGCCTCGGCGAGCTGCTCCAACTCGGCGATGTCGGCCAGCGCCTGGGTGCCTTCGCCCATCCCCAGCGGGTCGTCACCGGAGAACCGCGATGAGCCGGTCCAGTCCTCGCCCGGCCGTGCGGCCTGCAGGTGCGCGTCCAGCCGGCTCAGCGCTTGCTGCAGCGCGGGTGAACCGAACGCCTGCATGGCCAGCGCATCGAGTTCCGCGCGCTGCTCGGCGGACAGGCTGTTGCGGAACCGTTGGGCAGCGGCCGCGCGCTTGGCCAGCGAGTCGAGCAGCTCCTCGACGTTGCGCGGGTTCTCCGGGAAGAACTCGCCGTGTTTGGCCATGAAGTTTTCGAAGTCGTGCTGCGTGTCCTCGCCGCGGGCGTGCTTGTCGAGCAGGTCGTTGAGGTCGTCGAGCATCTCGCTGACCCGCTGACGGTCGTCGTCGGTGGCGCCCTCGAGCGCCTGCTTCATGCCCGCGAACCGCTGGTCGAGCATCTCGCGACCGAGCAGGTCCTTGATCTGCTCGTACTTTTCGCGCGCCTCGTTGCTGCGCCAGTTGTAGTCGGAGAGCTCCTTCACCGCCTTGGCCGGCGATGGCGACAGCGATTCCAGCTGCAGTTCGCCGAACCGGGCGTCGTCGTCCAGCGCCCTGGCCAGTTCCTTGCGCTCGGCCAGCACCGCCTCGTCGAGCAGTTTCTTGATTTCCTGCAGCGTGCCGTCGAGGTTGTTGCGGCGCAGCAATTCCCGGCGCCTGCGGTTGGCCTCGGCGGCCAGCCGGTCGGCACCCGGCAGGTTCGTGGTGCCCCGGCGCAGCAACTCAGACAGCGCGCGACGCGGCGATGTGCCCTCCATCACGTCACGCCCAATCTGTTCGAGCGCCTCACGCAGATCGACCGGCGGCGCCAACGGGTCTGGGCCGCCGGTGTAGGCGGAATACCGCGAGGCCCGCCCGTGCCTGGGCTTAGCCATAGACCGTTTCCCCATCCTCGGTGACCTTGTCGATGCGCTTGGCCAGGTACAGGGCCTCCAGCGCCAACTCGACCGCCGCGGCCCGCTCGCCGTCGGACTTCGCGCCCACTCGCCGGGTGATCGCTGCGATGGCGGGCAGGTCGGGCAGCGCCGCCAGCACGTCTTTAGCCGACACCCGCTCGCCGGTGGTCACCGGTGACCCCCGCTCGATGGCGACGACGATCGGCCCGACGTCGATGCCGCCGAGCAGCTTCTGCGCGGTGTCTGCGGTCGCCCGGCGCAGCAGATGCTCCAGCACGGCCTGTTCCCGGCCCTCCTCGCCGGACTCGAACTCCAGCTTGCCGCGCAAGACGTCGATCACGGTGGAGAGGTCGACGACCCGGGCGACCGGATCCTGCTCGCCGAGCATCGCGGCGCGCTGCCGCGCCGACGCGGCGACGGTCTCGGCGGCGGCGATCGCGAACCGTGCCGAGACACCGGAGCGTTGGTCGACCGAACTGGACTCGCGCAGGTAGCGGGCGAACCGGGCCAGGATCTGGATCAGGTAAAGCGGCACCTGGGCCGCCAGATGGGCTTCCTGCGTGACGACACCGACCTCCGCGTCGAGTACCAGCGGGTAGTGGGTGCGGATCTCCGCGCCGAATCGGTCCTTCAGCGGAGTGATGATCCGCCCCCGGTTGGTGTAGTCCTCCGGGTTCGCGCTGGCGACCACGAGCACGTCGAGCGGCAGCCGCAGCGTGTAGCCGCGGACCTGGATGTCGCGCTCCTCCATCACGTTGAGCATCGCGACTTGGATCCGCTCGGCGAGGTCCGGTAGTTCGTTGACCGCGACGATGCCGCGGTGCGCACGCGGGATGAGGCCGTAAGCGATGGTCTCCGGGTCGCCGAGGCTGCGGCCCTCGGCCACCTTGATCGGGTCGATGTCGCCGACGAGGTCGGCGACGCTGGTGTCTGGTGTCGCGAGCTTCTCGGTGTAGCGCTCGCTGCGGTGTTTCCACGCAACCGGCAGGTCATCGCCCAGTTCGGCGGCCCGGCGGATCGACTCGGGAGTGATCGGGTGGTAGGGGTGCTCGCCCAGCTCCGCGCGGGCGATGACCGGGGTCCACTCGTCGAGGAGGCCTTGCAGTGACCGCAGCAGCCGTGTCTTGCCCTGACCGCGTTCGCCGAGCAGCACGAAGTCGTGCCCGGCGATCAGCGCCCGCTCGATCTGCGGCAGCACGGTGTCTTCGAAGCCCAGAATGCCTGGCCAGGTGTCTTCGCCCTCGGCAAGGGCCGTCAGCAGGTTCTCCCGGATTTCCTGCTTGACGCCGCGCTCACGGTGTCCGGAAGCGCGCAGCTCACCGAGGGTTCGGGGCAGATGGTTAGGTGCAGTCACTACTCCACGCTACGACTGCGGCGGCCATGAGGCATTCCGCTCAGTGCGCGAAGTGGCGCGCGCCGGTGTGATACAGCGTGATGCCGGCGTCGCTGGCCGCCTGGGTGACGACGTCGTCGCGGATCGAGCCGCCCGGGTGCACGATGGCCTTCACACCCGCCGCGGCCAGCGTCTCGAGCCCGTCGGGAAAGGGGAAAAACGCATCCGATGCGGCGACCGCGCCCCGGACGCGGTCGCCGCCGCGTTCGACGGCCAGCCGTGCCGCGTCGACCCGGTTGACCTGCCCCATGCCGATGCCGACGGTCGCGCCGCCCGTGGCGATGACGATCGCGTTCGACTTCACCGCGCGGCAACTTCGCCATGCGAATTTCAGTTCGGCGAGCGTGTCTGGGCCGGCGGGTTCACCGGCGACCAGTGACCAATTGGCCGGGTCGTCGCCGGGCGCGGTCAGCGCGTCACGGTCCTGCAACAGCAGCCCACCGCTGATCTGCCGCATCTCGGTACCGCCGACGGTGGGCTCCGGCGCCACGAGGATGCGGATATTCTTCTTGCGGGACAACACCTCAACCGCACCGTCTTCGTAGGCGGGCGCGACGATCACCTCCGTGAAGATGTCCGCGACGGTTTCCGCCATTTCGACGCTGACCTCGGCGTTGGCTGCGATCACCCCGCCGAACGCACTGAGCGGATCGCATGCGTGGGCCTTGCGATGCGCGTCGGCGATCGAGGTCGAGGAGATCGCGATGCCGCACGGGTTGGCGTGCTTGATGATCGCCACGCACATCTCTTCGTGGTCGAACGCGGCACGCCACGCCGCGTCAGCATCGGTGAAGTTGTTGTAGGACATGTCTTTTCCATGCAGCTGCTCGGCCTGAGCCAGTGCGGGCCACGCGCTGTCGTCGACGTACAGCGCGGCGCTCTGGTGGGGGTTCTCGCCGTAGCGCAGTATCGCCGACCGCCGCCACGTGCCGGCGAACCAGGGCGGCATGGGTTGCGGCGGGTCCTCGGGCGCCAGCGTCGCCGCCATCCAGCTCGCCACCGTCACGTCGTACTCTGCGGTGTGTCGGAACGCTAACGCCGCCAGTCTTTTTCGCTGTTCGAGGGTGAAGCCGCCGGCACGCACCGCCGCCAGCACACCGTCGTAGCCGAGCGGCTCCACCACCACCGCTACGCTGGTGTGGTTCTTGGCGGCGGCGCGCACCATCGACGGGCCGCCGATGTCGATCTGCTCGACGCACTCCTCGACGTCCGCGCCAGACACCACCGTCTCGGCGAACGGGTAGAGGTTGACCACCACCAGATCAAAGGGTTCGATCCCGAGCCGGTCCAGCGCGGCCAAGTGCTCCGGCTTGCGGGTGTCGGCCAGCAGCCCGGCGTGCACGTGCGGATGCAATGTCTTGACCCGGCCGTCGAGCACCTCGGGAAAGCCGGTCACGTACTCGATCGGTGTTACCGGGATGCCTTGGTCGGCAATGGTTTTCGCTGTGGACCCGGTGGACACGATGTCGACACCGAATTCGTGCAGGCCGCGTGCGAGCTCGAGGAGGCCCGTCTTGTCGTAGACGCTGAGCAGCGCGCGTCGAATCGGCCTGCGCCCGTAGTAGCCCGTCATCCGATGATCGCCTTTCGCCCTGTCCACGTCACGCCGCGGGTGGCGACCGCGGCCAGCACATCCACCAGTAGCCGTCGTTCGACGACCTTAATGCGTTCGTGCAGTGTCGCCTCGTCGTCGCCGTCGAGCACAGGGACCACCTCCTGCGCAAGGATTGGACCGCTGTCCGTGCCCGCGTCGATGAGATGCACGGTGCAGCCGGTCACCTTCACCCCGTAATCCAGCGTCTCCGGCACCGCGTGCGCGCCGGGAAAGGCCGGCAGCAGCGCCGGGTGGGTGTTGACGATCCGGCCGATGTATCGGGAAAGGAATTCGGGGCCAAGGATTTTCATGAACCCCGCCGAAACGATCAGGTCAGGCTCGTGGGCACCGGTGGCATCGGCGATAGCGGTGTCCCAGGCGGCGCGGTTGGGATAGTCGGTCAGCCGCACGGTGTAGGTCGGCACGTCGGCCGCCTTGGCGATGTCGACGGCGGGGCAGTCGCGGTCCACGCCCACGGCCACCACGCGACCCGGATAGTCATCGTGTGCCGCGTCCAGCAGCGACGCCAGCAGCGAGCCGGTGCCGGAGGCCAGCACGACCAGCCGTGCCGGTGCGCTCGGGGGCACGCGGAGCGGCTGCTGCACAATGAGAGCCTAATCGGCGGATTCGTCGTGGCTGATGCCCAGGTCGCTTGGCCGCGCCGGCTTAGGGCCGTGGGCCGGCTCCGGCTCGGGCAGTCGCTGTGGCTTCGGCCGGGGCCGCCGTGGCGGCCGCGCGATGCCGCCGGACATCGCGACGGTGATCCCACCGACCACGGCGAACCACAGGAACGCCGCGGCCGCGAACGTGTCCTGGTCGACGCCGACATCGCCGAAATTGCCCAGCCGCCCGCCGGCGGCGTAGCCGAGCAGTGCCATCACCACAGCGGCCGCGGCGGCCGCGAGCACCAGCTTGATCGTCGCCGGGATCAGCGGCAGCGGCCGCCGCGCGCACTGCTGGCCCAAAACCACGCCGGAGGCGGCCGCCACGATCAGCAACGCCACCCAGACGGGGCCGAGCGGCGGCGTCGGCGCCGCCGCGAGCACGGGCAGTGCCGGGATGTCGCCGCCGAAGACCGTGAACGGGCTGAAGGTCGCCACGCCGACGTGAACGCTGGAACCGACCGCGACCGCGGAGGCGCCGACGATGACGTTGGGGATGTAGAGCACCGACAGCAACGTCAGGCTCAGCTGGCCGAATAGCGAATCGGTGATCGAGTACAGCTGGTGCATCGTGCCCCAGTGCACGATCAGCGAGCCGGCGGTGATCGCCCCCGACAGGCCAAACAGCGCCAGCACCCCCGCCACGGCGGCCCGCACCGAATCCGCGAGCCAGTTCGGCAGGGGCGACGCCTGCAGCAGTCGGCGCCCGGCCCGTGATCCGACGCCGAGCATTGCGCCGATCGCGTGGACGGCGAGCACGCCGCCGAAGGCCCGCAGCGGGCTGGGAGTTTGCAGCTGGGTGAGCACCGATGCGGCGTCGTGAATCACCGCGAGCGCGATCGCGGCGATCAGCAGCGGGCCGCCCAGCGCGGAGGCGACGATCCAGCGGATCAGAAACCAGGAACCGCGCGGCGGCGTCGCGTGGGCGGTGGTACGCGCCGTTCCCCACACCATCGCAAGCACCGGCAGCAGCGGCATGACTCCCAGTTCGCGGCCGCCGATCGACACCGGCACCTGGTGCACGCCGAGCCACATGCTGGCGATCGCGCCGAACGCGCCGGTCAGGTCGCTGTTGGCGACGACGAGCTGGATCAGCACCACCGCGGCGATGATGAGCAGCGCCACCAACGACGGACCGAACGCAACGGTCAGCAGTTCCCGTGCCTGGCGCGTCCCTGCCGTCCGGTTGCGGTCGAGGCTCGTCACTCTTGGCGCAAGCGCTTTGTTGGCCAGTGGCTAGCGCTTTCTCATGACGGGGGCGGTCCGGACGGCGACGACGACGAGGATTGCGGGTGCGGCTGCACCGGGACCTGTTGGGTCGGCGCCTGCTCGTGGACGCCGTGCTCCTGGGTGGGTGCCTGGCCGGAGCCCTGGCTCGGCGGCTGCCCGTACGTTGGGAAGCCGGTCGGCGGGGTCGGCGGGCCCGGCTGGGGGCCGCCGGGCGGGAAGCCGCCGGTCGATGGTGGGTAGCCGCCGTACTGCGGGTAGGCCGGGCGCTGGCTGACGTTCTGCTGGGGCTGCGAGGGCGGGGCGGGCTGCTGCTGGGGGCCCTGACCGGGTTGACCGTAGTAGCCGCCGTACTGCGGGTACTGGTCGTATTTGGGCCGCGGCTCCGGCGGGGTGATGACGCCCGCCTCGAGGAGCAGTGCGCCGACTGCGGCGACGGCCTGCAGCCCGGCGAGGGCCACGATCACGATCAGCGCCCAGCCGACGGACAGGAAGCTCGGCTTGGTGATCAGTTCGGAGATGGCCAGCAGGAAGCCGACCACCGCGATGACCGCCACGATCGCGGTGTAGTTCCGCGCCCTGGGCAGAAGCGCGGCGGCCGCCAGCAGCGCGGCAAGCACCAACGCGATGATCTCGAAGCTGCCACCGGTGATCGTGGAGCCGCCCATCGTGCCGATCTCGCTGGATTTCCACACCGGGCCGAAGCTGACCAGATAGCCGGCCAGCCCGAGGACCACCACGGCGGCCAGCAGATACACCGGTAACTTGTTCGGGCCCTCCTCCACCTTGGAGAACTGCGTCGTCGGCGCGTAGGGGCCGTGCTGTTGGGCTGGCGGGTAGCCGGACCCGCCGGGTGAATACGTCATAGCCTCTCCAGTGCTGTTGGGCGCCGCGACGTGGACGACGCTGCGTCGGATCGGTGGTCGTGGACCACGCTAGCGCACCGAACTGGGGCCCGGCAGGCATCCACCGCCGGTGTTCGCGTGTCATCGGCCACCCTGCCCGCGCCGGCACCGGCATCGAGGCCGAATCTTGTTCTGCCGCTTGCAGCTCCAGCACCTCCCGCACGAACCGTGAGCCGATCGGCTGGGAGACCGCCTTGCATTCGCAGACTGAAACACGTTCTAATTCTGGGCATGGATTACGGGCTAGTGCTGTTCACCAGCGACCGCGGCATCAAGCCCGCCGCGGCCGCCAAGCTCGCCGAGGATCACGGGTTCCGCACGTTCTACGTGCCGGAGCACACCCACATCCCGGTGAGGCGCCAGGCAGCCCACCCCACGACCGGCGACGCGTCGCTGCCAGACGACCGCTACATGCGAACCCTCGACCCGTGGGTCAGCCTCGGTGCCGCGTCGGCGGTTACGTCGCGGATCCGGCTGGCGACGGCCGTCGCGCTGCCGGTCGAACACGACCCGATCACGCTGGCCAAGAGCATCGCGTCGCTGGACTATCTGTCTGGTGGCCGGGTTTCGGTCGGCGTCGGGTTCGGTTGGAACACCGATGAACTGAGCGACCACGGGGTGCCGCCGGGTAGGCGGCGCACGATGCTTCGCGAGTACCTGGAGGCTATGCGGGCGTTGTGGACGCGGGAGGAGGCGGCCTACGACGGCGAGTTCGTGAGCTTCGGCCCGACTTGGGCGTGGCCCAAGCCGGTGCAGCCGCACATCCCGATCCTCGTCGGCGCGGCGGGCAATGAGAAGAACTTCGCTTGGATCGCGCGTAGTGCCGACGGGTGGATCACCACGCCGCGCGAGCAGGAGATCGACGAGCCGGTGCGGCTGCTGCACGGCACGTGGGCCGCAGCGGGACGCGACGGCGCGCCGCAGATCGTCGCGCTGGATGTCAAGCCGATCCCCGAGCGGCTGGCGAAGTGGCGCGACCTGGGCGTGACCGAGGTGCTCTACGGCCTCCCCGACCGATCCGAGGAGGAGGTGCGGGCGTACGTGGAGCGGCTCGCCGGCAAGCTCGCCGCACACGTCTAGCAGCTCCGCCGAAACGGAAACCGCTGCGCTGCCGCCGGCGTGTCTTCGCAGTAGCGTCAGTGTCGCGACGACCACCCCCTGACACGCGCGGCGGTTAGGAGGCGAGCACCGCGCGGTTGCCGTGCTCGCCGCAGCGCACCACGATCCGCGCGCCCAGCGGCTCACCAGAGGTCAGCAGCCCGACCAGGTCCGAATCCTCCGAGGTGGTCAGGAAGCGACTGTTGTCGGACTCCAGCCGCCCGACGATGACGCCCGTCAGAACCGGCCAGTCGTAGCGCACGCTGTAGGTCTCGATCGAAGCCGAACCGTCCGCGGCCACCGTCACCGGCGCCTTCGGCAGGCGGGCGACCTCGTCCTGCAACGAAAGGCTGCGGTCGCAGGCCCAGTCCGCGGGCTCGGTCGAGTAGACACCGACCGAGTACTTCGACATGATCCCGCCGTTGGCGCCGACGAGGCCGAATGCCCCGGGCCTGTCGCGCAGGTGGACGACCGTTTCGGCGATGCCGTGCATCGAATAGTTGTTGCCGGGACCACCGAAGAACGGCAGTCCCCCGGTCAGCGTGAGGCCGCGGGGATCGTCCGTGGCCAACCCGAGCCCGTCGCAGATGTTGAACACCTGGATCGGAAAGCAGCTGTACAGGTCGAAGGTGGCGACGTCGTCGACGCCGATGCCCGCGACCGCCAGCGCCTCGCGTACCGCCATCACCGAAGCCGGGCCGCTGCCCAAAACGACCCGCTCGAGCAGCGGCTGCTCCACCATGTCGGCGTGTCCGCGCAGGTAGACCCACTTCTCGGAGGGAACCCCGAGGCGACGCGCGGCCTCGACCGACATGAGCAGCGCGGCGGCACCCTGGTTTACCTGGTCGCGCGCCACCAGCAGCCGGGGGTAGGGGTCGCAGATCATCCGGTTGCCGTCGGTGACCGTGGTCAGTTCGGAAACCGTGCGCTCCACCGGTGACGCCGCGAACCGGTTTTTCGCGACGACTTTCGTGAACGGCGCGAACAGCTCCCCCATCCGTTGCCGGTATTCGCGCGGGCTGAGTCCGACCGCGGCCCGCCGAGCGTTCTCCAGGAGCCCGTACTGCACCGGCGCACCGACCAGCCCGTGGCTGAACGTGTACTTGCTGAAGATGCCGTCGTAGCCGAACCCGCGGTCCTCGAGCTGGCCGTCGACGGTTTCCGAGAAATCCGGCTTGTCAGCGGCTGCGGCGTAGTGGCGCTGGGTCGAGACGGCGTCGGACCCGAACACCAGCGCGACGTCGCTGCGGCCTGCGGCGATGTCCCCGGCGAGCTCGGTGACCAGATGCTGCGGGCCTTGGCCCCCGACGACCTCCAGGATGGCGCGTGCCGGCTCTGCTCCGACGCGACGAGCCACCGAGCGTGGATAGTTGGTCGACTTTCCCAGCGGCGCCGGCACGGGTCCGGAGATCTCGAACTGGCGCACCCCCGCCACGGTGTCGACCGACCGAGCCACCACGCCGACATGCCCGCCGCAGTCCTGCAGCGCCGCCCCGGTCGCCGCCGCCGCGAGCTCCACCGACGACATGCCGCGGTAGCCGGGCTGGTCGATGCGCTCGGCGGACTGCCCGACGCCGACGATGACCGGCGTGCGAGCAGACGCGGTCACGTGGACAGGATCTCGCGGGCCAGCGCCGCGGTCTCCGAGGGCGTCTTGCCGACCTTGACGCCGGCGGCCTCGAGGGCTTCCTTCTTGGCGGCGGCCGTGCCAGACGAGCCGGACACGATCGCGCCGGCGTGACCCATCGTCTTGCCCTCGGGGGCGGTGAAACCCGCGACGTAGCCGATGACCGGCTTGGAGACATGGGCCTTGACGTAGTCGGCAGCACGCTCTTCGGCGTCGCCGCCGATCTCGCCGATCATCACGATGATCTTGGTGTCGGGGTCCTTCTCGAACGCCTCGATCGCGTCGATGTGGGTGGTGCCGATCACCGGGTCGCCGCCGATGCCGATCGCGGTGGAGAAGCCGAAATCCCGCAGCTCATACATCATTTGGTAGGTCAGCGTGCCGGACTTGGACACCAACCCGATCGGTCCGCCGCCGGTGATGTTGGCCGGCGTGATGCCTGCGAGCGCTCCGCCGGGGGTGATGATGCCAGGGCAGTTGGGCCCGATGATGCGGGTCTTGTTGCCTTTGTGCAGGTTGTATGCCCACGCGTAGGCCGTGTCCTGCACGGGGATGCCCTCGGTGATCACCACGAGGAGCGGGATCTCGGCGTCGATGGACTCGATGATCGCGTCCTTGGCGAACCTCGGCGGCACGAAAACGACAGATACGTCGGCACCGGTTTCCTTCATCGCCTCGGCGACGGTGCCGAACACCGGCAGCTCGACGTCGTTGCCGTTGGCGTCTTTGTGCGCGACGGTGGTGCCGGCCTTGCGGGCGTTGACACCGCCCACCAGCTGCGTGCCGGCCTTCAGCATCCGCGCGGTGTGGATGGTGCCCTCGTTGCCGGTGATGCCCTGGACGATCACCTTGGAATCCTTGCTCAAGAAGATCGACATGTCAGTAGTCCTTTCCGGCGCTGGCCGCCACCTCGGCCGCCTTGTCTGCGGCCTCGTCCATCGTCGGCACCATCGTCACCAGCGGGTGGTTCGCCTCGGCCAGGATGCGCCGGCCCTCCTCGACGTTGTTGCCATCCAACCGGACCACCAGCGGTTTGTTTGCCTCGCCGCCGAGGATCTTCAGCGCGTTGACGATGCCGTTGGCGACCGCGTCGCACGCCGTGATCCCGCCGAACACGTTGACGAACACGCATTTGACCTGAGAGTCGCCGAGGACCACGTCGAGCCCGGCGGCCATCACCTCCGCCGAAGCCCCGCCGCCGATGTCGAGGAAGTTGGCCGGCTTGATGCCGCCGTGCTTCTCGCCCGCGTAGGCGACGACGTCGAGGGTCGACATCACCAGCCCGGCCCCGTTGCCGATGATGCCGACCTGCCCGTCGAGCTTGACGTAGTTGAGGTCGTGCTCCTTGGCCTTCAGCTCGAGCGGGTCGGTGGCGTCGCGGTCCTCGAACTGGGCGTGGTCGGGATGGCGGAAGTCGGCGTTGGCGTCGAGGGTGATTTTCGCGTCGAGCGCCAAGATCTGGTCGTCCGGCGTGCGCACCAGCGGGTTGACCTCGACCAGGGTGGCGTCTTCGGCGACGAACAGCTCCCACAGCTTGGAGATGGTCACCGCGGCGGCGTCGAGCACCTCGGCGGGCAGATGGCCCTGTTCGGCGATCGACCGGGCGAACTTGAGGTCGACGCCCCTGACCGGGTCGACGGGCACCTTGGCCAGCCGCTCAGGCTTGGTTGCGGCCACCTCTTCGATCTCCATGCCACCCTCGACGGAGCACATCGCCAAATAGGTCCGGTTGGCGCGGTCGAGCAGGAACGAGATGTAGTACTCCTCGGCGATGTCGCTGGCCTCGGAGACCAGCAGCTTCTTGACGATGTGGCCCTTGATGTCCAGGCCGAGGATGTTTTGTGCGTGGCTGTAGGCGTCGTCGGGTGTCGCCGTGTACTTGACCCCGCCCGCCTTCCCGCGACCGCCGGTCTTGACCTGCGCTTTGACCATCACCGGCCGGCCGATCTCCTCGGCGATCTCGCGCGCGCCGTCCGGCGTGTCGGTCACCCGGCCCGGCGTGGTGGGAACGTTGTGCTTGGCGAACAGTTCCTTCGCCTGGTACTCGAAAAGGTCCATGAGCTCACTGTCTGTCTGCGTTGACGCGGGTCGATAGTCGGGCGTGATTCGCTCGGGGGAACAATATCGAGCCGCCTGTGTGCTTCCGGCACCGCGTATCACTCATGTGGTACATCTCACCGTGGATGCCAAGTGATTCAAATCACAATAACGGGCGGATTCGGCCCCCGGCTTGCCTCGTTCATTGGGCTTGGTTAACGTCTCCTGAGCCAGATAACATTATGGTCACGGCGAGAAGGATTTTTAGGGTTGCCTAACCACCGTTGGTCCCGATTTCCGAAAGAAAACTCAACGAACACGCGCCGGCTCCCGCCCGATCCTTCCGCCGCCGAAATCACCGACATCATCCCGTTCAACGAGTTCGGCAGTCTCGATGACCTGGAGTTTCTGGACCACTGCGCCTTCGACACCGAGTCACAGGTGTTGCATGCTCCCGAGCTCGACGACCTTCACGACACCGACAACCTGAGGCCGTTGCGCCTCGTGGTGCCCGCCGAGTTCCGGGCCGAAGGCGTCGACCGTTACGACGAGCCGTATGCCTACCACTCGCACGGGGCCGACGTCTGCGACGACGTCACCGACGCGCCCGCCCCGCGGGGGCTGCACCGCAAGCCGCCGGTCACCGCCGGAGTGGTGAAGGGCCGGCTGCTGATCGCGGCGATGGCCACCGGCGCGGCGGCGGCGGCCGCGCATTCGGCCGTTACCGCCCCAGACCGGCATTCCGGCCCGACGGTCCTGGCCGCCGACGAGTCGGCCCTCAACCGCGGTGCGGTGGTGAGCAGCAGAGGCGCACAGCTGATCTCGGTCACACCGGCCGTCAATACCGCGGTGACCGGCGAGGAACTGGCCAAGGGAGTCGCGTTCGCGCAGGAGCGCGCGGCGCGGGAGGCGCGCATGCAGCGGCCGCTGTATGTGATGCCGACGAAGGGCATTCCGACATCGCCCTTCGGCTACCGGTGGGGTGTGCTGCACGGCGGCATCGACCTCGCGAACTCGATCGGCACTCCGATCCTGGCGGCGGCCGACGGTGTCGTGATCGACGCCGGACCGGCGGCCGGGTTCGGCCTTTGGGTGAGACTGCGCCACAACGACGGCACGGTGACGGTGTACGGGCACGTCAACACGATCAATTGCAGTGTCGGCCAACACGTGATGGCCGGTGACGAGATCGCGACCATGGGCAGTCGCGGTAATTCCACCGGGCCGCACCTGCATTTCGAGGTGTGGCAGAACGGCACCAGCCGGGTCGATCCGGTGCCGTGGCTGGCCCAGCGCGGAATCAACGTCGGCGGATTCACCGGCTGACGTTTTGTCTCCTTCGGACGAGCCGCACGGCGATCCGTCCCCCGGCGGCGAGCCGCAGCCGAGCGGATCGTTTCGCTTTCCCGATGCCGCCGGCGCACAACCGTCCGGCGCCAACCCGGGCCCGCCCGACGACGCCAAACCGCCCGACGACGCCAAACCGCCCGACGACGACGCCAAACCGCCCGACGACGACGCCAAAACGAGCATCATCCGGCGGCATCCGACGGGCCCCATCCCCGAGCAGCTCGGCGATGACACCCGCACCAGTGTCCTGCGCCGCCAGCCCACCGGCACCGAGCCCGCCGACGCACCCACGAATCTCGTTGGGCCCCTTGAGGAACCGCCGACGGGGCTAATCCGGCCCGTTCCGCAGCGCATCGCCGGCGCACCGAAGCCGCCGGGCAATACCACCGCGGTCGCCGCGTCGACGGTCAGCATCATCAGCGGATGGGCCACCGCGGTGGTGGCCACCGACTTGATCACCGGCTGGTGGCAAACAGACCGGTTGTTCTGCGTCGGCGTCGGGTTCCTCACCGCGGTGTTCGCCGCGAGCACGATAGGCGGGGTGGTCGGGCTGTTGCTGCGCAGGCGTGTCGGCATCTTCTTGACCCTGGTCGCCGCCGTCCTGGCGGTGCTGATCTTCGCCGGAATCTTCCTCGCCGGGGCGCACATGGCCGGCGTGGTGCGCGCGATACCGGTGCTGCCGGTGGTCACGGCCGTGCTCACGCTGGCGCCGGCCACATGGCGGTGGGCCAGGTAGCTACAGCTTCTGCAACGGGGCGTGATTGTGCATGAGCTTGACTCGGCCGGCGCTGCCGAAGTCGATCAGCGACATCGCCGACTCGCCGACGCCGGAGACCTCCTCCACCCGGCCCAGCCCGTACTTGTCGTGGCTGACCCGGTCGCCAGGCGCGAGCACCACAAGCGGCCGCTTGCCGGCCGGGGCGCGTGACGGCGCCGGGCGAGCGGGCCCGAACCGGCCGGTGCCGCTGACGGGCGCGCTGAACGACGGCGTCGGATCGCTGCGTCGCCAATCGATGAGGTGCTGGGGGATTTCCCGCAGAAATCGCGACTCGGGGTTCATCATCGGCTGTCCCCACGACGAGCGGACCTTCGCCCAGCTCAGGTACAGCCGTTGCCGCGCGCGGGTGATGCCGACGTAGGCCAGCCGCCGCTCCTCGGACAGTTCCGCCGGATCGCCCAGCGCCCGCATGTGCGGAAACATGCCGTCCTCCCAGCCGGTGAC
>Ga0335081_10007408_pt1 | contig 17547 bp, 13 predicted proteins | sample Lox_Sample_35_FD_206713 | JGI IMG/M metagenome (GOLD analysis project Ga0335081, IMG submission 206713) | Soil microbial communities from Loxahatchee National Wildlife Refuge, Florida, United States - Lox_Sample_3.5 | ecosystem: Environmental > Terrestrial > Soil > Wetlands | place: USA... | reverse complement strand
CAGTTGCACTCGCGGTTGCAGGGTTACGTTCAGGGCCGCGACCTTTTCGTGCAGGATAGCTTCGCCGGCGCCGACCCGGACCATCGCCTGGCGATCCGCATTATCACCCAGAAGGCGTGGCACAGCCTGTTTGCCCGCAACATGTTCCTGAAGATCCCAACGCTGGACGCCATGGAACGGCACGTGCCCGATTTCACGGTGATCGCCGTGCCTGGTTTCCTGGCCTCGCCGATGATCGACAGCACGCGCACCGACACCTTCATCATCATCAACTTCCGCGAGAAGCTGGCCCTGATCGGCGGCTCGGCCTACGGCGGCGAAATCAAAAAGACCATCTTCACCGTCCTGAATTTCCTGCTGCCCCTCGACGGCGTTCTTCCCATGCACTGCTCCGCCAACGTAGGCTCGGATGGCGACGTGGCCATCTTCTTCGGGCTCTCAGGAACCGGCAAGACAACTCTTTCCGCCGATCCCACCCGGCATCTGATCGGCGACGACGAACACGGCTGGAGCGACAACGGCGTGTTCAACTTCGAGGGCGGGTGCTACGCCAAAGTGATTCGCCTCTCGGCCGACGCGGAGCCGCAGATTTATAATTGCACCCGCCGCTTCGGGACCATTCTGGAGAATGTCACGTTCGATCCCTTCTCCCGCCGCCTCGACCTGAACGACGATTCCATCACCGAAAACACGCGCGCGGCTTATCCGCTGGAATACATCGATAACTACCTGCCCTCGAAGATGGCAGGGCATCCGCGCAACGTCATCTTCCTCACCTGCGACGCTTCCGGCGTGATGCCGCCCATTGCCCGGCTGACGCCCGACCAGGCGATCTACCACTTCATCTCCGGGTACACCAGCAAGATTGCGGGGACGGAAATCGGCCTCGGCATCGAACCGGTGGTGACGTTCAGCACCTGCTTCGGCGGGCCTTTTATGGTGCACCACCCCTACGATTACGCTCTCCTGCTCAAGCAGAAAGTTCTACGGCACCACGCCACCTGCTGGCTGGTGAACACCGGCTGGACCGGCGGTCCCTTCGGCATCGGCAGGCGGATCAGCATCCATCACACCCGGGCTTTGCTCAACGCCGCCCTTGGAGGCTCGCTAGCTAGCGTAGAATATCACCGCGACCCGGTGTTCGGGTTCGAGGTGCCGAAGAGCTGTGAAGGCGTGCCCAGCGACATTCTGGATCCCGCCAACACCTGGGGAAGCCGCGACGAGTACTACCAGAAGTACGATGCGTTGGCCGCGCGGTTCATCGAGAACTTCAAGCACATGATGGACGGCTGCCCGGAGCACGTGGTGGAAGCCGGGCCCAAACGGCTGGTCACCATGCCCTCGTCCGTGTGAGGCGCCAACAAAGAATTGCCGATTGCAGATTGACGATTGATGATTGGAAGAGAAGAGTAGGCTAGCTGCGCGGCCCTTTCAGTAGGCCATACCCAAGCGTCAATGAGCGCCTCTTTCAGTCGTCAATCGGCAATCGGCAATTCTTCTGGGGGGGGAAGAGTGGCGTCACAAGGTTCTAAGAGGCGGGGCCCGGCCCAGGTGGGTTCTCCCCGTTTTGGTTTGCCGGCGCGCACATCCGCCTCACTAATGATGTCGGCAGAGCGCGATCGGAACATGAACACGAATGAGCGGTTGAGTCATTGGGCTGTTGAATTGAAAACTCAAATCGCGAGGGACTGTTTGCCTGCTCCTCCATCACCCAATGACCCGATGATCCTGTGCCTCAATTCCGCCGGGATGGATCATCGCTTTGACCACGCCGTCGCGATAGTCCGCCACGAGATCGAAAGCCGCTTGGCTTCCGGCAAGCGGGAAGTGGTGGGTCACAAGCTGATCGACAGGGGCGGCGCCGCTGACGATCAGGTCGATCGCCGCCGCCATGCAGCCTTCTTGCCGGCGTACGTTGCGGATGGTGATTTCCTTGCGTCTCAGGGTGTGGATGGGGAAGCTGACGCGGTCAACCTCCGGAATACCGACTATGAGCAGCATTCCTCCCGGCCGGAGAATCTCCACCGCCTGGTCGAGGGTCTCCCGCTGGCCGGCGCACTCAAACACGCAGTCGACGCCCAGAGGCTCAAGTTTCTTGATGGCGGCAACGATGTCGGTTGCTCGCGGACTGCCGGTCCAAGCAGCCCCGCACTGGCGGGCCACGCCGAGGCGCTCGGCGATCAGGTCGGTCACGTACGCCCGGCACTCGCCGGCGGCGCGACACGCCAGCAGCACCGAGAGCCCGATGGGGCCCGCGCCAAGAATGGCGAGCTTCGCTCCGGACGCCATTCCTGGCTCCACTCGGGCCATGTGCTGAGCGTACAGACCGATCGAAAACGGCTCGACCATGGCCGCCTCGGCCATGCTCATGGAATCAGGGATGGGATAGCAGCACTCCGCGGGTATCGCCAGGAACTCGGCCAACGCTCCCGGCGCCTGCCCCGGAGAGCCTAGGAAGCTCTGGTTCCGGCAAGTGTGCCGCCGGCCGCCGCGACACTGGTCGCACTCGCCGCAGCTTATCAAGGGATCAACGGCGACTCGTTGGCCGGGCTTGAGGCCGCTCACCGCGCCTCCCACCGCCACCACTGCACCGGCACACTCATGCCCGACCCTCTCTGGATACGTCACCGCTTGCGAACCGATACGGCCTGCCGTGTAGTAGTGCACGTCAGAACCACAGACTCCCACGGCGCCAACCCGCAGGAGCACGTCTCCCGGGCCGGTCAGATCCGGCTCCGGTGCCTCCCGGATTTCCAACTGTCGAATGCCGGTTAAGAAGGCAGCGCGCATAGGAGATGAAGGATGAACAGGGCCTCGCGGGGATCAAGACTCGCGTTATACCGGACGACTAAGTCGCGGCGTGAGGGGTCTATTTTGGATTTTGGATTGAAGAGAAGGGCGACCACAGCGGGTTCTTCGATCCAAAATCCGGAATTCAAAATCCAAAATGAATTTGGATGCGTCACCACTTATGTCGTCATGTAAATGGCTCGTCACCCCTTGGGCAGCGGCGGCGGAGCCTCGCCGATGCGATGGACCTCAAAGCCTTCCGCCCGAAGCAGGCTCGCATCGAGGCAATTGCGCCCGTCGATCACCACCGGTAGCGTCATGCTCTCGTGCACCTGTTTCCAATTCATCTCGCGAAACTCCGGCCATTCCGTCAGGACCAGAACCGCATCGGCGCCTTGCGCGGCTTCCATTGCGGACCTGCAGTAGACCAAGCGAGTCCCTTCCTCGGGGAAAACTCGCCGGAATTCTTCCATGGCGGCCGGGTCATAAAGGCGTAATTGCGCGCCGGCGGCGCGCAACTGGCGGACCACCTTCAGGCTGGGCGCTTCTCGAATGTCGTCCGTTTGCGGCTTGAAAGCCAACCCCCAGACCGCCACTTTCTTATCCTTGAGCACCCACAGTGCCTGTTGTACCTTGCGCACCAATCGGTCGATGCGATTCTGGTTGATGCGCTCCACTTCGCGGAGAAGGTCGAAGTTGACTCCCAACTCTTCCGCCACGTGGAGAAACGCCTTCAAGTCCTTGGGCAGGCAGAAACCGCCGTAGCCGATTCCCGCTTGCAGAAAATGGCTTCCAATGCGCGGGTCGAGGCCCAGGCCGGCCGCTAAATCCGTGACGTTGGCTCCCGCCGCCTCGCAGAGATCGCTGACCATATTGATGAAGGAGATCTTCAGGGCCAGAAACGCGTTGGAAGAGTGCTTGATCATCTCGGCCGTGTTCAGGTCAGTAACCAACATGGGCCGGCCCAGGGGTTCATAAAGCGCGCGCAGCCAGCTCCGAGCCTTTTCGCTGTTGGCTCCAATCACCACGCGGTCCGGGTGCAGGAAGTCGTGAACCGCCGTTCCTTCGCGCAGAAACTCCGGATTGCACGCGATGTCGAAGTCGCGCGACCCGCGGGCGTAACGCAGAACAGCGCGCTCAATCCAGCGCGCGGTCATGACGGGAGCCGTACTTTTCTCGACGATCAGCTTGTAGGAGTTAAGGTTCTCCGCCACCAGGCGGCTTGCCCCTTCCACCTGCGACAAGTCGGCGGAGCCATCCTCGCGATGAGGCGTGCCCACGCAGATGAATAAGATCTCAGCTTGCCGCACCGCCTCGCCAACGTCCGATACCGCGTGGAAGCGTCCCGAGGCCAGGTGTCGACGTAGGAGTTCCTCCAATCCCGGTTCGAAAAATGGCGGGACCCCGGTATTGACGACTTTCACCTTGGACTCTTCGTTGTCCGTGCCCACCACGCTCCACCCCAACTCAGCAAATCCAACCGCGGTGGGCAGTCCAACATGCCCCAAACCCAATACTCCAACGCGCCGCGCTTGCGTCATGATCCAGTCCCCCCATTTGCTCGACGTTATCCTCTTGCCGACGGTTCAATCAAATTCTGTAGAGCCGCAGCAACTCGGCCACGTTCATCCTGAGATTGAAGTTCGTCTCCACAGCCTTGCGGCCGACCGCGCCCATCCGTTCTCGCAGCGCCAAGTCGTCAACCAGCATCAGGATCTTCTCGGCAATGGCGCCAGGGTCGCGGGCCGGTACAAGGAACCCCGATTCGCCGTCCGCCACCAATTCCGGAATGGCTCCAACCCGAGTCGCCACCAGCGGCTTGCGGCTGGCCATCGCTTCCGCGATGGTCCAACCGAAGCCTTCCTGCCAACGAGAAACCTGGCACACCACGTCCGCCGCGGCGTAAACTCCTTCGCGCAGCGGATCTACCACGACCCCGGTCCAAGTGACGTACCGGCCCAGCCCCATCTCAGCGCTCTGCCGCGTGTACTCCTCTCGATACGCGCCCTCCCCGACAAAGGCAAAGTGCACCTTGGGGTTTTGGGCCACCACCAAGCGGACGGCCTCCAGCAAGTCGGGAAAACCCTTTTCGGGCCTGATCCAGCTCACCTGCACCACCAACAAGCGGTCTGGCGGGATTGAGTGCTTGGTGCGAAAGGCGCTTCCCGCGGTACCGTCAGCCGTGACATGCGAGAGGTCCACGGCATTGTAGATCCTCCGAATCCGTTCGCTGGCCATGACCCCGAGCGTCGCCAGACTGCGCCGGTTGAAATCACTGATGGAGATCACTCCCGTTAACGGAAAGTTGATGGCGCGCTTGGTCAGACGCTTCCACGCCGGGGTGCGGCGCGGGACGTAATTCTCCGGACGGGACCCCTGGTCGGTGAAGTAGACACTTCTGACTCCATGAAGCCAGGCAACCCAAGGGTAAGGGCTGAGGAACGGGGTAAACTGCAAATGGAGGATCCGAGGCTGATACCGGTGCAGAAGCCGACTGAAGTCCCGAACCGGCTGCCACCCGAAGACCGAAGGATTCGAGAGCACCGCAAGGGCAACGTTCGGCTGTTCCAGATAGCGGCGCACCTCCTCGGCGGGCGAGCTCGAAAAACAAAGCACGCTCTGCCATCCCCGCTCCGCCAACTGAGAAGACAGTTCGTGGCAGTAGGACTCAACCCCGCCGATGCGGAATGGCTCGATATCGAAAACAGAGAGAACCGTTGGCTTCATGAGGGATCACGGACCATGTTGAGAGAGGTCAACTTGGTACGCTGCTCATCTTTCGGAACGATGAAGGCGACGGCAGGTCCGCGATGCGCCAGAGGCCTAGAGCCTTGTCCCGGTAGCGCCCTCCGCCCGCCGTACACTGCTCGTCAATCAAACGCAACGGTGGAGGAAAGTTGATCGGCGCCTTCGTGAGGTTTAGTGGTCTCCATTCGCCTGTCTCGATGTCCGAGTTTTCCCGGTCACCCGTAAATTGCGTGACCAGAAGATACTTTGCGCCACTGGCTCTGAGGTTGGCGACCGCTCGCCGCAGGTCCGAGAAGCTGAAGTGGACGAGGCACTCCCTGCACAGCACCAAGTCGGCCGGGGGCAAGGTATCCCGGCAGAGGTCGAGTTTACGAAAAGACACAGTATTGGTACCGTACTGCGCATTATTGCTGTGGAGCATTGGCTCCACGATGTCGCCGCCAATGTAGATGAGGCCCGGAGGCAGTCTTACCTCCTTCATCCAGTGGAAGTCGCCGCAGGGAATGTCCAGCAGGCAACGCACCGACAACTCGCTCAGCAAGCCTGCCAGTTGTTCCCGCATAATGGCTGTTTCGGCGAGGCCCGAGCCGCCACCGGAGCGCGACTCGTCCCCTCCCCAGACATTCCCGCTCCAGATCTTTGTAAATAGGACCGAGTGATAATCTTTGCCGGCCCTCAGTTTAAGGAGGGCGCGCCAAAGGCGGCGCATTCCCGGTATCTTTTTGACGAACGGTTTGATCGCTTCCAGCTTGTTATCGATTGACTTCGACATGATGAGTTAACTCCGTCGGTAACCGGCTGCGGTGTTTAAGTCTACCCGACGGGTCCGGGATTAGCGACGATCTAAATTCAGTAGGGCCTATGTCTTAATGGAGTCCGAGTCCGACTCGCTCGAACACCCGTATCGTGTTCTCCACGGTCATGCCGACGGTGAACTTCTGCCTCACGGTTTGCGGACCTCGCGCCGCCATAGCCCTGCGCAGGGTGGGATCCTGCGCCAGACGTTCAATAGCAGAGGCAAATGAGGCCGGGTCATTCGGAGCGGCTAAAAGTCCCGTCCTGCCTTCTTCCACCAATTCAGGGATGGCGCCGCTTCTGGCGGCAACCACCGGGACGCCGCACGCCAAGGCCTCGGCGACGACGAACCCGAACGCCTCTCCCACCGTGGCCAGGACAAACACATCGCTGGCCTGAAGAAGGGCCTGCGGTTCGCTCCATTTCCCCAGCCAATGAACCCGCCCGTCGATCCCAAGTTCCCGGCACCGCGCCTGCAGTTGAGACTGCATGGGGCCATCTCCGGCCATGAAGAGCTGGAAAGGTATCCCCGTTTTTGCCAACAGTCCTCCGGCTTCAATAACGATCTCCGGTCGCTTGATGGGCTTGAGAAAGGCGATGCTGGAGATGATCAGATCTCCCGCAGGTATGCCGAACCTTTCCACCCACTTCGCGCGGCCTGCAGGATTCGGGAAAAATCGAGAGGTATCAATGCCACCGTAAACCAACTCGATCTTGCCCAAGGGAACGCCAGACCGGATCGTCTGCCGCCGGATGAATTCCGACCAGGTGATAATCAGGGTCGTCGGCCACGACATGAAAGCATTACGCACCGTGACCAGCATCCTCTTCCAGGAACGGGACTTCGAAACTCCGCCGTCCGCGTTCGTATGGATGATCCTTCGGATCCCGTGCAGGCGCACCATCCAAGGCATCACGCCGTGGAACGAAAAAGAATCGAGATAGGCGGTCCGAACGTTGTATCTCCTGGCGAGGTCCCCGATCAATCGGTAGTAAGCCCACGCTCCATGCTGATAGTTGGCGGCCAGAACCACAGCCCCGGAGGACGCGAAGCGGTTCCTGAGTTCCGGGCTGCACTCCTCTGAAAACACAACCACCGGCAGCAAACCACCGGCGTGCAAAGCGCGGCAGAGGCGAAACTCCAATTCCTGCAGGCTCGTCCAGACCCTGGGAAAGTGATCCAGGACAAAAAGAACGCCTTCTTGTTCGGAAGGCCTGTCAGCACGGTTGGTCATCCCGACACCGAGTGGGGCAGGCTGGCCGATTCGCGCTCCACCGTTGCGCCCGGCCGGAAGATGTAATTATCGTTCTTGTCGCTGCTCGTCATCGAGTAGCCCTGCTGAGCGAGAAACTCGATGACGTCCTCCGCAGTGGCCGAGAATCTCGCCAGCAACGGTGGGAGCAACTCGATCAACAGAGCGGGCCGGAACTGCGCCAGGGTGGAGCGCATGCCCCTCAGGACCTCCATTTCGGCTCCCTCTACGTCCACCTTCACGGCATCCACTCGCTGCAGGTTGTACCCATCCACCAGTAGGTCGACGGTTGTGCATGCGATCTCGAGAGACCGGGACCCCTCGGCGTTCGCTTGCGAGAGGGAAGACTTTCCGGAGTTCATTGCTTCGCTGAGGAAGAAAGTGCGCTGGCCAGCGGATTCCGAACAGCAGACCTCTTCCAGAGCGATGTTCGTGACTTCGCTCTTGGCAGCGTTTTGCTTCAACTGCACAGCAACGTCATGGTTGGGCTCAACCGCGATCACTTTGCCTGTGGGCCCGACGAGACTTCCTGCCAGGAGGGAGAAATATCCGACGTTCGCGCCGATATCCATGAAGACACATCCTGGTTTCAGTTGGGCGCATAGATAGCTGGTGATGCCCGGGTCCCAGACGCCCGAGAGCAGCAACTCCTCCTGAAGCAAGTCCTGGATGTTGAGTTTAATCCACAGGCCGGTGCGGAACTCTAACCAGAGCGGACCCAAGAGGCCTGCACGAACTGCGCCCCCTATCAGCCGGATGTACAACCAGCGTCCATGTTCAAATGGCCAGAAACGCTTCCACCCCTTCGCAATGTGACGCGCGATTCTGGTGGACCACGGAGTATTGCTGCGGGCTGTCATCACTCCATTCGCCGAGCCGAGAGCCTTAGACATCCGAACTAATCCGAACTATAGCATCTTCGCCGGCGATGTCAAGCCGCTTGTGCACAGCACAGGCCGCAAACCCCTTGCAACCTCAACGCACGATACCATTTCGACTCAGGGCCGCCATGAAGCCTCTGATCTTCGACGGTCGATGGAAATGTGTATCAGCAGGGTCCTGTTCAGAGAGCGATCACTTATTGCCCGCCTTCTCACTTATCCTCACTGCGGCAGCGGACATGCTGGTCGCCGGGCCATGCAGAGGATACCCTGCGAAGAAAAGGTAGTTGAACGGAGTGCTCGTCCCAACCTTAACATCTCTGACTAGCCAACGGGAACGGCCAATGCCGGGCGTTCGGCTTCGGTGAGACGCCGTTCCAGGCAACATCCTGATTCCCACCAGTGCGGCCGGTGATTCCAGATGTCACGGATGCGCATGGCCTTGATATTGCCGACCGCCGGCTGCGCGGTGCAAACGTTCACGTCACCGTTAGACTGAAACTGTAGCCCTGTCAATGCCGAACAGTGGATCCTGCGCTCGTGCCCTTCGTGGGCCGTGATGGTGAGCCGCATGGTTTCCGGGTGGCGGAAGTACGGAATCATGGCCTCCAATTGTGCGTTGCTGTTGGCGATCGCGTACCCTTGCCGCTTCATCGCAATCAATTGCTCCACCACTCGAACGGCCTCCTCCGGGTCCCGGGGCCAGTTGTCGGAATGCTCCCACCAGCGCGTATCTTCCGGGGTGTTGTAGTTTTGTTCGATGGGTTGGTAGAAGACGTCCATCCCATCCTGGTTGGCGTAACGCGCCACCTCACCTACACCGTTCAGGTTGTGCGACATGATGACCGTTTTCAGACGAATACGGGTCTTCGTATGCAACTCCCGCCGTACCCGCTTCAACGTCTCAATCGTCGTGCTGGTCTTCTCCCAGAATTTGTCTCGCCCGCGTATCTGGCTGTGCAGTTCACCGATTCCATCCACCGAAATCGTGATCATCCAGGGTTCCGTTTTCGCCAGCCCCTCGATCTTGGATTGATCGAACCAATACCCGTGGGTGAGAACCTCCAGGAACAGTCCGATCGACGACGTGTAGGCAGCTAACTCGAGCGTGTACGGCTTGAGCAGGGCCTCGCCACCGGTAAAACTCACCCTGACCGGCCCCAACCACTCTCGCAGATCGGAGAGGACGGTCTTCCACTGGTCTACGGTCGGCGAATCCTCCTGGCCGCGGTTCTTCCAGATGTCGCAGTGGACACACTTGGCGTTGCAACGCTCCGTCAGCAGAAAAAGCGGCCACGGGGGCCGACAGGATGACGCCCAGCGGCCTCCGGCCATCGTTCGCAGGCGATAATTATAAGACTCAAAGGCGCGCCTACGGATTGTCTCAAACATAGGGCTTCGGCCTCATAAACGGGACTGAGAGTCGCCGCTATCCTTCCGCATCGGTCGACCCCAAGCTAGCTTATCGTAAGGTTGCAGACGGCCTTTGTCAAGTAACGCGTCAGCCATCTCCCAACGCGTTACGAAGGCGACGTAATCGTTAAACTCAAACGGAGCTACGGAATCTGATAAACCCTGCCAATTGACAATCGGCAATTCTTTGCTGGGCATACCCATTGCCCCCATCAGCGCGGGGAGGCAGAAGACCTGACGAAGCGTGTTGGTCATGGCCGAAGTTCTTTCCTAGGAATGTTCCATATGAGACACAGGTCGCCATCCACTTCTGTTCCGTAAGCAGTCCCCTTGTGAACGTGCGACGCCAGATGGCCAATGCTGTAGAAGAACTGCAGGTGATAATCGAAGGTTACTTTGTATGAACGTTGTCTAGGGGTTACGATCAGCACCCGGTCGCGGGTGATTCTCTCGAGTTCCATGAAAGTCAGGGTGAGGGAACGTACGTGTTCCACCACGTGGCAAACAATTGTAATATCAACCGATTTGTCGCGAAAAGGGAGGCGTTCCGCCACGCCAACCACGGAAGGGCAAGCAGGACCGCCGCCAAACAGATCCAAGTCCAAGCAGATGACATTCTGACCGGATGCTATAAGCCGATCAGTCAACATCCCGCGCCCGGGCCCGATCTCCAGAATCTTCCGCCCGGGAGGAATATTCTCCCGAACCCACGAGGCTTGGTTTTCCGTGGTGTCGGTCTGGCGTTCGGTATACGCGCCGCTGATGTTGCGGTACGCCGCGGCGAATTGAGCGTCGGTCATGCCAAAAGCTCTCTCCTTGAAGTCCGGAAGGGACTGGCTGCCCAGCCAGGACTTCACCATTCGGGTAAACGGCCATCCCTCACGGACTATCGGCGGCAGCCAGTTGTCCAGAAACCATCTCAGCCGGTTGGCCGTTCGCCGGTTCAGGGTAATCACCGGATACCACCTCCGCGGATTAATTCCTGCTCCATCTGAATCATGGTCATTAAGAGTGGTGCCGAGACACTCATCGTTCCCGTTGAGCGGCCGCCGCTACCCGTCGCCCGAGACCGTAGACCCTGATACACTTCATGCAGTCCCGGGCCGAGGTCCGGATATTGCTCCATCGGGCGCCGGCGGCTCTACCGCCGGGCCGCGCCTTAAACTCGATGGGGACAAAAGCCACCCGGTAGCCGCTTCGCTGGGCTTTGATGATGCGTTCCGCCTCAGCAAAGGGACTGCGAGAGATCAAGTTGAACCGGAACACCTCGCTGACGCCCAGTTTGACGCTCCCGGCATCGGAAGTCTCCACGCCGAACAACAACCGAGGCAACAGATTGAACGCACCAGACACCAGCCGCCTCTTGAAACCATAGACCTCGGCGCGGTTAGATCTCACTCCCACCACCAGATCGGCCCCGGTGCGCACCGCACGCAGCATCTTCTCCAGGTACACCGCAGGCCACTGGCCGTCGGCCCCGGTCATGTAGATGTGGGTCCCGCGCGCCGCCTCAAACAGATCCGCAAACGACTCGGAAATACCCCGGTTCTGCTGATGTCGGATCACTCTCAGTTGGTCAAGGCGGGCACCCAGACGGTCGAGAATGGCGGGCGTACCGTCTGAGCTGGCATCATCCACACAAACGATTTCGCAGCCCGAAATCATGCCCTGACAGGCGGCCAGCGCATCGACGTGTTCCAAGATCACACGCTCAATGGTGGCTTCTTCGTTATAGGCTGGCAACACGACTGACAGGAACATAAAGATTGGCTGCCCGAACCGAGCACGTCACTATGCTGGCTGCTGTATGAGCTTCAGCAATATCGACGCAACATGCTCTACATCTGCACCGGATAGGTCCGGGTACATAGGTAACGAGAGGATCCGTTCGGCCAGGCCCTCGGAGACCGGGAAGCTACCTCGATGATACCCGAGCGACCGGTACGCCTCCTGGAGGTGCAACGGGATGGGGTAGTGAATGCCCGTCTCGATCCCCTGGCCGGCTAATTGTTGGCGCAGCGCTTCACGGTCGTCGGCCTGAACAACGTAGAGGTGATAGACATGCTTTGTGTACGGCATCTCCGTCGGGGTGACGACCCCGGAACCCGAGAGCAGGTGATCGTAGTGTTCGGCTAGTTTCCGCCGCCGCTCGTTCCATTCCTCCAAGTGCTGGAGCTTGACAGCGAGAACTGCGCCTTGCAGCCCTTCCATGCGGAAGTTGTAGCCGGGGAAGCGGTGCTCATACTTCGAAACTGATCCGTGGTTGCGAAGCAGGCGAACGCGCTCCGCGAGTTCTGGGTCGTTGGTCACGACCGCGCCACCCTCACCGCAGGCGCCCAAATTCTTACTGGGATAAAAGCTGAAGCACCCTGCCGTTCCGCGAGTGCCGGCTTTTCGCCCCTTATATTCGGCTCCATGAGCCTGGCAAGCATCTTCTAACACTGCCAGGTTGCGGCCACGGGCGATTTCGAGAAGAGCATCCATATCCGCCGGCTGACCATATAAGTGAACCGGTAGCAGGGCGCGAGTCTTCGCGGTAATGGCTCTTTCCGCCTGTGCCGGATCCATGGTATAAGAAGCCGGGTCGACGTCGACAAAAACGGGCTGGGCGCCGACCGCACTGATCGCCTCGGCGGTGGCGATGAAAGTGTTGGGTACCGTGATCACTTCGTCGCCGGGGCCAATCCCGAGGGCCTGAAGCGCCAACTGCAGGGCCGCTGTCCCTGAGTTTATGGCCACACAATGGGTTGAGCCCAAGTAGGAGGCAAAATCCGCCTCGAAACGCTCCACCTCCGGCCCCAGAATGAAAGAACAGCGCTCGAAGACGCGCCGTACGGCAGCCTGTAACTCGGATTCGACCTGGCGATGCTGGGCACCCAGGTCAACAAAGGGAATTCTCATGCGATGATCTCTAAGGAATAGATTTGAAAGGATGATAACGAATACCGAATAGCCAATCAAAGAAGCTCGGGCTCGCCACTTCTCTTACCATTCACAATTCACCGTTCCTGGCTGTTGCCTCCTGACTTGTTCTCCTCGTAACTCTTTCTGACTACTGCTTCAGCGCTGCCGCCGGATCGATATCCCGCAGCCGTGTGAGTATCGGATCACGAAGCCCGATTTCACGCCCGTTCTGCTCAATCGACTGCTGCGCGGCCTCCAGGAGGCGCACAACTCTGTAGCCCGCCAAGCCGCTGCTCAGAGGAGGGCGGTCTTCCCGGATGGCGTCGATAAACTCCTGCGCCATCAGCCGCAGCGCTTCGCCAGTGTCGAGATAGGGCGCGAGCATGTCCCCTTTGCGGTAGCTGGTTAGCAAGCGTGCCCGGCCCTCGGCACCAAGGTCGCGGTTTACCGTGATCCCGCGGTCATACACTTTCACCTTTTCGCTGGGCTCTATATCGTCGTAAACCAACATCTTCTTGCTGCCTCCCACGAGAGTCAATCGAATCTTGACCGGAGCCAGCCAGTTCAGGTGAAAGTGAGCGATCAGGGTCGAATCAAACCGAACGGTGACATAGGCGATGTTTTCGAAGGGGCAATCCAAATGCTTGACGGCGGTCGCCGAAACCGCCACCGGGTCGGCCCCACACAAGTGCTCCATGATGGAAAAGTCGTGCGGCCCCAGGTCCCACAGCACGTTGGTATCGCTCTGCACCAGACCCAGGTTGATGCGGACGGAGTCGTAATAGAGCAATTCGCCAATGTCGCCGGCCTGAATTAGTTGCTTCATTCGCCGCACGGCCGGCGTGTAGAGGAAAGTGTGGTCCACCATCAGGGTCCGGCGGTGGCGTTCCGCCAGTTCCAGCAACTCCAGCGCCTCGGCAGTGCTCTGCGCCAGAGGCTTCTCCACCAGGACATGCTTCCCGGCTTCCAGCGCCTGTTTGGCGAAATTGTAATGGGTGGAAAGAGGGGTTGCCAGAACCACGGCCTCTACGCCAGGATGCCGGAGAACCTCCCGGTAATCGCCGGTTACTTCAATGGAAGGGTAGCGTCGCAGGGTGCGAGCCAGGAGCGCCCCGTTCAGGTCGGAGACTACCTGGAGCCGCGCCCCTTCCTGTTCCCAGAAGTTCCGAACGAGGTTTTGCCCCCAGTAGCCACAGCCGACAATTGCGATAACTACTTCAGACATTCCTTACCCCCATAGTCACCCCTTCGACATCATCTCACATTTTCTTTAGCGACTTCAATTCCAGTTTTGGAGCGCGGCAGCCCTTCGGTTCGCTGAAAGGCTCTTTCTTCGATGCCGCGACCGCCCTGTGCAAACGCTCTTCGCCAGGCTCGCGAGGGGTCGGCGGCGGAGGTGATCCGTGAAGCTGAGGAGTCGCAAAATCCCCTGTGTTTACTGACCCGACCACTCCCGGGGGCCCTCTTATTTCGCCCCGACCTACCACCCATGGACGACGTTCAAGCCCCCGTTCGAGGGAGATAATCGCCTACGGATCGCCTACGGTCATTGCCCCGACCAACCATTTGATCGTATAATGATCGGGGTGATGGTAAAGGCAAGTCTTGCCGCCCTCTGATTCCTGCGTTACCAGATCTGTTTTGCGGATATTGGCGAGGGGGATAAGTTTTGGCGGACATAGCTTAGGGAAACAGCTCCCTCATGATTAACGCCTCGACCGCGGGGCCGACACGCGGACCCAACCCGTTTAGGCGCTTAGGCGACCCTTGTGGTCGCCCAAGGGCAGACACAAGGCCTGCCCCTACCGGGATATCAAGGGCAGAGCCTTGCCTAGTTCGTTTGTGTGGTCCGAAACCGAGGTCGAGAAATGAGGTGATGCATGTGGCGCAGGACTCTTCTCGCGGTTCCGATGGCCGTTTTTGTGTTAATGGCGTTGGGAAACGCATTCACCCATATCCCTTGGTGTGACGAAGGTGCCATTGCCGGTCCTGCCTTCAACCTGATCACGCACGGTCGGATGGCAAGTACCATTTTGGAGCCCACCGCCCACACCTTCGTCCGTCGCTCCAACAACGGTTCTGGCGCTGTGTCTCCAGCGCGATTAGATCAACACGCCTATTGGATGCCTCCCCTCGATTTCATCGCCCAGGCGGGCTGGTACGAGGTCTTTGGTTTCAGTGTGTTCTCCATGCGCGCGTTATCTATTGCGTGGGGCCTGGTGGCTTTGGCGTCTTGGGTCTGGATTGTTGAGGCACTGTCGAAGGACCAGACTTTGGGCTTGGTCACGCTGTGCTTTCTTGCGGTGGACGGCACTTTGATCACTACTGCGTCCGACGGCCGAATGGATATGATGTCCGCGGCGCTTGGCTTCGCAGCCCTGGCAAGCTATCTAAAGTTGCGAGAACGCAACCTCTCTGCCGGAATTGTTGCCAGCCAGGCGCTGGCTGTGGCTAGCGGTCTTACCCACCCGCTGGGAGGCTGTTTGGCATTCATCGCTCTTCTGGTCCTCACCCTCTACATGGATCGAGAGCGCTTGCGGCCTCGCCATATATTTCTGGCGATGATTCCCTACGTCGTGGGAGCGGTGGGCTGGGGTCTTTACATCCTCCAGGACCCCCGTGATTTCCTGACGCAGTTCAACAGCAACGCGTTCGCCAGGTTCCAACGTTCTTACTTCACCCCCTGGGGAATAATTTGGCGCGAGATCAAGGTAAGGTATCTTAGCGCTTTTGGCTTGGGGTCCGGCTCTGCCGGCCTCGCGCGCCTTAAAATCTTCGTATTGGCCGCCTACGTTGTCGGCACCCTCGGTGCAATTTGCAGCAAGGACGTCCGGCGCCAAAAGGGCCTTCGCATGCTCCTGATTCTCGCCGGAATCTACCTGGTGGGACTTATGGTTGTCGACAGCTCGAAGAAAGATCACTATCTGATTTACGGTGTTGCACCTCTATGCGTCGCTTGGTCCTTGTGGATTTACCGGTCGTGGATGAATCGTTCCCTTCCGAGGCCGCTGATCATTCTGGCGGTATCGGGGTTCGCGTGCCTTCAAATTGGCCGGACTCTTCAAAGAATCGCTGAGAATCAATACCGCAAGACTTATGCGCCGGCTGTGGCTTTCTTGAAGTCCAATGTACCCAAAGGAAGTTTTGTGATGGGCGGCTGCGAACTGGGTTTCGGGCTTGGATTTGATGCGGACCTAAGCGACGACCCAACGCTTGGCTATTATACCGGCAAGAAGCCCGACTTTATCGCCTTCAGGACCTCGTCCTCGGGCTACAGATGCGATGACTGGGACCTTTCTGAAGAAGCCACCTTCAGGGGCTCCGGGAAAGATGAGTCGAAGGTCTACCAGCATGTAACGAAAATGCTCACGCAGGACTACCAAAAACTATATAGCGACGGGTTTTATCAGGTTTACTCCCGCCGATGAACCGGGAACAAAGTCTGCGATTGCGTCTTGCGGGGGTGAAGGGGTAGCCAGCCGGAAGAATCGCGCCGCCAGCGCCGGCGGCCGCGTTGGCGGAAGCATTGGCCGCTGTCCGAAGTCAGCCACGGTCTCCTATCGCCCTCCCGAAGCCGGCATCAGCACCAGCGTATTGTTGCGATTGACCGGACCCAGGGCCGAGATGCGGATGGAGGTTCTCTGAGCTACCCAGGTAGTCGAAATTGCGAAGCTGGCGCTCCGGGCACCAGGAAGGACCCTGACGTTCTCCGGCACCGTCGCATTTTTGGGGTCGCTGCTCCGGAGAGAAACAAGGGTTCCACCCGCCGGCGCCGGTTTCGCCAGGGTAACGACTCCCAGGCTGGAAGCGCCGCCGGGCACAACTTGATGCGTCAAGCCCAGAGATGATTCGGAGGCTCTCGCGCCGGAATTGAAGGGTGGCAGGCCGTTGGGGAAGGGACGATATAAAGGATCTCCGAGATTGAGTATCTTCCACTTCAACTGCCGGATGTTCCGCAGGAAAGCATCCCCCACGTTGGCCCCCTCAAAGAGGTTGCGGAATACTCCATCGGGGTGGGCTACCCTCAAGATAAGGCTCTTCTACCGCTCCGCTGGTCACAGCGATCCCCTTGATGATGGCATTTGCCGACCAATTAGTCCCGCCCCGGGGGTCATACACTCCCTCGCTGTCAAGATGGAAGCCGATTGCGCCCGTGTTCCAGGTGAAAGCATCGTTATAGTGGTCCAGTCTGTACCAACCGGAGTAGAGCGCCGCCTCGTGGCAGACTGGGGCCGGCGGGGTGCCAAATTCCTCCGCGTGGGAGTCCTCGGTGACGGCAAACCCAGCTTCGCGGGCGAAGTCGGCGGCCATGTGGAGGTCCCAGTCGCCGGAGCCGTATCCCCAATCCTCCACGTTGGAGATTTCGCCCTTGTTACGATCGAAGCAGGCCTGTCCCCGCAGGCCTGAGGCTTCCGCGCCGACGGCCTTGTCAACTAGGCCTTTCGCGAGCTGCGCGTTGGCCCCGTCGAGCCGCCAGACGGAGTAGATGGTTCGCGCCGATGGCGAAGACCGGTAATCGGCAAAGGAGACAAAAGGAGAGTAAACGTTCCCCTGCGACTGCGCCGCAGCGAAGTAAGGGTGGGGTCTGCCAAAAGCGGGATCCCCTCGCGGAGGATAAGCCTCATCCCAGATGTCAGCGACGAACTGGTCGAGGGCGTAAGGCCCATTGGGCGCCCCGCCCAGCCTCCAAGGTGTCTGGTAAGTGAAAACGATATAGAGGATCTTGTCCCGGCCAAGACGCTCCAGACACTTCCGAAGCGGGA
>Ga0335081_10007407_pt1 | contig 17548 bp, 16 predicted proteins | sample Lox_Sample_35_FD_206713 | JGI IMG/M metagenome (GOLD analysis project Ga0335081, IMG submission 206713) | Soil microbial communities from Loxahatchee National Wildlife Refuge, Florida, United States - Lox_Sample_3.5 | ecosystem: Environmental > Terrestrial > Soil > Wetlands | place: USA... | reverse complement strand
ACAGCGGTTTGCCCATCTTTGCAATCTGCTCCAATATGGGCAGCATATCCTTCATGTTGCTTATTTTCTTCTCGACAAGCAAAATATATGGATCCTCCAGATTGACTTCCATTTTTTCCGGGTCCGTCACAAAGTAGGGCGAGATGTAGCCCCGATCAAACTGCATGCCCTCAACTATTTCCAGCGTTGTCTCAATAGACTTCGCTTCCTCCACCGTAATGACGCCTTCCTTTCCTACCTTTTCCATCGACTCGGAAATGATCTCACCGATGGTCGCGTCGTTGTTGGCGGAGATTGTGCCAACCTGGGTAATCTCTTTCTTATCCTTTATGGGCTTGGAAATCTTCTTCAATTCGTCGACAACGATCTGAACCCCTTTATCGATGCCTTTCTTAAGGGCCATGGGATTCATACCTGCAGCCACGAGCTTGGATCCTTCACGGTATATAGCCTCCGCCAGAATGGTCGCCGTCGTAGTGCCGTCTCCCGCCACGTCTGAGGTCTTGGATGCTACCTCTTTCACCATTTGAGCACCCATATTCTCAAATTTATCCTCCAGTTCGATCTCCTTTGCCACAGTTACTCCGTCTTTGGTAATTGTCGGGGAGCCCCAGGATTTTGCGATGACAACGTTGCGGCCCTTCGGCCCAAGCGTCACTTTTACGGCTTTTGCCAGGGCTTCCACGCCTTTAATAATCTTTTCACGAGCAACCGCGTCATATTTAATTTCTTTCGCCGCCATACTCATACCCTCCTTTCATCAACCACTAATGCAAAATATATCATCTTCTTTCATAATGATCTGCTCAACGCCGTCTATCTTGATCTCCGTTCCGGCATACTTGCCAAACAAAATCCGGTCTCCTTCCTTCACCTCCATGGCGATGCGATTACCGTCACGATCCCTTCTTCCGGGACCAACAGCGACCACCTTTCCTTCCTGCGGTTTTTCTTTTGCCGTATCGGGGATGATGATACCACCCGACGTTTTTTCCTCCACTTTGACGTGGGAAACCAGCACATAATTATTTAAGGGTTTGAATTTCATGACTTCTTGACCTCCGTGAATAATGATAAGTAAAATAATTAATAGTCATTAAATTGTAATTGTCAAGGTATCAGTAACATTTTGCAATTATTTTTGAGATTTCTGCTCCCCCGGAAAAATAAGGAGCCGATCACCTGGTTTCACCTGTCTCTTGGATTCCAGATGGTTCCAAATTAGCAATGCTGGCAGAGGTACGCCAAAATTAGAGGCTATCGAAGAAAGGCTCTCTCCCTTCTTCACGACATAAGCATGTTGTTTGCGTTCTGCCAGCCATTTTTTCAAGAAGCTTTCATATCTTGCCTGAAATCCGGGACCAGCACCTTTGGGAACCAGAATGTCATATTTCCCTTTGGCCAGATAATGCCCCTTAATTTCAGGATTCAGATCTTTAATCACCTTGAAATATGTACTGGCAGCCTGAGCAACAAGATAAATGGGCGCTTCCTCGTCGCATACAAGTTCAACACGATCAAACTGCAGAGGTGGATAAATATCTTCCTTTGACAACTTGAATCCGTATCTGTCTGGATTGGATAGTATCTCCTTTGCGGAAATCACCCGAAGAATATATTGCTGTGTCTCCATAGGGAGATACAGATAATAATAATTATTCGTATTCTGAAGGAGCATCTCTGTCTTCAGGCCTTCTTCACCCATGTTATAGGCAGCAGCCGCGAGCGTCCACGACCCAAATTTATCGTGAAGCTTTTTCAGATAATTGAGGGCGGCCCTGGTGGAAGAGAAAAAATTTCTGCGTTCGTCGATATCCGAGTCAATCTTAAGACCATACTTTCTCGCCGTCCCCTCCATAAACTGCCAGCTGCCCCTCGCTCCCTTCGGTGAAATAAGATGAGACGTAAGCGAGCTTTCTATAACAGCCATGTATTTTAGATCCGCGGGCATATCATTCTGTTTCAGCATTCCTTCTATATAGGGCATATAGCGCCCTGCCCGTTTCATCCACAGGATAACCTGAGCACGATTCCAGAGAGTAACCAGAAATTCTTTTTCCAATCGCTCCCTGACTTCCGGATTATCAAGGGGAACATGTTCTCCACAGAAATCCAGGGGTTCCGTCATCTTAGTTAACGTAATCATTGAAGATGAAGAAGGCGGTTCAATCGCATAGGGTGGATCGCACCAGGCAGGTGTGCCCGTTAGGAGCACCATACACAAAAGTATAAGAAAAATCTCTGAACATCCTCCAAGAACGTTCCCATTTTCATGACCTTTAAACATAATTGTCTCCTTGTCATTTCTTTGGATCAATATCTATTATCACACATACCCCCGTCAGGAAAGGACAGTTTCCTCATATCATATGTGCGGGTTGCGGCGCCGCGTTAATGTTAATGCTGTTTACAAACGCCTCGTATTACTCTAATATATGCTGGAAGAAAATATAGCTATTTCAGTATGCGCAAAATGGCCGTTACACCGAAAGATGCCGCAACGGTAATCATCCTTCGTCAATCACCGAGAGACCCGGAAGACTTTGAGGTGCTCATGGTGTTAAGGCACGTAGACAGCAAATTCGTACCCGGCTCCTATGTATTCCCCGGAGGGTGTCTGGATGAGGGAGATTATTCGCCGGACATGGGACGCCTCTGCACGGGTATGGATGCGAAGAAGGCACAGGCCATTCTGCGCGACATGTCGCAGCCGGAAATGGCCTTGGGTGCATGGGTGGCAGGCATCCGGGAGACATTTGAGGAAGTCGGCCTGCTCATGGCCTATCATGGTGACAAGAAATTGATGTCTTTCGATTCGGAAGACCTCCGGAGCCGGTTCCGTTCATATCGCGGGAAATTGCAGACGGGAGAAATAACCCTGAAAACCATACTCCAGGCGGAAGGATTGACCCTCGCCGCGGATCGCCTTCACTATTATTCCCACTGGATTACCCCGGAATTACTGCCTCACCGTTATGACGTCAGATTCTTTATTGCCGAAGCGCCGGCAAACCAGGAGGCGCTACATGACGGCATTGAACTGACGAGACACGTCTGGATAACCCCGAAGAAGATCCTCGAAGGGTTCCACAGGAAGGAATTTGACATGGTCCTGCCCACCCTCATGACGATCGAAGAACTTTCCCGCAGCAGGACGATAGAGGAGATTATAGCCTCCACAGAGAACAGGAAGATCGAACCTATATTGACTGTAATGGTTGAGGAAGATGGTGGGATTGCCGAACATATGCCCGATGGGCGGATCTTCCGAAATCTTCCGCCTTCCGTAGTATAGCGGACTGGATCAATTTCCTGATCATGATATAGCCCGCAAGCACGGTCAAACTGGTAGTCATACCCGAGGCAGAATGCGATCCGGCAGTGTGGGCAAATATTATCCCCTCAAATACAAAAGCCAGCAGAAGAACCTGCAGATGAAACCCTCTCCGATCGCATAGGCAAACCAGGCGGCGGGAACTCAGTATTGATTCAAAGAAATCTGGTCTCCTTCAAGGCAAGACGCTGCCTGGACGAACTACCCGCCATCCTCCACACAATGGTTTCACCGGAGAGCGGAGCTTCCGCCATGGATGTCACCTATTTTTATTTCTGAGAAATGCCTCTGGACCAGCATCCGATGAGAGAGAATATAACACTAACCATCCCTTTGAATTGACCCTCCTCAAACCTAACAACACGGCGGGGACTGTAAACTAGTATAACCCGAAAAACCCTTTCAACATTTACATCAATTACGAACTCGGCATGCACTGCGCAGGCTTCGAAGTTTCGTATTGCTGCATCATCCTGCCTTACAGCGACGTACAGGCCCAGGCAGTCCGATCCGGCGTTGACAGCGGACGCTCTGCCCTTCTTGCGCCTGACGATGGCATTATGCTTCATTATGCCATAAGGGACAACAGCTACAGTGAGGGAAACAGGATGAGATACTGGCGGGTTATCAAGGACGTGAGAAGAAGGGGAATTCAGGAATTTCGAACGCCAAAATCAGGGATTAAGCGATAGCGCACAGAAGTTCATGGGCGTACTATAATAAAGAGCGTCTCATAATCCCTCGGCATTTCGGCGAGTTTTAAAAGCCTAATAAAAAATTGACTGCCAAGAAAGAGGAAAAGATTCTTCAGCGCCCATAGAAACCAAGGAGGTAGGTTATGGCAAAGGACAAACCACAGACAACGGCCGTAGTAAAGCTCAAGGTCAACGGCAAGGAACGTAGTGTAGATGTGCTTCCTGATACTCCTCTTCTCTGGGTTCTTCGGGATAACCTTGGTATGACGGGGACAAAGTACGGCTGCGGTATGGCTCTGTGCGGCGCGTGTACGATTCTCGTAAACGGCCGGGCGACCCGTTCCTGTGTGACCCCGGTTTCAACTGTTGCCGGAAAAGATATCACGACCATAGAAGGCATCTCAGCCGATGGGCTGCACCCCGTACAAAAGGCCTGGATTGAGGATGATGTCCCACAATGTGGTTACTGCCAACCAGGTCAGATCATGGGTGCCGTTGCCCTGCTGGCAGCGAACAATAATCCCAGTGATGCCGATATCGACAACGCCATGTCCGGAAATATCTGCCGCTGTGGCACCTACCAAAGGATCCGCAGGGCCATTCACCGGGCCGCGAAGACCATGGCAGAAGGAGGTCGATAATGGACAATATCATCCGTCGGCAATTCTTGAAGGGCCGGTGCCTCTGTCTTAAGTTAGGCATGGCTTTAGGTGGAGGCCTGATCCTGGGTTTCCATTTTAGTCCGCCGGGGTTATCAGGAGATGCCAAAGCAGGGCCTGAAGAACCCTTCGCACCAAATGCATTCATCCGCATCGGGACCGACAACTCAGTGACTGTGATCGTGAACAAGTCCGAAATGGGACAGGGGGTCTACACATCTCTTCCGATGCTTATCGCCGAGGAGTTGGAATGCGACTGGAATAGTATCCGCGTGGAGGCAGCACCCGTCGCTCCCGCTTACAACCATACGCAATGGGGACCGATGCAGGGCACGGGAGGAAGCAGCAGTGTCCTCAGCGAATGGGACCGCTTCCGAAAGGCAGGAGCTGTCGCGAGGGAGATGCTCCTCGCCGCCGCCGCCGCTACATGGAAAGTGGACAAGGCAATATGTCATGCAGAGAATGGCCGCGTCCGGAACCAGAACGGCAGATCGCTTACATTCGGACAACTCGCCAGGAAGGCTGCAGGCATGCCTATTCCCGAGGCTGTGACCCTGAAAGACCCGTCCCGCTTCAAAATCATAGGGAGACCCACGCGGCGCCTAGATACTCCAGAAAAGACAGATGGGACGGGTGTCTTCGGAATCGACACCCATGTCCCGGGCGTGCTCACGGCACTGATTGCCAGACCGCCTGTCTTCGGTGGAAAGGTCGTAAAAATAGACTCGGACAAGGCAAAAACTGTCCCGGGGGTCAGAGATGTGGTGCAGGTCCCTTCCGGGGTGGCCGTCATTGCCGATGGCTTCTGGCCGGCAAAGAGGGCTCTCGACTCACTCGAGATCGTCTGGGATGGAGGTGAGGGTACGAATCTTTCAACGGAGGGGATGCGCGAACAGTATCGAAACCTCGCTGAGACGCGGGGAATGATCGCGAGGAAGGACGGCGACCCGGAAGGTAAGCTGCGCGGCGGGGCGAAGCTCATCATAGCATCATATGAGGTCCCTTTTCTTGCTCATGCCCTGATGGAGCCGTTGAACTGCCTTGTTGATTTTCGCGGTGACCACTGTGACATCAAGACGGGCACTCAGTCCCAGACAACCGACAGGGACGCAGCGGCACGGGTCCTAGGACTGAAGCCCGAACAGGTTAACCTCAAAACCACTCTTCTCGGCGGAGGTTTCGGACGCCGCGCCAATCCTCATGCGGATTTTGTCACGGAGGCGGCCCACGTCGCGAAGGCACTGCGGAAACCGGTCAAGGTAGTCTGGACCCGTGAGGACGATATCCGGGGAGGATACTACCGTCCCATGTGGTACGACCGGATCGAGGCCTCCCTTGACGCAGAGGGAAACCCTGTAGCTTGGCATCATAGAATTGTGGGACAATCCATTCTTGTTGGAACGCCCTTCAAAGGAATGATCGAAAAGGGCATTGATGTCACATCCGTTGAAGGAGCCGCTGACATGCCCTATGCAATCCCTAACGTCCTCGTCGATCTCCACAGCCCGACAATCGGAATCCCTGTGCAATGGTGGAGGTCAGTCGGTCATTCACACACGGCATTTGTCGTCGAGAGTTTCATCGACGAACTCGCACATGCGACGGGCAAAGACCCTTACGAGTTCCGCATGAAACTGCTAGAAAACCACCCCCGCCATAAAGGCGTCCTCGAACTCGCAGCCAGGAATGCCGGCTGGGGGACATCTCTGCCTTCAGGCCGGGCAAGAGGCATCGCTGTGCATGAGTCTTTTGGAAGCTTCATAGCACAGGTAGCCGAGGCCTCCGTGGATGATGGTGGAAAGGTCAGGGTGCATAAGGTAGTTTGCGCTGTTGACTGCGGCATGGTGGTCAACCCGGACACAGTCGCAGCACAGATGGAGGGGGGTATCGTGTTCGGTCTTACCGCCGCTCTATACGGAGCAATCACTTTCAAGAATGGCCGAGTGGAGCAGAGCAACTTCCACAATTACCCCATGCTCCGCATGGAAGAGATGCCGGAAGTGGAGGTCCATATGGTGCCGAGTGCGGAGCCCTTGGGCGGTGTCGGAGAGCCGGGCGTCCCCCCCATCGCTCCCGCAGTTGCTAACGCTGTATTTGCGGCCACGGGAAAACGGATTCGGACTCTCCCTATCAGCGCGAAGGAGCTCACGAAATCTTGAGCAGTTCGCCGGCGAGGCTGTGAATCGGACCCAAAGATAGGAAATCAAGAGACATGATAATAAACGGAACCGGAACTTATCGGAGAAGCAAAGGTGAACGAACTCAAATTATTCGAGGAGGCAGTTCAGTTATTCAGATGCAATGTACCGTTTGCCATGGCAACAGTGGTGGAAAGCGATGGCTCATCCCCACGGAAGTCGGGTGCTAAGATGCTGGTCAGAAGCGACCGCTCAACTATGGGCACCGTCGGCGGAGGAGCGGTTGAACTGGAAGTAATTGATGCCGCCCTTACCGCCATCGCTCAAGGAAAGCCTCAAACCCTTAAGCTGACACTCACCGAGAACTACGGCCATGTATGTGGTGGAAGGCTGATGATCTACATCGAGCCCCTTGGAGTGAAACCACGTCTCGTCATCTTCGGCGCAGGACACGTAGGAAAGGCATTGGCAAAAGCAACAAGATTCGTCGGTTTCGAAGTCATAGTGTGTGACGAGCGGGCGGAATACGCATCGAGGGAGCTAGTACCCGATGCAGATGAGATCCTTGTCGGAGGAGGTGAAACATGCCTCTCCCGGGTGCACGTCAACTCTGACACATACATTGCCATAACGACACCTAACTATGAGAGCGATTTTGCAATCGTGCGCGCAGCCCTCAAGACACCTGCAGGCTACATCGGCATAATAGGAAGCAAGCGCAAACGTGAGGCCCTCATGAAGACCTTGACCGAGGAAGGATACTCGAACGATGACCTATCACGCTTGACTATCCCTATCGGCCTAGACATAGGAGCGGAGAGCCCCGAGGAAATTGCCATAAGCGTGGTCTCGGAGCTTATTCAGAAAAGGAGCGGTGGTGCAAACAAAATTGTCTGCGATTCTCCTGGCCGGGGGACGGTCACTCCGGATGGGAACAGTAAAACAACTGCTTCCAGTTCATGATCGCCCCGCAGTGGTCCGATGCGTGGAAAATATCAGAGGATCGAAAATTGCTGACGTCGTTGTTGTTGTCAGTCCTGCAGGCAGCGAAATAATAGAAGCACTCTCGGGTCTTCCGGTTGCCATTACGGTGAATGCTCTGCTAGGAAGCGACATGGCCGCATCAGTAAGGACGGGTTTGAATGCCGTTGATCCGTTTTCGACAGGCATCTTCATCTGTCTGTGCGACTATCCCCTCGTGACTTCAGCAACGCTCAGTGCCATGGGCATCCTGCATAATGACGTGCCGGATCAAATCATCATACCCATGTTTCAGGGAAGAAAAGGACATCCGACACTCTTCCCACACTTTGTACTCGCGGACCTGGAGGGTGTGGCTACGCTACGTGACATCCTAAGTCTTCATAAGGAAAGGATCCTGTTTTTCGACGTCGCAGATGAAGGAACTGTACTGGATATGGATACGCCGGAGGACTATCAAAAGATACTTGAAAGGTGCAGGCCATGAATCCTTCCGAGCTTACTTTACTTGTTACGCTGATTGCTGCAATCGCGGTTCTGTACTCATGCGTGGGCCATGGCGGTGCATCAGGCTATATTGCCATTATGATGTTCTTTGGACTCATACCTGCAGTCATAAAACCCACTGCCTTGATACTGAATATCCTCGTCTCGTCTATTGCAGCCTTTCAGTTTTACAAGGCCGGGTATTTTCGCTGGTCTCTTTTCTGGCCCTTTGCTTGTACATCCATACCCTTCGCTTACATTGGCGGACATCTTACTTTGCCTATCGAGATTTATCGGATCGCCATAGGGATCACGCTGTTGCTTTTCGCCATGCGTCTCCTGATTCGAGCCCCCTTGCATAAGAATGAATTCAGGCATCCATCAACTGTCGTTTCACTTTCAATGGGCGCAACACTCGGTCTGATATCGGGCCTTATAGGCGTGGGGGGCGGCATATTCCTGAGCCCTCTTCTGATCCTTATGGGATGGGCTGGAATCAAGGAGACCGCGGCGGTCGCGGCCGTATTTGTTCTGGTGAACTCCGCTTCAGGCCTTCTAGGCCACATGAATGCCGCTCAAAATATTCCGCCCATGGCTCTGGTGATCGCCGCTGCAGCAGTCTGCGGCGGCATTACAGGTTCGTATTTCGGCAGCAGAAGACTTCCTCTTCTCACAGTACAGCGGGCTCTTTCCATGGTGCTCTGCATTGCGGGATACAAGCTGATTTTTGTGTAAAGGTACCTATTGTCTCTTTTTCTGAAATAGTTTAGGCAGGACAATACCTTCAGCGCCGCCTATCATTTCCCCTTTGCCAAGCAAAAACCACCGTCCGACCAGCGCTGCAGTTACCGCATCCAGTTCATCCCCGGTCATTCCCGGCTGTAACCCCTTTATGTCCAATTTCCTTAACCCCTTGGCAAGCCCTGCACGATCACGACGCTGGCGGGGAATACCCCACACATCCTGAGCAGCACCCGGATAGCATTCGATCACCCGGAATCCTCCCGTTTCGATAATCTTCTTGAGCGCCATACCCCGCTCCGTCAACATGCGCATGGGACCGAGTGTAACAGGGAAGAACCTGATGCCGCGCTTGCGCAACGCGAGATCGCATTCGCGGAAATGCGACCCTGAACGGTCGTGGATCGTGTGTCGGTGGGCGGGCAAGGTGAGGGGAGCGTCAATCGGAACGAGATCAGGCCGGGACTGAAATATAAGGTCCATTATTTCTTCATCGGTCAATACGATATATGTTTGGGCCGTCAACCCGCGGAGTATACATACACCCGTCGCGCGGCCTGGCGATCCTGCAAGATCCACTCCTGTCACTACATGTCTTTTACGTCGGGACATAGATCGCCTCTCGGAGATTTCATGTTCCCGCCGGGACCCGTAAGTAAGCAAGAGACCCAGGGCAACAGAGAGCATGAGCCACACGTACCATATAAAAATGTTAACTTTTCTTTTAGGGCTAGTCTATAGGGATGAAGAAGAATTCCCTACTGAAACAATCTTATTCTATGATAATCCTACGGATCAAAGGAAAATCTCTTTGCTCCTGACATTTGGCAAATTACTGAGCTGGTACAACCCTGCCCTTCCTAATCTTTACTATCATCCGATTCAGCCGGGTCAACTGACATTTCGGGTGATTGCAATGACCGAGTAGACCTATCTGTAGTTTCCAGAGCAACTATATCTGCGCCTGTCGAGGCCCCAAGCTCTTTAAATTTCCGTGCCGTAACCAGCACCCTCTGCTCCAGTGAGCCGACGGCTTTGTTATAGAGCTCCACCGTCTGATCCAGACTCTTTCCCATTTTGGAGAAATGTTCGGCCAATACACCGATACGTTCATACAGGGCCTTGGCCAATCTACTTATCTCCTCTGCATTCTCCGCTATCTTCTCCTGGCGCCATCCATAGGCAACCGCCTTCAGAAGAGCAATCAAAGTGGTGGGCGTTGCCAGGATGACGCGTCGATCGACACCGAACTCAATCAGGGCCGGGTCCTGCTCGAGGGCGGCACTGAAGAATGTTTCGCCGGGCAGGAACAGCACGGCAAACTCGGGAGTAGGTTTGAATTGGTCCCAGTATGTCTTCGTCCCCAGGTTCGTGAGGTGTGTGCGTATCTGCCGTGCGTGTTCCTTTAATTTTACTACGCGGCTGGTTTCATCCTGACATTCCAAAGATTCCAGGTAGGCTTGCAGCGGCGCCTTTGCATCCACCACAATGTTCTTCATATTAGGAAGCTTGATTACCATATCCGGCCGGAGGCGGCCGTCTTCAGTCGTAACGGTCTCCTGCTGCAAGAAATCGCAGTATTCGAGCATGCCTGCAATCTCCACGACCCTCCGAAGCTGGATTTCACCCCAGCGGCCCCGCACGGTCGGTGTACGCAGGGCCCTAGCCAGATTTGCAGTCTCCGCTTGGAGCATGCTCTGAGTTGATGCAAGGGACTTTATCTGTTCCGTCAGCGAAACATAGGAAGTAGTGCGGGCATATTCGATTTCCATGATCTTGTTATCGACCTTTTCCAGAGATTCCTTCAAGGGTTTAACTAGATCATCGATGGCCTTTTGCCTTGTCATGAGGTCGCTTCTGGCAGACTCTTGATATCTTTCCAGGGTCTCCCTTGCCAATTCGAGAAAGGATTGATTGCTGCTCTTGAGCGCGTCTGAAGAGAGCGCCTTGAACGCATCGGACATTTTCTCCCGGGCTTCGTCAAGTAGCTTGAGTTTTTCCTCTCCTGCCTTTCGTTCTTCTACCAGTCGCGTTTCAATCTCTGAGAGTTTTGCCCTCAGATCCGCATTCTCTGTCTGTATCTCCGTAAGCCTCTTTTCCTTGAGCAGAATTGCAGACTCCATCTCAGGTATTCGTGTACACTTTTCTTCTACTGCTGAGCGTCTCCCTAACTGGAGCTTAACCTCCTCACGCAGAGCGGCAACCTCTTCCTTTGTCTTATCAAACAAAGACTGCAGCTCCTGCAACTGCGTCTCCCTGTTTCTGAGTCGCTCTGTGAGCGTAGCTCCTTCCGATCTCAGCAGCAGATAGACGCCAAGCACCCCAACACAGGCTCCCACCAGAAAAAAAATAGCTTCGGCAAAGTAATTCATAAGGCAGATCCCCAGTTCATAATGTCCGGTTCTAGAATGCGAGTCAGTAAACAAATGGCATAAGATTGTCTCCTGCTATTCTATTTACCATCTCTTGCCATTTATCTCAACGTAAAGGAGGACCGGTCTTCGTGAATCCGGCAGCGAGCGCATCCCCGTAGCTTGCTGCGGGGCAAGCGCGTGAAGGGTAAATCATTATTCCTTAAGGATCGGAGCTCTCCCGAGTTTACTCCGGAGAGCTTCAATTTGGCATTGCGGAATCTGAGTATATTAAATAATATAATTGTATCCGCCGCAGAAAGGCGAAACCGGATACAGATCCGGCCGAATGACATCGCAGGATATACTTGAGATGAAGAACTCAGAAATAGCGAGGGTCTTTCATGATATGGCAGACCTTCTCGAACTTAAAGGGGAGAACGTATTTAAGATACGTGCCTACAGGCGAGCCGCTCAGGTGATCGAACACCTTCCCAAAGAGATGGCCGTCATGTTGGAACAGGGAGAGGACTTTCAGAAAATACCCGGCGTGGGCGACGCAATAGCAAAGAAAAGCACCGAACTGATAGAGACGGGAAAGCTTAAGGCCTACGAAGCCCTCAAGGACGAATTTCCCGAAGGCATAACGCGTCTCCTGGAGATACCCGGTATCGGGCCAAAGACGGCACACCGTCTTTCGTCGGAGCTGAAGATAACATCTACAGAACAACTGGAAGAGGCGATACAGGATGGTAAGGTCGCTGATCTTTTCCGGATGGGGGACAAGACCGCGCAGAACCTGCTCCACAAGATTCAGGCCATGCGCCGCAAGGATCAGCGCATCCCTATCGGTCAGGCCCTGCCCGTTGTTGAAGACATCTTAAAGAGTCTCAGCAGTCTTCCGGGAGTGAAAAACATGATCCCCGCTGGGAGCCTCCGGCGTTTCCGGGAAACAGTCGGGGATATAGATATCATGGGGACCGCCGACAATCCGGAAAAGGTTATCAATAAATTTGTCGCTCTCCCTGTTGTAAAGGAGGTCCTCGCAAGAGGGCCGACCAAGGCAAGTGTCCTCCTCTCACCGGGTCTCCAGGCGGATTTAAGAATGGTGGAGCATGACTCCTTCGGATCACTACTCCAGTATTTCACAGGCAGCAAGCAGCACAATATCACCCTCAGAACGAAGTATCAGAAGAAGGGACTCAAGCTCAGCGAATACGGGATCACGGATGTCGCCCATGACAGGCTGGAAAAATTCACCACGGAGGAGGCCTTCTACAAGCGCCTAGGAATGCAATACATTCCTCCGGAGATCAGAGAAGATCAGGGGGAAATCGAGCTGTCGGAAAAGCACTCTATACCCCGTCTCGTCGATCTTCGGGATATCAAAGGAGACTTCCATGTGCATTCGAAGTGGAGCGACGGCAACAACACCATCGAAGATATGGCCGAGGCGGCAAAGGATGCCGGCTACAAGTACATAGCAATTACGGATCATTCCAAAGGGCTCGGCATAGCGCATGGCTTGACGGAAGAACGGCTGAAGGAACAGGTTCTGGAAATTCGCAGGCTCAATCAGAAATTAAAAGGCTTTCATATTCTCTGCGGTATCGAAGTCGATATTAGAGCGGATGGTTCCATCGATATGCCCGACCACATGATGGCGCAGCTTGATTGCGTCGTAGGCGCCATTCACTCATCTTTCAATCAGAGCGAGGAGCGGATCACGAGGCGCATTATAAAAGCAATCGAAAACCCTCACATTGATATCATCGCGCACCCCACGAGCCGCCTCATAGGAGAGCGGGAGCCGACAGCCGTCGATATAGAAGCCGTTTTCGAGGCAGCAGTCAAACACAAAAAGGCCCTGGAGATCAACGCTATGCCGACCCGCCTCGACCTCAAGGACATCCACATCCACCGCGCCCGGGAACTGGGCGCCATGCTTGCCATTGGCACAGATTCCCACATCGCAGAACAGTTGAGACTGATGCGCTTCGGAATCGGCATCGCCCGACGCGGCTGGTGTGAACCCAGGCATATCCTGAACTGCCTCTCTCTCGAAAAAGTTCTGGCTTTCTTCAAAAGGTAAGGCGGAGATATTGTTTACATTCATTTCCCTGTGAAACGTTCGCAGGAATGGCGTTCTTTTCTTATCATTGACTTAACGCCCATACTTCCTTATACTTGACCAGAAGCTTTAAGATAGACAATGATAAAACGTGATTTACCTAGAGAAAAGAAATTAGCCGAAGGTTACTATCGGAGTATATACGAAGGTATAAAAGTGTGCCGGCAGAAATGAAAATGCCATGATCTCAAGGCGTGACTTTTTGACAAACTGTGCGAGGCTTGCCCCCTTAATCGGCGGCGCGAGCATAATTCTGTCCGATCCTTTCTGGCAGGGGTTATTGTCATGCCACGATTCGGGCGTCACCCATGCAGGTAGTCCCTTAGATGAGATGGTGCAGTCTGCCCCCAGGGCGCGTTACTGGCAGTCCCTTCACAAAGACAATGCTGTCAGATGCTTCCTGTGCCCCCATAACTGTACAATCGGTGACGGCGAGCGCGGCAAGTGCCGCACGCGCATGAACGTTCAAGGAGGGCTGCGGAGCCTTGTCTATGGCCGGCCGGTGAGCATCCATGTCGACCCGATAGAGAAGAAACCCTTTTATCACTTCCTGCCGGGGGCCGAGGCGTATTCCCTGGCTACCGCCGGGTGCCCGCTTCAGTGCAAATGCTGTCAGAACTGGGAAATCTCTCAGGCCAGGCCGGAAGATTATCATGGCGCTTATACTCCACCGGAGAAGATCGCCGGATCCGCATCTACCAGCAAGGCACGCGTCATTGCATTTACCTACAATGAGCCAACGGTCTTCACCGAGTACATGATAGACATCGCCCGTGATGCAAAAAAGCGGGGCCTCCGTTCCGCAATGATAAGCTGCGGATTCGTGAATGAGGTGCCTCTTGCGGAACTGTGCAAGGTTCTCGACGCCGTCAAGATAGACTTGAAGGGCTACAGCGAAGATTTTTATCGCAACGTGTGTGGCGCGGAACTGAAACCCGTACTCAAAGGCATCAAACAAATAGCCAAAAGCCGCACCCACCTGGAGATCGTTAACCTCGTGGTTCCCACATTAAACGATTCCGACAAGATGCTCGTGGAGCTGATAAGCTGGGTCTTAGGAGAATGCGGCCCCGATGTGCCCCTGCACTTCTCCCGTTTCCATCCCGACTATCAGATGCTCAATCTCCCTCCCACACCTGTAGCCACCCTGGAGCGGGCCCGCGATATGGCTCTCAGCAGGGGTGTTCATTATCCATATGTGGGGAATGTACCGAGTCATCCGGGGGATAACACCTATTGCCCGAGCTGCAAGAAAGTCCTGATACAGAGGCGCGGCTTTTTTGTCACGGAGATGAATATAAAGAATGGGCGCTGCAAGTTCTGCAGCCGGAAAATCGCGGGCGTTTGGGTATAGAAAGAGGTCATTAAAATGAAAATATTGAGATTATGTATCTTACTGTTCGTAACTGGTCTTGGCTTTGCTGTTGCATGCCAGGCTAATAAGGTGCCGGAGGTTGACATTCGTGAACCCGCAGTGGCGGGAAAGTTCTACCCGGATTCCGCATCCAAACTCAGGCTCGCCATTGAAAAATTTCTTCAGGACGCTCTACCGGCCAAAACTGAGGATGCCGTAGCCATTATCGTACCCCATGCGGGCTATATCTATTCCGGCCAGATATGCGCCGACGCGTTCAAGCAGGTTAAGGGCAAACAGTATGATGTGATCGTCATCCTGGGAACAAATCACACAACCCCGGGGTATGAAAAAATTTCTCTCCATCCGGGCACAGGATTCCGCACACCCCTCGGCATCGCCCCGATAGATGGAGACATCGTTTCCCAGCTGCTGGCGGCAGATCCCGGCGATTGTATGCTGGATAAATCACTCCATGCTCGTGAACACTCCATTGAAGTGATAGTGCCGTTTGTCCAAGTCGTCTTTCCTGAGGCAAAGATTGTTCCTGTCGTCGTTGGCTCTCCCGACGTAGTCATGTGTACACGCTTCGGCCAGGCGCTGGCGGAGGTTCTGAGAAACAAACGAGCATTGATCGTTGCAAGTTCGGATCTCTCCCACTACCCGGCAGCAGAGGATGCTGTCGCCGTGGACACTGAAACCCTCAAGGCCATTACAAAGCTTGACCCCGGCTCATTACACTCAGTCATCCAATCACAGATGAACAGGCGGGTGCCCAAACTCTATACTTGTGCCTGCGGAGAGGCTCCCATCATGGCAGCTATGGCAGCCGCCAAATCCTTGGGAGCCACCCGTGGCGTAGTTGTGAGCTACACCAACTCGGGAGATGCTGCCGTCGGCAATCGGTCTGAGGTCGTCGGCTACGGTGCTGTTATACTGACCAAGAGCCGCGGCGAAAAGGATACAGGCAGAGCAGATGCCCCATCGCCTGCCCCTCGTTCCGAATCGCTTAGTTCCTCGGACAAAAAGGCCCTGCTTGTCTTTGCCAGGGAAACCATATCCAGAATATTTTCAACCGATACAGTTCCGCTGGCCAGAGGCTTCAGTGCGAATTTGGAGCAGCCACGAGGTGTTTTTGTAACTCTCAAAAAGAAAAATGAGCTTCGCGGTTGCATCGGTCGGATAATAGGGGATGAACGGCTCTGCAAGCTCACGGGCGCCATGGCGCTGCAGGCAGCCTTTAATGACAGTCGTTTCAGCCAGGTGACTGCCGATGAGCTTCCTGAAATCGAAATCGAAATATCAGTACTCACACCCTTGAAAGAGGTGTCCGGTCCAGAGCAAATAGTCGTTGGGCGGGACGGTGTTGTGCTCGTTAAAGAGGGCCATTCGGCCGTGTTCCTTCCCCAGGTAGCCACAGAACAGGGCTGGAACCGCGAAGAAATGTTGGATAACCTCTGCCGAAAAGCGGGGCTCCCGGCGGAAGGATGGAAACATGGCGCCAAATTGTCAACCTTCCAGGCTGTGGTGTTCAGCGAGGCAGACTTCAAGTAATCTCCATGTTCATCGCACTCTTTTCCATTGGATTCATTTCCATTCTCGGACAGGTTGTACTGCTCAGGGAATTGAATGTGTCCTTCTATGGAGTCGAGTTGGTTTATCTCCTTGCCCTCGGTGTCTGGCTTTTTTGGACAGCCATGGGGGCGCTTCTCGGTCGCCGCACCCATTTCCCGTCAGATAAAGCCCTGGCGCTGCTTTTTATTACCTTCGGAATCCTTCTTCCCCTGGATATCGTGTTCATCCGCTCCAGCCGTCTCCTCTTCGGAGGCGTACCCGGGGCATACCTCAGCTTCCTCCAGCAATTTACGATTGTAGTCATTTCTCTCATACCTGCGGGGATTCTATCCGGTATTTTATTCCAGTGGGCCGCAAAGATATATGCCTCACAGGGCATGACAGTGGCTGTTGCCTACGCCGTCGAAAGTCTTGGCGGGTTTGTCGGCGGCTTGGCTGCGACAATCTTCCTCATATGGGGAATCCAGAACCTTTCCATAGCTTTTACATGTGCCTTTGCCGCAGTCGTCAGTCCTTTTGTCTTTTTAAGACCGAAGAAGACATCCCCGTTGCTGTGGATGCCGACAGTTTTGGCCGGTATTCTGCTCTTGCTCGCCTGGAAGGCATCTCCCATCGATCATCTAATGGTCGCCTGGAACCATCCAAATCTACTCGCGAGCAAAGACTCCCCGTATGGCAGGATCACGGTAGAACAATCGTATGGGCAAATCTCCGTTTTCGAAAATGACGCACTTGCGTTTGATACTGAAGGAACGGAAGCAGAATACTTTTCCCATCTGGCGGCCCTTCAGCACGCGAATCCTGAACAGGTCTTGATCCTGGGAGGAGGAATTGAAGGGATCGTCCGAGAGATGCAGGAATACAAACCGAAGAGGATCGATTACGTCGAACTCAACCCTGTCATGCTTGATCTGGTCATGCGGCACCTTCCAGATGATATCCAGAAATCTCTCAGAGAGCCGAATGTCCGTATCACCCTTGCCGATCCCCGCCGTTTTCTCAAGGACAGCGGCCGATACGATCTCATACTGGTCGGCATGCCGGAGCCCACATCAGGTCAGGCAAACCGTTTCTATACAAAGGAGTTTTTTGAACTGTGTGCG
>Ga0335081_10007406_pt1 | contig 17548 bp, 19 predicted proteins | sample Lox_Sample_35_FD_206713 | JGI IMG/M metagenome (GOLD analysis project Ga0335081, IMG submission 206713) | Soil microbial communities from Loxahatchee National Wildlife Refuge, Florida, United States - Lox_Sample_3.5 | ecosystem: Environmental > Terrestrial > Soil > Wetlands | place: USA... | reverse complement strand
AAGCTCGATGCTCAAACCAACCTCATCCACGTGGAAAACATCGAAGCAGGGTCGTAACTCCTGCGAAAGTTTCCCAACGGGGGGAAAGCGCCACTTCTCTTTAAATCCTCTGCGGGCCGCCCAAGCGCGTCGTACCCCGGCTGAACGACTGGTATCCCTTTCGGGAAAGGCAACCCCTGGGGCTGAAGCCCACATGCGTTTTAGGCCTGACGGCACGACTGAAGTCGTGCCCTTCCCTTGTGTGGTCAATCGTCGTTTCGCGGCCACCAGCTTCGTTATCTAGCGCGGGCGGGTGGTGAAGCCGGCCTGCTTCCACAGCTTGTTCCAGTTCCAGATGCCGCCCCAGGCCTGAGGTGGAAGGCGATGGCCGATCTGGTGGGCGAGCTGGATGATCTGTCCGCGGTGGTGGGCTTCGTGCGAAAACATGTAGGCGAACATGGTGGCGCCTGCGGGCCAGACCGGCGCCCAGCTTCCACGGGAAAATTTAGTGACGCGGCGTCGGGAGCTGGTGGAGAGCGCTTCAGTGAGCATGCGCAGGCATTGAGCTGCGCTTTTCTTGTGGGCGGTGGCGACTTGCTTCAGGGTGCAGCGGTGAGGGTCAAGCGCGGCGGGACACTTCAGGTGGGGCGCGGAGTGCTTCAGCCACACGAGACGGCAGTTGTGCAGGTGGGCGAAGATGGCGGCGATGGTGCGCCCGTTGTTTTTCGGGCCGGGCGGATTGGCGCGCCAGGCGCGGGGGTCGAGATGCTGGAGCAGCAACTGGTTCATGCCGTCGTTGATGGCGTAGGTCTCGAGGACGACGGCGGCGAGGTCGGGTGCGGGGTTGAGATGTTGGTGCATGGTGGAAAAATCTTAAACCACAGGGGGCACAGAGCACGGAGGAGAAAAGGCGATCTACCAAGAGAGTCCCTCGCGGCGCCTGTGGAGCTGTTACGGGAGCACGGGGTCCTTCGACTGGGTTGCCGTTCGCTTCGCGAACGGCAACTTGGCTCAGGATGACAGACGTCTGCGGCGGACTATGGCATCAGCCGCCGCAGCTATTTATTTTGCGAGCGGGTGGCCGAGTTCCCAGTGGAGGCCGAAGGGGTCGGCGAGGCGGCCTACGCGCCATCCGTGGCCTTCACTGACGGGAAAGATTTCGGTGGCGCCGGCAGCGAGGGCGCGGGCAAAGAGGGCGTCGGGATCGGGAATGACGAGAATGATGCGGACGGAGTCGCCACCGAGAGGTTGAGAAGCAAGTGCCGGACGTTTTTCGGGATCTTCACTCACCCAGAATTCCGCGCCCTGCACGGAAAGGCGGACGACGGTGCCTCCGCTGGGGTCGTTGTGACGGTAGACCTCGGCGGCTCCGAAGGCGGATTTGTAGAAGTCGATGGCTTTCGAGTCGAGCGAAACCGTGAGCCAGGGAGCGATCGAGGGGCGGGCCGTGGATCTATTTGCGGACATGTGAGACTCCGGAGAGCAGCTTTCAGCTAACCCTTTGTTCTGATGATTGCGCGAGGGGGTTCGTCGCTGATTCATTTCAGAGGTTGAAGGTTTTACCACAGAGGACACAGAGGGGCACAGAGATAGTGGGCAGAAGGCTCCTCGCGGGGCCCGTGCCGCTAAATGAGAGCACGAGGCCCTTCGACTGCGTTGCCGTACGCTCCGGGCACGGCAACGTCGCTCACGATGGCAGAGCGTTAGAGGTGTATCACAGCTATCTCTCTACGAACTTCCCGAACATTTTTTCCGGGTCGATGGCGATGAAGGTGCCGCGGCTGCGGGCGAGGACCTCGTTGTGGTCGTTGAAGATTTCGGCCATGTTGACGTGCTGGCGTCCGTGAACGCTGACTTCCCTGCCCTCGGCGCGGAGCGGCTCGTGAAGCGGAACGGGCTTGAGATATTCGACGGTCATTTCTTTGGTCACGGCGACCACGTTGCGCAGCTTGTTCACCTTGCCCATGGCGTCGTCAAGGATGGTCGCGATGATGCCGCCGTGGCAGTGGCCGGGCGGTCCGGTGTATCGCTTGTCGAGAGTGAACTGGCAGACGAACGTCTTGCGTTCTTCATCCAGCGTGAATTGCAGGTGCATTCCGTCAGGATTGTCGGGGCCGCAGGCGAAGCAGTGGTTCCTGGGGAGTTTGGTGTGGGCGGTTTCGTGGCCGTGAATCTTGCCGGACATGGGGAAGATTCTATCGTGGAAAAGCCCGGTGGCCACGGACCGCTTCGGATTTACAGGGATTGACAGCTGAACGAGGTCTCTGTGGCGCTGGACGCGAGATCCCTCGGCCCGCTGGTAAAAGCGTGGGCCCCGGGATGACGCAGCTCATGAATAAGACGTGGTTGGGGAGATTCCTCGCGCGGCTGGCGAAAACGCCGCGCTTCGGGATGACGCAGGTCCGGGAAGGGCTCAACCACAGAGCGCACGAGGGGACGCGCGTGCGGTGTGAGAACTCCTCGCTGAGCCGGTGATTGCGCCGGCCGGCGTGGGGTTCTTCGCTGCGCTCAGAATGACAGTTCAGATTCGCACGCGAGTTTTTCCTCAACCGCGGCTTGGTTTTTTCGCGCAGGCTTGTGATACACTCGCCGCCGACTGGTGCTTGCGCTGTGGGCGCGGGGCACGGCCGTGGGGAAATCCGATTTTGCTCTTCCGTTCGACTGGGGGACTGGGGAATGGGCCTCGCGTTGATGGTTTTGATCTGGCTGATCACTCTGGTCAGCACCTACTTCTTCGTCGCCAAAACCTGGTGGTTGCCCGCGGGAGCTTCAGCGGCCGCGGCGTGGATTGACGGGCAGTTCACGCTGACCTACATCCTGATGGGGATCATCTTCCTCGCTGCGCAACTGGGGCTGGGCTACATCGTGTGGAGATACCGCGACCGCCCTTCGGCGCCTCCGGTGGACTATTCGCACGGGAATAACACTCTGGAAGGCACCTGGACCGTGCTGACGGCGGTTCTCTTCATCGGCCTGAACCTGATGGGCAGCCGGGTGTGGGCGAGCCAGCGGTTCGCGCCGGCTGAGGCGGGCGCGGTGCAGGTGGAAGTGACCGGCATGCAGTTTGCGTGGTACTTCCGCTATCCGGGGCCGGACGGGGTGTACGGCAAGACGAGCCCGAAGCTGATGGATCCCTCGGCGGGCGGCGAGGCTGCGGTCGGGCTGAACCCTTCTGATCCCGCGGCGAAGGACGACGTCGTCACCGGAACGATGTATTTGCCGGTGAACCGCGAGGTGGATCTGAGCCTGCGGGCTGTGGATGTGATCCACAGCTTCTTTGTGCCGTCGCTGCGCTTCAAGCAGGACGCGGTCCCCGGGCTGAACATTCATATGCATTTCAAGCCAACCGTCATTGGTGACTACGAAATTGCATGTGCAGAATTGTGCGGACTCGGACATTACAAGATGCACGGCATGGTGCACGTGGTCAGCCAGGAAGATTTTGACAAGTGGCTGGCCGCACGGGAGGCGGAGAAACAATAAATGGCGACCCCGGTTACGGTTCATGCGCACGCGGCTCCTCAAGGGTTCATCCGCAAATACATTTTCAGCCTGGATCACAAAGTTATTGGCCTGCAGTATTACTTCATGGCGTTGGCGGCGGTGTTCATCGGGATGCTTCTGTCGCTGCTGATGCGCATCCACATGATCTGGCCGACAGCCGTGCTGCCGGTGATCGGCGAGATCAAGCCGGAGCAGTACCTCGCGCTGATGACGATGCACGGCACGATCATGGTGTTCTTCGTGCTGACGACGGCGCCGCAGGGCGGGTTCGGTAACTACGTGCTGCCGATTCAGATCGGGGCGCCAGACATGGCGTTTCCCGTGCTGAACATGCTTTCGTTCTGGACGACGTTTGTGGGATTTGTGGTGTTGCTGGCGGCGTTCTTTGTTGCGGGCGGAGCGCCCTTGCATGGCTGGACGGGATATCCGCCGCTGAGCGCGGTGCAATCGGCGGGGCCGGGCGAGGGGCTGGGCGCGGATTTGTGGATCACCAGCATTGCGATTTTCTGCATTGCGTCGCTGATGGGCGCGCTGAATTTCATCACCACGACGTTGGATCTGCGTGCGAAGGGCATGACTTTGATGCGCCTGCCGCTGACGGTTTGGGCGTGGTTCATCACGGCGATTTTGGGGCTGCTGGCGTTTGGCGTGCTGCTCTCGGCAGGAATCCTGCTGCTGCTCGACCGCAATTTTGGGACGAGTTTCTACCTGCCGCAGATTGTGGTGAATGGACAACTCATGCTGCACAAGGGTGGGTCGCCGCTGCTGTGGCAGCACCTGTTCTGGTTCTTCGGGCATCCCGAGGTGTACATCGCGATCCTGCCCGGGATGGGCGTGACCTCGCAGATTCTTTCCACGTTCTCGCGGAAACCGATTTTCGGCTACAAGGCGATGGTCTACGCCATGCTGTCGATCGGGTTCCTCGGCTTCATGGTGTGGGGCCATCACATGTTCATGAGCGGGATGAGCCCGTACTCGGCGTTTGCGTTTTCGATTCTGACCATGTGCATTGGCGTGCCGTCGGCGATCAAGACGTTTAACTGGCTGGGCACGATGTACAAGGCGCGCATTCGGTTCCACACGCCGATGCTGTATGCGATCGGATTCGTTTCGTTGTTCGTTTCGGGCGGGTTGAGCGGGCCGTTTCTGGCGCAGCCGGTGCTCGATATCCAGTTGCACGACACGGCGTTTGTGCCGGCGCATTTCCATCTGATCATGGGCGTGGCGGCGATCTTCGGGATCTTTGCGGCGACGTATTACTGGTTCCCGAAAATGTTCGGGCGGATGATGAATGAAACGCTGGGAAGGATCCACTTTTTCATCACGCTGGCGGGGACGTACGCGATTTTCATGCCGATGCATTATCTGGGCATGGCGGGGCAGACACGGCGTTATTCACAGTTCACCGAGGTTGCCTATCTGCAGAAGCTGATTCCGCTGAATACATTTATTACGTACGCGGCGATCATCACGGTGACGGCGCAGCTGATTTTTGTCTTCAATCTGTTCTGGAGCATGTTCAAGGGACCGAAGGCGTCGGACAATCCGTGGGAAGCGACGACCTTGGAGTGGACGACGACGACTCCGCCGCCGCACGACAATTTTGGCGGGGTGACGCCGGTGGTGCACAACGGGCCGTATGAGTATGGAGTACCGGGAGCGGCGAAGGATTATGTGATGCAGACGGAGGCGGCGGGGGGGGGACATTAGGTTTTCCACAGGGGCTAAAGCCCTCGGGTTTTGTGGTGGCTAACGCGGCCCTAAAGGGCCGCTCTTTCACCGTGGTGGTCGGAGTCGGAACGGTTAGCGTCGCCGCGTTCTCGGGGAAAGAGAGTTTGGACTACAGCGCCTAAAGGCGCGAATTGTTTTGCGATCTTCTGCGGCATGCCTGAAGGCGTGCCCTGATACGAACCGATTATGGCGACGTACACACCGACACCAACGCACGGAATAGGACGCGGGCCGGAGCCTCCGGTGCCGCCTTTGGGCGGAGGAGATGACGGACGGGGGGCGAATGTTCCGGATTATGGGGCACGGCTGCGGCGGGCGCGGCTGGGGCTGGTGTGCGCCATTGTCACGGTGTGCATGGTCTTTATCGCGCTGACCAGCGCTTACATCGTGCGGCAAGGAATGCCGACGTACGATGAGGCCACGCAGAGTTATCTGCACGACTGGGGCCGGGTGGCGATGCCCTGGATGCTGCTGGCGCTGAATACGGTGGTTCTCGTGTTGAGCAGCGTGACGATGGAGTTGGCGCGGCGTGATGCGGCGCGGCAGGCGGCGCTGGCTCCGGTGAAGTCGATTCCGGGGGTGTCGTTGGGGAACGAGAGGTCGTTTCCGTGGCTGGGATTGACGGCGCTGCTGGGGTTCGGATTCCTGGTCGGGCAATGGCTGGCGTGGGGCGAACTGCACGATCGCGGATTCTATGTGAACACGAATCCGAGCAGTTCGTTTGCGTTCCTGCTGACGGTGACGCACGCGGTGCATTTAACCGGCGGATTGATTGCGTTGCTGTGGGCGGCTAGCTCTTCCCTGCTCCGGCGGCCGGTGGAGTCGCGGCGGATCGTGGTGGATATTACGGCGTGGTATTGGCATTTTATGGCGGTGCTATGGGTTTACATTTTTGCGCTGCTGGGGTTGGCGAAATAGTGGTTAGTGATTCGTGGTTAGTGGTCGGTCAGAACCAAATTGGCATCACTGGCCACTAACCACGAACCACTAATCACTAATCACTGGTTGGAAAGGGGAACTTGAGGAATGGCTGACGTTGCGGTCCAGCATGATGTGGTTGGGCATGGAGCGCCGGGGGCGTATGAGGCGCCGCTGTTTGGAGCGTATTCGAAGAAGATCGGAATGTGGCTGTTTCTGGCCTCGGACTCGCTCACGTTCGGGGCGTTGCTGTTCGCGTTCAGCTACAACCGCATCTACACGAATCCGTGGCCGACGCCGTTTCATGCGGAGAGCATTGCGAATGCGACCATCATGACAGCGTGCCTGCTTTCGAGTTCGCTGACCATGGTGCTGGGCGTGTTTGCGGCGCAGCGCGGCGACAAGGCGTGGACGCGCAACTGGCTGCTGGCGACCATGGCGTTCGGCACGGCGTTTATCGTGCTGCACGGCATGGAGTGGAGCAAGCTGATTTCGGAGGGGCTCTCGATCCCAGGATTCTTTTCGATTCTCGGTGTTTCGCAGCCAACGGGCGCAGTGGGAGAGTTAAGCAAGATCTCGGCAGACACGCCGCAGTTTACGCAGGCGTTTTTCGGGCTGACCGCGATGCACATGCTGCATGTGACGATTGGAGTGATCTATCTGGGCGTGGTCTCGCTGCGGAAGTGGTTCCTGCCGGTTCTGGCGGTGATCTGGATTGCCGCGGCGCTGCTGATTCCGGCGGGCAACGTGTTTCACTATCCGATTCACGTGCTAGGGCTGGGATTGATTCTGGCGGCGGTGATTTTGTTTTTGAAGCCGAAGAACTATGACTCGCACGACGTGGAGGTTGCGGGATTGTACTGGCACTTCGTCGACCTGGTGTGGATGTTTATTTTCCCGCTGGTGTATTTGATGTCGACGAAGGTGCTGTAACCGATTACAAAATTCTTTTGGGGGATCAACTGATGCACGACGTGGCGACGCACGATGACAGCAAGGGGCAGTATTTCTGGGTGTGGGGAGCATTGCTGTTTCTCACGGCGGTGGAAGTGATCCTCGCTTACAAGCAGGTGTTTGCGCCGCTGCGCATGCTGCAGATCCTGCTGGTGCTGTCGGTGATCAAGTCGGCGCTGATTATCGCGTACTTTATGCACCTCAAGTTTGAGCGGGCGCTGATGCGCTGGCTGCTGGTGATTTCGGTAAGCACATGCTTCGTGATCATGTATTTCTTCTTCTTTCCGGATGCGGACCGGATTATTCATTTGGGGGTGAGGTGATGGTTTTCACCGCAAAGGACGCAAAGGTTGCGCGAAGGGCGCAAAGGAAGGCTCGCCGTGCCTTGATGGGCCTGCTTCTTGGGATCGTGGTTGCGCTCTCGACCGCGCCGGCGTTCGCGCAGGGTTGCATTATGTGCTACGAGAGCGCGAAGGGGGCTCCGAAGGACGGGCAACGGGCGTTGAGCCGGGCGATTCTGGTTCTGCTGGTGCCTCCGCTGGGGGCGATGACGGTGGGCGTGGGTTGGGCGTTCCGATATTCTAAGCAGCGCGACCGAGAACGAGATTCCCTGGGATCTTAGACGTGAAGGACCTCATCCCCCCGCAAATTCTCTTTCGCCCCTTCGGGGCTTATTCCCCAAATCCGGGTTGCCCACGGCTAACGCCCTGGGCTGCATTCTTGCGCCGCTTCGCGGCTGGAGCACTGCACCTTCACGAATACAGAGTGATGGGCGACACGACGCGGGCGATGGCGCCGTTGGGGCTGGGCTGGTCGGGCTTCAAGCCGTTGCGCATGGAGGCGAAGAGGCCGATGAGCTGGCCGAACATGACGTCGAGTATAGGACGGTAGAGGTCTGAGAAATCAGCGGCGCAGTCGAGAGAGAGGCAGTAATCGGCGAGGGATGAAACGTCATCGGCTCCCTGGGTGGTGACGACGGCGCGGACGCGTCCGAGGCGTTTGCGATCGATTTCGCGCAGCAGATCGAGTTCGTAGCCGCGGCGTCGCGGCTCGCTGGAGAGGAAGGCTGCGAACAGCGTTTGTCCGTTTACGCTCGACATGGGACCGTGGCGCAGGCCGAGCGGGGATTCCGCCACCGAGGTGACATGGCCGCCGCTGAGTTCGACCACCTTGAGCGCCGACTCGTCGGCCACGGCGCGCAACGCGCCGCTTCCGACGAAGCAGGCCCGGGTGCAGCCCAGCGCGGTGATGGCGGCAGCGGCTTCGGCGGCCGCCGTAAGAAAGTGGTCGCCGGCCTGGGCCATGTGGGCAACGGTATGACCGAAGTCTTCGTACTCCTCCAGATGAGCTACACACTGCCCGGCCAGGAGCATGTTGGTGAACGAGCTGGTCATGGCGAGGCCGCGGTCGTTGACAGCGTCGTCGAGGATGACAGCCGCCGCCCGAGCCTGGTGGCTGGAACAAATGCGGGCCATCGTGCCATCCCGGTTGCAGGTGATGACGACATGGCGGATGCCGCGGCGGGGATCGAGAGCGCGCTCGAGCAGAGCCACGCCTTCGGGGCTGTCTCCGGAGCGGGAAAACGAGATCCAGAGATATTCCCTGCCCTCGAGGTGGAATTCGTCGAAGTCGGTCAGCAGGGTGGTCGAGGGTACGGCCCAGGCGTCGCATCCCCAGCGCTGGCGGAGCAAGGGAGCAAGGGCGCGGCCAATGTAATCGGAGGTTCCGGCACCCACGAGATACACCGTGGCGGAGGCGGTGGGGCCGCGGCCGACCCCGGCCTGGCGCAGGATGTGGTCGAGGGCGGCGCGTTGTTCGCCGCAGCGCTCAAAAGTCCTCGGCCAGGTGGAGGGCTGTTGCCAAATCTCACGCGGAGTATATTCCAGGCCGCGCTCCGCCTTTTCCGGCTGTGGCAAGTCCAGCAGGGTGCGCAAGGGGTTCCCCAACGTAAGATCTCCTCCCGACCAAGAGCACTGGTAGTTTATTACAAAACGACCCGGTTGAAAAGTATTCGAAAGAAAATGAAATACGGTTCGGAAGGGAACGTCATAGGGGAGGGATTTCCACTGCAACCAATGGCCGGAAAAAGGGTTTCTTGGTGGTATAGCAGTTTGGTGATGGGGAAGCGAGCCCAAGTTGCCGTTCGGTCGCTTGCGCTCTCTCAGGGCAGGCTGAGGTGGAATCGCGCGGCCGCTCAGGTCCCTCGGTTATGGAAAAAGCGATTGCTTGGGATGACAATCGGACTGCTGAAAGGAGAAACGACTATGAGCCGCGGATCGCGCACCCTAAGTTCACTGCTTCTCGGAGCGGCGTTGGCTTCATCGCTGGCCGGACTCGCCTGTTCTGAGCATCACTACTATCGCGTCTACGACCCGTATTACACGGATTACCACGTTTGGAATGACGAGGAAGTGGTTTATTACCAACGGTGGTGCCGTGAGACCCATCGGGATGAGCATCGCGATTTCCGCAAGCTTTCCCGCGATGATCAGAAGGAATACTGGACGTGGCGGCACAATCACGGGGAACGGCACTAGGGACGGGGATAGAGGTTCAGGCCTTATAGCCAGCGCCTGAAGGCGGGTTAGTTCTGCGGCTCGTCCGGCACGCATGAATGCGTGCCCTGATACGAAGCTCGCTTCCACGACAGCCTGCTTGTCTGCTGGCCCCAGCTTCTCAACGGCTCTCGACGATTTTAAGAACCTCGTCGGTGCTGGTGAGGCGGGCGCCGAGGCGCACCATCTCGGCGACCGCTTTCTCGCCTTCCGATGGCTTCAGAGTCTGGATGGCGTCGCGAACGAGGGCCACCCGGCGTCCGCGCTGGAGCAGGCCTTTGGCGGCAAAGCCTACGCAGTACTCGGTGACCACGCCGAAGACGATGAACTCCGCGTGGGTGCCCAAGCGCTGGACGAGGGCATCGGCATGACGGGTTTCGAAGATGCTGAGCGTCTGCTTTTCCAGAAGAATCTGCTGATACGGGGAAAGGTCATCCGGCAATTTGGCGGCGGCATCGTTGGGCACGCGGAAGATTCTGTCGGTCAGCGCGTCGGGAACGAGCTCGGCGCCGGGCGTTCCCTTCACGCAATGTGGGGGGAAGATTTTGAACTCGGGATCGTCGGGCGCGTGAAAGTCGCCGTGAGAGACCAGGAACACGCGGTCCTGGCGGGCGAGGTCGGTGAGGCGGCGGATGTTGGGCAGGAGCTTCTCGGCGCCGGGAACGTAGAGCTTGCCGCCGGGAAGAACGAAGTCGGCTTGGACATCTACTTCCCAGAGGATGAAATCGGGTGAAGGCATGCCTAATCTTTCGATGCGAGCGTACCAGAATTGTTTCGGGCGCGACAAACGGGAGTAACACAGCTTGAGAGCGGAGGCTTTCTTCCAGATCCTTGCGGGGTTCGCAATGATCAAAGAACCCGCTAAGAACGCAATGGCTGCGCAAAGGGGCGCAAAGGGAGCAACAGTTACCGGCGCGTCGATCCGCGCTCGTGATCGGAACGGGTTTATGTTCTAATTCCGCCGTCGTGCTTCCCGTCATCCTGACGATCATGGAGAAAAAAATGTCCGCTCCTTGCTTGAAGCGGTTGGCTGTCGCTTTGGTTGCGATTTTGCTCACAACTTCCCTTTGGGCGCAGACGGAGCCTGCGGCTTCGACTGCTCCGCCGGCGGATTTGGATGCTTACGTCGCGGCTTCCATGAAGACGTTTGACGTTCCGGGAATTGCGGTCGCCATCGTGAAGGATGGCAAGGTTGTCTTGGCCAAAGGTTACGGCGTGCGCAAGCTGGGCGATCCAACCCCTGTGGATGAGTTCACGATGTTCGGGATCGGGTCGAACACGAAAGCGTTCACTACGGCGGCGCTGGCGACGCTGGTGGACGAAGGCAAGCTGTCGTGGGACGATCCGGTCTACCAGCGACTGCCGGGATTTGTGATGTACGACCCTTACGTCTCGCACGAGATGACGATCCGCGATCTGCTGACGCACCGCAGCGGTATGGGACTGGGCGAGGGCGACCTGCTGTTCTGGCCGCACTCGACCTATACGCGCGAGGACGTCATCTACAAGCTGCGGTTCATGAAGCCGGTATCGAGCTTTCGCAGCAAATATGCTTACGACAATCTTCTGTACATGACGGCAGGACAGATTATTCCGGCGGTGACGGGGATTTCATGGGACGATTACGTTCGCCAGCGGATTTTTGCGCCGCTGGGCATGAGTCACACGAACCTGAGCACAGCCGAGTTCAAGCCGGGCGTGGACTACGCAGCCATCCATGCGCATCTTGACGGAAAGCTGCAGGTGCGGCCGTTTGAAGATCTCAGCAATGCAGCGCCGGCGGCGGCCATCAATTCCTGCGCGGCCGACATGGCGAAGTGGGTGCAGGTGCAGTTGAATCGCGGCAAGTTCGCGGATCGGGATGGGCGGTTTTTCTCGGAGCGGCAATCGCGGGAAATGTGGTCGGGGCAGACGATTTTGCCGATTCGCGATCCTGCGCCGCCGCTGGCCTCACTCAAGCCGAGTTTCCGGGAGTACGGCCTAGGCTGGGAGTTGCGCGATTATCACGGGCACAAACTGGTTGGACATTCCGGCGACGTGGGCTACGTTTCGCGCGTGATGCTGGTGCCGGAGGAGAACCTCGGGGTGGTCATCCTGACCAACGCCGGCGACACCGGAGCATTTGAGTCCATTCTGTACCACGTGCTCGATCATTATTTTCACTTGCCGGCGAAGGACTGGATCGCGGCCTACAAGACGGTGGAAGACCACGAGGAAAGCGAAGCGGCGGAGACGATGAAGAAGGGCGAAGCTGCGAGGGCCGCCGATTCGAAGCCTTCCCTGCCGCTGGAGAAATACTCCGGGGTTTACAACGACGCGTGGTACGGGCCGATCACGATTCGTATGGAAAATGGCGGGCTGGTCATGAGCTTCGACCACTCGCCGACCATGATCGGCGACCTGGAGCACTGGCAGTACGACACGTTCAAGGCGCACTGGCGCGATCGGACTATCGAGGATGCGTTTGTCACGTTTGCGTTGAATCCGGACGGGACGATTGACAGCGCGCGAATGGCGGCCGTCTCGCCGCTGGCCGATTTCAGCTTTGATTATCAGGACTTGCTGTTGAAGCCGGCGGAAAAGAGGTGAGGCATCACAGCGGGAAGGCGTCCATCAAAGCCAGGGCATCCCATAGGGACTGATAACTCTGCCTGTCGTTTCAGCCGTGCCTACGGCACGGGTCCTATCTTCGGCTCACACACCCGCCACTGAAGTGGCGGGCTACTATCGGACGTCCCTCCGGGACGCGTTGGGTGAGCTGCTTCTTTTGGGCTGCATTCTAGCGCCGCTTCGCTGTTGAGAGCGCCCGGCACTCCTCCCTTTTGAGCCGGATCGAGCTACGACACAGGCTCCTAGGGACCTGCTGAAAGACTGACGCTGCGGACCTCAGGGGCTAAAGCCCGATGTTTATGTGGCTCCCGGCGGCGCGGCTGAAGCCGCGCCCTTTCAAGGCCGCTTTGTGGATAGCCTCTAACGGAGGAAGACGTGGGCGGCGTCTTCGACGCGAAGGGTTGATTTGCGGCGGGTTCCGGCGGTGATGTTGTAAACCACGAGCAGGTGGTTTTCCAGGACCAGCAGCTCTTTTTCGTTGAGCCATCCCACCAGCACAGCGTGGGGAAGAAACGCGACGCGGCGGGGAGGATCGGAGAGAGTTTTCACTTCGACGGCTGGCAGCTCGGCCAGAGACTTGCGAATCTGCTTTGACTCTTCCGGGTTCGCCTGGCCCTGCTCCGACAACTGGATGGGCTGGTTGACCTGCGCGGTGGCAGCGATGGTCATGGCAACGTATCCGAGATCGGGAGACAGACTGGCGTTGGCGGTGAAGAAGCTGACGTCGTAGTCGGAGTTCCTGTAGGTCGCCTGCTCGTCGAATACGGTCAGAGTCTTTCCGTTCATGCGGACCCGCGTCTGATCGTTGCTCTGGTTCGACCATCCGCAGCAGCCGGTGTCAGGGATCGCATCGACGATCACGGCCCCGTTGGAAGCAGCATCGAGGACGCGATGCAGAGGATCGGCGAGTGGAGTAGCCTTCCAGGAGCCAGATTGCTCGTTGTAGAGAACGCTGGATTTATAGGTGGTACCGGTTCTGCCCGCGGTCGACTGCGTGGTCATGAAGAATGCGCCGACACCGGACTCCGGCACCCAGACCGAGGTGTATGGGCAACTCTCCTCACAGGCGCCGGTCGAGCAGCGGCAGTCGAGTGCTTTCGCGTCCGCGATGTCCTGGCGCGCGGCGCCGTTCAGATCGGTTCGCCAGGCCTGCCACGTGGTGGACGTGGAGAGGTCGACTTCGTCTCGCTGCAAGCGGCGCGCGGAATTGGCAAACCAGTAGAGGTGCTGACCATCGGCCGAAAGAAAGGGATTCGGCGCTGACTCGGTGATCGCCTGATTGGAGCCAGTCTGCGAAACCTCGCGTTTGACGCCGCACTCGAGTGTGGAGGCGGCATGGCCGTCCCAGAACCAGAGTTTGGGCTTCGCGTCGGTGTCGGCAAGAGGCAAGGAAGCCGGAGGTGCGAACAGAATCTGGCCGAGATGGTTGACCGAAAAGCTTGAGGGGGATGGCAGGGCTTCGGGGGGGACCTTGATCGTTTGTTTGACGGCGAAGGTTGCCGAATCGTATTCGACCATTTCGCCGGGGGAACGGAGGACCCAAAAGAGCTTGGCGTGGGTAGGCTTCGTTTGTGCAGGCTTCATCTGTCCAGTCAGCGGCGCCGTCGCCGCCAAGAGAACGCCCATCACCGTCGCAATTTTTCGCATCACGTTAGTTATATCGCAGAGCTGCTGTCGGAGACAGCTTCGCCGGTCAGGTGACGTCCGTCGAGCTTCGCTCGACCGGACAGCCGAGGGCGGCTGTCCCTACATAACCTTTGAAGATCGCCGGCGGTGCTATGCAGTCCCATGCTCCGCGAACAATGATTGTGTGCGCGTGAAGACGCTCTGGGGAGAAACCTGATGACGACCACTCACCATCCGCGCCCGCAGGTCGCGGCGGAGATTCCGGCGGTTCCGCTCACTACCGAGGGCTACAGCGTACTGCACCAGATGATGCGGGTTCGCTGGAGCGCGTGGCGGGCGCTGCCGCAAGCGAACAGATCAACCATTGCCGGAGAAGCAGCCTCGGTTCTGGCCGCGATGGAGAAGAACGGCGCGGGGCAGTCGGCGCTTTATTCGCTGATCGGGCACAAGGGCGATCTGATGGTGATTCACTTCCGCGAGTCGTTCGACGAACTGAACCAAGCGGAACTCAAGCTTGCGGGACTGCGGCTGAGCGATTATCTGGAGCCGACGACGTCTTATCTTTCGATCATCGAGCTGGGGCTGTACGAGTCCACCGTCAAGATATACAAATCGCTGGCGGAGCGCGGCATTGAGCCGCATTCGGAAGAGTGGAAGCGAGAGATTGCGGAAACGCTGGCGCGGCAGAAAGAGGCGATGCGGCCGCGGCTTTATCCGGACATTCCGCCGAATCGCTATGCGTGCTTCTATCCCATGGACCGGCGGCGCGGCGAGGAGAAGAACTGGTACACGCTGCCCATCGAAGAACGCGCGCGGCAGATGAACGAACACGGACTGGTGGGGCGGCGCTATGCGGGCGAGGTCAAGCAGATCATCACGGGGTCAATTGGATTCGACGACTGGGAGTGGGGCGTGGATCTGTTTGCCGACGATCCAGTGGTGTTCAAGAAGCTGATCTACGAGATGCGCTTCGACGAGGTCAGCGCGGTGTATGCCCTGTTTGGGCAGTTCTACGTGGGAGTGCGGGTGCCGGCGGCGGGACTGGGGAAACTGCTGAGCGGGGAGCTGCCGGGATAGGCCCACGCGAGATCCCTCGCCCCGCAGGTGAAGGCGCGGGGCTTCGGGATGACGCAATCAATGTGGACTCAATTTGAAATGAGCGTTGGAGATCTCATGGCAACTCTCGGCCTTATCGAATACAAAGACGCCAGCCCGGAAGTGCGGGCGGTTTATGACGACATCATGGCGACGCGGAGGACCGACTACATCAACAATTTCTGGAAGGCCATTGCGCACGATCCGGCCACGCTGAAGCGCACGTGGGAGTCGATCAAGCAGATCATGGCGCCGGGGGCGCTCGATCCGCTGACGAAAGAGATGATTTATGTCGCGGTCAGCGTGACCAACCAGTGCGGTTATTGCATCGCATCGCATACGGTCTCGGCGCAGCACAAAGGCATGACCGACGCCATGTTCAAGGAGTTGATGGCCGTGGTGGGCATGGCGAACGAGACGAACAAGATGGTGACGGGGTACCAGGTGGAGATTGACGAGCAGTACAGGAAGTGACGAGCGTCAGTTCCCGCTGCCGGCAGCTTTTTCAATTTCAGCCGCAGCTTTCGGCGGAAGACTCCGGATCCGGTAGATGTACGCGGCCAACGTCCACAACTTCCGATCGGAGTCCCATACCCCGTTAGCGAACATTCCCGTGCGGCGCACCCCGTGTTTCGCGACCCAGAAAATCTGTGCTTCCGAATACTCCGTTCCCACGGTCGGCAATTGCGGAGCCGGGGGATTCAACGTGTCGGCCCACTTGCGCGCCTGCCCAGGAGTGCCGTGACAGCCCGCGCACTCATTGAGATACATCTTTCCGCCGGCGATCAGGTTGTCATCGGTTGGCGGGACAGGATTGGCGATCTCGGGAGCGTGCCGCCGCACTGAGGCGTGAACGCCGATACCCATGAGCGACGTTTCCAAACGCGAAGGCGGAACGTCACCGCGAATCTCAGCCAGACCCAGTCTCAGGTAGAGGTATCCACCTAGCGAGAAAACTGCCAGCATGACGAACGCACCAAGAAGGAACTGTTTCATGGCGGCTCCTGTTTAGAATTCGGCGGAGGCAGATCAGAGTCAGTGAGACTTCCCGGGTCGCCTTTTTTGACGGGTGTCCGAAGCTTTCGTGAGCGGGCGCGTGAACTCGTGGGATTTCATGTCTACTTTGCGGCCGCGGAAACGGACTCCCTCCGATTCCAGACGCAGCCGTTGTTCAATCGCGGAATCTCCGCGGAGCTTGATTTCGCCGCCTGCCCCCAACACGCGCTGCCAGGGGAGTCCGAAGCTGCGGCGCAGGACCTTTGCGACTTGGCGGGCGGCGCCGGGGAATCCGGCAGCTTTGGCAATTCCTCCATAGGTGCAGACTTTGCCGCGGGGGATGGCGCGAATGGCGCGCTCGATGCGCAGAAGCATCGAGCCTGGATCGGGTTTCGGTTTTCGGGGACGAGCAGGACGGCGTTTGGCGGTCACCGGGTTTTGTGTCGTCCCTCCGGGACTTGCTTCAATTTTCTGCCCTTACCCATGACTTACGTCCTGGGCTAACAAGTGTCGCCACTTCGCGGCTGGGGCTTTGCGGATTACGGTCTGCCGTTCTCAGGATCGAGCTCACGCTGGACGCGCGCTCAAACCTCCAGGAAGCCCTGTTCGCAGCAAATGCTTGATCGCAGCGCTTGAGCGCTGCGCCGCCCAGAAGCGTCCCGGCGCACAAGGGGGCTGTTCCAATGCGGGGCGAGACGCCCCCCGCCAGCTGGCGGGACGCCGGCGCTACTCCTAGGCCGCTTTGCGGAAAGCGTCGAGCGCTTCCTGCTCCGTGTTGTGGACTTCGAAGACGGTCAGCAGTTTGGTCACCTGCAGCAGGTCGCCGACGCGCTTGGTCAGACTGGCCAGCTTGATGGTGGCGCCGGCGTTGTGGGCGGTGGTGTGCAGCGCGACCAGAGTGCCCAGCCCGCCGGAATCAATGTAGTTGACCTCGCCCAGGTTCAGCACGATGCGCTTGTTACCTTCCTGGACGGCTTTCTTGACCTCTTCCCGCAGCAGCGACGACTCTTCGCCAAACACGAGCCGGCCGCTGGCTCCGAAGACGACAATTCCATCGACAGTGCGCTTTGCCAGTTTCAATTGCATTGAGACCCTCCCCTTGCGGCTGGCGTGCAGTGTCGCTCGTTCCAGCCGAAATCATACGGAAATTATGCCGCACCAGCGTAGCGCTTGGCAGGCGGAGGCGCAAGCCGGAAAAGCAGGGGTCAGGGGCCAGGGGTTAGCCTGCGGGAATCCGCGTTCCTCGCGGATTTCTCTCCATCCCCGAGAGAGCCCATAAAGAACTCCCCTGGCAACATGGAGTCTGGAAAAGCTCCGCGCGAGATCCCCGCTCGACGCATGTGCTGCCCTGGCTTGCTCAGGGCAGGCTCTCGCGCCGCGGCTGCGCCGCCCGCGGCCGAAGCCGGGGGTCTACCGGAAAGCGCGGCGCTTCGGGATGACGCATTCGAATAGGATCAAAGAATTGAGCGATGGCAAAAAGCCATGAGTCCACGATGGTCACGTATAATCACTTCTTCGGCTCATGAGTTACACCGTCCTGGCGCGCAAATACCGCCCGCAGAAGTTCTCCGAGGTCATCG